>Ga0207427_100036_pt1 | contig 309540 bp, 264 predicted proteins | sample AraplaCL_Cvi_mMS_FD_184268 | JGI IMG/M metagenome (GOLD analysis project Ga0207427, IMG submission 184268) | Arabidopsis root microbial communities from the University of North Carolina, USA - plate scrape CL_Cvi_mMS (SPAdes) (version 2) | ecosystem: Host-associated > Plants > Roots >... | reverse complement strand
ACTGACTTATTCTGAACACGTTGCAAGGCCTGAGTTTACGAGTTGGCGCTCGGGGTTTTACCCCTACAAACCAGGCCTTGCAACGCTTCCCGCCATAGCGGGCTTATTTTCCCCGGACAGCAGTGGGCGTTCGCCGGAATGACGCTGGGCCCATAGCGGTTCATTTGGAATGACCCGAGCATAAGGCCCACCCTGTACACGATCGATAACCCTGCAGGTCCGGCTCGATAGCCGGCACGTATCAATCCGCCAGCGTCACCGCCGACAACGCATTCCGCACGATGCCGAGCACCTGCGTGGGCGCCTCCAGGTTGGCGTGATGCCCTGCCCCATGCACCACATACATGCGCGCCTGCGGCAAGCCGGCGAGCAATTCTTTCGCCAGCTGATGCACTTCGACCTGGTCTTCGCTGCCGACGATCAGCACGGCCGGTATGTCGATCTCGTGCAGCCGTTCGAGCGCGCTCGGTTCGGGCGTGCGCTGGTCTTGCGCGGCACGCGTCCAATAGCTGCTGTCGCGCTTGAACAGTTGCGTGGTCATCGTTTCGGTATGCAAGCGGGCAGCGGGGTCCACTTCGTTGGTGGCGCGGCGCGGGCCGTCGGTGAAGGCGCGCAGCGAGCTGTCGATCATCCCGTTGACATCGAAGGTGCCCAGCGCCTGCAGAAACGCGCGTGCTGCCGGCGTGCTGTCGGCAAAGCGGCCCCAGTAGCCCGGACCGATCAGGATCAGCGCGCTGACGCGCCGCGGATGCGCCAGCGCGAAATCCAGCGCGGTGGCCGCGCCACCGGAACAACCGAGCAAGGCGGTGCGTTGAACGTTGGCGGCATCCAGCACGGCGGCCAGGTCTTGGTGATGCGCATAGCTGCCGGGCTCGATGGTGGAACGGCCGAAGCCGCGGGCGTCGTAGCGCAGTACGTGATGGGTGCAGGCCAGGGCGGCGAATGCATGGTCCCATTGCCGGCGGTCGACCAGGAAGCCATGCAGCATCGTGACGGTGTCGCCCGCGCCCGCCTGCTCGGCGTACAGACGGGCGTGGGGAACATCGATCCATCGGGAGTTCGTGTGAGTCATGGCGTTTCCCCCGGGCGGTCAGCGCGCCTTGATCTGGCGTGCCTCCAGCTTCGGCACGAACACCGGCGCCGCATAGCCGGCCGGCTTGTCGCCCACCGCCACGCCGCCGTGGATCCGCGTCTGCTGGATGTCGGCGAACATGTAATAGGGGAATGGTTTTTCCGGCGCGCTGACCGCATCCAGCCGTGCACGCAAGGACGCCGGCAACGCGAAGGAAAGCGCATCGAGATTGGCATCGAGTTGTTCCAGCTTGGTGGCGCCGATGATCACGGACGCAATGCCCGGTTGCGTGGTCACCCAGTTCAAGGCAACCGCCGCCATGCTTTGGCCGGCCTCCTTCGCCACCTGTTCCAATTCGGCCACGATCTTCCAGTTACGCTCGGTAAAGCGTTCGAAGCCCGGCGCGTTGCTGATCTTGGCAAGCCTGCCGTCGCCCTCGCCGCCTTGCTGGCCGGGCTTGTACTTGCCGGACAGCATGCCCATCGCCAGCGGACTCCATGCGGTGATGCCCATGCCAAGGTTCTGTCCCAGCGGTACGTACTCGTGTTCGATATGCCGTTCGGCCAGCGAGTATTCGAGCTGCATGTTCACCAGCGGCGTCAGCGCATGCATTTCGGCAAAGGTCTGCGCACGGGCGGCATACCACGCGGGGATGTCGGACAGGCCGGCGTAGCGGATCTTGCCTGCGCGTACCAGGTCGTCGAGCGTGCGCACCACTTCTTCTGCCGGCGTGATGCGGTCCCAGGTGTGCAGCAGGTACAGATCGATGTAGTCCGTGCGCAGGCGGCGCAGCGAGCCTTCCACCGCGCGCATGATGTTCTTGCGTCCGTTGCCGCCGGCATTCGGGTTGCTGGGCTGCGCGTTGTAGGTGAACTTGGTGGTGAGCACCACGCGATCGCGCGTGCCGCTTTCTTCGATGAACTTGCCCAGCATGCTTTCGCTGGTGCCTTCGGTGTACAGGTCGGCGGTGTCGATGAAATTGCCGCCGGCGTCCAGGTAACGGTCGAACATGGCGCGGGCGGTCTGCTCCGCGGTACCCCAGCCCCAGTCCTCGCCGAAGGTCATGGCACCGAGGGCAAGACGGCTGACGCGCAGGCCGGAACGTCCAAGCGTGAAGTAGTGATCGAGCGACATGGCGAAACTCCTGGGGTGGTGGGCTTGGGTGGTTGACGGAGCGCAGTGTGCGCTGCGCGATCCTGTTGAAAAACCACCTTCGGCTTGATGCATTATGTAGCGGTGCTAACAAATGGAGCCCGCCATGCGTGACCACTACGCCCTGCGCGCCTTCCGCGCCGTCGCCGAATGCGGCAGCTTCACCCGCGCCGCCGCGGCGCTGGACGTGACGCCTTCCGCGCTCAGCCAGACCGTGCAGCAACTGGAAAGCCAGCTCGGCACGCGCCTGCTCCAGCGCACTACGCGGCGCGTCGGGCTGACCGAAGCGGGCCACGACATGCTGCAGCGTGTGGTGCCCGCGCTCAACGAACTGGACCTGGCGCTGGACGCGGTGCGCCAGCATGGCGACCGCCCGCGCGGTACCGTTCGCCTGACCGTACCGGGCGTGGTGTCGCGCGCCATCATCGAGCCGATGCTCGGCGAATTCATGGCGCGCTGGCCGGACGTGCAGTTGGACATCCGCGTGGAAGACGGACTTACCGATCTGGTGGCCGCCGGCCTGGACGCGGGCATTCGCCTGGGCGAAAGCCTCCAGCGCGACATGGTGGCCATTCCCATCGGCGGCCCCATGCGTGCGGTGGTGGCAGGCTCGCCGGATTACTTCAAGCGCTACGGCTATCCGAAAGACCCCAAGGCCTTGCAGCGCCACCGCTGCATCAAGCATCGCCTTCCTAGCAGCGGCGCCATTTATCGCTGGGAATTCGCGCATCGCAGTGGCGCGCAGAAAGGCCGCTGGTACGAAATCGCCATTGACGGAAGCCTCACCGTCAACGACGTTCCGCTGTCGCTACGCGCGGCCGAAGACGGCATCGGCCTGGTGTATGTGCTGGAAATATCCGCGCGTGACGCACTGGCCGAAGGACGGCTGGAAAGCGTGCTCGAGCCCTGGCTGCCGCCATTCGACGGCTTGTACCTGTATTACCCAAGCCGCTTCCAGGTTCCGCCGAAGCTGCGCGTGTTCATCGACTTTCTTCGCCAATGGGGTGCGCGGGAATGGCCATCACGCCATCAGCGATAACGCCAATAGCCACCCACCCACACATGTCCGGCACCCCAATAGCCGGGCACCCATACGCGCGCAGGACGCGGCGCAACGACCACGCAGCCGGTCTGCAGCAGCACGCCGCCCAGCACGGCCAGCGCGATCAACAGCTTGGGAAGGTAGCGACGCATGATGGTTCTCCCGAACGAGTGGTGGAAACGCATGCCGGAAAACGCCGCGGAAAAAGTCTGCGCTGACGGCGGCAAACTGAACTGATGCCGAGGGTTCAGGCGCAACTTCTTTCACGCCCCTTGCCGAGTGCGCAAGACAGTAATGCGCAAAGCTGCGCACTCCTTCGCATCCCGGCTGTCATGCCATCCGCTATAACCGCCGGTGATGACAAGCGGGGGAATCATGTCGTTAGGCAGCCTTGCATGGAGGTTGGCGCTTTGGGTGCTGGCCGGCGCAACACTCGTGTTCGTGGCGAGCGGGTATTTATTGTTCCGCATGGTGGGGCATACCTTGCTGGAACAGGCGCAGAGGGAATCCGGCGCACTGGCGAGCCAGGGCAGCAGCCTTATCCAGGAACGCCTGGACGACATTACCCATACGAGCCAGGTGCTGGCTTCCGTGATCGGGCCGCGCCCACTGGATGCCGCACCGCTGATCCACGATGCCCTTGTCGGCGATACGGATATTGCCAGCCTGGCAGCGGCGTTCGTGCCCGGCAGCGACGCGGCGCAGGAAGCGGGCCAATCGCCCTTCGTCGACCGGCAGAGCGATGGCACGCTCGCCCACCGGAATCTTTTCGATGACCCGCGCCCCTACTGGGTCGCAGCATGGTTCCGGCAAGGACTGGCCTGCAGCCAGGGGTGCTGGCATCCGGTGTTCTGGTCGCAATCACGGCACCGGCTGCTGGTGAGCTATTCGGCACCGATGCGGGCCGAAGGCAAGGCTATCGGTGTCATCAATGCGGATGTCACGCTGGATTGGCTGCAGGGCGTGCTGCTGTCGGTGCAGCTTCCAGCCGGCGCGCATGCTTTCGTGATCGATCAGCAAGGCACGTACCTGGCCAACGATGCCGTCGAACAAGTCGGCAAGAAGGCGGACGCCGCGCTGCTCGACCAACTGCGCGCCCCCCGCACGGTGGCGGCACCGGCAAATGCGCACCGGCTGACCTGGCAAGGCGAGCGGGCATGGATTTACGACGAATCGATCAAGGGCACGCAATGGAAATGGGTGGTGGCCATGCCCGAAGAATTCATTTACGCGCAGGTGCGCCACGCGTTCATGGCGGTGCTTGTGCTGGGCGCGCTGACCTTGCTGCTGCTCGGCCTGGTCGTGATGATCACCATCCGGCGCATGCTGGCGCCGTTGGGCGTACTCGCCGAACGCGCGGAACTGGTTGCGCGTGGCGCGCTGGACTTTGCCCTTCCACGCGTACGCGGCCATGACGAAGTCGGCCGACTGACGCATGCCTTCGACAAGATGCGGCTGGAGCTGGCCGCGCACCTGCGGGAATTGACCCGTGTCGCGCAAGAGCAGGCCCGGCTTGCCAGCGAGTTGGACATTGCCCGGCAGATCCAGACGGCCTTGTTGCCCGGCCAGCATTATCTGGATGCGCGCTGCCAGAACTTCGAACTGTTCGCGGTGTTGAAACCTGCGCGCACGGTCGGCGGCGATCTGTACAGCTACTTCATGCTGCCCAATCAGCGCTTCTGCTTCATGGTGGGCGACGTCGCCGACAAGGGCATTCCGGCGGCGTTGTTCATGGCGCGCACCATCACCCTTGCCAAGGCCATGGCGTCGCGCACGCAATCGCCGCAACAGCTATTGCAGCTTATCAACCAGGATTTGTGCAGCAACAACGACAGCTGCATGTTCGTGACCTTGCTATGCGGCTTTCTGGATGTGGCGACCGGCCACTTGACGCTCGCCAGCGCAGGGCACGATCCACCCGTGCTCTGGGGCAACCATGCGCCGCGCTGGTTGCCGGTGGTCTCGGGCCCCGCGCTGGGCCTGGATGAAGACGCCTCGTTTCCGATGGTGCGCATGCGCCTGAAACCGGGCGATACCTTGCTGGCCTACACCGATGGCGTAACCGAAGCCACCAACATGGCGCTGGAGCAATATGGCGGGGATCGGTTGCTGGCCCGGCTGGGGCAGTTCCATGATACGGGCGACGACACGGGGCATGGCGATGCCGCGAAATTCCTGGCCGAAGACATCGAGGCATTTTCAACGGGACACGGCCAGAGCGATGACATCGCCTTGCTTGCGCTACGCTGGAGCCATGCCGGACTCGACAAGGGGACGCCGATGCTCGATCTGGTCTTTTCCGCCTCGCTGGAGAAGGTATTCGCCACCCTCGATCTATGCGTGGAAACGCTGCATGAGGCCGGCATACGCAGCGACGTGTGCGACGATGTGCGCCTGGTGCTGGAGGAGCTGATGGTGAACATGGTCCATCACGGCAAGCCCCACGAGGGCGAGGGAACCATCGGCTTGCGCATGATGATCGTGCAGGAAGCGGTGCTGGTGGAGTTGAATCACAACGGCGCACCGTTCGATCCGCTGCAATTTCACCCGCCCGTCCTCTCCGGCGACCTGGCGGACCGCGATGACGATGGTGGGCTTGGCATCCACCTCGTACGCGCCATGTCCAGCGAGCTGAACTACACGCACGACGAAGACGGCAACCATCTGCAACTGCGTTTCGCACGTACCACGGAGCACGGCCATGTCACTTAATCTACGCATCGATCCGCTTACCCCGCAGCGGTCCACGCTATTCCTGCAAGGCCGCCTGGATGCCATGAGCTTCGGGGAATTCGATAAAGAGGCAGACAAGGTGCTGGAACAAATGGAAACCGGCGGCACGCTGGTGCTCGATCTGTCTGCGCTCGACTACATCAGCAGTGCGGGCCTGCGCAGCATTGCCAAGGCCAGGAAGGCCATGCGCGCACGCGATGGCCAGACGCTACTGGTGAACCCGCAGGTCCAGGTACGAAAAGTGTTCGATATCGTGAAAGCGGTACCGGTGAAGGAAATTTTCCAGGACGTGCGGGAGCTGGACGATTACCTGGATCGGATTCAGCGGAAGGTGCTGGACGAAGGGGAAGAGTTGGAATAAACCGGCGATGCGGCGATCGCTTCGCTTCATCATGTGATGAAAATCCAGCCTGGCCGAGCAGCAGCAAAGCCGCTCGGCCCTGGTGCATTTTACGCGCCAGCCAGGCGCGTCACCGCCATCCGATAGCGCGCGGCGATACGTGCCTCGTCGCGATGCTTGCCATCCCGCACTACCCATTTGCCGCCCGCCATCACATGGCGCACCGGCGTGACGTTGCCGGCAAACAGGAAGCTGTCCATCACCGAACGGTTGTCGCGTGCCGCCAGCAGGGGCGATTCGTGATCCAGCACGATGAAATCCGCGCGATTGCCCGTTGCAAGCGCGCCGATCGGCATGTCCGCCGCCTGCGCGCCGCCCTTGAGCGCCACGCGCCACAAGGTTTCGCCCACGCTGTCGCCGGCACGGCGCGCAGCCACGTTGCGGTGGCGCGTGCTCAATCGCTGGCCGTATTCGAGCCAGCGCAATTCTTCGATCGGCGATACCGAGATATGCGAATCCGAGCCGATGCCGAGCGTGCCGCCGGCATCGATATAGCGCGCCAGCGGAAACAAGCCATCGCCAAGATTGGCTTCGGTGGTGGGACACAGGCCGGCCACCGCGCCGCTGCGCGCGAGCTGGGTGGTTTCCTTCTCGGTCAGGTGCGTGGCGTGCACCAGGCACCAGCGAGGGTCGACCGGCGCATGGTCGAGCAGCCATTCCACCGGGCGCGCGCCACGCGTGGCGAGGCAGTCCTGCACTTCGCCGATCTGTTCGGCGATGTGGATGTGGACGGGACCATCCTTCAGCGCTTCGTGCTCGACCACGCCGCGCCATGCCTGTTCCGGAATCGCGCGCAGCGAGTGCAAGGCCACACCGACGCGTACGTCGTGACTGGCCTGCTTGCGCAGGTTGGCGAGCAATTGCAGGTAGCCATCCACATCGTTGCCGAAGCGGCGCTGCCGCGGCGACAGCGGACGGCCGTCGAAACCGCCGCTCATGTAGAGCACAGGCAACAGGGTAAGCGCGATGCCTGCTTCGCGCGCCGCTTCGATCAGCGCCAGCGACATGGCCTCCGGCTGTGCGTAGCGTGTGCCATCGGGCTGGTGGTGCAGGTAATGGAATTCGCACACCTGGGTATAGCCGGCCTTGAGCATTTCCACGTAGAGCTGCGCGGCAATCGCCTGCAAGGTGTCCGGATCGATGCGCTCGGCAAAGCCGTACATGGTTTCGCGCCAGGTCCAGAACGAATCGTCGCCGGGGCCGCGGCGTTCGGCCAGGCCGGCCATGGCGCGCTGGAACGCATGCGAATGCAGGTTGGGCATGCCCGGCAACACCCAGCCGTCGAGGTAGGCGGGCGCGCTACCGGCCGGGGCGGTGATGTGGCCGGTGCTGTCCACGCCAAACCTGGCATCGCTGCGCCATTGCGGGTCCTGCCAGGCCTGCGCCGCGCTGAACTGGTAGACCGCTGCCGTATCGCTCATGAACAATCTCCGTTGGCTGGAACAGGCTGCTGCAAGTGTAACCGCCCTGCCCGGCCACACTCGCATTGGCTTCACCTTCCATCTGATCCATTCTGCGCAATCGGCATGATGTTCACGCGGTATGGTTTGGAACATCACACGGGACGAACGCCATGGCCAAGAAAAACGAAAACGCACCGCTGCTGAGCTTGCGCCAGGCGGTACCGGGCGACATCCCGGCGCTGGTCGAACTCACCGCCCGCGTCTACACCCCCGAATGGGGCCACTCGGCGGAAATGCTGCGCTCCCAGCAGACGCACTTTCCCGAAGGCCAGTTCGTGGTGGAGTACGAAGGCAAGATCGTGGGCTACTGCGGCACCTTCCGCCTCGACGAATCACTGGCGCTGAAACCGCATACGTGGATGCAGATTACCGGCGGCGGCATGGCGTCGCGCCACAATCCGGATGGCAACTGGTTGTACGGCATGGAAGTGGTGGTGCATCCGGATTACCGCGGCATGCGCATCGGCCAGCGCCTGTATCAGGCGCGCAAACGTTTGTGCATGGAGCTGAAACTGCGCGGCATCACCTTCGGCGGGCGCATTCCCGGGCTGGCGCGCAACATCCAGCGCTATGGCACGCCGGAGGCGTACGTGCAGGCGGTGGCGGAAGGACGCCGCCGCGATCCAACGCTGAGCTTTCAGCTGACCAACGATTTCGAGATCATCGGGCTGCTGCGCGGTTACGTGCCCTCCGATTATGAGTCGCTCGGTTACGCCGCGCACCTGGTATGGCGCAACCCTGCCCTGCTGGACCAGCCGGATATTCCGGCGGTGCCCTCGCCGCGGCACCTGCCCGATTCGGTGCGCGTGGCCACCGTGCAGTATCTGCAGCGGCGCATCAAGTCGTTCGATGAATTCGCCACACAGGTCGAATACTTCACCGATATCGCGGCCGATTACAGCGCCGATTTCGTGACGTTCCCGGAATTGATCACCTTGCAGTTGCTGTCCATCGAGAACGAGGAACTCTCGCCGGTGGAAACCATCCGCAAGCTGAGCCATTACACGCCGCAGGTGAAGGAACTCTTCAGCCGCCTGGCGGTGCGCTACAACATCAATATCGTGGGCGGTTCGCATCCCACCGAGCAGCCCAACGGCGACATCCACAACGTGTGTTACGTATGCCTGCGCGACGGCTCGGTGCACGAACGCGAGAAGCTGCATCCCACGCCCAGCGAGCGCAACGTGTGGAACGTCTCCGGCGGCGACAGCGCCGCGACGGTGCAGACCGATTGCGGGCCGATCGGCGTGATGATCTGCTACGACTCCGAATTCCCCGAAGTGGCCCGGCATCTGGTGGACCAGGGCGCGCTGATGCTGTTCGTGCCGTTCTGCACCGATGTGCGCGAAGGCTATCTGCGCGTGCGTTACTGCGCGCAGGCGCGGGCGATCGAAAATCAATGCTATGTGATTCTTTCGGGCAATGTCGGCAACCTGCCCGGCGTCAACAATTTCGATATCCAGTACGGCCAGAGCTGCATCCTCACGCCCAGTGACTTCGGGTTCGCGCGCGATGGCATCGCGGCCGATTGCGTACCCAACATCGAAACGGTGCTGTTCGCCGACCTGCGGCTGGAAAGCCTGGCGCGGGCGCGCAATGCCGGGACGGTGCAGAACCTTAAAGATCGCCGGTATGACCTGTATGAGACGCGGTGGTTGCGGCAATCGCGATAGCAGGCCATGTGCTTGCGGCACGTAGGTTGGGGTGAGGCGCAGCCGAACCCCAACGCTGTCATGTAGAGAGCGATGTTGGGGTTCGGCTACGCCTCACCCCAACCTACAAGAACCTGCGCCATCTCGATAGGACAAGCTGTGGGTCTGTCATAATGTGCCGATGTCCGCATCCTCCCCCAAAGCCTCCAATCCGCGCTTGCGCTCCGTGCTGGGCCACGAATTCTTCGCCCCGTATCAATGGAAACGCCGCATTGCGCTATGGAGCGGCGCCATCCTGGTTGCGCTCGCTTCCATCCTGTTCGCAAAAACCAGCGACTGGGCGTACGGGTTGTTCGAGAAACTGCTGACGCACGGCATCTGGATACCGCTGCTTCTTACGCCGCTGGTGTTCGGCCTGCTGAGCTGGGTGACCGAGGGGCGTCTGCGGGCCGCACGCGGCAGCGGCATCCCGCAAGTGATCGCCACCATCCACGTGGAAGACACCGGCTTTCGCGCCAAGATGCTGGCCTTGCCGATTGCGGCGAGCAAAATGGTGCTGACCTTGCTCGCCCTGGCCGTGGGCGCGTCGATCGGCCGTGAAGGGCCGACCGTGCACGTCGGTGCGGGCTTGATGCACTGGCTGGGCCGGCGCTTCGGCTTTGACGATCCCAAGGCGTTGTCGCGCTTCATCCTGGCCGGTGGCGCGGCGGGCATCGCCGCGGCATTCAATACGCCGCTGGCGGGCGTGGTGTTCGCCATCGAGGAATTGGCCGGTACGTTCGAGCACCGCTTCAGCGGTTTGCTGCTTACCGCCGTCTTCGTCGGCGGCGTGGTGTCCTTGGGCATTCTCGGCAACTACGCGTATTTCGGCACGGTGCAGGCCAGCCTGCCGCTGGGGCATGCGTGGCTGGCGGTTCTGCAATGCGGCATCGTGTGCGGCCTGGCTGGCGGGCTGTTCGCCCGCTTGATCCTGCTGAGCCGCCACGGACCACTGGCGGCGATCGGCCGGCTGCGCGAGCGCAATCCGGTGCTGTTCGCCGTCGGCTGCGGCCTGGCGCTGGCGGCGCTCGGCGTGCTGTCGCACAACACGGTGTACGGCACCGGTTATGCGCAGGCGCGCGCCTTCGCGCAGAACGCCTCCGACACGCCGGGCCAAAGCTTCGGCGTGCTCAAGCTGCTGGCCAACGTGGTGTCGTACTGGGCCGGCATTCCCGGCGGCATCTTCTCGCCGGCATTGGCGGTCGGCGCCGGCCTGGGGCACAACATCGCCTACTTTCTTCCGCATGCGCCGGAGGAAGCGGTGGTGCTGCTGGGCATGAGCGCTTATCTGGCCGGCGTCACCGGCGCGCCGCTTACCTCCGCGGTGATCGCGATGGAACTCACCAACAACCAGGACATGGTGATTCCGATCATGGCCGTCTGCCTGCTGGCGCGTGCGGCCTCGTCCATTTTCGCACCTACGCCGGTGTACAAGGATTTTGCCGAGCGCATGATCCAGGATTTCGAGCGGCAACAGGCGGAGCGCCAGGCCACAGCGCCATCATCGGCCGAGGAGATCGGCACCACCAGCGCCTATGGCGAGCCGGTGGCATCCGCGGAAACGGACGTCGACGAATCCGACCGATGAGCTGGGACCTGCTGCTGACCCATGCATCACTGGCCACCTTCGTGGGTGAAGCCACCTACGGGCTGCTGACCGACGCCGCGCTGGCCTGCCAGGATGGCCGGATCGCATGGATCGGCCCGATGCGCGAACTGCCCGCCGCGGCAACCGCAACCGCGCGCGAAGTGCATGATGCCGACGGCGCGCTGGTGACGCCGGGCTTGATCGATTGCCACACGCATCTGGTATTCGGCGGCGACCGCGCGCAGGAATTCGATCTGCGCCTCAACGGCGCCACGTATGAAGCGATTGCGCGCGCCGGCGGCGGCATCGTCTCCACCGTGCGCGCCACGCGCGGCGCGAGCGAGGATGCATTGCTCGCACAATCGCTGCCGCGCGCACGCAGCCTGATGGCCGATGGCGTTACCACGCTGGAAATCAAATCCGGCTACGGGCTGGAACTGGATGCGGAACGCCGCATGCTGCGGGTGGCGCGCCGTATCGGCATGGAACTGGGCATCCACGTGCAGACCAGCTTTCTCGGCCTGCACGCGTTGCCTCCGGAGTACAAGGAACGCCGCGAGGATTACGTCGACCTGGTCTGCAACGAACTGTTACCCGCGCTGGCCGACGAAGGCCTGGTGGACGCGGTGGACGCGTTCTGCGAAGGCATCGGCTTCACGCGCGCCGAAACGCAACGCGTGTTCGAGCATGCGCGACAGCTGGGCCTGCGCGTGAAGCTGCATGCGGAGCAATTGTCCGACCTTGACGGCGCCGCCCTGGTGGCGGAGTTTGGCGGACTATCGGCCGATCACCTGGAATATCTCAGCGACACGGGCATCCAGGCGATGGCGCGCGCCGGCACCGTGGCCGTGCTGCTGCCGGGCGCCTTTTACGCGCTGCGCGAAACCAAGCTGCCGCCGGTAGCGAGCCTGCGCTCGCATGGCGTGCCTATCGCCATCGCCACCGATTGCAATCCCGGCACCTCTCCCCTGCTCTCGCTGCGCCTGGCCGCGAACATGGCATGTACGCTGTTCCGCCTTACGCCGGAAGAAGCGCTGCGCGGCATCACCGTCAACGCGGCGCGCGCGCTGGGCCTGCACGATCGCGGCACCCTGGCGGTGGGCAAGCGGGCGGACCTGGTGATGTGGAACGCAACGCAGCCGGCGGAGCTTTGCTACTGGATCGGCGGCGGCCTGGTGCGGAAGGTTTGGTTGGGGGGCCTGGCGGGCGCCTAGCCTCTGCCTCACACGTGATTAGCGCCATGTCTCAGTTGCGCGACACATGGCTCCCTCCCCTGCGAAGTAGGGGAGGGAGCAGATTCGGCGAACTTGACCACGACACTGAGACTCGCCGCTAATCAGGTGCCTCACAAGGGGTGATTCCAAAATGAAAAGCCCCCGACCAGCGGGGGCTTTTCGTAGCTGCGTACAGACGCGCTCAGGCCGACTTTTTCTTCGGCGCAGCGGCGGCCTTCTTCACGGCGGCAGGCTTGGTGACGGCGGCACCGGCGCCGGCCACCGCGGGTTTCGCGGAGTGCGCGCGGGTGTTGCCGTAGCTGCTGCGGTAGGTCTTGCCGCGGCGGGTTTTGCGATCGCCCTTACCCATGGGAAACTCCTTGAATCGTAATGCTGTTGATGGCCAATCATCGTAACAGCGGCAGGCCAAAGCGCAAGCGGGCCGTCAGTGGTGATGGTGCGCGCTGCAGCCGGGGCTGCCGTCCGGGCAACTGTCCGGGTCGATCTGCACGGTGGCGTGGCGGATGCCGAAACGATCCAGCAGGGTGCGGTTGACCGCGGCCAGGACACGGGCGCCGGCATCCTGGTCATGCAGCTCCACGTGCAGCGTGGCCATGCGCGAACCGGACGCCAGTTGCCATACGTGCAGGTGATGCACATCGCGGATCGATGCGTCGGCGCCGCGCAGCGCGGTTTCCACCTCGTGCGGGTCCATGCCCTCGGGCACGCCTTCCAGCAAGATGTGCGTGGAACGCCGCAACAGGCGCCACGCGCTGTTCAAGATCAGCAGCGACACCAGCAGCGACAGCGCCGGGTCGGCCCAGCTCCAGCTCAGCCAGCGCACTGCCAGCGCGGCCAGCACGGCGCCGACCGAACCCAGCAGGTCGCCCAGCACATGCAGGCTTGCCGCGCCGATGTTCACGTCGTCGTGCGCATGGTCATGCAGGCTGCGCAGCACGATCAGGTTTACCAGCAGGCCGATGACTGCCACACCCAGCATCACGCCGGAAAGAATCTGCACCGGCTTGAAGAAGCGTTCGATGGCTTCGTAGGCGATCAGCCCGACCAGCACGAATTGCGTCAGCGCATTGACGAAACCGGCCAGCACTTCCATGCGGCCATAGCCGTAGGTGCGCCGCGCATCGGCCGGGCGCCGCGCCATGCGTGCGGCAAACAGCGCAAGCAGCAAGGCCGCCGCATCCACCAGCATGTGGCCGGCATCGGCCAGCAAGGCGAGCGATCCGGACCACCAGCCGCCCGCCGCTTCGGCGAACATCATCCCCGCAGTAAGCACAAACGCGAACAGCAATGGACGCTCGCGCCCTGCTACACCCGAGGCATGGGCGTGGCTGTGATCGTGATGATCGTGGGCGTGGCTGTGCGCGTGATTCATGCCGTCATGCTAGGAAGCGATGCGGCCGTTACACAATCACTGCGATTCAACCGTGCGCGCATGTCGGGAAGCGTGCACGTGAGGGGAATCATGCGTGTGACCGTGCCGGTGATCGAATCGAAGATTGACGAAATGCGCGGATGCCACCAGCAGGCCGCCGCAGGTCACCAACACGCTGTGCACGATGATCGAATAGCTTTCCGCGAACGTCACGCCCGTCACCAGCAGCATGAGACCGGGCAACGCCAGGCGCAGCGGCAGCGAGCGATGGTGGCGGCGATAACCGTTGACCAGGGCCACCAGCGCCAGTGCGCTGGCGAACAGCACAAAGCCGCGCTCGAAAGCATGGTCGGCCAGGAAGCTCAGGCCGATCAACGGCAGTATGGCGAGCACGAAGGGCAAGGCGGCGCAATGGATGGCGCACAGGAAAGACGCGATGGCACCAATACGATCGATAAGGTTCCACCAGCGTTTTTTCTGTTGCGTTGGCGTGGAATCCATGAGGGAGGAACACCATGCGGGAGGCCGGCGGGGTACCAGCGTTTTGATACGTTATAACATTCACCGGTTATCCGCAAGCGGCGCCCTCCGCGCGGTGCGGCCAGGCTGGATCAGGCCTTGCGGCACTGCTTGCAGACGCCATGCACTTCCAGCGTCTGGGCCTGCGGACGGAAACCGAACGCCTTGGCCTGGGCCTCGATCAGTTCGGCCACGCGCTCGTCGCACACTTCCTGCGCGCTGGAGCAGACGTCGCAGATCAGGAACGGCACCTGGTGCGCCTCGGCCGGGTGATGGCAGGAAACGAACGCGTTGATGGATTCCAGCTTGTGGATGAAGCCGTTCTCGAGCAGGAAATCCAGTGCGCGATAGACGGTCGGCGGCGCGGCATTGCCATGGCGCTCGCGCAGCTGGTCGAGCAGGTCGTAGGCCTTGACCGGCTTGCCGGCCGCCGCGATCAGCTCCAGCACTTCCTTGCGCAGCGGCGTCAGGCGCAGCCCGCGTTCCTCGCTGGCGTGCTCCACCGCTGCCACGAAGTCCGCAGGACCGTCGTGATGATGATGCATGTGCTCTTTGCTTGACGTTCCGTGATTCAAAGGGTTCACCTCGTGGTCGATCATACACCGCGGCTATCGGGGCAGCGGCGGAGGCTTGGCTGATCTGGGGCTCAGCAGCACGACAATCCAGCCGATCGGCCCCAGCACCAGCGCCCAGATCACGCCGGCGAGCAACTTGCCGCGCCACCAGCCGAGCAAGGCGCCCACCGCGACGAACACCAGGTTCCACCACAACAACGCCGCCCACGGGATCATCGCCATCAAGTTGATGAAGACGTGCAGGAAGGCGTCGGGGGCGTCCATGTCGACGCCCTGGGTGGCTTTGGCTAGGAGCTCTTCCATTGGTTCGCGGGAATCGTAAATCGTCAATCGTAAATGGTGAAGAGCGATCTGCCGAAAGCTTGCCGGATGCCGCTCTTACGATTCCCGATTGACGATTCCCGATTTACGCTCCCCGCGCCAACGCCAGCGCATCATCGATCCGCTGCAACGCCACTTCGCGCCCGGCGAGATAAATTGTGTGATCGATCGACGGCGACACCTGCGTACCGGTCATCGCCACGCGCAGCGGCTGGGCGATCTTGCCCATGCCCAGTTCCAGCTTGGCGGCAATCTGTTCGATCACCTGATGAATCGGCCCGGGCTGCCACTCGCATCCGGCGAGCAGTTCGCGTGCGGACTGCAGCACCTGCACCGCGGTGTCGTTCTTCAGGTGCTTGGCGACGGCCTTGTCGTCCCATTCGGTGATCGGGCCGTACCAGATCTTGGCGCGTTCGGCCATGTCCTTCAGCGTTTGCACGCGATCGCGCATGGCGACGATCACGTCGGCCGGTGCGGGACCTTTGCTGGCATCGATGCCGGCGCGCAGCAGATGCCATTCGAATTCCGACGCCAGCGTCTGCGGATCGTCCGTCTTCAGGTAATGCTGGTTGAGCCACAGCAGTTTTTCGGTGTCGAAACGCGAGGCGGCCTTGTTGACGTCGGCAATGTCGAACAGCGTGATCATTTCCTCGCGCGAGAAAATTTCCTGGTCGCCATGCGACCAGCCCAGGCGCACCAGGTAGTTGAGAATGGCATGCGGCAGGAAGCCGTTTTCGCGGTATTCCATCACGCTGACCGAATTGGTGCGCTTGGAAAGCTTCTTGCCTTCCTTGTCCAGGATCATCGGCAGGTGCGCAAACTCCGGCACGTTCGCGCCCAGTGCGCGATAGATGTTGATCTGGCGCGGCGTGTTGTTGACGTGGTCGTCGCCACGTATCACCTCGGTGATACCCATGTCGATGTCGTCGACCACCACGGCGAAGTTATAGGTGGGCCAGCCGTCGGAGCGGAAGATCACCAGGTCGTCCAGCTCGGTGTTGGACCATTCCACCCTGCCCTTCACCTTGTCATCCCACACCACCGAACCGTCCAGCGGGTTCTTGAAGCGGATCACGCGGTTCGGATCGTCGCGGCAGGGCTCGTTGCGGTCGCGGTAATAGCCGTTGTAGCGCGGCTTCTCGCCGCGCGCGAACGCGGCTTCGCGCATCGCTTCGATCTCTTCCTTGCTTTCGTAGGCGTAGTACGCCTTGCCTGCGGCCACCAGCTCGAGCGCGACCTGCTTGTAGCGCTCCAGGCGCTGCGTCTGGAAGATCGGCGCGCTGTTGTCGGCGTCCAGTTGCAACCAGTGCATGGCGTCGATGATGGCCTGCACGGCCGCTTCCGTGGAGCGCTCGCGATCGGTGTCCTCGATCCGCAGCAGGAATTCCCCGCCGCGGCGGCGCGCTTCCAGCCAGCAGTACAGCGCAGTGCGCGCGCCGCCGATGTGCAGGAAGCCGGTGGGACTGGGGGCGAAGCGGGTGCGGACGGTCATGGGTTTGGGTTCAGCCTGACGGAACCGAATAGTTTAACTGCGGGGAACGGGGAACGGGGAACGGGGAAAAGCGTGCGGCCTTACGTTTCAGGTCAAGCATGTCTTGTACGCGAAGTGCACGACACATCCGCCATCCCGACGTTCCCTGTTCCCTGTTCCCTGCTTACTTCACATGCACCGTCACCACCTTCGACACCACCGCCGGATCGAACGGAATGTGGTTGGCATCGCCAAGGTCCAGCTGCAGCGTGTGCGTGCCGGGCGGCAGGGTCAGCGTGGTTTCGGTCTGGCCGCCGCCAAAGTGCAGGTGCTGCTTGTCGTTCGGTATGGGCTGGCCGGCCGGCGGCAGTTCTTTCACGTCCACCAGCAGGTGGTGGTGCCCGGTTTTGGCATGGACCACGCCGGCGGGCGCCACGCCCATGCCCTTCAAGCCGAAGCGCACGGTGAAGGTCTGCGGCACGGTGGCGCCATCCTGCGGCGAGATGATGTAGACCTCGGCGCCGGCCGGGGACGGGGTGGTGGGCAAAGCAGGCGCATCGGCGGCAAGGGCGCCACCGGCCACGGCGGTCAATGCGACAACGAGCAGCAGACGTTTCATGTAGAACCTCCTATCCAGGCATCCGTTCACGCAATCTAGCCCAGTTGGGCCGGCCTGGGCACGGTTTTCGCCATTCCGTAACACGCGTAACCGCCCTGTCACGTGAGCGCCATCGCTGCGAAACGGCGCGAGTGGAGGATACTGCCGTACAAGACGAGGATGCGCCCATGCGTATCGGCATCATCAGCGAGACGTATCCGCCAGAGATCAACGGTGTCGCGCTCACCGTGCACAGTCTGGCGACCGGTCTGGCCGCAAAGGGCCACGCGATCGATCTCGTCCGTCCCCGTCAATCGGCCAGCCACGCCGACGAACCCGGCATCGATGCGCTGGAAACACGCGGCGCATCGCTGCCCCGCTATCCAGGCTTGCGCTTCGGGCTTCCTGCCTACCGCACACTGCGCCAGCGCTGGACCCTGCACCGCCCCGACGCCATCTACGTGGCCACCGAAGGCCCGCTGGGCCGTTCGGCGGTGAAGACCGCCGTGCGCCTGGGCATTCCTGTCGCGACCGGCTTTCATACGCGCTTCGATGCGTATGCCAATCACTACGGCGTAGGTTTTCTCACCCCGGTGGTGCACAACTACCTGCGCCGCTTCCACCAGCGCGCCAATGTCACGCTGGTGCCCACCGATGCGCTGGCCGCCGAGCTGACGGCGATGGGCGTGGATCACGCGCGCCTGCTGCGGCGCGCGGTGGATACCAAATTGTTCCATCCCTCCAAGCGTGATAACGCCTTGCGCGAAAGCTGGGGCGTGGATGCCGATACACCGGTGGTGCTCTACGTGGGGCGGATTGCGCCGGAGAAGAATCTGGATCTCGCAGTGGAAACCTTCCGCGCCATCCAGCAGGTGGCGCCGAAGGCGCGCTATGTGTGGGTGGGCGATGGTCCCGCGCGCGCCGGGCTGCAAGCGGCGCATCCGGATTTCATTTTCGCCGGCATGAAGCGCGACGAAGCGCTGGCCGCGCATTACGCCAGCGCCGACCTGTTCCCATTCCCCAGCCTCAGCGAAACCTTCGGCAACGTGATCCTGGAAGCGCTCGCCGCCGGCCTGCCGGTGGTGGCGTATGCCGAAGGCGCCGCGCGCGAGCATCTGTTCGACGGCGTCAACGGCTTCCGCATCGATTCCGGCGAAGCGCGCGCCTTTACGTCCGCGGCCGTGACGCTGGCCGGCGACCTGCAACTGATCCGCCTTATGGGCCGCGCCGCGGTGGAAAGCGTGGAAAGGCTTTCACCGGACGCAGTGATCCGCGAATTCGAAAACCTGCTGCGCGAACTGGTCGAGGAGAACATGCATGACCGCCATGTCACCATCGCACCTGCCTGAGCAGGTGGTACTTCCGCGCCATGCGTTCGACCGGCGCATGTGCATTGCCGCCAATCGCTGGGGCGCCCGGCATGCGGTCGGTTTGTTCTTCGGCATCATCAGCCGCCTTGGCGATGGCGTGTTCTGGTATTCGCTGATGGCGGCGCTGGCGTTGATCGACGGCCGGCGCGGCCTGGGAGCGGCCGCGCACATGGCGGCCACCGGCCTGGTGGCGCTGGGCTTGTATCGCGTGCTGAAGCGCTGGACGCGTCGCCCGCGCCCGTTTCGCACCTGCCCTGGCGTGATCGCGCACGTGCCGCCGCTGGATGAATTCAGCTTCCCCTCCGGCCACACGCTGCAGGCGGTGGGCTTCACCATCGTGGCATTGGCGTGGTATCCGCTGCTCGCACCGCTGCTGCTGACGTTCACCGCGCTGGTGGCGGCATCGCGCGTGATTCTCGGTTTGCATTATCCAAGCGACGTGCTTGCCGCGATTGTCGTCGGCAGCGGCCTCGGCGCGCTGTCGCTGTGGCTGGTGCACAGCGCGCCGCAGCTGTTCGCCTGATCAATCCCTGCGCTGATCAATAGATCATCACGCCGTACTCACGACCTTTGCGCTCAACGACATAGCGCATCTATCCACAGGCTCTACCGGAGGCTTTCCACAACCGCTGTGGAAAAGTACGTGCTTGGGATGCTCTGTGCAGGCCACGGAGGCTCTGCGACCTACACTGAATTAATCAGAGCATCCCTTGCTGAGCAAAGTTTCATCACGCTGTGCCAAGTGCTTGATGGAAAAGATGCGTGCGCGGGTTTTCCACAGGGTTTCCCGGTAGGCGTCCACATTTGCTGTGGACAACCCACGAACGACAACGCCGCCCGAAGGCGGCGTTGTTCGCGATACACCATGCAACGCAACTCACGCCGCGCGCGGCACCCTGCGCAGGATGTTCAACACATCGGCCAGCTTGTCGCGCATCTGCCGGCGGTCGACGATCATGTCGATGGCGCCGTGCTCCAGCAGAAACTCAGAACGCTGGAAGCCTTCCGGCAAGGTCTCGCGCACGGTCTGCTCGATCACGCGCGGGCCGGCGAAACCGATCAGCGCCTTGGGTTCGCCCACGTTGATGTCGCCCAGCATGCCGAGGCTGGCGGAAACGCCGCCGGTAGTCGGATCTGTCAGCACGCTGATGTACGGAACACCAGCCTCGCGCAAACGCGCCAGCGCAGCCGACGTCTTGGCCATCTGCATCAGCGAGAACAGCGCCTCCTGCATGCGCGCGCCGCCGGTGGCAGAGAAGCACACCAGCGCGCTGCGTTCGCTCAGCGCGCGCTCGGCGGCGCGGGTGAACTTTTCGCCAACCACCGAACCCATCGAGCCACCTATATAGGAGTACTCGAAGGCCACCGCCATCATCGGCTGCTGCTTGAGCGTGCCGCTCATCGCGATCAGCGCGTCGTTCTCGCCGGTGGATTTCTGCGCGGCGACGATGCGGTCGCGGTACTTCTTGGAATCGCGGAACTTCAGCGGATCGGTGGGCTCCATGCTGGCCCACAGTTCCTGCGCGCTGTCTTCGTCCAGGAACGACAGCAGGCGTTCGCGCGCGCCGATCGCATGATGGTGGCCGCACTTGGGGCACACCATCAGGTTGCGTTCCAATTCCGGCTTGTACAGCACGGCGCCGCAGCCACCGCACTTCTCCCACACACCTTCGGGTACCTTGCCCTTGCCGCCGGCGGCGCCTTGCGTCCGCACGCGGGGGGTCATGATTTTTTGCAGCCAATTCATGGATTCCGCCTCAATCGTCAAGCGCCATCCAGGGCGGCGCGGATCGGGCGAAGAAATGCATCCACCCTTTCCACCATATCCTTTTCCGTGCTTGCGCCATCGAGCCTTTCCACCAGCGCGCTGCCGATCACCACGGCGTCGGCGAATCCACTGATGGCTTTGGCGCTCTGCGCATCCTTTACGCCAAACCCCACCGCGACCGGCGCCTTGGCACGCTTGCGGATGTCGGCCACGCGTGCGGCGATGTCCTGCGTACTCAAGCGCCCTGCCCCCGTGATGCCGGCGAACGATACATAGTACAGGAAACCTTCGGCGGCCTCGCACAACTGCGCCATACGCGCGGGTGCGGTAGTGGGCGCAGCCAGCAAGATCTGCTTGAGGCCGGCGCGGCGCAAGGGCGCCAGCACCTCGGCTTCTTCCAGCGGGCAATCCACCAGCAATACGCCATCCACGCCCGCCTTGACGGCCTCGTCGGCGAAGCGCTGGAAGCCACGAATTTCCACCGGATTGAGATAACCCATCAGCACCACCGGCGTGTCGAGGTCGCGCTTGCGAAACTGTTCCACCCAGTTGAGCACGTCGACCAGGCCCACGCCCTTGGCGATGGCGCGTTCGCTGGCGTGCTGGATCACCGGGCCATCGGCCATCGGATCGGAAAACGGCACGCCCAGTTCGATCACGTCGGCGCCGGCGTCGACCAGCGCATGCATCAAGGCCACGGCGTGTTCCGGTGCGGGATCGCCGGCGGTGACGAACGGAATCAAGCCGGTGCGGCCGGCGCGCTTCAAGGCGGCAAAGCGTTGATCGATGCGGCTCATACCTGCACTCCTTCGCGTGCGGCAATCGTGTGCACGTCTTTGTCGCCTCGGCCGGAAAGATTGCACAGCACGATGCCGTCCTTCGGCAGCTCGCGCGCCAGTTTCAGCGCTTGCGCCACGGCGTGGCTGGATTCCAGTGCGGCAAGAATGCCTTCGGTACGCGCGAGCAAGTGGAAGGCCTCCAGGGCTTCGTCATCGGTCACGCCGACGTATTCGGCGCGGCCGGCGTCTTTCAGAAAGGCATGCTCGGGGCCGACGCCCGGGTAATCGAGACCGGCCGAAACCGAATGCGTTTCGGTGATCTGGCCGTTGTCGTCGCACAGCACGTAGGTGCGATTGCCATGCAGCACACCGGGCCGCCCCGCCGCCAGCGACGCGGCATGATGGCCGCTGGCGATGCCTTCACCGGCGGCTTCCGCACCCACGATGCGCACATCGCTGTCGTTGAGAAACGCGTGGAACAAGCCAATCGCGTTCGAGCCGCCACCCACGCAAGCGGTAAGCACATCGGGCAGGCGGCCGTATTGCTCCAGCATCTGCGCGCGCGCTTCGCGCCCGACGATCGCGTTGAAATCGCGCACCATCATCGGATACGGATGCGGGCCGGCCACGGTGCCGATGATGTAGAACGTGTCGGCGACGTTGGTCACCCAGTCGCGCATCGCTTCGTTCAGGGCGTCCTTCAGCGTTTTCGATCCGGAGGTGACCGGCACCACTTCGGCGCCGAGCAGCTTCATGCGGTATACGTTGATCTTCTGCCGCTCGATGTCGACGGCGCCCATGTACACCACGCACTTCAGGCCAAAGCGCGCGGCGACCGTCGCGGTAGCCACGCCGTGCTGGCCGGCGCCGGTCTCGGCGATCACGCGCGGCTTGCCCATGCGCTTGGCCACCAGCGCCTGGCCGATGGTGTTGTTGATCTTGTGCGCGCCGGTGTGGTTGAGATCCTCGCGCTTGAGCAGGATGCGCGCACCGCCAACGTGCTGCGACAGCCGCTCGGCGTGATAGATCGGGCTGGGGCGGCCCACGTAGTAGGTGAGGTCGCGATCCAGTTCGGCCAGGAATTCCGGATCTTCGCGCAGGCGCAGGTAGGCCTCGGCCAGTTCGGCCAGCGGCGCCATCAGGGTTTCGGCGACGTACTGCCCGCCGAAGTCGCCGAAGCGCCCGTGGGCATCGGGCCATTGGTGAAAATCCTGGATCGTTGGCATTAGTGAGGAATCCTGTGGGGATGGCAAACGGGTGAAACGTGCCGCGGGATGCGAAAATAGCGCGATTTTGGTGACAGAAAAAGCGATATGATCGCCATCACCCGTCAGAAAAACTCACCGCATCCATGCGCGACCTGCCTTCCCTCAACGCCTTGCGCGCCTTCGAGGCCACCGCCCGCCTGGGCAGCGTCGGCCGCGCCGCCGAGGAACTGCACGTCACCCATGGCGCCATCAGCCGGCAGCTGCGCGTGCTGGAAGAAGCCCTGGGAAAACCCCTGTTTGTTCGCCAGGGACGCGGCGTAGCGCTCACCGGCATCGGGGAGGAACTGCGCGATCGCGTCAGTAACGCCTTCGAGCAATTGCGCGACGCCTGGGCCGAGCTGCAACGTGGCCGCGACGACGCGCCTTTCGTACTCGGCTGCGCCGGCAGCCTGCTCGCCCGCTGGGTGATTCCCCGCCTGGAGCGGCTGGAACGCGACCTGCCGATGCTGCGCCTGCATCTGTCGCCGGAAGAAGATCCGCTCGCACCGCGGCATGCCGAACCCGACGCAGCCCTGGCCGTCGCCGCACCGCCGTGGCCAAGCGGTTGGCAAGTGCATGTGCTGGCGCCCGAACGCATCGGCCCGGTGGTCAGCCCACGCCATGCAGGGCTTGAACGCTTGCTGCAACAGGGCGTGTCTGCCTTGAGCCATGAAGCGCTGCTGCACACCAGCTCGCGTCCGCAGGCCTGGCCGGCGTGGGCGCGTGCAAACGGATTGCCGGCCGAATCCCTGCATTACGGTCAGGGCTTTACGCATCTGTTCTACCTGCTGGAAGCCGCGGTAGCCGGCTTGGGCGTGGCGATCGCACCGGCGCAGCTGGTGCAGGACGATATCGACGCCGGCCGCCTGCTTGCGCCGTGGGGATTTCAGCAGACCGATGCAAGTTGGATCCTGGCGACGCCGGGGCGGCGAGTGGATCGCCGCGTGGATGCGCTGGCGGCGTGGATGCGTCAGGCGTTGAACACATGACCTAAGTCCAATCGCACTAACTTAAGCGTGCACGCCTCGCTCGCCAGGATGCGTCCCCTCCCCTGCGAAGTAGGGGAGGGCTAGGGTGGGGGGCGAGCGCAGCGAGCGGAACCAGACGTCGCCGCCATGTGTGTCTTGCTATCAGAAGTCATGGCGACATTCGGCTGCACGCTAAAGCACAAGCAACCCCACCCCAGCCCTCCCCTACTGTCGCAGGGAAGGGGGCGTATCACGACAAGCGTCGAGACACGCGCTGACACGCGCTTAAGTTAGCGCCATTGGACCTAAGTCGGGATTTCATCCCAGCCTACGCGAGTGCGTAAATAGCTTGCAGCGTAATTCAGCCGTCCCCAAGCCCACGCAATTGCGATAAGAGCTCGGGCAAGGCGGTTTGCACTGTTTCCCACACCACATCGAGATTGATATCGAAGTAGCCGTGGGCAATGCGGTTGCGCATGCCGCGCCATGGAACGTCGGCGTGCAACTCGATAAAAGACGGATAGCCATCCATGATCTTCGTGGCAGCCTCGCCGATGATGATCAAGCTCATGATGACTGCTTGCTGGGTTCGCTTGTCCGCCAAGAACTCATTCTTGCCCAAGCCATCCACGAAGCTGGCGCGCATCTGTTGCTGCTTGCCGCACCTGGCCCAGGTAATCCCGAAGGCGGCTATCGATCATACCGGCTGAGCTTCGGCAAGTACCTGGGCGCGAAAAGATACAGGTATATCGCTTGGCGTCAGGACATCCACCGGCATACCGAGCAAATTTTCCAACTCGACTTGCAACTCACCAAGGTCGAATAACGTCGCACTAGGCAGCACATCTACCAGCACGTCAAGGTCACTTCCATCCCGATCGGCACCATGCAGCACCGAGCCGAATATTCGTGGATTGGCGACCCGATAGCGTCCTGCCACTTCGCGGATGGCGCTTCGTTTGACATCCACCACGGCAGAGGGGCGCATTGAGAAAAGCCTCGGTATCAAAAGCTCTTGGCAAGGTGGCCACCGGTCAATGGCGTTTCAAGAACCACCCATTACCACAGCGCGCACCGCAGCAATGAACTCGCGCATCTTGCCGTGATCCTTGATCCCCGGCGCCGATTCGATGCCGCTCGACACATCCACGGCCCAAGGCTGCGCGATATGGATGGCGGCGGCGACGTTCTGCGGGGTGAGACCGCCCGCCAGCAGCAGCGGCTGTTTCAGATCGCGCGGCATCAGCGACCAGTCGAACAGTTTGCCGCTGCCGCCGGCTTCGCCCAGGCCGTGCCCATCCAGCAGCAGCCCCGCCGCATGCGGATGATCGTGCAGCTGGTAGAGCGCAGCGGCGCCCTCGCCCATCGCGATGGCCTTGAGGTAAGGCTGGCCGAACTGCTTGCACCATTCGTCGCTCTCGTTGCCGTGAAACTGCAGCATCGAGGGGCGCACGGTGTCGATGATCTCCTGCACGAGATTCGCTTCGTCATCCATGCACAAGGCCACGGTGGTGACGAACGGTGGCATCGCCTCGACGATGGCGCGCGCCTGCCGCAGGGAAACCTGCCGCTTGCTGCGTGCGGTAAGTACCACCCCGATCGCATCGGCGCCCAGTTCGGCGGCAAGCAAGGCATCTTCGACGCGGGTCATGCCGCAACATTTGATGCGAGTCATTGACTGACCTCCACGGGTAAACCCCACTGCTTTTCGTAGCGCGGACCGATGAAGGTTAACCCCGAGGCTGCCGCGGTGGGGCCGGCCACTTCACGGTTCCGCCCGGCCAACAGCTGTGCGATCCATGCTTCCGGCTGTTCGCCGCGCCCCACCACCAGCAGGGAGCCCACGATGTTGCGCACCATGTGATGCAGGAAGGCGTTCGCTTCGATGTCCACGATCACCTGCTCGCCATCGCGCTGCACGCGCAAGTATTTCACTTCGCGGCGCGCATGCGCGGCCTGGCAGGACACGGCCCGAAATGCGGAAAAATCGTGCTCGCCGATCAAGGCCTGCGCTGCGGCATGCATGCGCTGCGCATCCAGCGGCAAGCGCTCCCAGGCAACGTAGCGCGCGTCCAGCGCGGGGCGAATGGCGCGATTGAGCAAGGTGTAGCGATAGCGGCGGCTACGCGCAGAGAAGCGCGCATGGAAATCGTCGGGCATCACCTTGGCCCAAAGCACGGCCACGCTCGACGGCAGGTTGGAGCACGCACCCAGCACCCAGCCACGCAGATCGCGCTGCACCTGGGTGTCGAAATGCACGACCTGGCAACGGCCGTGCACGCCGGCGTCGGTGCGGCCCGCACACGTCACCTCGATGGCTTCGGCGGCGACGAACGACAGCGCCCGCTCCAGGCTGGCCTGCACGCTGGCGCCATGGCTCAGCCGCTGCCAGCCGAGAAAATCGGTGCCGTCGTATTCGATACCCAGGGCGATGCGCATGCGTAACTGGAAAACTCAGGAAATGGACATCCAAGAGTAACAGGTGCCGAAAATGCATCGGGCCGGCATGGCCGGCCCGAGCACGTGCGTTTCCCGGCAATCGCCGATCAGCTGATCTTTTCCAGCAGCTGCCTGGCGACGTCCTTCTGCATTTGGGTGCCTTCGTGCATCACTTCTTCCAGCATGGCACGGGCACCGTCGGGGTCGCCCATGTCGAGATAGGCGCGGGCGAGGTCGAGCTTGGTGTCGACGGGATCGTCGTGCAGCTCGCCGAAGTTGTCGTGATCGGCATGGGCCGTCTGCGTATGCGGGGCTTCCACCGGCTCGTCGAACTTCCAGGTGGAAAGCGGCTCGTCCTCTGCCACCTCTTTCACGGCGGCGGCGGGCGCAGGTGCGGGTGCAGGCGCCGGCGCGGCCGTGCGCACCAGCGCTTCGGGATGGTGCGGCGTCAGGTCGAAATCGAAGTGGTATTCGCTGACCTTGGAAGGCTGCGCCGCAGGGCTTCTGGCCGGTGCAACGGGCTCCGCGGCGGGCGGGTTGTTGTAGCTGTCGATGTCGAAATGGTGCGGCGCCGGCTCGCGCATGGTGGTGGCATCCGCGCCCGCTTCGGCAAACAACGGATGGCCGGGCGCAAGGTCGCGCCCCATGTGCACCACGTCCTGCCATTCGGGCTGGTCCGGATCGGTGATGTGCGCGTGCATCGCTTCGGCGGCGGCTTCGAAATGCTCGACGTCGCGGCGGGTGTAGTACAGGCTGACCAGTTCCAGGTGCAGGCCGATGTCGTCGGGCTGCTCGGCGAGCTGGTCGAGCAGTTCGTCCTGATCCGGATCGGAACCGGCATGCGCCTCGCCATCATCCGCGGTGCCGAAGCGGTCGGCGAGCGAGCCGCCCTTGGTCGGCGCGGCCTTGGGCGGCTTGGCGGCGGACTTGCCGCGGCGCGACAGCAGCAACCCGACCAAGCCCAACACGATCACGCCGGCGCCTGCGGCCCAGGCCCAGGTTTCCATGTACCAAGGCTGCTCTTCCGGTGCCGGCGTCGGCACGCGATGCGGCTGCACCACGGGTTTGGGCTTGGCCGGCGCGTTGAGCGGCGTGGTCACCAGGTTGTTGTGCGGAGCCGAGGCGGCAGCGGCCGGCTTGGGAGCGCTTGCCGCACTGGCCAAGGCGGGAGCGGAAGCGGGATGCGGCGCCGACACCGCAGCGGCTGGCTTGCTGGCAACCTCGGGCGCCGGCGCAGGCGCGGGGCCGGCCGCCGGAGCTACCGGCTGGCCGGCAGCCTTGCGGGCCGCGGCCAGTTGCTTCTGCAAATCGGCGATTTCGTTGTCTTTCAATGACAGCAGGCGCTGGTTCTTGCTGTTGATGTCTTCCAGATCCTTCAGGCGCGATTTCAGCTCGTCGCTCTGCTGCTTCAACGAGGCGAGCGTTTCCTGGCTGCGTTGCAAGGCTTCGCGCACGGCGGCAGTGGCGCCTGCCTTGCCGTTCGAGCCACCGGCGGCCTGGCCTTCGCTGCCCGGCGGCACCAGCGCCAGGCGATCGGCGTTGCTGTTGGCGGTCGGCGCGACCGTCGCGTTCTCGCGCGTACCGCCGGCCGCAACAGCCACCGGCGTGGTGGCGCCGTTGCGCCAGTCGGCGTTCTGCTGGCGAACGGTTGCCGCGGCGGCGGCCACGGCGGTGGCCAGTGCGTCGTCGCGCGAGGGCACGCGCAGGATCACGCCGGCCTTCAGCGCATTGATGTTGTCGCGGTAGAACGCATCCGGATTGGCGGACTTCAGCGCCAGCATCATCTGGTCGACGTTGACGCCGGATGGCGCCACTTCGCTGGCGATGTGCGAAAGCGTGGCGCCCTTCTCAACCGGCCCGAACTGGCCGTTCTTCACTTCCGGCGCGGCGGCGGGATTGCGCGGCGGCACGCTGGAGCGGCGCGAGGGCGCGGCAGCGCTTTCGCCGGCAGGGGCCGAGGTGCTGCTGGCCGGCGCACGGCGGCGAGCCGGCGCGCTGCTGGCGGCCTGTGTGACCTTGTTTGGCGGATCGAGCAGGATCGCGAATTCGCGCACGTTGCTGCCGGTGCTGCTGTTCACTTCCACCAGCAGGTCCAGATATGGATCGTCGACCGGACTGCTGCTGGTGACGCGGATCAGTTTGTGGCCGTTGTCGTCCACCACGCTGAATTGCAGGGGGATGGTCGGCCGCTGGCTGCCCGCCTTGACGAAGGCATCGTTGGGGGCAAGGTCGGCGCTCAGGCTTTGCAGCTCTGCCGGCGTGGCATGGGTGACGGGTATGTCGACCAGCAAGGGCTGGCCCAGCGCTGATTTGACATGCGCCTGGCCCAATTCCACGGCTGCTGCCTGACTGCTGCCCAGCGCAAGCGCCAGCAGTATCGACAGCTTCAACGAACGATTCATCGCTTGGCTCCCCCGAGACACCCCGGACGCTTTACTGAAAAGGCACCGCGGCTTGCGGCGACTTCCTCTTGGAAGGCGTCACTTTAGTTAGATAACCATCAATCAACAATACCAGATTTATCCGCCCGGCCTGTTTCAGGGTGGTTTTCTGCGCCGGGCGTGACGGCCATCAATGACCGGCGGCGGGCGCCTTGGCGCTGTCCTGGGCCGCCTTGAGCTGCCTGCGCAGCTCGGCGATGGCACGGTCCTGCTGCTGCAGCCGATCCGCCGCCTGCTGGCTGGCGGATTCCTGCTGGCTTACGTTCTGCTGCAAACGCTGTATTTCGGCCTGGTGCTGGGTCACGCGCTGGTTGAGCTTCTCGGTCTGGCGCGCGATGTCGCCAGACGATTGGGCAAAAAGACTAGAAGCAAACACACAACCCAACAAAACCAGGCCGACATAACGCATTACAGATAATCCTCGATCAGCAATTCGGCGATCTGCACCGCATTGAGCGCGGCGCCTTTGCGGATGTTGTCGGAGACCACCCAAAGATCAAGCCCGCGGTCGTGCGAGATGTCTTCGCGGATGCGGCCGACGTACACCGGGTCCTGCCCCGCTGCATCGCCCACCGGGGTGGGATAGCCGCCGGGCTTGCGCTCGTCCTGCACCACGATGCCGGGCGCATTTTCCAGCAGCTCGCGCGCCTGCTCGGCGGTGATCTTGTCGCGCGTTTCGATATGCACGGCTTCGGAATGGCCGTAGAACACCGGCACGCGCACCGCGGTGGGGTTCACCTGGATGGATTCGTCTTCCAGGATCTTGCGCGTCTCCCACACCATCTTCATTTCTTCCTTGGTGTAGCCGTTGGCCTGGAACTCGTCGATGTGCGGGATCACGTTGAACGCGATCTGCTTGGGGAACTTGTTCTTTTCCACGTCCTGGAAGTTGAGCAGCGCGGCGGTCTGCTTGCCCAGCTCCTCCATGCCGGAACGGCCCGCACCGGATACCGACTGGTAGGTGGCCACGTTGATGCGCTCGATGCCCACCGCGCGATGGATCGGCGCCAGCGCCACCAGCATCTGCATGGTGGAGCAGTTGGGATTGGCGATGATGCCGCGCGTGGTGTATTGCGCAATGGCATGCGGATTCACTTCGCTCACCACCAGCGGAATGTCGTCCTGGTAGCGGAACTCGGAGGTGTTGTCGATGACTACCGCACCGGCGGCGGCCGCCCGCGGCGCATGCACGCGGCTGACCGAACCGCCGGCCGAGAAGAAGGCGATGTCCACGCCTTTGAAGTCGTAGTCGTCCAGGTTTTGCACGGTGATCTGTTTGCCGCCGAACTCCACTTTGCTGCCGGCCGAGCGCGCGCTCGCCAGAGGCACCAGCTCGCTGACCGGGAATTCGCGCTGGGCCAGGATGCTCAGCAGGGTTTCGCCGACGGCGCCCGTGGCGCCCACCATCGCTACCTTGTAGCTACTCTTCTTGCTCATCTCGTTAGGTCACTTGTCGTAGAAAATTGCCTGGGTTGAAGGATCACCGCGCTGCCAAAACCCGACCGGGGAATGTAGCCTTTGCGGCCTGCGAACGGCGCGGCATGGCACTGCTGGCGTGAGGTGTATCACGTTTTCGTTTCATGCCCGCCCCCGCGCTTCGGGGTTGAGCAAGGAAGGAGGACGTCCCGCATCGGGCCCGTGGCCCAATGCAGCCAGCAGATTATCGGCCGCCAATTGCGCCATCGCGCGGCGCGTGTCGGCGCTGGCGCTGGCGATATGCGGGCTGAGCACGGCGTTGTCGAGTTCGCGCAGGGCAGGATGCACCGCCGGCTCGCCTTCGAACACGTCGAGGCCGGCCGCGCCAAGTCGGCCTTCGCGCAAGGCGATTGCCAGCGCAGCGTCGTCGACGATGCCGCCGCGGGCGATGTTCACCAGCACCGCGGTGGGTTTCATGAGAACCAGCTCGGCGACGCCGATGGCATGATGGTTCTGCGCGTTGTACGGCAGCACCAGCATCAGGTGATCGGCCCGCTGGAGCAGCTCGGCCTTTTCCACCCAGGTTGCGCGGCAATCGTGTTCGATGGCTGCCGGCAGGCGCGAGCGGTTGTGATAGAGCACCGGCATGCCAAAGCCATGGGCACGCCGTGCAATCGCCTGGCCGATGCGGCCCATGCCGAGGATGCCCAGGGTCTTGCCGTATACGTCCAGGCCCAGCCAGTCGTCGAAACGCATGCCGCCGCGCCAGTTGCCCGCGCGCAGCCAGCGCTCCGAACTGCTCACCCGCCGCGCCGCGGCCAGCAACAGCGCCCAGGCATAGTCGGCGGTGGTTTCGTTGAGCACGTCCGGCGTATTGGTGGCGAGAATGCCCGCTGCGGTGAGCGCAGGCACGTCGAGATTGTTATAGCCGACGGCGAGGTTGGCGACCACGCGCAGGCGCTGGTTGCCGGCAATCACTTCTTCATCGATGCGGTCGCCAAGACCGACGATGGCGCCGTCGACGTCGGCGAGCTTTTCGCGCAGCTCGGCCGCGGAATGCTTGCGTTCGTCGGCTTCCGCCTGCACGTCCACGTACCGGGCCAGATGCGCCAGTACTTCCGGGAACAGCGGGCGGGAAACCCAGACGTTGTGTTGCTTGCTCATCGTGTTTCTTCATAACCGTGAACGCTGGCGATCCAGTTTCCACGTAGGCCGGGATGATTGCCCCGGCATGTTTAAGCCCTTCGCTGCCGGAATGACATCCAGCTGGCGCCGTCCGGCCGCATGGCGGCCGATCAGGGAATGCGCGGTTTTATCTCGCCCACGTCGCCGCACTGCGCGCGATGGCGCAAGGCATGATCCATCAACACCAGTGCCATCATGGCCTCCGCAATCGGCGTGGCGCGTATGCCGACGCAGGGATCGTGGCGCCCCTTGGTCACCACGTCCACCGACTCGCCCGCCAGGTTCACGCTGTGGCCGGGAATCAGGATGCTGGAGGTGGGCTTGAGCGCGATCGAGGCACGTACCACCTGCCCCGTGCTGATGCCACCGAGAATGCCACCGGCATGATTGGACGTAAAGCCGTCCATATGCATTTCGTCGCGATGCTGGCTGCCGTGCTGCGTGACCGCCGCAAAGCCGTCGCCGATCTCCACGCCCTTGACCGCGTTGATGGACATCAGCGCGGCGGCAAGATCGCCATCGAGCTTGCCGTAGATGGGCTCGCCCCAGCCGGGCGGCACGCCTTCGGCTTCCACGTTGACGCGCGCGCCGACCGAATCGCCGGACTTGCGCAGCGCGTCCATGTATTTCTCCAGCTCCGGCACCTGGGCCTGCTGCGGCCAGAAAAAAGCATTCTGCTCGACCGCTTCCCAGTCGAAACCCTGCGGAACCAGCTCACCCAATTGCGCCAGGTAGCCGCGAATGCGCACGCCATGGCGCTCGGCCAGCCACTTCTTGGCGATCACCGCGGCGGCCACGCGCATGGTGGTTTCGCGCGCCGACGAGCGCCCGCCGCCACGCGGATCGCGGATGCCGTATTTCTGCCAATAGGTGTAATCGGCGTGGCCCGGGCGGAAGGTCTGCGCGATGTCGCCGTAATCCTTGCTGCGCTGGTCGGTATTGCGGATCAGCAAGGCGATCGGCGTACCGGTGGTGCGTCCTTCATAGACGCCGGAAAGGATCTCCACCTCGTCCGCTTCCTTGCGTTGCGAGGTATGCCGGCTGCGGCCGGTCGCGCGGCGATCCAGGTCGGCGCGGAATGCTTCCGGCGAAATCGCCAGGCCCGGCGGGCAACCGTCGATCACGCAGCCGATGGCCGGTCCGTGGCTTTCGCCGAAAGTGGTGACGGTAAACAGCTTGCCGGTGGAATTGCTGGACACGTGGAAAAACCGATGGGCGATGGGATGGACCGCCCCTGGCCGGGGCGGTCTTGCATCTTGCCATGCCCGGCGGCGTTGCGCTTATGACTCGTCGGCGCATGGCCGGGAGGCAAAATCCCGGCAACAACTAGCCCCGGCTACGCTCAAGCGCCGCCGCGCGGATCGCGTCGGCATGCTCCACCAGCTCGCGCCGCTCCAGCGCGAACACGCCCATCTGCCCAACTTTGAACTCGATCCACACGAACGGCACGTCCGGCAGCAAGGCCACCAGGGCCTGCTCGCTCTCGCCGACCTCGACGATCAGCAGCCCTTCTTCGGTCAGGTGATCGGCCGCTTCGTCGAGGATGCGCAGGCAGGCGTCCAGCCCGTCTTCGCCGGAGGTCAGGCCCAGCTTGGGCTCATGGCTGTACTCGCCGGGCAGCGCGGCGTATTCGTCTTCGGTGACGTAGGGCGGGTTGGAGACGATCAGGTCGTACTTGCGGCCCTGCAGGCCGACAAACAGATCGGAACGGACGATATCCACGCGTTCGCCCACGTGCACCTGCGCCACGTTCTCGCGCGCGAGCGACAGCGCATCGTCGCTGATATCGGCAATGTCCACCTGCCAGTGCGGGTTGTACGCCGCCATGGCGATGCCGATGCAGCCCGAACCGGTGCACAGGTCCAGCGCACGCTCGACGTGCCGACCATCCAGCCACGGCGAGAAACCCGATTCGATCAGTTCGGCGATCGGGGATCGCGGCACCAGCGCGCGGCGATCGCTCTTGAACTTGATCCCCGCAAACCAGGTTTCGCCAACCAGGTAAGCCACCGGCAGGCGCTCGCTGATGCGCCGCTCGATCAACTGCAGCACGCGCACGCGCTCTTCGGCGATCAGTTTGCCCGCGCCATAGGCCGGCGGGATGTCCGGCGGCAGATGCAGGCTGGCCAGCACCAGGTGCGTGGCCTCGTCGATCGGGTTGTCGTGGCTGTGGCCGAAGGTGAGGCCCGCTGCGGAAAAACGGCTGGCGCCGTAGCGGATGAAATCGATGATCGTGGCGAGTTCGGCGGTCACGTAGGAACGGTCCGGCTTGGGGGTTGTGAAGTATAGCGACTGCGCGTCGCCGGTCTCATGCGGGCTCATACGTTCGACCCTCGCCGTTCGCGGCCGTCAGGAATCGCTCCGATTCCTTATACTTGCCGGATGACCTTCAAGGTATTCCTGCAATACATCCTTCCCCACCGGGCCTTGTCGCGCGTAGTTTACTGGGCTACGCGCTGGACGCTGCCGCCGTGGAAGAACTTCCTGATCGGCAAAATCGTGCGCAGCTACCAGGTCGACATGACCGAGGCCGCGCAATCGGATCCGTTTGCCTATCCCCACTTCAACGCGTTCTTTACGCGCAAGCTGCGCCCCGATGCCCGCCGGGCGGATGCGGCTCCCGGCGCCCTGATTGCGCCGGCCGATGGCCGCATCAGTCAGGCGGGCTTCATTGTCGACGGACGCATATTCCAGGCCAAGGGGCAGTCTTATACGGCAGCCGAGCTGCTTGGCGACGAAGCGGCTGCGACGCCTTATCGCAACGGCCGCTTCGTGACCATCTATCTGTCGCCGCGCGACTATCACCGCGTGCACATGCCTTTGCGCGGCAGGTTGAAGGAAACCGTGCATATCCCTGGACGCATCTTCAGCGTGGCGCCGTTCGCGGTGGAAGCGATTCCGCGCCTGTTCGCCCGCAACGAACGGCTGGTCTGCCACTTCGAAGGCGCGCACGGTCCGTTCGCGGTGGTGATGGTGGGCGCGATCCTGGTGTCCTCGGTGGCCACCGTGTGGGATGGCCTGGTGATTCCGCCGTACGCGCCATCGATCCGCCGCAAATCGTTCGAGGGGCAAAACATCGAATTGGATCGCTTTGCCGAGATGGCGCGCTTCAACATGGGCTCCACCGTCATCGTGCTGCTACCGGAAGGTGCGGCCGAACTGGATGCGCTCGCTGCGCAGCAGGTCGTCAAGGTCGGCCAGCGATTGGGTGAAATGCATCACATTTGACGGTCAGGACAAGCCCTGATGACAAGCAAGGCTTGCCGCGTTTTGACATTTGTCGTCATTTTGTGACGTTTTCGGCGCACACCCTCCAAGCGGTCCGCTATGCTCTGGCCTAATCCGCATGCCATGCGGACTGTCCAACGAGGGGTCACATGCAGATTGTCACCCGCCTGATCGCGATGACTCGCGCCCGGCAGTTGCAGCGTCAGTTCCGGCAGATCGAACGCAGCATCTCCGCTTTTCCCACCCGCACGCGCGCCCGCCTGGGCGTGATGACGCTGCGTGAAATCGGCCAGGCTTCCCGCTGCGAATTTCCCCACTTGTATGGCACCGCGCCCGAACAGCGCTACCGGCCATGGGGCCAGGGCACCGACATCGGTTTCAGCCGTGCCCAGTCCGATAACCCGGAAGTCGCGCTGCGCGGCATCGCACTGTGGCTGGCGGTGGCCTACCACGAAACCAAGGATTCGCCGCACAGCAGCCTGCAACCGCAACATCGGCAGTTTTTGCGCGTGCTGCGCGAACTGCGCGACGCCACCGGCGAACAACCGGACACCATGGCCCAGTGGATGCGCTCAGGCGCAGCAGCCTGAGCATTGCCTAGTCATAAACATGCCGGCGCAACGCCGGCATGGCGCAGTGCGCCGCATGGCAGGGGCGAGCGACGAGTAGCGAGGGCGTCACAGCCTTCGCTCCCGCCGTGGATTGGAACGGTGACTGACGAGGCGAGAAATGGATTGCTCCAGGCGGCGTCCGTTTCAAGCAACCTCGCTACTCGTCACTCGGCCTTGGGGCGTAAATCGGGAATCGAGAATCGGAAATCGTTAGAGCGGCATGCAGCAAACATGCGGACGGCCGCTCTCAAACGATTGACGATTTACGATTGACGATTCCCGGCTCCCAAGTCACCGACAACTCGGCAACTTCAACACCTGCCCCGCCTTCACGTGGTTGAACTTGAGGTTGTTGATGCGTGCAACCTCGGTCTCGCTGCTGCAGCCGCCATGCTTGCGCACGATCGCACCCAGCGTGTCGCCGCGGCGCACCGTATAGCGCACCACCGGATCGGCGGCGGGTGGACTGGGAAACACCGGCACCACCGCATTGTGCAGATCGCTGGCGAGAATCGGCCATGGACCATCCACGCAACGGGCAGCGTAGACCTTCTCCAGCGGCTTGGGCACCTGCAGCACCGCGCCGACCGGCTGCTCCTGTTGCGGGTCGAGGCGTGGATTGAGATTGCGCAGTGTGCGGAACCAGCCATCCGGCATGTCGTTGGCCGAACCCAGGCACACGGTAAGTTCCGAGATCGAAGCGCTGCGCTTGAGCGCGATGCTGCCCTGTTGGCCATCCACGCGCGGGAAACGCAGGTTGTAGCTGTCCGGATGCAGGAACAGCCAGGCAGCCGCCAGCACCGCCGGCACGTAGTCGCGCGTTTCCTGCGACAGCTGCGCATAGACACGCGGGTCGTAGAAGCTCACCGAGGTATCGTCGCCGACCAGGCGCCGCATGCGTCCTTCGCCGCCGTTGTAGGCCGCCAGGGTGAGTTCGAGATTGTCATTGAAGGCTTTCAGCTGCTCGTTGATGTATTCGGCGTTGGCGCGCGCCGATTCGGCCGGATCAAAGCGCGTATCGAAGCCATCCTGGTCGCTCAAGCCGAAGCGCAAGCCCGTGGCATACATGAACTGCAGCGGCCCGGCCGCGCCGGAACGCGACACCGCATGCACCTTGCCGCCGGATTCCTTGGCCATGATGCCGAACAGCAAGGCCTCCGGCAGACCCTGGCTTTGGTACTGCGGCCACATCTCGCGCCGCAGGAACTGATAGTTCACGTAGGCATCCATCAAGTTGCCGCGCCACTGCGTGAGCCACATTTCCAGCGCGGCCTTCACCGGGCCGTTCATGGCGATCAGTTCGGAGAGCTGGTGCCCGCGCAACAAGGTGACGCTGCGCTGCGCCTCCGGCAGGCTGCCGGCGCCGGCCTCACCGGCCAAGGGCGACAGCGGCAGGCTGCTGGTTTCCTCGTCCGGCGTCTGGTCGCCGATAAAGCTGCCATCCTTCAAGCGCAACAAATGATCGAACACGGAGAAGAACCGCTGCGGATCGCAGCCGGGCGTGGCGCCGCAGTGCGCCGCGGCGTCGCGCAGTTGGTCGAGCGAACCGTCCAGCGTTTTCTGCGCGCCCTGCGTATCGCCGGCGCGCGTCTGCTGCAATGCGGTTTCGTAACTGCGGCTGGCCTGGTCGAGCTGGCCGTACAAAGCGGTGACCGAGGCCGGCGGCGGCTTGGGCGTCACGCTGCCGTTGGTGGCTGCGCAAGCAGCCAATTGCGTAAGGGCTGCCACCGATAAAACCAGACGCAGAGAACGTAGAGCGGAACGATAAGGCATGTCGGGTTACACCGGGTACTGAAGGGCGCAGCCTAAGCCCGGCCGCGCGGGCAGACTCAAAACACGTTCTTGTCGATGTCGCGCGGTCTTTTCGATACCGCGCGGCGACACCGCTAAAATCGAGCCCCAGTCTTTGGAGGCCTTCATGCCAGACATTTGCAACAAACGCAACAATTACGCGCTGAAAACGCGCATCGCCTACAGCGGCCAGCGCTCGAGCACGCCTACATGCAGCCCAGATTTTCCGTGCACTCGGCAAACCTGGATGCCCAGCCCCACGTCCCACCCCGCATCCCCATGACCCGTTGGCGCCCCCCTGCCCCGCGCTCCACCGCGATCATCACCCGCGAGGGTTTCGAAACGCTCAAGCGCGAACTCGACCATCTGTGGCACACCCTTCGCCCGGAAGTGGTCAAGGCACTGGCTGCCGCCGCGGCCGAAGGCGACCGGTCGGAAAATGCCGAGTACACCTATCGCAAAAAGCAGCTCGGCGAGATCGACCGCCGCGTGCGCTACTTGAGCAAACGCATCCCTTCGCTGAAAGTGGCCGAAGGTGCGCCCGCCGATCGTGAAACCGTGTTCTTCGGCGCAGTGATCGAACTGGAAAACACCCAAAGCGGCGAGACCGTGCGCTATCGCATCGTCGGGCCGGACGAGACGGACGCCAAGCGCGGCTGGATCAGCATCGACTCGCCGCTGGCGCGCGCGGTATTGAAGAAGAAGCTGGACGATGAGTTCGAGGCGGACTTGCCGGGCGGACGCACCCGCTTTGCGGTGATCGGTGTGGAGTACGTCGAACCGTGAACCGCGCAGCTCCGTAGGCCGGGATGAAATCCCAGCATTTTTTCGCATGGCAATGCTGGGATTTCATCCCGGCCTACGGCAGCGTGGAGACAGCCTGCGGCGCCGGATAACGCCGCCCTTCGCGCAAGGGCTGATAACACGCCGCATGCCGGTGAAACGCTTCCTCTTCGCCGGCCGCATGCCAACCCGGCATGCCCGACAACGGCAACGGCCGCAATTCCTGCGGATCGCGCAAGCAGCGGCCTTGGGCGATCGCGTCAGCGCAATGGGCGATAACATCCAGCCGGTCCACGCGCTCATCCACCCTCACCGCCAGCGCCTTGCCCACCAGCAGCTTGCCCGGCGTCAGCGCATGTTCCAGCAAGGCATGGCCGAACAGCTCCACCGCGATCGAACCGTCCCGCCATGCCGCGCGCCGGCGCCAGAACAGCTCGTACCACTCATGCCGATCCCATAGCGCCAGCAGGGATGCATCTTTCACGGCCACGATCACGCCAGCTTCGTCGAAATGCGTCTGCGCGCACTGCGGACGCGAGCGCTCGCGCCGACCGACCTGTGCAATCTCGGCCATCTGCTGGCGGTTGAGTGCGCGCTTGAGCTGCGGATAGCGCAGCCAGACCATCGCGTTGAACAGGTCATGCCAATTGGCCTCGCGCGTGGCGATCAGGCCGCGGGTGGCGATGCGTTCCTCGTAATGCAGACCGTCTTCCAACAGCTCGCGCGCCTGGGTGGCGAAGCGTTCGCCGGCTCCAGCCGGCCAGCGCGCGTTGAGCTGATCGACCGATGGCCAGCGCGGCCCGTGCAGCCAGTCGGCGTATTCACTCCAACCGCTCAGCGGCGCATGCGTGAAGACGACCGGATCGACCGCCTCCCGCGCTGGCGCAACGTAACGCACGGCCGCATCAAATCAGCTGATGAGCGTGGCGTGCAGATCGTGCTCGTCTGCGGACTCGACCACCACGTCCGTGAACTGACCGGGTTTCAATTTTTGCCCGTTACGGATGTGCACCACACCATCGATCTCCGGCGCATCGGCCGCCGAGCGCGCGATAGCGCCTTCGCTGCTCGCACTGTCGACCAGCACCTTGATGGTGCGCCCGATCTTGCGCTTGAGCTTCGCCGCGGAAATCTCCGCCTGCACCGCCATGAACTGTTCCAGGCGATCTTCCTTCAATTCTTCCGGCACCGGATTGGGCAGCTCGTTGGCCTTGGCGCCTTCCACCGGCGAATAGGTGAACGCGCCCACGCGATCCAGTTCGGCTTCGCGCAGGAAGTCGAGCAACTCCTCGAACTCGGCATCGGTCTCGCCAGGGAAGCCGACGATGAAGGTGCTGCGCAGCGTGATATCCGGCACCTGCTTGCGCCAGTTCTGGATGCGCTCCAGCGTCTTGTCGATATTGCCGGGGCGCTTCATCAGCTTGAGGATGCGCGGACTGGCGTGCTGGAACGGTATGTCCAGATACGGCAGGATCTTGCCTTCCGCCATCAAGGGCATCACTTCGTCTACGTGCGGATACGGATAGACATAATGCAGGCGCGCCCACACACCGAGTTCGGCCAAACCTTCGCATAGATCGGTCATGCGCGTGCGATAGGCCTTCTCGCGCCAGCTGCGTTCGGCGTACTTCACATCCACGCCATACGCGCTGGTGTCCTGCGAAATCACCAGCAGCTCCTTCACGCCGCCCTTCACCAGGCGCTCGGCTTCGACCAGCACGTCATCCACCGGCCGCGACACCAGGTCGCCGCGCATCGAAGGGATGATGCAGAAGCTGCAGCGATGATTGCAGCCTTCGGAAATCTTCAGGTACGCGTAGTGTTTCGGCGTCAGCTTGATGCCCGTATCCGGAATGATGTCCAGCAAGGGATTGCGTTGCGGCGGCAGCGCCGCATGCACGGCCTGCATCACGCTGGCGTAATCCTGCGGACCGGTGATCGCCAGCACGTCCGGATACGCTTCCTTGATCAACTCCGAGCGCTTGCCCAGGCAACCGGTAACGATCACCTTGCCGTTCTCGTGCAGCGCCTCCCCGATCGCATCCAGCGACTCCTGCACCGCCGCATCGATAAAGCCGCAGGTGTTCACCACCACCGCATCGGCGGCGTCGTAGCTGGGCACGATCTCGTAGCCTTCGACCTTCAGCTGGGTGAGGATGCGCTCGGAATCGACCAGCGCCTTGGGGCAGCCGAGCGAAACAAAGCCCACCTTGGGGTTGGCACTGCCGCTCACGTCAGCGCGCTTCGTGTTTGACTTCAAAGAACTTTTCACTATTCGATCCGTAGCGCCGGGAAGGCGACTGGAGGTGTGGCCAGAGCCGAAAAACGGACATTTTAGCCTGCCCAACCCTTTCGATGCTTTGTTTGGGTAGGCTTTGACATTGAGATATTGTCACATATATGTGACAATCGCCGCATGACGGAGTTGATCGAAACGAACACTTCCAAAAAGTGGCGCAAGGGACTTAAGGACAATGGCGCTAACTTAAGCGCGTGTCTCGACGCTTGTCGTGATACGCCCCCTCCCCTGCGACAGTAGGGGAGGGCTGGGGTGGGGTTGCTTGTGCTTTAGCGTGCAGCCGAATGTCGCCATGACTTCTGATAGCAAGACACACATGGCGGCGACGTCTGGTTCCGCTCGCTGCGCTCGCACCCCACCCTAGCCCTCCCCTACTTCGCAGGGGAGGGGACGCATCCTGGCGAGCGAGGCGTGCACGCTTAAGTTAGTGCGATTGGACTTAAGGATGCTCGCGCCGAAGCTGTCATCGCTGTCCGCCTTGCTCGCCTGGTCAACGGGCTCCCTGGTGACATAAAACCAGTTGGCGAAGGTGCGGGGGAGCTTCGCATTCATTACGGACCTGGCTATCGCATTTATTTCAAGCAAAGCGGCAGCGCAATCATCGTTCTGCTGCGCCGTGGCGACAAAGACTCGCAGGCCAAGGACATCGCCTCGCCAAGAAACTCGCCGAATCATGGAGGCCATGACCAATGACCGAGAAATTCACCAAACTTGATCTTGCCGAACTCCTTACCTCGGATGAGGCGATTGAGTTCTTCCTGGCCGAAGCGTTTGAGACCAAAGACCCAGGACACATCGCCTATTGCCTTGGCGTTGCAGCACGCGCAAAAGGCATGCTGCAGGTGTCGAAGGAAACAGGCCTCGCGCGCGGCGCGCTGTACCGGATGCTCAGTGCGGATGGCAATCCAACGCTCAAGACCATGCTGTCGGTTCTGGACGTTCTCGGTCTTGACATCACGGTCAAGCAGCACGTCGCGCGTTGATCCCAACACCCGGCACAACCTGATGGTTTTCAGGCATTCCGCAATCGAATGCTTTCGGCCAAGTTGCCGCGAAACACATGCTGCCCCAGGTGTCCCAGATCCGATTGCACATTGGCATGCACCTTGCCGCCGATGTCGCGCCAACGGCGGCAGAAGGCGTAGTCCTCGGAGAGATAGCGGCGCGAATCGGGGTCGACCATGCAGTCGAAGAACAGCCAGTAGTACGGCTGTTGCGGATTGTTGGGGGGGCCGTCCGGGCGGTAGTTCAATTCGGGGTAGGCCTTCATCATTTTGCTGAAGACCTCGCGCTTGATCACCATGAAGCCGGTGGGCGCTTCGGCCACTTCCACGAAGCCGTCTTCGGTCATGAACTTCTGCAAGGGTTCGGCGCCGTGGCCCACCGCATTCAAGGGATAGTCCGTATACATCGTTTCGAACATTTCCCGCGTGGTACCTGCCGGCACGCCATCGGCGGGCCAGTTGAAGCGCTTGAGCGGATACACGCCCGCGGCCACGTCGTAGTCGGATAGCAGCAGGCGAATCGCCGCATCGGGCTTGAAGGAAATATCCGCATCGATCCAGAACAGGTGCGTGTATTCCTCGTGCATCAGGAAGAATTTCACGATCTCGTTTCTGCCGCGGGTGACCAGGCTGTCGGCATACATGTGGAGCGAGGATTTCAGCCCAAGCCGGATCGACTCGTGGGTGAGCTCGAACATGCTGGTGACGTAATGCATGGATACCGCGGAAACATAGCTGGGCGTGGCCCAGAGCACATTCATGGATGGAAGCGCGGAAGGGGGCAGCATGGACATCCTCTGGTCGCAAGATAAATCGGCCGTGACGGCCGCACGGCGCCGTCGATCTTACTCAGCGCGGCACGACGCGCGCCAGCAGAACCACCATGCCGGCTTCATGTAAATGGCACGCCGGTTATGCGCACGCTTCATACTATGGGCCCCACGTAACGGCTCCCCTTCCAGCTTGAGGAATGCGTCATGGGCAAGCACATCAATCTCCCCACCAGCGGCACGCAATGCATCGGCGCCTATCTGGCCGAGCCGCCAGGCAAGCCCAAGGGCGGCCTGGTGGTGATCCAGGAAATCTTCGGCGTGAACGCGCATATGCGCGCCGTGGCCGATCGCTTTGCAGCGCAGGGCTATACCGCCGTGGCGCCCGCGTTTTTCGATCACCTGGAAACCGGTGTCGAACTGGGCTATTCGAACGAGAGCATGGCAAAGGGACGGCAGCTGGTGATGGAGCTTGGACTGGACCGCGCAGTGGAAGACGTCGCCAGCGCCGCCGACGCCATCCAGTCGGCCGGCAAGATCGGTACGGTCGGCTATTGCTGGGGCGGCACGGTGGCGTTTCTTTCGGCCATCCGCTTGGGGCTGCCGTCGGTGAGCTACTACGGCGCGCGCAACGTGCCGTTTCTCGGCGAGCGGCCCAAGGCGCCGGTGATGTTCCACTTCGGCGAAGAAGACCCCTCCATTCCGCCCGAGATGGTCGCCCAGCACCGCCAGATGCTGCCGCAGATGGACGTCTACAGTTATCCCGGCGCCGGCCATGCCTTCAACCGCGACATCGACCCCAGCCACTATCACCAGCCAAGCGCCGACTTGGCATGGCAGCGCACCATGGCCTTTTTCGACCAATACGTGGCCGGTGCATGAGTGCCGGTTTCGAACTCGATCCGCGGCTGCAGACGGACACTCAACACGTAGCAGCCCTGCCCTTGTGCGACGTGCTGCTGATGAAAGACGCGCGCTTTCCGTGGCTGATCCTGGTGCCGCGCATGGCAGGCTGCACGGAAATACTCGACCTGCCCGAGCTCGCACGCGAGCGACTGTGGCAGGAGATCAACCATGCCGCGGCGGTACTGCGCGAGCTGGTGCCATGCGACAAGCTAAACATCGGCGCGCTGGGCAATATCGTGCGGCAATTGCACGTGCATGTCGTGGCGCGCAGGCAAGGCGACGAAGCGTGGCCAGGGCCGGTGTGGGGAAGCGGCGCGGCGAAGCCCTATGCCGCCGACACGCTTGCATTGCTGCTGCAAGGCTTGCAGCAGCGGCTGGCCGCGCATGAAACATAACCCCCTGAAACGAAAAGCGCCCGTCGATGACGGGCGCTTTTCGCTAGACGTGTCGTGGCATCAGTGACCGGCGTCGGGCTGACCGCCGCCCTGGTCGGCCTTGCCGCCACTCTCGCTGCTGGGGGCGCTGGCCGGCGCATGGTAGTCCTCCAGCGCGCGCGCCTTGGTGTCCACCGGGTTGATTCGGGCCAGCTTGCCGCCGTCGTCATAGTAGGCGACGAAGCCATAGTCGAGCTGCAGCCGCGCCATGTACTGCAAGTGCTGCTTGCGGATCTTGGAATCGTCGCTGGGCAGCAGCAGCACGGTCTTGGGCAGCTTGCCTGTTTCCTTCAGATACGAAAAATGGCTGCCCGCGTCGAGCGCGGAAACCACGGCACCATCGATCAGGAACTGACCATTCTTGTAAGCCTTCATGGTCATGTCGAACTGGCTCTGGGTCTGCGCGGTTTCCACCGTGTCCTTGGATGCGCCGCGATGGCAGCCGCCAAGCACCAGCAGACTGCCGATCATGAGGACGGCAGCGCCGCGGGATGACAGCGTGGAAAGACGGATCATTGCGTAGATCTCCTGCGAATATCAGCGAAGCCAGGCAAGTGTAGCGCCGCCGGGTAAAGGTGGATGGGTGCAATACACAGCGCGTTCAGGTGCGCGGCAAGGTCACGCCCTGCTGCCCCTGGTACTTGCCGCCGCGGTCCTTGTAGCTGGTTTCGCATTCCTCATCGGATTCGAAAAACAGCATCTGCGCCACGCCTTCGTTGGCATAGACCTTGGCCGGCAGCGGGGTGGTGTTGGAGAACTCCAGCGTCACGTGGCCTTCCCACTCCGGCTCCAGCGGCGTCACGTTCACGATGATGCCGCAGCGGGCATAGGTGCTCTTGCCCAGGCACACCGTAAGTACCTGGCGCGGAATGCGGAAATATTCCACCGTGCGCGCCAGCGCGAAGGAGTTGGGCGGGATGATGCATACGTCCGCTTCCACGTCCACGAAGCTGGTCGGGTCGAAGGCTTTCGGGTCGACGATGGTGGAATTGATGTTGGTGAAGATTTTGAACTCACGCGCGCAGCGCACGTCGTAGCCGTAGCTGGAGGTGCCATACGAAACCAGCTTGTTCCCGCCGCGCAGCTTGACCTGTCCTGGCTCGAACGGCTCGATCATGCCGTGCTGTTCCGCCATGCGGCGGATCCACTTGTCCGATTTGATGCTCACGCGGTCTCCGGTGCTGCCAGCCGCGCCCGGGCAGCTCCCGGGCGCAAAGCGGCAAAAATACATGGTGAGTGGGCGGTTGCGCCAGCGCGCTCCTTGCGCCCTAACTCAAGGAAGGCCGACAGCAGAAAATCACGAGGCCGGCTGGCCCTGCACCACGATCTTGCCCAGGCCCAGCGATTTGTTGCGCGGCTGGCGCGCCAGCCGGCCGGCAGTATTGCGGGCAATCTCACGGTAACGTGCCGCCAGTTCCGAATCCGGCATCGCCGCCACGGTGGGGTTGCCGCCATCGGCCTGCTCGCGGATGCGAATATCCAGCGGCAGCGAGCCCAGGTATGGCACCTGATATTGCTCGGCCATGCGTTCGCCGCCGCCCGCGCCGAAAATGTGCTCTTCATGACCGCAGTTCGTGCACACGTGCGTGGCCATGTTCTCGACGATGCCGAGCACCGGCACCTCCACCTTCTCGAACATCTTCAGCGCCTTGCGCGCATCGAGCAGGGCAATGTCCTGCGGCGTGGTGACGATCACCGCGCCGGCCACCGGCACCTTCTGCGACAGCGTGAGCTGGATGTCGCCGGTGCCCGGCGGCAGGTCGACGATCAGGTAATCGAGCATGTCCCAGCGCGTGTCGCCGAGCAGTTGCATCATCGCCTGGGTCACCATCGGGCCGCGCCAGATCATCGGCGTTTCTTCGTCGACCAGGAAACCGATCGACATCGCCTGCAGGCCGTGCGCGGTCATCGGCACGATGGTCTTGCCGTCGGGCGATTCGGGGCGGCCGTGGATACCGAGCATGCGCGGCTGGCTGGGGCCGTAGATGTCCGCATCCAGAATGCCGACCTTGGCGCCTTCGGCCGCCAAGGCCAGCGCCAGGTTCACCGCCACCGTGGACTTGCCCACGCCGCCCTTGCCGGACGCCACCGCGATGATGTTCTTCACGTTCGGCAACGGCGCCAGCGTGCCTTGCACCTTGTGCGCATGGATGCGGCTGGCGACGGAGATGGCCGCCGCGTCGATCGCGGCATCCGCTTCCAGCGCCTGCCGGGTTTGTGCGGCCAACGATTCGCTGGCGCTGGCTGCGGGGTAGCCGAGCTGGATGTCCACCGAGACCCTGGCGCCATCCACGCCGACGGCGCGGATCGATTCGGCGATGGGGGCGCCGGTATGCGGATCGACAAGCTCGCCGAGAATCCGGCGAACCAAGGCTTCGTTTACCTGTTGAGTCATGGGGAAATGGGCTATGGTCAGACGTCGCATTATGCCAGCAGGCGCCGGCCACCCGACGCGCCGCGCAGGTTTGCGCAATGCAGCTTGACCAGCCCTGCCGCCGCTCGGCAGGCTGCTCCATACGCCAACGTAGGGACCCATGCCATGAAACGCCTGTCGCACTTCGCCATCGCTGCTTGCCTGCTGCTGGGTTCGGCCGTTGCCTGGGCCGCCACCGACACGCCGGTGGGCACCTGGCGGCAGATCGACGACGTCACCGGCAAGCCCAAATCCATCATCCAGATCACCGACGACCACGGCAAACTGCAAGGCAAGGTGCTGCAGGTGCTGCTCTCCGACGACGGCCCGCATCCGCTCTGCAAGAAGTGCGAAGGCGAGCGCAAGGACCAGCCGATCGAAGGCATGGTGATCATGTGGAACGTCAGCAAGGATGACGATGTGTGGGACGGCGGCAAGATCCTCGACCCGAAGACCGGCAAGGTATACCGCGTGAAGCTGAGCCTGACCGATGACGGCCAGAAGCTGGATGTGCACGGCTACATCGGGATTTCCCTGCTGGGCCGCAGCCAGGTGTGGGAGCGGATGCAATAACGGCGCACCATCGCCGCTTCACAACGCCGTCACGCCGCAACGCACATCGCGCAACGAAGCGTTGCGCGTTGTCATCCCACCGTCTCGCCCTCGCAATCACGTCCCTGCACTGTCTCGCCCTTCTCACAACCCGAAGGGAGGGCGTTTGCATATGCGTAACCTACGTAGGTCATGGGCAAGAAACCTGCTGGCGGCAGCCTGCTTGAGCGGCCTGTTCGCAGTACCGGCCTTCGCCGGCACCAGCGCCAATTTGCTGGTGGATGGCGACGGTGAAGCGGGCACCTGCACCAACGACTGGTCTGCCGTGAATACCGTGCCGGGCTGGACGGTGACGCAAGGCAGCCCATCGATCGCCTGCTATGCGATCGGCAGCTTCAGCACCCCGGGCAATGCCTCCGGCGGTAACGCCTTTATTGCCGACGGCCCGTACGGCGATTCCGCGCTGCGCCAGAACGTGGATGTTTCCAGCGCAGCCAGCGCCATCGACGGCGGCAACATCACTTACACGCTTTCGGGTTGGCTGGGTGGCTACACCGTGTACAACGGACAAGCCGTGGTAACAGCCACCTTCCTCGATGCCAACGGCAAGCCGCTGGGCACACCCGCGCAGTTGGCCGGCGTGAATGCATCGGCGCGCAACAACAAGACGGGTTTCCTCGCCGAATCCGCCACCGGCAACGTGCCGGCCGGCACGCGCACGATCTCGGTGTTGCTGCAGTTCAATGACACCTCGGCCTCCTACAACATCGGCTATGCCGACAACCTCTCGTTGACGCTGTCCACCCCGGTGGCCGCGCCCACGCTGAAGGCGCCGGTATCGCAAGTTCCTGCATTCGATCACGTGTTCGTGGTGATGATGGAAAACACCAACTACAGCGAAGTGATCGGCGATACCACCGACGCCCCCTTCATCAACAGCCTCGCCGGCCAGGGCACCCTGCTCGACAATCACAGCGGCGTCTACCATCCCAGCGATGAAAACTATCTAGCGATCGCCGGCGGCGACACCTTCGTGCACGGGGCGATCTATTACCCGAACATCAAGGTAACCGCAGCACATATCGGCGACGAACTCGAAGCGGCCGGCAAAACCTGGAAAGCCTACGAACAAGGCATGGGCACGCCCTGCAATACCAGCAACAACCATGACAGCTACTACGAACCGGACGACGCGCCGTTCATCAACTTCACCGATATTTCCTCCAACACCATGCGCTGCGCCCAACATCTGTTCGATACCACGCAGCTGACCACCGACCTGCAATCGGCCGCCACCACGCCGAATTTCGCCTGGATCGCCGCGGACGATTATTACGACGGCGAATCGTCCGGCAACGGTTCTGCCCAAAGCCTGCAGGTGCAGAACGGCTGGCTGCAGCAGACGCTGCAACCGATCTTCAACTCGCCTGCATGGACGCAACAGCGTTCGTTGCTGATCCTCACCTGGGACGAGTCGGCCTCTTCCAGCGGCAACCACGTGGCGACCATCCTGGTTGGTTCGCCGGGTGCCGTGCAGGCGGGCCATGTGAGCAACACCAGCTACAACCACTACAGCATCGGCCGCACCATCGAGAATGCGCTGGGCATTGCCGCGCTCACCCACAACGACCAGTACGCACAGCCGATCAACGACGCCTTTGTCGCCACGCAAGCCATCACCACGGCCAGCCTAACCAGCACCATGCCGAGCGTCAGCAAGGGCACGTACGTGCACTTCGATTACGCCACGCCGGCAAGCAAGCTCAATGGCGAAAACTGGATCGGCATCTATGCGCCGGGCAGCAGCCCGGGCAATGGTTCCTCCAGCAGTTGGCAATACGCCCCCAATGGCAGCGGCACGGTGACGTTCGACACCTCCAGCCTGTCGCCAGGCACGTACAACGTCTGGTACTGCTACAACAATGGTTATACGGTGTTGGCTGGGCCGGTTACCTTGACGGTGGCGAATCCGTAGGCCCTTTGCATTCATCTCTTGTCGGGTGAATGGTTACGGAAGCGCGTAGGTTGGTGGTGAGCGTATGCGAACCCCAACGTTGTCATACAGATGGCGATGTTGGGGTTCGGCGTTGCCTCACCACCAACCTACGCGCAATACGCAAGGCCCAACATCCCACCTTACGAAACCGCTTCCGCCCGATGCACCATTACGCCGTGCGCCGAAAAAGCCGCACGCGTGGCGCGGTCCGCGGAGTGCTCTACCACCAGGTGCTGCACGCGTGCGAGTTCGGCCACCTGGTGCGCCGCCACGGCGCCGAGCTTGTCGTCGGTAGCCACCACCACCGTTTCGTCGCTGGCGTCGATCATTGCGCGCTTGAACAGCGTCTCCTCGCTGTCGAAACCCCACAGGCCATGCGCGGCATCGATCGCGCAGGCGCCGGGGAAGCACAGGTCCGCGCGCATCCTTTTCACCTGCTCCACCGCTTGCGCGCCGATCGCGCCGCCGATGGACGGATCGATCCGGCCGCCGATCAGCAGCACGTCGAAACCTTCGCGATCCAGCAGCAGCTGGGCGATATGCGGCGCATTGGTGATCACGGTAAGCCCGGCGCCGACCGGCAGCGCCGCGGCGATGGCGGCATTGGTGGTGCCGGCGTCGATCAACAAGGTCTGGCCCGGTTTCACCAGGCTCACGGCCTTGCGGGCCAGCACCTGCTTGCGCAGCGGATGCTCCGTGCGTCGCTGCTTGAGCGGCGTCACCGTGACCGCGGGCAACAGCGCGCCGCCGTACACGCGCTTGCACAAACCTTGCGCGGCCAGTTCGCGCAGGTCGCGCCGGATCGAGTCTTCCGAAATCTCGAACGCCTCGGCCAGTTCGGCCGCCACCACACGTCCTTCGCTGCGCAGCCGCGCCAGGATGCGCTGCTGGCGCTCCTCGGGCAGCGCGTTGCGGTCGACGGCGAACGGCGCAGGCTTAGCCATGGCGCATCGCTCGTGCTTCGCGTTCGAGCAAGCCGAGCTCGACCAGGCGCTCGCGCAAACCCACCGGATCGCGGAACCAGCAACCATGCATGCCCAGCGCCTCGGCAGCGGCCACGTTGCGTTGCGAGTCGTCGATGTACAAGGCCGTGGCCGGATCGACCTGATAACGTTCTAGCAGGCGCTGATAAATACGCGGATCGGGCTTGACCAGGCGTTCCTCGCCGGACACCACGATGCCTTCGAACCACTGCAGGAATGGATAAAGCTGCCGCGCGATCGGAAATGTTTCCTGCGACCAGTTGGTCAGCGCAAGCAGGCGCACGCCGTGTTCCTTCAGTTCCTGCAGCAGCGCCACACTGCCTTCGATGGGACCGAGCAGCGTTTCCTTCCAGCGCAGGTGATACGCGTCGATCAGCTCGGCATGCTCGGGAAATTGCGCGCGCAACAATGCAGTGCCCTCGGCCCAGGGGCGGCCGGCATCCTGCTGCTCGTTCCACGCGCTGCTGCAGACCTCGCGCAGGAACCACTCCATCTGTGCTTCGTCTTCGATCAACTGGCGGTACAAGCGCCGCGGGTCCCAGCCGATCAGCACGTTCCCAAGATCGAAGATCACCGTTTTGATACGCCCTTTCGTCACCGCACGATCCTCGCCGACAAACCCACCAGCACCAGCAAGGCGCCCACCGCCACGAAGGCGGTCGACAGACTGCTGGCATGCGCTACAAAACCGATCAGGGCCGGACCGCTCAGCAAGCCCACGTAGCCCAGCGTGGTGGCGGTGGCGATGGCCACCGCGGGCGGCGTGCCGGCCAGGCGTCCGGCCGCGCTGAACATCACCGGCACGATGTTGGAAGCGCCCAGGCCGATCAGCACAAAACCCACCCACGCCGCCGCCGTCAGCGGCACGCTGGCCACCAGCACAAAACCCGCCGCGGCAAGGCCGGCGCCCAGGCGCACCGCCCATGCCGGGCCGTAGCGTGCAATCAACCGGTCGCCGCAAAACCGTCCCAGCGCCATCGCCACCGAGAAACAGGCGTAGCCGAAGCCGGCCGTGGCCGGCAGCACGCCACGCACGTCGCGCAGGAATACCGCGCTCCAGTCCAGCATGGCGCCCTCGGCGACGAAGCTGACGAAACACAACAGGCCCAACAGCCAGGCGCGCGCGTGCGGCATGCCGATGTGGGTTTTTTCTTCGATATCCACGCTCGATGAAGACGCATCGCCACGCAAGCCATCGCGCAGCCACAACACTGTCAGTGCCAGCGCGGCGGCAATCACCACGGCCGCGCCCGACAGCGGCAACCCAAGCGCCAGCAGCGCGCTCAGCAAGGCAGCGCCGGTAAGGCCGCCCACGCTGAAAAGACCATGGAAACCGGACATCAGGCGATCGCCGCTACGGCGCTCCACTTCGACCGCATAAGCGTTCATGGCGACGTCCACCGCACCCAGCATCACGCCGAAATAGAGCAAGGTGCCGACCAGCATCGCGACGCTGGATACCTCGGCCAGCACCGGCAGCGCCAGACACATCAACAAGCCTGCGCTGAGAATGACGACCCGATTGCCGAGCCGATGCGCCAGCCAGCCGACGAACGGCATCGACAGCATCGAGCCGCCGCCGAACGCCAGCAGCGCCATGCCCAGTTGCGCATCGTCCAGCCCCAGCCGCGCCTTGACGTACGGCACCATCGGCGCCCAGGCCGAAACGGCCATGCCGGACACCAGGAAGATCAGCCGCGTTGCCCGCCGCGCATCCGGCAGCGACGCCGCGCCGCTGCCGGCAACGGCGATGTCGGTAGTGGTTTTCACATCGTGTCCGTCTCGCATCAATGCGTACAAATGTACACAAACGTGCAATATCGTGCAAACGTGCAGAAACCGCGAAGGCACCCTCTCGCCGCCGGGCGCACGCAGCGCCACATGCCATAATGCACGGCCCATTTGCAGCCGCCGCCATCCATGAGCCGTCGCCTACTCGTCACCCACGCCCTGCCCTATGCCAATGGTCCGCTGCACCTGGGCCACTTGCTGGGCTACATCCAGACCGACATCTGGGTTCGCGCACAGCGGATGATGGGCAGCGAGGTGCACTTCGTGGCAGCGGACGATGCGCACGGCACGCCGATCATGCTGGCGGCGGAAAAGGCAGGCGTGTCGCCGGAGGCCTTCATCGCCGACATGCGCGCCAGCCATGAAGCCGACTTCGCCGATTTCCATTTCAGCTACGACAACTACTACACCACGCATTCGGAAGAGAACCGCGAGCTGGCCGCGTTGATCTACATGCGCCTGCGCGACAGCGGCTACATCGTCAAACGCGACATCCAGCAGTTGTTCGACCCCGACAAGCAGATGTTCCTGCCGGACCGCTACATCAAGGGCACCTGCCCCAATTGCGGCACGCCCGACCAGTACGGCGACAACTGCGAGAACTGCGGCGCCACCTACGCGCCCACCGATCTGCGCAATCCGTATTCGGTGGTTTCCGGCGCCACACCGGTGCTGCGCGATTCGGAGCATTACTTTTTCGAGCTGAGCAAGTTCGAAGACCTGCTGCGCGACTGGTTTGCCGGCAAGCTCACCGAGGGCAAGCCGGTAGCCAATCCCGGCGTGGTGGCCAAGCTCAAGGAATGGCTGGACGGCGGCCTGAAAGACTGGGACATCTCGCGCGATGCGCCGTACTTCGGCTTTCCCATTCCCGATGCACCGGGCAAGTTCTTCTACGTGTGGCTGGACGCGCCGGTCGGCTACCTGGCCAGCTTCAAGAACCTGTGCGCGCGCACCGGCTTGAAGTTCGAGGATTTCCTGGCCGCCGACAGCAGCGCGGAGATGCACCACTTCATCGGCAAGGACATCATCAACTTCCACGGCCTGTTCTGGCCGGCAATGCTGCACGGCGCGACGTTCCGCACGCCAACGGCGCTGCACGTCAACGGGTATCTCACGGTGAACGGCGCGAAGATGTCCAAGTCGCGCGGCACCTTCATCCAGGCGCGCACCTATCTCAATGCCGGCTTGAATCCGGAATTCCTGCGCTATTACTTCGCCACCATGCTCAACGATGCGCCGGTGGACGTGGACCTGGACCTGAAGGCCTTCGAGGAGCGCGTCAATTCGCACCTGATCGGCAAATGGGTCAACATCGCCAGCCGTACCGCGGGCTTCGTGCACAAGTTCTTCGACGGGCGCCTGGCGGCGGCCTTCTCGCCGGAACAGAACGAACTGTGGAGCGTGCTGATCTCGCACTACGAAGGCGTGCCGGCTTTGTATGAAAGCGGCGAGTTCGCCGAGGCCATGCGCCGCTTCGTGCTGATCGCCGACCTGGTCAACGGCCATATCGCCGCCATGGCCCCGTGGGTGATGGCGAAGGACGAAACCCAGCGCAACGAACTGCATCAAGTGTGCTCGTTCGCGCTGGCGGCCTTCCGCCTGCTCGGCGGGCTGCTCAAGCCGGTGCTGCCCGCCACCGTGGCGGCAGCGGAAACATTCCTGGCCGCGCCCATCGGCGACTTCGATGCGGCTTGCGCCACCCTGCACAACCACACCATCCGTGCCTTCGAACCGCTGCTGTCGCGCATCGATCCCAAGCTGATCGAAGCGATGGTCGAAGCCTCGAAGGAATCCCTGGGTTCCGCGCCGGAACCCGAATCCAAAAAACCTGCCAAGAAAAACAGCAAGCCCATGAGTGAAACGACCACCGCCACTGCAGCCTCCCCCTTCATCAGCATCGACGATTTCGCCAAGCTCGACCTGCGCGTCGGCAAGGTGCTGGTGTGCGACTTCGTCGAAGGCTCGGACAAACTGCTGCGTTTTGAACTGGACGCCGGCCCGCTGGGCAAGCGCCAGATCTTCTCCGGCATCCGCGCTGCCTACGGCGAGCCGGAAAAGCTGGTGGGGCGCAACGTGGTATTCATCGCCAACCTGGAGCCGCGCAAGATGCGTTTCGGCGTGTCGGAAGGGATGATTCTTTCGGCGGGCGATGGCGGCAGCGACTTGTTCCTGCTGGATGCGGACCAGGCTGCAAAGCCGGGTGCCACCGTTCGCTAAGCGCTTGCCTCCCCTTCCCCGCCGTTGATCAATGACGGGGAAGAAGCAACACCTGTCGCCATGACCAACCTCGCCGACCGCATCGACGCCCTGCTGCCGCAAACGCAATGCGAACAATGCGGCTATCACGGCTGCCGCCCTTATGCGGAAGCGATTGCCAACGGTGCAGCCGAGATCAACCAGTGCCCGCCCGGCGGCAGCGAAGGCATCGCCAGGCTTGCCGCATTGCTCGGCCGCGCGCCGCTGCCGCTGAATCCGGAAAACGGCGTCGAAAAGCCGCGTACGCTGGCGCGCATCGTGGAAGCCGAATGCATCGGCTGCACCAAATGCATCCAGGCCTGCCCGGTCGACGCCATCGTCGGCGCCAACAAGCTGATGCATACGGTGATCGCAGACGACTGTACCGGTTGCGAGCGCTGCGTACCGGCCTGCCCGGTCGACTGCATCGTGCTGGAACCGATGCCGTTGGCGCAGGCGAACGATCCCGCCCACGCCGACGAAGCCCGCATGCACTTCCAACGCCGCGAAGCACGCCTGGCGGCGCAACGCGCGCAGCGCGAAGCGGAACTCGCTTCACGCAAGGCGCAAGTACACAGCGCCAGCCAGAGCGTGCTCGATGCGCTCGCCCGCGCCAAGGCGAAAAAACAGGAGCCCAAGCAGTGAAGAAAGCGGATGTGGTCGAACTGTTCTCACGCCTGCGCGAGCTCAATCCGCATCCCACCACGGAGCTGCTCTACACCACGCCGTTCGAACTGCTGGTGGCGGTGGTGTTATCCGCGCAAGCCACCGACGTGGGCGTCAACAAGGCCACGCGCAAACTGTTCCCGGTCGCCCATACGCCGCAGGCCATCCTCGACCTGGGCGAGGAAAAGCTCAAGCGCTACATCAACACCATCGGCCTGTACAACGCCAAGGCCAAGAACGTCATCGCGCTGTGCCGCATCCTGGTGGAGCAATACGGCGGCGAGGTGCCGGACAACCGCGCAGCGCTCGAAGCGCTGCCCGGCGTGGGACGCAAGACCGCCAACGTGGTGCTCAATACCGCCTTCGGCCATCACACCATCGCCGTCGACACGCATATCTTCCGCGTGTCCAACCGCACCGGCCTGGCGCCGGGCAAGGATGTGCGCGCGGTGGAAGACAAGCTGGAAAAAGTGGTGCCGAAGGAGTTCAAGCAGGATGCGCATCACTGGCTGATCCTGCATGGACGCTACGTGTGCAAGGCCCGCAAGCCGGATTGCCCGCAGTGCGTGATCCGCGACCTGTGCCGGTACAAGGACAAGACGCCTGCCGGCTGATGCCGCGTACAACATCGCCATACGTGTTGTACGCTGGCGCAGGACAATGAACAGCGCGATGAAGGTACTTCGCTTGACCGCCAAACCCTCTCGCAAATCCGGTACCGAACAGCCGGGCCGCCTGCAAATGGCCGACATCGCCCGTCTTGCCGGCGTATCCACCTCGACCGTGTCGCGCGCCCTCAAGGGCAGCACGCTGGTGAACGACGAGACGCGGGAGCGCATCGCGCAGATCGCCAGCCAGTTCAACTACACCGTCAACCAGCTGGCGATGAACTTGCGTTCCGGCACCAACCGCACCATCGCGGTGGTGGTGCCATACGAGAAAGACCGCCGGCAGAATTTCTCCGATCCGTTCCTGCACGGCATGATCGGCGCGCTGGCGGACGTGCTGACCGAGCGCGACTACGACATGTTGCTGGTGCGCATGGATGCCGAGCAGTTGAACACCCTCGGCACCCTCGTCGACGGCGGACGCACGGCCGGCGTCATCCTGGTCGGCCAGTGGCATCACCACGACCAGCTCAACGCGATGGCGCAGCGCAAGCTGCCGCTGGTAGTGTGGGGTGCGCAGTTGCCGGACCAGCGCTATAGCTGCGTGGGCGGACAAAACGCGGTGGGCGGACGCCTGGCCGGCGAGCATCTGCTGGCGCAAGGCTGCCGCAGCATTGCGTTTCTCGGCGATCGCGGCCTGCCAGAAGTCGCACAGCGCTATCGCGGTTTTACGGCCGTCCTGCGCAAGCAAGGCATCAAGCACGATCCCGCCTTGCGCAAGGATGTTCCCTTCCTCGCCCCCGACGCGCGCCGCGCCGTGCTGGAATGGATCGACCACGGCATCGTGCCGGACGGCCTGTTCGCGGCCAGCGACCTGCTCGCCATGGCCGCCATCGGTGCCTTGCGCGAACGCGGGCTGGATGTGCCCAGGGACGTGCTGGTGGTGGGCTACGACGACGTCGATTTCGCCGCGCACTTCCATCCCTCGCTTACCACCGTGCGCCAGCCGTTCCAGTTGGGTGCGGAAGCGATGGTCGATGCGTTGCTTGAGCAACTGGGGCGTGCGTCGAAGGCACATATGCATGAATTGCCGACGCAGTTGATCGTTCGCGAGAGTAGTCAGCGCGCTTAGTACGCAGGTTGGGTGCAAACCGACTGGCGCCTACTTAAGGCGTGAATCTCTCACTCGCCGGATGCATTTCCTCCCCTGCGACAGCAGGGGAGGGTCAGGGTGGGATGCGAGCGCAGCGAGCGGCGGAAGTCGATATCGCTGCAGCGTATTTCTTGCGATCAAAAGCCATGGCGACATTCGGCTACCAGCTAAAGCTCAAGCAACCCCACCCCATCCCACCCTGCTGTCGCAGGGGAGGGAGCCGATCGCGATCGATGACAAGCTTTTCCGCTTAGGGCCTGTTTACACGATTGGCGTGGCTCGCCAATCGTGTAAACAGGCCCTAAGTAAGCGCCATCTGGATGTAAGCCCAACATGGCCGCGGGCCGCGGCAACACGGCACCAACCTATGCAATCGATACCATAATCTACTACATACACATGTCCTATTAGGTTTTTTTGCTGAATTTAATGCTGCACTGCAAATTGCAATCGATTGCAAAAACCCAAGAATGAGCCCCACTGCCCCAGCGGCAGCGCGCACGGAACCATTCCGTGCCGACGGGTCGGGGATGCCGAACGTGGCCACGCAGATCACTCCAAGGCCGCGCGAGCCTCCCTGCGCAAAAAACTTTTGGGGAGAAAACCATGCATCCGTTGTCCACCTTCCGCAGGAACACGCTGACGGTCGCCGTTGCACTGATGTACGCCGCTTCGTTCCAGGCCATGGCTGGCACCGCCGACACCGCTTCGCCGCAAGCCACTACTGCCGGGTCGAATGCACCCGCCAGCGGCAACGACACGTCCAGCCAGGACAATGGCAAAAAGAAGAACGTGGTGAACCTGCAGCAGACCGTGGTCACCGCCTCGCCGCTGCCGTCCACGGAAATGAGTTCCAGCATCTCGGTCAGCACGGTAGACGGCGGACAGATCCAGACCAGCGGCGTGCAGAACGCGGCCGACCTGTTGCGCACCATCCCCGGCATCCGTTCCGAATCCTCCGGCGGCGCGGGCAATGCGAACGTATCCGTGCGCGGCTTGCCGGTGGCTTCCGGCGGCAGCAAGTTCGTGCAGTTCCAGGTGGACGGCATGCCGGTGCTGGAATTCGGCGATACGGCCTTTGCCACGCCCGATACCTTCCTGCGCACCGACTACAACATCGATCACGTGGAGGTGGTGCGTGGCGGTTCGTCCTCGGTGTTCGCCAGCAATGCGCCGGGCGCCATCGTCAACTTCATTACCAAGGACGGCAGTTCGCAAGGCGGCAATATCGGTCTTACCGTGGGCCTGGGCCAGTACGACAACCAGCGCCTGGATTTCGATTACGGCGGCCCGCTTTCGGCGTCCACGCGCTATCACTTCGGCGGCTTCGTCCAGCACGGCAACGGCCAGAAGAACACCGATTACACGTCATCGTCCGGCGGCCAGCTGATGGGCAACATCACGCACGATATCGACGGCGGCTTCCTGCGCCTGAACCTGCAGTTCACGGATACCTACGATCCGGTCTATCTGCCGGTGCCGGTGATGATCGGCGGCAGCAACAGCGATCCGCACGTCAGCTCCATCCCCGGCTTCAACGTTCAGAGCGGCGTGCTGCAGTCGCCTTATTTCACCAGCGATACCGCGCTCAATGCGCAGGGCCAGCCCATCCACACCAATATCCGCGATGGCTACCACACGCGCGTGAATGCCATCGGCGGCGAAGGCAAGTTCTCGCTCGGCGACGACTGGAGCCTGCATGAGCAGTTTCGTGCGGCCGAAAATTACGGCGCATTCACCGGCCCCTATCCGGCAACGGTCGGCACGGCATCCAGCCTGGCGCAAAGCATTGGTGGCGCGGGCGCCACCCTTGCCTATGCCACCGGTCCGCAGGCCGGGCAGAAAATCACCAATCCGGCTGCGTTGGCGGGTAACGGGCTGGCTTCGGAAACCATCCTGTTCAACGTGACCTTGCCCAACATGGACAACTTCACCAACAACATCAGCCTGTCGCGCAGCTTCGACACCGGGTTCGGCAAGGGCACGCTGCAATTGGGTTATTACCACTCGCAGCAGAACGTGGTGCAGGACTGGCACTGGAATACCTACCTGCAAACCGTGCAGGGCAAGGATTCCGCGCTGCTGAATGTCTACAACGCCAGCGGCCAGCTTGTGACCAGCAACGGCCTGGTCGCCTACGGCGAGCCGCCGTTCGGCAATTGCTGCACGCGCTACTACAACGCCAAGTACATGATGGACGCCCCGTTCGTTTCCATGACCTGGGAAACCGGCCCCTGGCGTTTCGACGGCGGCCTGCGCTTCGACCGCATCAACGGCAGCGGCTATTACGCCAGCGCCAACCAACTGGCCACGGTCGACGTGGACGGCAACGGCGTGATCTCCGCGCCCGAGCAGAGCGTACCGGTGTACACCGGCGCCACCTCGCCGATCGATTACAGCAAGTCGCACCTGGAATATTCATTCGGCACCAACTACACCATCAACCCTGACCTGGCGGTATTCCTGCGCGCCAGCAGCGGCGCCCGCTTCAATTCCGATCGTCTGCTGTTCGGCGGCGGCATTCTCGCCGACGGCAGCGTGCCGCAAGGCGTCGGCGTCAACGTGGTGAAGCAGTACGAAGGTGGCGTGAAGTGGAATACCACACATACCAGCCTGTTCGTCACCGGCTTCATGGCCAATACGCAGGAGCAGAACGAGGACGTCACCTCCACGATCACGCCTTTCATCAGCCGCCACTATCACGCACGCGGCGTTGAATTCGAAGGCTCCTACAACTATGGCCATTTCTCGCTGTCCGGCGGCCTGACCTACACGCATTCGCGCATCGTGTCCGACGCCATCACGCCTGCCGACGTGGGCAACGTGCCGCAGCGCCAGGCGAACTGGGTGTATCAGTTCAGCCCGAGCTACAGCTGGCGTGCGTTCAACTTCGGCGCCACGGTGATCGGCACCACCAAGTCTTACGCTTCCGATCCGAACGGGCTGGTGATGCCGGGCTACACGCAGGTGAACACGTACGTCAGCTACGACATCAACGATCGGATGACGGCCTCGCTCAGCGTGAACAACCTGTTCAATGCGATCGGCCTTACCGAGATCGATGCGAGCCCTGCAACGGTGACCAGCAACGGCCTCAACACCGCGCGTTCGATCCTCGGCCGCACCATCTATCTCAACTGGCAGTATCACCTGTGAGCAAACCGGACGTAGCAGCAATCCCCATGGATGCCTCCCTGCTGTCGCGCGCACGCCGGCATTTTCTCGCCGAAGCCGGTGCTGTTGCGCAGGCCGAAGCCGCGGCACGCTTCGACCGCCATGCGCCGCGGCTGCTGCACTGGCTGACCGCGTTGTACGGCAGGCAGCCGATGTTCGAACGATGGCTGCTTTCGCTATGCACCACGCTTGGCACGCTTGCGCGTGCCAGGCCGACGGCGCTGCGCGAGCTGGATCGCGAGCGCGAACGTGATCCGGACTGGTTCATCCATGAAAAGCGCGTCGGTTATTGCGCCTACGTCGATCGCTTTGGCGGCGATCTCAATGGCGTGGCCGATCGCGTGGATTATCTGGAAAGCCTGGGTGTCGGCTATCTGCACCTGCTGCCGTTCCTGCGTGCACGCAGCGGCGACAGCGATGGCGGGTTCGCCGTGGCCAGCTTTGAGGAAGTGGAACCCGCACTCGGCAGCATGCGCGGTCTGGAACGGCTGGCCGCACGCCTGCGCAAGGCGCGCATCAGCCTGTGCGCCGACCTGGTGCTCAACCACGTGGCCGACCAGCATCCCTGGGCCATGGCGGCGACGCAGGGCGACCAGCACTATCGCTCGTACTTCCACCTGTTTTCCGATCGCCGCGTACCCAATCGCTACGAACAGACGGTCGCGCAGATTTTCCCGCAGACCGCACCCGGCAATTTCACCTACAACGATGCCTTGCGCAGCTGGGTGTGGACCACGTTCTATCCCTATCAATGGGATCTGAATTACGCCTATCCGCCGGTGTTCGCCTCGATCGCCTCGGCCTTGTTGCAACTGGCCAACCATGGCGTGGAAATCTTCCGCCTGGATTCGGCGCCATTCCTGTGGAAACGCCTGGGCACCGCCTGCACCAACCTGCCGGAGGTGCACCAGATCCTGTCGGCGCTGCGCGCCATCATCGACCTGGTTGCACCGGGAGTTCTGCTGAAGGCGGAAGCCATCGTGGCATCGACCGATCTGCTGCCCTACCTGGGCGTGGGCGAAACGCTGGGCAGCGAATGCCACCTGGCATATCACAGCGGCCTGATGGCGGCGAGCTGGACCGCGCTGAGCGAAGGGCGCACCACGCTGTTGCGGCAACTGCTGGACAGCACGCCCACCCTGCCCGCGCACACGGGCTGGATGACGTACGTGCGTTGCCACGACGACATCGTGTGGGGCGTGTTGCGTTCCGACGTCGAAGCCGCCGGCGATGCTTTCACGCAGCGCATCGGCAATGCCGCCGCGTTTCTGGAGGGACGCCGGCCCGGCAGTTTCGGGCGCGGCGTTGCCTTTCAGTCGGCCGACGGCCATGCCGTGCATGGCACCAATGGCATGACCTCCGCCTTGGTCGGCCTGGATGCGGCCGACAACGCCGCTGGCTTGCGCCGCTTTGCGCTGATGTACGGGCTGGCGTTTGCGGTGGGCACCGTGCCGTTGCTCTACATGGGCGACGAGCTGGCCCAGGCCGACAACCGTGCGGAGGAAGACGCCGCATCGATCGCGCTCGACAGTCGCTGGGTGCAGCGTCCACGGCTGGACCTGGCACGCCTGCAACAACGGCTGGACGCCAACACGATCGCCGGCAAAGCTTACGCGGCGATCAAAGCCTTGATTGCTGCGCGCGCCGATACAGCGTTCGATGCCGGCGCAAAAGTCGAAACACTTGCTTGCGGTAACGAAGCGCTGCTGGCCATCAAGCGCGGCGAACGCTTCGTGGCGGTGTTCAACTTCAGCGACACGCCGCAACCGGTCGACTGGGCTCGCCTGCATGCCGGCGACGGCTGGACAAGCCTGCTGCAAACCGTCGACGATGCCAGCGACGAGGCAAACATGTTGCCGGCGTGGGCGATGGCATGGCGGAAGAAATCGTGACGGGCGCGCGTACGGCGATCCAGGCCGCGCGCAAGCCGCGCCTGACGTTCTGGCAGATCCTCAACATGAACGTCGGTTTCTTCGGCATCCAGTTCAGCTTCGGGCTGCAGCAAAGCAATATGAGCCCGATCTACAAATACCTGGGTGCGCACGACGCCAGCCTGCCGTATCTGTGGCTGGCGGGGCCGATCACCGGACTGATCGTGCAACCGTTGATTGGCGCATTGAGCGACCGCACAGTGACGCGGCTTGGCCGCCGCACGCCGTACTTCCTGATCGGCGCCTTGATCTGCAGCGCATGCCTGTTCGCGATGCCGTTGAGTCCCGCGCTGTGGATCGCCGCCAGCCTGTTGTGGATATTGGATGCGGCCAACAACATCACGATGGAGCCGTATCGTGCGTTCGTGGGCGATCGCCTGGATGCTTCGCAACACGCGGTGGGCTATCTGGCGCAAAGTGCGTTTACCGGCTTGTCGCAGACACTGGCTTATCTCACGCCATCCATCCTGGTCGGGCTGGGCATGCAGGCCGGCGCCGTCAACCGGCATGGTATTCCGGATGTCGTGCTGATTGCTTTCGTCATCGGCGCGGTGTGCTCGATCACCAGCGTGGCATGGTCGGCGTGGACCACGCCGGAACTGCCGCTATCGGAACAGGAAAAAGCGCGCATCCGCCACGCGCCGCGCAACCTGGGCGCTACGCTGCGTGAAATCGCCGACGCGATCCGCGACATGCCCGCCACCATGCAACAGCTCGCGGTGATGATGCTGTTCCAGTGGTACGCAATGTTCTGCTATTGGGAATACATCACGCTGTCGATCGCCCGCACGCTGTTTCACACCACCGATTCGGCCGACCCGGCCTTTGCGCAATCGGCCTTGATCAGCGGGCAGATGGGCGGTTTCTACAATTTCGTGGCGATGCTGGCGGCCTTCGGCATGATGCCGCTGGCGCGCCGCCTGGGCGCCAAGCCGATCCACGCCGTATGCCTGTTGTGCGGTGGCGCCGGCATGCTGTTGCTGCCGGGCATGCATGCACGCGCCATGCTGCTGGTGCCGATGCTCGGCGTCGGCCTCGCCTGGGCGAGCATGATGGGCAACCCTTATGCGATGCTCGCCAGCAGCATTCCGCCGGAACGCGCCGGTGTGTACATGGGGCTGTTCAACGTGTTCATCGTGCTGCCCATGCTGCTGCAGATTCTCACCGTGCCGCTGATGTATGCGCATGTTCTGGCCGGCAATCCGGAAAACGTGATCCGGCTTGCAGGCAGCATGTTGCTGGTGGCTGCCGCGCTTACGCTGCGCGTGAAATCGCCATAAGTTGGCGGTGAGGCAACGCCGAACCCCAACATCGCCACCTGCATGGCAACGTTGGGGTTCGCATGTGCTCAACGCTATTGCTGGCGCTCCGCCGCGCTGGCGTCGCGGGCGGCGCGGAATTCCGAATCCTTGCTCCAGTTCGGCCACTGCCGGGAGTTGGCGAGCTCATCGCCCAAGGTATAGAGGATCTGCAAGTCACGCGCCGTGCCGGTGAACGGCCAGTCAGCCTGCCACTTGTCGGAAGGCTGGTGGTAATGCTTGGCCGTGTATTCGTCGCGCCAGGCCTTGCCCGCCGCCAGACCGCCATCGACCCAGTCGTCGCCCGATTCGAACGAGATGGCAGGCACGCCGCGCTTGGCGAACGAGAAATGGTCGGAACGGAAGAAATGACCCGCTTCCGGCTTGGGATCCGGCGCGTAGCTCACGTTCCACTGCTTGGCGGTGTTGATCAGGTCATCGAGCAGATCCAGCTTGGCATTGCCGGAAATGCTGAAGTTGCGAGTAGGTCCGTGTGGATCGAGCACGTCCATGTTGATGTCGGCGACGGTCTTGCCCAGCGGATAGAGCGGATGCGTGGCGTAGTACTCCGAGCCCAGCAAGCCCTTTTCTTCGGCGGTGACATTGAGAAATACCACCGAGCGTTCGGGGCGCTGTCCCTTGGCAAAGGCACGGGCCAGGGCCAGCAATGCCGCCGTGCCGGTGCCGTTGTCCACCGCGCCGTGATAGATGCGGTCACCAGTGGCGTCGGGCATGCCCACGCCCAGATGATCCCAGTGCGCGCTGTAGATCACCGTTTCGTCGGGATACTTGGTGCCCGGCAGGCGCGCGACCACGTTGTAGGTGGTGACGACACTGCTGTTCACCTTGAAGTGGGCGCTGAAGGTTTCGCCCTTCAGTTCCACCGGCTTGAATTCGCGCGTCTGCGCCTGTTTTTTCAGCGCCTCGAAATCCAGGCCGGCGTGCTTGAACAGATTCACGGCCACATCGCGCTGAATCCAGCCTTCGATCTGCGGATGCGCACTGGCGGGATGCTCGCGCACCACGTCGAACTGGGCATTGGTGTTGGAGTTCTTGACCGTGGCCCAACCGTACGAGGCAGGGCCGGTTTCGTGCACGATCAACACGCCTTCCGCGCCCTGGCGAGCGGCTTCTTCGAATTTGTACGTCCAGCGGCCGTAGTAGGTCATGGCCTTGCCGCCGAAATCGCCAACGCCGGTTTCATAATCGGGGTCGTTGATCAGCACCACGGCAATCTTGCCGTGCAGGTCCATGCCCTTGAAATCATCCCAGTGGCGCTCGGGCGCCTTGACGCCGTAGCCCACGAACACCAGCGGCGCATTGTCGAGGTTGACCTGCTTGGAGCCGTCCAGCGCGGAAAGCACCGCGATCTGGTCGCCCTGGGTAAGCACCTGCTTCTCGCCGTTGATGCTGAAATGAAATTCCGGCGTGCCCTGGATTTCGGAGCGCAGCAAGGGAACGGCCTGCGTCCAGGCGCGCTTGCCGTTCTTCAGGTCGCCGCCGGGCTCAAGGCCGGCCGCCTGGAACTGCCCGATGACGAACGCCAGCGTTTTGGTTTCGCCAGGTGTATTAGGGCCGCGGCCCTGGAACGCATCGGAGGAAAGCACCTTGACGTCATGGGAGAGCTGCGCCGGATCAAACCTGGGCGCATCCACCGCCATGGCGGCGGCGGACAACGCAAGCGCAACCGTGGAAAGGACCAATCGTTTCACAGGCCATTACCCCTTGCAGAAAAGTCCGGATAGTAGAAGGCCCACGCGGACCCGTCCAGCGATGGCGCTGGACGGGCTCGAACGATAAATCCGCATGGCAACACGCGCGGATGCCCCTCCCCGCATAACGGAGTGGGCACCGGCCACCCTCACGCTGCCTGGCGCAAACCCTCCACCCGGCTGTGCAGCAGTTTCCAATCCACCACCAGCTCGCAGCCGCGCGCCTTGGCGTTGCGCCCCCATTCGGTGAGCACTTCCAGGCACGCCTGATCCACGTGGTGCAGGCGATCCATGTCCAGCAGTACGCGCGTATTCGGCGGCACCTGTTCCAGCGTGCGCGTCAACGCGGGCACCTTGAAGAAGGTGGCCGAACCATCCAGCTCCAGCGTGAGCATGCCCGGCTCTTCGTGGTCGGCAAGACCCACTTGCAGGCGCGACGACTGCAACGCCAGCTTGAGTACCGACAAGGCGACGCCCACCAGCACGCCCGTCAGCAGATCGGTGACGACGATGGCGAGCGTCGTGCCCGCATACACCACGAAATTGCCGCGCCCATATTCGGCCAGCGATTTCATCTGCTTGATGTTGACCATCTTCAAGCCGGTAAACACCAGGATGCCGGCCAGGCACGCCACCGGCGTCATGCGGATCAGCCACGGCAGCAGCATGGCGAACACCAGCAGCCAACCGCCATGCAGGATCGTCGCCATGCGCGTGGCCGAACCGGCCTGGACATTGGCGGCGCTGCGCACGATCACACCGGTCATCGGCAACGCACCCAGCACGCCGCACAGCATGTTGCCCACGCCCTGCGCGGTCAGCTCACGGTTGTAGTGGGTGCGTGCGCCGTTATGCATGCGATCCACCGCCGCCGCCGACAACAACGTTTCCGCACTGGCGATCAGCGCAAAGGTGAGCGCGGCAACCAGCAGCGGCGGTTGCGCCAGTGCGGTCACGCTGCTGAACGTCGGCAACGACACCGCCGCGAACAGATTCGCCGGTACGTCCACCTTGTTCACTGGCGTACCCAGCACACTCACCGTCGCCGTCACGATGACCACGGCCAGCAAGGCGCCCGGCACAAAGCGCAAGGCTTGCGGGCGCAATTTCTCCCAGCCGAGCATGATGGCGATGGTGGACAGGCCAACCATCAACGCCGCCACGCTGCCGGTTTCACCCTTGAAAGCGCTGATCAGCGCGCCCGGCAAGGCCGCAAAATTTTCCAGGCCGCGCGCCTTGGGCAAGGCATCGATCAACACGTGCAGCTGCGAGGCCACGATCAGGATGCCGATGCCCGACAGCATGCCGGCTACCACGGCCGGCGAGATCATGCGGAACCACACGCCCACCTTGCCGATGCCGGCGATGACCTGGATCAGGCCCGCCAGCAACACCACCGGCCCCAGCGACGCCACGCCGTATTCACGCACCAGCTCGAACACCAGCACCGCCAGGCCCGCGGCAGGGCCGCTCACCTGCAAGGGCGAGCCCGCGATGGCGCCCACCACGATGCCGCCGATGATGCCGGTGATCAGGCCCGCGGCAGGCGGCATGCCCGATGCGATGGCGATGCCCATGCACAACGGCAGCGCCACCAGAAACACCACGATCGAGCCGAGCAGGTCCCGGCCGAACAGTCCTTGCAAAAAATAGGATCGCATGATTCGTTCCTCAGGCTGCTACCGGAGCGGCAAAGCGCACGTGCGGCGTCGCATCGGGCACCGGGGCGGCGGGGTCGAGTTTTACGAAACGGCCGCACTCGGCGTCAAAGGCTTCGATCTCGGCATGCTCGATGTCGTACACCCAGCCATGAATGCTCAGGTCGCCGCGCGCCATGCCCGCGGCCACCACCGGCAAGGTGCGCAGATGCTCAAGCTGGCCCACCACGTTCTCGCGCGTCAGGCAGGCCAGCGTCTCGTGCTCGGACAAACCCTGGTTGTTTTGCGCCACCACGTACTTGGCCACGTCGCCGTGTTTCATCCAGGCGGCAACGGATGGCATCTCCTTCACCAGCTCCGGCTTCTGCAGCGCCTTCATCGCACCGCAGTCAGAATGGCCGCAGATCACGATGTGCTTTACCTTCAGCACGCGCACCGCGTACTCGATCGCCGCCACCACGCCGCTCACATGCTGCGCATACGGCGGCACGATGTTGCCGATGTTGCGGTAGACGAACAATTCGCCCGGCTGCGTGTTGAAGATCAGCTCAGGCATCACGCGCGAATCCGCGCAAGTGATGAACATGGTGCTGGGGCTTTGGCCCGAGGCCAGCCGCTTGAACAGCTCGCGCTGCTCGGGGAACACCGCTTGACGGAAATACTGGAAACCTTCGATCAGACGTTGCATGGGGATGCTCCAAAAAAGTATGTGAACAGCCGCGCAGGATGCAGGCACGCGCACGGAAGCAGCGTGCGAACAAGCGCTACCAGATTCGGAAAAGTCAGGGATGCGCGCCGCAGGCGCGCCGCACGATGCGATCAGGCGGCGCGTGGCGGCCGCAGCAGCTCGAGGGAAGGCGTTGGCCGCAGCGAAGGTGTCCTGCCCGGCAAGCGATCCGAGGCAAGCGTGTGCAGCACCACGCGCGCCAGCTCGGGCACGATCAGTTGATCGTCGAGGTCGCAGTCGTCATCGCAGAAGCCATTGCTGGCCAAGGCGTCATCGCTGGAGAAGTTCGATTGCGAGCCATGCGCTGCGGCGAGGTGGTCGCCCACGCTCACCGATGTGATGTGGGATACGGCAAGCATGCGGTGATGACGCGCATCAAACGCCACGTTGGCGCCCGTCAGCAATAGCAGAACGAGCGCGCTGAATGCCAGCAGCAGCGAACGATAGCGATGAAGGCAAGACATGGCGCGGAAAATATCGGATCGCACCCAGGTATCGCAAGCCGATATCTAAATAGAAGTTCATCCGCGTGAACGACGCTGCTGTTTTTTTACACGCTGGCGTCACGCAAGCACAAAAAAGCAAAACGGCGGGCAAGGCCCGCCGTTTTTCCATCCCTGGGTCGAACTCCTTTCCGATAACCGATCAGAACGGGTAGTAGCGCAGCGAGGTGAACAACATGTTGTCCGAGGTCTTCGGAGCACCACCCACGCCGTCGAACGCCGTCCGCGTGGTATGCGAGTACTGCGCACCGAATGCCACCTTGCCGAACTTGCCCTGGTAGAACTTCCACCACATGCCGATGGTGCCCTGGGCGATCTGGCGGGTTTCACCCACGCAAGTGAGCGGCGAGCCTTCGATCAAGCAACCACTGTTGACGTACAGCGGGTTACCCCAACCGCCCGGCACCAGCGTTGCGGCCGTCTTGCCGTACGCGGTGGCGTACTTCTGCTGCTGTTCGCGGCCGCCTTCGGCGTACACATCCAGATCCGGCGTGGCGTGCCAGGTCAGGCCGGCCAACAGCATGTTTTCCTTGAGCGGAATCGTGCGGCCATCATTGGAGAAGGTCACGTCAGGCAGACCGGCGCTGCCGTAGCGGCCGATACCCTTGCCGTCCATGCCGGAGAAGATGAAGTCCAACGTCTTCGGCACCAGCGGCAGGATCATGCTGAGGCCGAAACCGCCGGCATAGCGATCTTGATTGCTGTAGCTGGTAGCGCCAAGTTGCTGGTAGCGGCTGTAGAAGTCACGGCCCAGGGCGAACACTTCGTAATGGCCCCAACCCGGATCGGCCGCGAACTTCACGACCATGTCGGGCAAATGGTTGAGCGAAATGGTGTTGGCAGCGTCGTAACCCGAGCCAGCGGGGAGGTTGTAAACCGGCACCACGGCGGCCTTGGAAGCATTCGGGCCGTTAGCAAAGGTGGTCTGCGGGTTTTCGATCGAGAGGCCCAACCAGTACTGCTTGTTCCAGTCCTTCACAATACGCAACTGGGTTTGACGCGCCCAGGTGAAGCCCGGAACGTACTGTGCGTCGATCGTCAGCGGCGTGACTTCGCTACGCGGCGTAATGCCCGTGCCGTCAAGCGTGATCAACGACCAGGTCTGACCAGCCAGCAGGTGCAAGCCATAGGTGTCCCAATCAAGGGTCGAATACAGGTGACGCTGGCGAATATTGAACGAGTTGCTCTCGTTCATGTTCGCCGTCTGCGCGCCGCCAAGGAAATCCATCTCGTAATAGCCAGCCACGTGGATCGTATCGCTCACATCGCCCTGGGCGAGGATCGACAGACGGCTCTGGCGCGCGCTGTAGGCAAATTCGTCCGTGTGGGCCGTATGCGACTGGTTATAGGGAATGCCATTCCAATTGGATGCGACGTCAGCCGCTTCGTTCTTGGAGCGGTAAATCGATTCTGCCGCCAGGAAGCCGCCCAGGGTCCACTTCACACCGCCGGTGCCGCCGAAAATATCGCCCTTGTGCTCCGTCGCCGCGGCCACCACCTGCTTTTGCGTAGCTTGGACTTGGCTCTGCGTGGCCTGCACGGCCTGCGCCGTTTCCGCCTGGGCCTGCTGCTGCGACTGCTGCTGCGACTGCAGGTCCTGAACCTTCTGCTCCAGTGCTTGGATCTCTGCCTTCATCTGCGCCAGTTCGGAGGCGCTGACGGTCACTTTCTTGTTCGACGTTTGCGCTGACACAGTCGCCGTAACGCTGGTCAAGCCCAAACCGGCAGCGATGGCCACCGTGAGCATCTTGGAACGCATGTTGTTATCTCCGCTAGATCTTAAAGAAACCGCGCGGCATCACAGTCCTTCCCCTGGAGCGGCCTGCGGGCTGCGGGCATGATCGAGCGGCAGCTTTACCGTTAGATGGATGTTATGTGACAGATCGATGACGAACCGTACGGTTCCTTCACTCACCCTGCACCGATGATCGGCCACAAACGTTACCGGCAGAGCGGCTTCGGCCTGCTCCTGGCTGACGGCCTATCATGTTTATTAATTGAGCACTCGCGCCCCAGCCGGGGCCTCAGTCCTGCCGCCAACGGCAGCTTCGTCACCCGGCTGATATGCTTGCTGGATGGAGCAACTCAACAACAGTTTGGCGGCCCGCATGGCCGACCGTTTCCGCGGCTTCCTGCCGGTGATCGTGGACGTAGAGACCGGCGGTTTCGATGCCGATCGGGATGCTTTGCTGGAAATCGCGGCCGTGGCCGTGGGCATGGACCAGGAGGGCAAGCTTTATCCCCATCCGGTGGTCTCCACCCACGTGGAGCCCTTCCCCGGCGCAAACATCGATCCGCGCGCCCTGGAAATCACCGGCATCGATCCGGACAATCCGCTGCGCGCCGCCTTGAACGAACGCGCCGCGCTGGACCACATCTTTCAAGCCGTACGCGCGGCGGTACGCGGCAACGAATGCCAGCGCGCCATCCTGGTCGGCCACAACGCCGCGTTCGACCTGGGCTTTCTCAACGCCGCGGTGCGCCGCGTCGGCCACAAGCGCAACCCGTTCCACCCTTTCAGCTGCTTCGACACCGCCACCCTGAGCGGCCTCCTGTACGGGCAAACCGTACTGAGCAAGTCGGTGCTGGCCGCCGGCTACAGCTTCGATTCGAGCGAGGCGCATTCGGCGGTCTACGACGCCGAGCGCACCGCCCTGCTGTTCTGCCGCATCGTCAACCGGCTGCGTTCGCTGGAGGTATTGGAGCTGGAACGGGTAGGGGCGGTGTTGCCGTAGACCGGAATCGGCGACAGGCATCGTCAATCCTGAAAAGCCGGCATCCGCAAACTTGCGGCACTCCGCTCTTAAACGATTCACGATGGGCGATTTACGGCTCCAAACGCCACAAGTTCTTGCGACTGTCATCACACTGACACATTTGTCTCATCTCATTGCAACACCTTACCTCTGCAATAGGCGGGTCGTAGGTATTTCCAGCTACATCCCTCCAAAGGAGCCACTGTGTTGACCTCATTCAAACTTCCGTCCCGCCTCGGCGTGCTCGCTTTCGCGGTTGCCGCGTCCCTGTTCGGTACGACGGTCCAAGCCACCGACATCACCGGCGCAGGCTCCAGCTTCGTTTACCCTGTCATCTCCAAGTGGTCGGCGGCGTATGCCGAGAAGACGGGCAATCACGTCAACTATCAGTCGATCGGTTCCGGCGGCGGCATTGCCCAGATCAAGGCCGGCACGGTGGATTTCGGCGCCTCTGACATGCCGCTCAAGCCTGAAGACCTTGCCAAGTTCGGCCTGGGCCAGTTCCCCGACGTGATCGGCGGCATCGTGCCGTCGTTCAACGTGGCCGGCGTCGCGCCGGGCACGCTGGTGCTGGACGGCACCACCCTGGCCGATATCTACCTGGGCAAGATCACCATGTGGAACGATCCGGCCATCACCAAGCTCAACCCCAGCCTGCACCTGCCGGCCTCCAAGATTTTCGTGGTGCACCGCTCGGACGGTTCGGGCACCACCTTCAACTTCACCGACTACCTCTCGAAGGTGAGCGCGGATTGGAAGGCGAAGGTCGGTGAAGGTACCGCGGTGCAGTGGCCGACCGGTATCGGCGGCAAGGGCAACGAGGGCGTGTCCGCTTATATCAAGCAGATCCCGAACTCGCTCGGCTACGTGGAATACGCCTACGCGGTGCAGAACAAGCTGGGCTACGCGAAGATGCAGAACGCCGCCGGCAAGGTGGTGGAACCCACCATCGCCAGCTTCCAGGCAGCTGCCGACACGGCCGATTGGAAGAGCGCCAAGGACTTCAACCTGCTGATGACCAACGCGCCGGGCGCCGATGCGTGGCCGATCACCGCTACTTCCTGGGTGATCATGTACAAGACGCCGAAGAACGCCGCCAACACCAAGGTTGCCTTCGACTTCTTCAAGTACGCTTACGAGCAGGGCCAGGGCGCCGCGCGCGCGCTGGATTACGTGCCCCTGCCCGCTTCGCTGGTGCAGCAGATCGAAGCCTATTGGTCCAGCGAATACAAGCACTAAGCTTTGGCTCTGTCGCAAGGACGCCTAGCTGAAGCCACTCACGACGCGCGCAACGTCCCGTTGCGCGCGTCGTGCTGACTGAACCCATCGCAGAAAATCACGCCCGCCATGTCAGCCATAAGTGCCGAACCGATTCCCCGCGATACCGAACATCGTTCGCGCACCGACGCCCGCCACGACCGCATCTTCCGCTTCGTCGTGCGCTTGTGCGCCCTGCTGGTGCTGGCGACGCTGCTCGGCGCGGCGCTGTCCACGCTGTGGGGCGGACGCGAGGTGCTGTTCAAGGACGGCTTCCGCTTCCTGTTCAGCTCGGACTGGAACCCGGTCGAAAACCAGTTCGGCGCGCTCGCGCCCATCGTCGGCACGCTGGTCACCTCGCTGATCGCCTTGCTGCTGGCAGTGCCGGTGAGCTTCGGCATTGCCCTTTTTCTTACCGAGATCGCGCCCCGCTGGATGCGCGGTCCGGTCAGTGCCGCCATCGAATTGCTGGCGGCGATTCCTTCGATCATCTACGGCATGTGGGGCCTGTTCGTGTTCGTGCCGTTCATGGCCGGCATCGAACCGACCCTCAGCGATACGCTCGGCAACATTCCGGTGATCGGCGCCTTGTTCCAGGGGCCGCCGCTGGGCCTGGGCCTGCTGACCGCGGGCATCGTGCTGGCGGTGATGATCCTGCCGTTCATTTCCTCGGTGATGCGCGAGGTGTTCCAGACCGTGCCGGCGCGCCTGAAAGAGTCCTCTTACGCGCTGGGCTCCACCACCTGGGAAGTGGTGTGGGATATCGTGCTGCCCTACACCCGCTCGGCGGTGATCGGCGGTATCTTTCTCGGTCTCGGGCGCGCACTCGGCGAAACCATGGCGGTGACCTTCGTGCTGGGCAACTCGTACAACCTCACTGCCTCGCTGCTGATGCCGGGCACGTCGATCTCTTCCAGTATCGCCAACGAATTCAACGAAGCGGTAGGCCTGCACCGTTCCGCGCTTATCGCGCTGGGCTTCCTGCTGTTCGTGGTCACCTTCATCGTGCTGCTGATCGCCCGCTTCATGTTGCGCCAGCTGCAGCGCAAGGAGGGACGCTGATGTCCGCCGTCTATGCACGCCGCGCCGTCGTCAACGTTGTTGCGCTCGCGCTCAGCGGCCTGGCCACGCTGATCGGCCTGGTCTTCCTGGTGTGGATACTGTGGATCACCGCGCAAAACGGCCTGGGCGCGCTCAAGCCCACGCTGTTCACCAAGATCACCGCCTACGCGGACCAGGGCGGCCTCGCCAACGCCATCGTCGGCAGCCTGATCATGGACCTGATGGCGCTGTTGATCTGCGCGCCGATCGGCGTGTTGGCGGGCACCTACCTGGCCGAATACGCCAGTTCCACGCGCCTGGGCTCGTCGATCCGCTTCCTCAACGACATTCTGCTGTCGGCGCCGTCGATCGTGCTCGGCCTGTTCGTGTACGTGATCGTGGTCATACCCTGCACGGAACTCACCGACGGGCGCATCACCTTCTCCGGCTTTGCCGGCAGCGTGGCGCTGGCGCTGATCGGCCTGCCGGTGATCGTGCGCACCACCGACGAAATGCTGCAGCTGGTGCCCGGCACCCTGCGCGAGGCGGCACTGTCGCTGGGCATTCCGCAGTGGAAGCTGACCACGCAGGTGCTGATGCGCGCGGCGTTCTCCGGCATTCTCACCGGCGTGCTGCTCGCGCTCGCCCGCCTGGCCGGCGAAACGGCGCCGCTGTTGTTCACGGCGTTCGGCAACAATTTCATGACGGCGCATCCGCTGGACAAGATGGCCAGCATGCCGGTCACCATCTATCAATACACCAACGATCCGAATCCGGCGCTGCATGCGATCGCCTGGGCCGGCGCGCTGTTGATCACCCTGTTCGTGCTGGCGCTGAGCCTGCTGACCCGCATCATGTTTTCGCGCAAGAAGGTGAGTTATGAATGACCTCGCCGCCGCTGCCGCGGCGCCCCTGACCGGCGCTGCGGCGCCCGCCAAAATCAAAGTGCGCGACGTGCACTTCTACTACAACGGATTCCATGCGCTGAAAGGCATCAACATGGATATCCCGGAGAAGCAGGTCACCGCGATCATCGGCCCATCCGGTTGCGGCAAGTCCACCCTGCTGCGCATTTTCAATCGCATCTATGCGATCTATCCCAAGCTGGAAGCGAAAGGCTCGATCGAGCTGGACGGGGAGAACATCCTCGATCCCAAGTTCTCGATGAACCGCCTGCGCACCAAGGTCGGCATGGTGTTCCAGAAGCCGGTGCCGTTCCCGATGACCATTTTCGAGAACGTGGCCTATGGCATCCGCCATCACGAGCGGCTGTCGCGTGCGGACATGGAAATCCGCGTGGAACAGGCGCTGCGCAGCGCCGCGCTGTGGGACGAAGTGAAGGACAAGCTCAAGCAGAGCGCGCTGGGCCTGTCCGGCGGCCAGCAGCAGCGCCTGTGCATTGCGCGCGGCATTGCGCTGCGCCCGGAAGTGCTGCTGCTGGACGAGCCGACCTCCGCGCTCGATCCCATCGCCACCGGCCGCATCGAGCAACTGGTGGAAGAGCTCAAGCACGAATACACCATCGTGATCGTTACCCACAACATGCAGCAGGCGGCACGCGTGTCCGACCTCACCGCCTTCATGTACATGGGCGACCTGATCGAGTTCGACAACACCGAAAAGATTTTCACCAAACCTGGCAAGAAGCAGACCGAGGATTACATTACCGGTCGCTTCGGTTGATCTTTTTCTCCCTCTTCCCATCGTTGATCCACGAGGGAAAGGGCTGGGGCGAGGGGCCGCAACGGCGGAAAATCCTCTCCCTTATTACTGAATCGCACGAGGCCATCCCATGAGCGGCAGCAGCAAGGAACACATCATCAAGAGTTACGACGACGAACTGCTGCGCCTGACCGGCGAGCTGGTTCGCATGGGCGAGTTGGCGGTAAGCCAGCTGGAAGCGGCCATCGACGTGGTGGACCGCCGCGACGAGCGCGCCGCCCAGCACGTCGTCAACAACGACGACGCGATCGACCAGCTGGAGCAGGACATCAGCCACGACGTGGTACGCCTGTTGGCCCTGCGCGCGCCGATTGCAGGCGACTTGCGCCACGTCTTCGCCGCCTTGCGCATCGCGGCCGATATCGAACGCATCGGCGACTACGCCGCCAACGTGGCCAAGCGCTCCATTCCGCTGTCCATGGCCGCCCCGCTCGCTCCCACCGGCGGCCTTGCCCACCTGGCCGAACTCGCTGCCGCGGAAGTACGCGACGTGCTGCGCTCCTATCGCGACCGCGATGCGGAGCTTGCCTACAAGGTGTGGCAGGACGATGTGGAACTGGACGAAGCCTACACCGCCTATTTCCGCGAGCTGCTCACGTACATGATGGAAGATCCGCGCGTGATCACGCCCTGCACGCACCTGTTGTTCATGGCCAAGAACATCGAGCGCATCGGCGACCACGCCACCAACATCGCCGAGAACGTGTGGTTCCTGGTCAAGGGCGAGCCGCTGACGGCGCAACGCGACAAGCGCGATCTCACTTCCAACCCGGAGCCGGTGAAGCTGGGGCATCGGCCGGATTGAGGTTGCGGTATCTGGATCATCGCGATAAACGGTTCCCTCCCCTGCGAACTAGAGCCTGCCCCGGACTTGATCCGGGGGTGGGCCAGGGTGGGGTGCGAGCGCAGCGAGCGGCAGGAGCCCATCCTCGCCTCCATGCCGTTCCCCAGAAAATTCAGCGGTAGGCTAAAGCCCACGTAGCCCCACCCCAGCCCTCCCCTGCCGCCGCAGGGGAGGGAGCGCATTGTGGCGAACACGAGATAGACGTACGCCTCAGCGTCACCAAAGCGCAGTCTTGTGCCCAGCCTCGCGCGCCTTCCTACGCGCCTGCGCACTGCGCGCCATGCCGTAGATGCCGATCAACAACCATGCCACTTCCATGAAAAAGGCCGAAGCGTTGAACGCGCCGAACAGCAGCGACAGCATCACGCCGAGCGCGCCCAGCACGTTCATCAGCTGATAGACCAGGCCGTTGCCGTGCAGCTTATGGGCCTGCAGCAGCAGATAAGCCAACAGCATCAGCGCCACGCCGACATAGCCGGTCCAATCGTGCCAATACAAGGTCGTCATCGCACACTCCTTTGACGCAACGCTTCAAACAGAACCACACCCGTAGCCACCGATACGTTGAGGCTTTCCATGCTACCGGGCATCGGTATCCTGGCGATGAAATCGCAGGTCTCGCGCGTCAGTCGGCGCATGCCCTCGCCTTCGCTGCCCAGCACCAGCGCGACCGGGCCCTTGAGATCGACGTCGTAGATGGATTGCTCGGTGTCGCCGGCCAGGCCAGTGATCCAGACACCGGCATCCTTCAGCGTACGCAGCGCACGCGCCAGATTGGTGGCGGCTACCAGCGGTACGCGATCGGCCCCACCGGCCGATGCACGGCGCACCACCGGCGTGATGCCCACGGCGCGATCCTTCGGCACGATCACCGCCGTCGCGTTCGCGGCGGCCGCGCTGCGCAAACAGGCGCCCAGGTTGTGCGGATCGGTGACACCGTCCAGCACCAGCACCAGCGCGTGGTTGCCGGCTTTTTCCAGCAGGTCGGCCAGATCGTGTTCGCTTGCCAGTTGCGGCGCCTGATACAGCGCAACGACACCTTGATGACGCGCCTCGCCCGCCACGCGGTCCAATTGCTCGCGCGGCCGATGATGCACGGGAATCTTCAACGCCTTGGCTTTTTCCGCCAGCTCGTGCACGCGCGGATTGCGCTGGCCGTTTTCCACCAGCACTTCGCGCACGCGCGCGGCGTCATTGTTCAACGCGCCTTCGACGGGGTTAATGCCAACGATCCAACTTTCGCTCATCGTTTGCCCTTCGGTTTCGGCGTACGGCCTTTGGCCGTCTTGCTACCGCGCTTGGCGCCGGCTGGCTGGGCCGTACGCTTACCTTCGGACTTGGCGATGGCGGCCTTCTTGCCCGATTTGCTGGCGCGTTTCTTCGAGCTTGCAGCTTCGAACCCCGGCAAGGGCGGCAGTGCGGGCAGCGGCGGCCTTCCAGCGGGCAGGGAATAGCGCTCGCCTGCGGCGGCGTAATCGTACGCACGCGGCGTGGAAGGCGGCGGCACCACGGCCGCCGCCGGCTCCGGCGCCTTCTTCTTCACCGGCTGCACCATGCGGAAATCGATCTTGCGATCCTCCAGGCTCGCACGCAGCACCTGGATGCGCACGTGATCGCCAAGCCGGAACTGCAAGCCGGTGCGTTCGCCCTTCAACAAGTGGCGGATCGGATCGAAGTGATAATAGTCATTGGAGAGCTGGCTGATGTGCACCAGGCCGGACACTTTCGACTCATCCAGTTCCACGAACAGGCCGAACGAGGTGACGCCGGTGACGACGCCATCGAACTCTTCGCCAATATGCTTGGCCATCCAGGCGCAACGGAAACGTTCGTCCACGTCGCGCTCGGCTTCCTCGGCACGGCGCTCGCGCTGCGAACAATGCAGGGCCATGGCGGCCATCGCCGCGTCGGTGTAGTGGTAGGCGGAGGGCTTGCCGCCTTTCAACGCATAGCGGATCGCGCGATGCACCAGCAGATCCGGATAGCGGCGGATCGGCGAAGTGAAGTGCGCATACGCTTCCAATGACAAGCCGAAATGACCGCGATTGTCCGGCTGATACGCAGCCAGGCTTTGCGCACGCAACAGCACGGACTGGATCAACTCGCGCTCGGGCCGGTCCTTCACCATGCGCAAGATGTCCGAAAAATCGCTGGGCGTCACCTCTTCCACCGGCGGCATGCGCAGCTTGAATTCGCGCAGGAATTGCTGCAGGTCTTCGTATTTCTCGGCGGGCGGCGGCTCGTGCGCGCGGTACAGCGCGGGTATCTTGCGCTTGCTGAGGAACATGGCGGCCTGCACGTTGGCGGCGATCATGCATTCCTCGATCAGCTTGTGCGCGTCATTGCGCTGCACCGCCCCGACGGCCTGGACTTCGCCCCTCGCATCGAGGCGGAACTTCACCTCGGCCGTTTCGAAATCGATGGCGCCGCGCCGGCGACGCTGCTCGGCCAGCGCCTGGTACAAGGCATGCAGGTTTTCCAGCTGCGGCAACACGTCCGCCAACTCGTCGCGCGCATCGGCATCCTTCACGCCGATCGCCTGCCACACCTTGTCGTAGGTGAGGCGAGCGTGCGAGCGCATCACGGCGTCGTAGAACTTGGCCTTGCTGACTTCACCGTCCGCGCTCACCTGCATGTCGCACACCATGCACAGGCGCTCCACCTTCGGATTGAGCGAGCAGATGCCGTTGGACAGGGTTTCCGGCAGCATCGGCACGACGAAGCCGGGGAAATAGGTGGAGGTGCTGCGCTCGTAGGCTTCCTTGTCGAGCGGGCTGTCGACCGGCACGTAGTGCGATACGTCGGCAATCGCCACGATCAGGCGCCAACCACCGCCGCGTTTGGGTTCGGCGTAGACGGCGTCGTCGAAATCGCGCGCATCCGCACCGTCGATGGTCACCAGCGGCAGCTTGCGCAGGTCGACGCGGCCTTCGCGCTCGGCGGCGGTCACGTCCGGTTCCACCTCTTCCGCGGCGCGCAGCACGTCCGGCGGCCATTCGTGCGGCAGGTCGTAGCTATTGATGGCCATGTCCACCAACAGCGAGGGTTGCAGGCGTTCGCCGAGCACGCTGCGGATGCTGCCCAGCGGGCCGCGGTAGGCGGTGGGCGGATCGGTGATCTCGGCCACCACGATCTGGCCGGAGCGCGCGCCGCGTTCCTGGCCTGGCGCAATCATGATGTCCTGGTGCAGGCGGCGGTCGTCCGGCACCACCAGGGTGACGCCGTTTTCGATCATCACCCGGCCAACCAGGCGCGCTGAACGCCGCTGCAGCACCTCCACGATGGAACCCTGCCGCCGCCCGCGCCGATCCAGGCCGACCACGCTGGCGAGCACGCGGTCGCCGTGCAGCACGCTGCGCATCTGATAGGGCGAAAGGTAGAGATCGTCGCCGCCTTCGTCCGGGCGCAGGAAGCCGTAGCCTTCGGCATTGGCCAGCACTACGCCGGGGATGAGGTCCAGCTTGCGCGCCGGCGCATAGCCGCCCCGGCGGCCAAGCAGCAATTGGCCATCGCGCACCATCGCCGTCAGGCGTTTGGTGAGTGCGGCGATGCTGTATTCGTCGTGGAGCTGCAACGCTTCGGCAATGCGCGCCTGGGTCAGCAGTTCGCCGCGCTCTTCCAGCAGCGCGAGGATGGCTTCGCGGCTGGGAATGGGCTTTTCGTAGCGTTGCGCCTCGCGTTCCGCGAACGGGTCGCGCTGCCGCTTGGACGCTGTGGTTTCACCCGGTTCCGCGCCACGCCGACGCGCCTGCTTGGGTGCGCCTGCTTGGGCTTTCGGGGCCTTGGCCGCCTTGCGCGGCAGCTTTTCGTTCGGTTTTTTTGTCTTGGTCACGCCCTAGTATCACCTCGATACCTGTGTTCAATAAATGGTTGCGTGCGCCTTTGTCGGCCGCAGCAGCGAACATGAAGAAATAGTTGACAACCTGTGCGCCCACCCCTACTCTACGCGGCTCGCACAGCCCGAAAGGCCACGCGACACCTGCCCAGGTGGCGGAATTGGTAGACGCACTAGTTTCAGGTACTAGCGGGTAAAACCGTGGAGGTTCGAGTCCTCTCCTGGGCACCAAGACATCGCTGGAATCCACTCCAGCAAACACAACCCGGCGGCAGCCGGGTTTGTCGTTTCTGGCGCAGGCTATCTTTGCGCCTGACGTCACGGGCATCATGACCCTCCCCGAAGTGACATCGATCACCGCCCGCATGCCACGCTCCCGCACGTCACTCGCTCCGGTCCTGCTTGCCGTTGGCGTCCTGCTGATCGCCATGGCGTCGTATCAGTGCGGCGCGGCGATTGCCAAGATGCTTTTTCCGGTGGTCGGTGCGCAGGGCGCCACGGCGTATCGATTGGTGTTGGGGGCATTGATCCTGTTGCTGGTTCGGCGGCCATGGCGAACGCGGCATGCGGCAAGCAACCGGCGGGTGTTGTGGGGTTATGGCGTATCCATCGGGGTGATGAACCTGGTTTTCTACCTGGCGTTGCAGCGCATACCGCTGGGCATTGCGGTGGCGGTGGAGTTCACCGGGCCATTGGCGCTGGCGCTGTTTCATTCGCGCCGCTGGCTGGACGTGGTGTGGATCGGCCTGGTGGTGATCGGGCTCTTGCTGTTGTTGCCGCCGGGCAATGCACCTACACGGCTCGATCCGGTCGGCGTGGGCTACGCCCTGGCGGCGGGCATCGGCTGGGCTTGCTACATCGTGCTGGGGCAAAAGGCCGGCGCGGTTTACGGCACTGATGCGGTGGCATGGGGAACGACGGTGGCCGCGCTGGTGGCCTTTCCCATCGGCCTGGCGCACGCCGGCCATGCGTTGTTTGCGCCGGGCTTGCTCTTGCCCGCGCTGGGCATTGCAATACTGAGCTCCGCCCTGCCCTATACCTTGGAAATGATGGCCATGACACGGCTGCCGACGCGCACCTTCGGCACCTTGCTGAGCCTGGAACCGGCCTTTGCCGCCATGGCGGGCATGATATTTCTCAGCGAACACCTCAGCTGGCTGCAGTGGTTTGCGATCGTCGCGATCATTGCGGCCTCGGCCGGAACGGTATTGACCGCCCGCAAACCGGTGAGCGAGCCTGTCATGCCTTGAACATAATGTTTCGGTTAGGTAAGCCGAAACCCCGCATCAAGGAGTGAACATGTATAGGCGCGTATTCCGTTGGTTGGTCGTCTCCGTGTTCGCCAGCATGGCCTTGGCCACTGCGCATGGCGCTTCCGCGTGCGAAGTGCCGGCGCCGGTGAAGCGTATCGATCCGCCTGGCTTCTATGATGATGCTGCAGGCTACGCGCGTGCCGTGCAACCGATGCGTGGCTTTATTGCCAAGCTCAACCAGGCAGCCGATGCGGGCCAATGGTCTTGCGCGCTCGATCTGCTTACCGCATGGGCGCGCGCCGATGCGCTGATGGGCCCGATCACCGGTTACCAGGGCTATTACGAACGCTCATGGGCGGGCACCGATTTTGCGATGGTGATCCTGCGCATGCCGAGCGCAGTCAGAACGGCCAACGCCGGCAAGTTCGCAGTGATCGATCCATGGCTGGAGCGCATCGCCATCGCCACCCGCGACGCCAACGCCATCAACCATCTGCACAACAACCTGGTCTACTGGGCCGGCTTGAACCTGGTCGCGATCGGCACCGTGACGAATCAGCCCGACCTCATCGACTCCGGCTTGATCCGCGCACGCGAAGGCATCCGCGACATCGGTCCGAACGGCGCGCTGGAGCGTGAAGTAAAGCGCGGCGATCGCGCCCTGCATTACCACACGTTTGCGCTGCTGCCGCTGGTGTTCACGGCAGAACTCGTGCAGCGCCGCCATATCGACCTGTATCGCGAAAACGACCACGCCATCGCGCGCCTGGCAAACCTGGTGATCGACGCCGTTCGAGATCCCGCCAGTTTTGCGAAGATCACGCCGGTCAAACAGGACTTGTTCCCGTGGACTTTCCAGGACGAACTGGCCTGGATGGAGCCCTATTACGCGCATACCAAAGATCCGCGACTGCCTACGTTGATTGCATCGCGCCGGCCTTTCAAGGAATGGCGTTTGGGTGGCGATGTGACGGCTGCTTGGGGTGTGGCGTTGCCTTGAACGGGTGAGTTGTCTGCTGCATGGCGATGTTGGGGTTCGCTTGCGCTCACCCCAACCTACGCGCTACGCGCCAACCCGTTTACAACTCCCGCACCACCCGGAACCCGACGCGCCCGCTGCGAATACTCGCATCCGCCCCTTGCCGGTACGCGGAATTGGCCTGCTCCGGCGAGCTGCCCCACGAGCCGCCGCGCACCACGCGCACCGAACAACCGGGATTGATCCAGGCGCCGCCGTCCACCGGTGCGCGCACATAGTTGTCGTGCCAGCAGTCGGACATCCATTCCGACACGTTGCCGTCCATGTCGTAGAGACCAAACGCATTCGGCGCATAGCTCATCACGGGCGCGGGACCCCAATGGCCATCGCCGTAATTTTCGAATGCATGGCTCCAGCGCCGTCCGCTGGGTGAGCGATCGAGCGCGCCGGTGAGGTTTTCCACTCGCGTCTTCGGCGTGCCATTGCCCCACCAATAGCGCGTGGTGCTGTCGGCGCGCAAGGCGTACTCGAATTCTGCTTCGCTGGGCAGGCGGTATTTCTTGCCGGTGCGCTGGCTCAGCCATTCCACATAGGCATGCGCGTCGTTCCAGGAAATGTTCACCACCGGCAAGTTGCTCGCGGCAGGATGGCCGGCATAGTCGTCCTCCCAGGTAGCGTTGGAAACGTCGCGCATCACGCCGGTGCGCTCGTCGTACACGCTGGCGCCGCCTTGCGTGACGGAGTCGGGCTTGTAACCGCTGGCGCGCACGAATTCGCGAAACTGTCCCACCGTTACATCCGTTTGCGCGATCGCGAAGCCTTTGTCGATGGTGACTTCATGTTGCGGGGTTTCGGCGTCGGTATGGCCGGGCTCGTCATCCGGCGCGCCCATCATGAACTTGCCGGTCGGCACCACCACCATGGTGGGCGATTGGCCGTTCATGTCCACATAGCGGTCGGTAAATACCTGCCCCGGCTTGAAGCTGGCATAGAGCCGTGCGTTGGTGAGGCGCTCCTCGAACTCGCTGAGGCCTGCAAGTTGCGGGCTGATCGATTGCGCCTGCCCGGCCAGTTGCTTGGCCAGGTCGATGTTGCCCGCATCCAGCGCCGAGCGCGCCTGCGCCAGCACGTTGGCGGCGCGCTGCTGGCGGATGTTGTCGATCTGGTTGCGCACGTCATGCAGTTGCGGCGAATCGGGCTGGATCGGCGTGGCTGCGGCCATCGATTGTTCCGCACCCGTGAAATCGTTCTGCGCCACCGCGGCCAGCGCACGATCGAGCACCACGCGCTGCACCTGCAGAATGCCTTGCGCCGCCACCGCGTTCTGCGGATCGAGCTTCTGCACCTGGCGATACACTTCCAGCGCATTGTCGCCGGCCGGCTTGTCCGCCTTGCCTTGCTGCAACAGCGCGGCAGCCTGCGCCAGCATCGGGCGCACCTGCAGCAGCGTCTTCATGCTGGTTTCGAGCGGGGCAACGTCGTTGGCGCTGTTGGGCAAGGCCTTGAGGTTATCCAGCAGCGTGCCCGCCGATTGCGAATCGCCGACGGCGATGTCCTGCGTGATCTGCGCAATCAGATGCGTGCGCACCTGGTCCAGGCCCTGCACGGCGGCGCGGCTATCCGGCTTGAGCTTGATCGCCGCCAGGTACAGCGCCGCCGCACTGTGACTGTCGCCGGCCATGCGCCCTGCCTCGAAGGCCTTGTCCGCCCGCTCCACCAAGGCTTTCACTTCGGGTGGATCGGCCGAGGTCTGCTCGGGCAGCGGCGCAGGCTTGCGCGCCAGGCGCGCAGCAATCACGTCGGTGGGCGCCAGGGTCAGCGGCGGCCCCGCGTTCACTTCATCCTGCACGGAAGGTACCGGCGCGCTGCTGCGTGCAGCGACCGATGGCGCAGCACGGCCGACGCCTGGTGCGCTGGGGTTGGCGATCTCTTCCGGACTGACGTGAAAAAGCTCGGGAAAAAAGTGATAGGTGAGCCCAAAGGCCAGCACGAGCACGCCGAGCGCTCCGCCCAATACACCCTGGCGTTGTACGGTTTCCTTGCTCGGCATGGTGGGCGTTCCGCGGCTGGCCTGCTATGGTTCGCTGCTTACCATATGGCACCACTGATGACGGGGCAATCGCGAGTTGCTTGTTCCGTGATCTCGAAGGAACGCACATGCCCCTGCCCTCCCCGCCGCCCCAGGCAGATTGGATCCAGCAACGCAGCGAGCTTGAACAGTGGCTGGCCGGCCTTTCATCCGGCGCCATACTCGGCCTCGATACCGAGTTCATGCGGCGCAATACCTTCTACCCGCAGCTGGCTTTGCTGCAACTCGGCGTAAAGGGACGCTACGCGCTGGTCGACCCGCTCGCCTTCGACATCGGCGGCGCCTTGCAGCCGCTCGAGAACGCAAACCTGATCACCCTGATGCACAGCGCCAGCGAAGACCTGGAAACGCTGTCGCCCTGGCTGCCGGAAGGCCCGCGCGTACTGTTCGACACGCAGATTGCCGCGGCCTTCGTCGGCATGGGCCTGGGCCTCAGTTATCGCGCGCTGGTGGCGGAGCTGGTCGGCGCGGAACTGGACAAGGGCGAAACGCGCTCGGACTGGCTGCAGCGTCCGCTCACTGCTTCGCAACGTGAATACGCCACGCTGGACGTGGTCTACCTGGAAACCATCCACCGCCAGCTCACCGAACGCCTGGCGCAACGCGATCGCGCCGCGTGGCACGCGGAAGATTGCGAGCGGCTCAAGCGCAAGAGCTGCCCGCGCGAAGGCGACCCGCAACCGCAACTGGCCTACCGTGGCGCCGCCGAATGGCCGCGCGAGCAGCAAGCCTTGCTACGGCGCATCCTGCTATGGCGCGATACCACCGCCCGCCAGCTGGACAAACCGCGCCCGTGGCTGCTGGAAGATGCGCTTGCCCTCAACATCGCCCAGCAGCCGCCCAGGCACCAGGAAGAACTGGACCGGCGCTGCGCAGGACAGCGCGCCCTGCGTTCCCCGCAGCGCGCCGAGCTGTTCGAACTGCTGCAACCGCCGATCAGCGCCGAAGAAACCGCCAGCACCTACCCCATCCCGCCCATTCCGCAAGGCAAGACCAAACAGGCCCTGGCCGCGATGAAGCAGTGCGTGGACAACCTGGCCACCGAACTGGACCTGCCGCCTGGCCTGCTCTGCTCGCGCCGCGTACTGGAAGAATTCGTGGTGACGGCCCAATGGCCGGAATCCCTGGAAGGCTGGCGCCGCGCGGTGCTTTTCGACCGCCTCACCCGCCTGCTGCCCGGCTGACCCAAGGACTTGGCGCTTCCCGGCACCGCTGCTACCATGTGCAGCTCGCGTGGGGCGGTAGCTCAGCTGGGAGAGCGTCGCGTTCGCAATGCGAAGGTCGGGAGTTCGATCCTCCTCCGCTCCACCAAAAGTTTCAATAAAAACAACGCACTACGTCTTGCGATGTAGTGCGTTGTTTTGCATTTGGATGCAGGCTTTGGCACATTGTGTGTGCCAAATTTGTGCCATCGCCTTCCCGCCGCGCCCTCTTCCAGCTGCATGACACTGCCGCACTCTGCTGGTAGACTCACATTGCCCGAGAAATTTGGGTTTGCCGCGCGCTGAAGACGTACAGAACGGCTACGAGACAAAAGCAAAGGATGGATGCGGGTAGCGCCGCTCACATCTACGAAGCGTGGAGCCACGGACTATTCAGCAGCACCCACCATAAGCGGAATTGGTGGGAGAGCAAGAAAGGATGCCCAGTTGGGCAATCGCCAGGAGCGTATCCCGCCGGTCCGGATGAGGACGGTTTCAACAAAAGGTTGATACGCACCAGGAGAGCGGGCAAGCGAACGAGGGGGACAACCCCGCCGAAGTTTTGAGACCGATGCGATGTCGGCCCTCTGCTGCTCAATCGAGCAACGCAAGGTCGTCTAGGCCAAGACTCGGTTCCGCGGACCTCATCCGACTTGGCTGGTCATCGACCAGTCGGGATCGGAGGCGTTCGCCCATGAAATCGCTCCTGACAGTAGAACAACTTTCGGAGTATCTGCATAAATCCGTCGCAAGCATCCGCAGCGACGCGACCCGCAATCCGCAATCACTTCCACCGATTTGCCGCCTACCGAGTACCAAGCGGTTGCTTTGGCGTCTCGAAGACGTAGAGCACTGGTTGGCGGCCCATGTCGAGGGGCTGTCTCGCCCTGTAGCCTCGGTTTGCTCCGATGACCTGCGACCACGCCGAGGCCGCCCTACCAAGGCCGAGCAGGTTGCGCGGCAGCGGAGCCAGCATCGCAAGCAAGCCAGCGTCCATCCCACCGAAGCTGCGGCCGAGGTGTGAGCGATGCAAGCCTTCATCGTCGAAGCGACGCCGCTGGCGTCGCCGGGCGAGGCTTGCGATGCGTCCGCATCGACGTATTCGCGCCTTGCACCACTCAGGCACCGACAATGCGATTTCTTCGTCGCGGACATTCTCGATGCTTCGCCGAAGGACGACCTGGCAAGCATGGAGCATCCGCTCTTCGCCCTGCGCGCTGGCGACCGGCGCATACGTGTGTACGAACGAAAAGCGACCAAGGTAACGGTAAAGCCTGGAATTGATGGCTGTGCGACGATCCACGACAAAGATCTGTGGATCTACTGCATTAGTCAGTTGGTCGCGGCGAAGAACCGTGGTCGCGAGATCACGCGCACGGTGCGCTTCACGGCTTACGATTTCCTGCATTCGACCAATCGCGACACCAGTGGCCGTGCCTATATTCGCATGGGAGAGATGCTGGCACGCCTCACCGGCACACGCATCGAAACCAACATCGAGACGGCAGGCAAACGCGAACGTGGGTTCTTCGGATTGGTCGATTCCGCCAAGGTCATCGAGCGGGACGGAGACAACCGCATGGTAGCCGTGGAAGTGACCTTGCCAGATTGGCTGTTTCGCAGCGTGGACGCCATGCAAGTGAAAACCCTTTCGCCAAGCTACTTCCGCTTGCGCAAGCCATTGGACCGGCGCATCTACGAGCTGGCCCGCAAGCACTGCGGCGATCAGCCAACTTGGAGATCTAGTATCGCCACGTTGCACGAAAAGAGCGGCAGCGCCGACAAGCTCTTCAAGTTCAGGGCGGCTATCAAAGCGTTGGCGGCATCCGGCGAGTTGCCCGACTACCGTATGGCCTACGATCCTAAGGCCGACAACGTGACGTTCTACGCTAACGGCCCAAAGGGGTATCGGGCCGAGATTGCAGCCATGATGAAGGGCTTGCCTCACACCTCGGCCAAGGCTCGCGAGAAGGCGCATACTCGAAAGCACGGCAGACCCAATTGATGCTGACATCGCGTGCCTGCCGTTGTGGATATCCGGGTCTCGGCTGTGAATTACCACGTGCCTTTAAGGATGCCGGGCTGTGGATTACCACGTGCTTTTACGGATGAGCTGCTTCGTGCTTTTAGGGATGGTCTCATCCCGAGAAGCCTTGCGCAGCAAGGGTTTCAAAAACCGTAACGCGCGCGCGCGATTTAACTTTATATAAACCTTAACATCCGAGTTGTGCGCTGCTGCGGCCGAGTCGTCGCTCGATCTTGTTGGCGACGCGCAGCTCGCGCGCCGGCTGGACCAGCGTTACCGTCGACACCGATCGTTGGAATCTACAGCTCAAGGAACCGTGCGCAGCTTGGTCAGCTTGGCCGACTTGATCGCCTCGAAAAAACCACCACTCTTAGAGCGTGCAGTCTCGCCGGGATCAAGGTGGTCAAAGATCGCGATTCCCCCACCCTGACTCACGTGTCCGTCTGCCGCATAACCTTTGAATTCCGCCGAGACATAAACGGTGCGATTCGCGTTGTTGGTGATTTTCCCGACAACGGAGTTGTTCTCGCCCACGTCATAGGTGATGCCGATGTTCCGAGCGTATTGCCCGTCGTAGTCCGTTTCGGCGTGCGTCGTCAGACTGTACGTCGCGGCGATCACGAGCAATCCGGACACGAGCTTGGAACGGTTGAGTTTTATAGTTTTCCTCTCAGGTTGATAGCGTTGTTGTGGCAAGCCACGCTCGCGCCGACTTCAGCGTGTCCCCCATCTGTCAAGAAGCGCCGACTTGGCGGACAAAATGAGACGGTCATGTAGCCCGCTACTGCATCGAAGCGTTGCCGTTCAATGCATGTCGTTGACACTTGAGGGACGCGAGCCGCCGAATTTTAGCCGCTAAAATTTCTTGGCCCGTCAGTTGACCCAATCCAGCCGTTCCGCAAGGGCATCCCATCGCGTTCGGGACGATGCCCATGCGACCTCCATGTCAGCTCGGGACACGATCCAGCTCGTCAGTTCGGAATCAACAGCGTGTTGAACGCCAAGACTTGAGAGTTCCTGCTGTATTTGATCGTTATCCAGACAGAGCCTCAGACACCTGCATATTCCCTTGCCGTCAAGGCCAAGGGGAACGATGGCCTCGACCTCGAGATATAGCCGATACAAGGCGACCGCTTTTGCCAAATGCGCAAGCGTGAGGGGCGCGTGCTCCCATTCGGCCAACAGAAGATCGGCCTCAAATTCAGCAAGCACCATATCGAGTGTCTGCCATTTTTCCAGCTCAACGGAAACTATCGGCGGCAACTCGTTCAGCCGCCCCCACATCGCTTTCCATAGCGCAGCCGGCCCGTCTTCATGCAGAACATCAGCGTCAGCATCAAGGCGTGCCAGTAGCTTTCTTTGCTGTGCGGACAGAGGTTTTACGCCGCTGAAGTTGGCCCGCCATTTTCCAGACTGCTGAGTGAGTGTGCCGATGTTGTCGTCAAAGCATGCTGCGAACTGGTGTGGATTCTTCGCTCCCATGCGAGCGGCGAGTACATGCAGCAACGCGGCCGCGCGCATTCCACCCTGCCGTTTTTCTAACTCACTCCGTGCAGGCCGTGCCATAGGTCTTTAAGTCCTAGTAAAAAAATGCCCGGTTATTCGCACTGCAATTCTATCCCTGCTTGCCCAAGAATTCACGCAACAACATCCATCAATCGGAATCGAGCCAAGTGTGTGAGTTCAATGTTCGACATCTTGAAAGAGCGGTACGGCGCGGTCATGACACTGGAGCAACTGGCTACCACGTTGAGCAGGAAACCAGAAGGCTTGCGAATGGCGCTACTCAAGTCGAAGAGCGAGTGGGCACGGTGTCTAAACGCCCAGAAGGTCTATATCGGCCGGCGCATGTACTTTCCCACCGAGGCAGTTGCACGCCTTTTCGACACCGGCATCGGAGCACAAGGAGAGCCATATGACGAAGCGAATTTCGATAGAGATATCCGACGCGACGGCGGCGGATCTTCGTGAGCTTGCGATGCGCTGCACCCAATCGAACAGGCTACGGGAAGGGTTCACCAGTCATGGCGAGCTGACGCCTTCGAAGTTGCTCGCAATGCTCGCTGAAGACGCTGGCATGGTGATCAGCCGGCCGGGAAGTTGGGAAGGCGCCAATTTGGCTCAGGTGCTGTTGTCGCACGGCTACGAGGTTTGATGCCATGAAATCTCTGTCGGAACGAATTGCTGAGCGCGCCTTGCAGCAGTCCATTGGACGGAATGCGAGAAACCGAGCGGCCTTCCTACTCGTGCGCGCCGAAGTCCAAGCAGCTATCGATGACGGGCATTCACTAATGAGCATCTGGGAGGCGCTGGTGGATGAGGGGCATATCCGTTACGGCTACCAAGCCTTCCGCAGATATGCCAATGAACTGACACGCAAGCAGCAAGCGGTTCCGTAATGGTCAGCGACCTTGCTGCATTCGGCCATCGTCTTCCTGGAGTCGAACAAAACATGTCTTTTTTCGGCCAACGCAGCATTTCCGCGTTGTTCTTTCGATTGATCGAAAGGGAATCGGCAAATCAACGACGACATGCCTATCGAGGCAAGGTCCCGGTTCGTTTCGGAAGCGGGTGGTATGCCGGGCAGGATAGGTGAAGTTAGCTAACCGGCGGGCCGGTTATCTATCTTCACTCTCCCTTATTCGTGCCTTCGGCGCTCAACGGGAATCCTGCTCTGCGAGGCAGCGGCTACCGCCGCTTAATGCCGGCGTGGGCCGGATTGGATGAGTAATGGACGCCGAGACAAAGACGATGACGCGCAAGCATGGCCGACACCTTCGTGTGCCCGTCTTGCCTGACGAAGAAGCGGCAATAAAGCGCAATGCGGCGGCGGCCGGCCTGAGCGTCGCTGCCTACTTGCGGAACGTGGGAGTGGGCTACGAGATCCGAGGCATTCTCGATCTCGCCCGCGTTCAAGACTTGGCCCGAGTCAATGGCGACCTGGGGCGCCTCGGTGGCCTGCTGAAGCTCTGGCTGACGAACGATGCGCGAACGGCCGGGTTTACGCCGGCAACCATCCGCGTCCTACTGACGAAGATCGAGGCCACACAGGACGAATTGCGGGCGGTCATGACGCGGATAGTGCGTGCATGAGCTTTTTAGCCGCTAAAGCGGGCTGACTCGTGGGCCACCCATGTTCATCTTATGAGGCGGCCTCTAATCAATCGAAGGAGAAGCAAGATGCGTAGAGCAAAAGGTTCCGTCAAGATGGTATTGGTTGCCGCAATCGCAGCGGCACTCAACGTCCCGGCGCACGCCGGCATCCCCGTGATCGATGCTACGAACGTTGTGCAAACAACGGTCAGTGCGATGCAGAACGTCGCGGCTGTCGAGAAGCAGATTCAGCAGTATCAGACGCAGTTGCAGCAATACCAAAACATGCTGCAAAACACGCTCGCGCCCGCCGCCTGGGTGTGGGATCAGGCGAATCAGACGATCAACAAGCTGCTGCAAGCGCAGGACACGTTGAGCTACTACAAGAATCAGGCCGGCAGTCTCGACGCCTACCTGTCAAGATATCAGGACGTGAGTTACTACCGCACGTCGCCGTGTTTCACGTCGAGTGGTTGCTCAAACTCGCAACGACAGGCGCTGCTCGATGCGCAGGCGAACGGTTCGACCGCGCAAAAGAGCGCCAACGATGCCGTCCTGAAGGCCGTCGATCAGCAACAACAAACGCTGACCACGGACGCAGTGCATCTTCGGTCGCTGCAATCGCAGGCGACAAGTGCGCAAGGGCAAATGGAAGCGTTGTCGGCGGCAAACCAGCTCGCCAGCGCGCAGACAAACCAGCTCCTGCAAATCCGGGGCATGTTGGCCGCCCAAGCAGCAGCGCAAGCGACGCGCGCCGAGAACGTGGCTGACAAGGAAGCCTTGCAAGCAGCAGCGGCTCAGCAGCTTCGTGACGGCAGCAACATCACCAGTTCGACGCCGAAAAACTGGACCTTCGAATAAGGGAGACTGCCAATGAAATTCACCATCTTGCTCATCCTTATCACAGTTCTTACAGGTTGCGAGGACAAGAGCGCTCGGATCGAGGCACAGCAGGCGGCAGCCGCGAAGCAACTGCGCGACGGCAGCAACATCGTCAGTTCCTCTCCGAAGAACTGGACGTGGGGCGATACGCCGTCACAACCGCAAAAGAAAGACCAATGACGGGGAGCCGCGCTATGAAAACGATGCTTTCCAAAGGCTGCAAGCGCCTTGCCGTTGCCTCGACGGCCATCACCTATACGGCAACCGTTGCAGCCGCACCGCTGAATTCCAACGTGGTCGATTCGGTGATGGGGAAATACCAGGCCGCTGCCAGCGCGTGGGGCAGCGTCATGGTGAGCTACGCATCGTGGTTGTTTTGGGGCCTCGCGCTGATCAGCATGGTATGGACGTTCGGGATGCTAGCGTTGAAAAACGGCGGCATTCAGGAGGCACTGGCTGAAATCGTTCGCTTCTTCACTGTGCTCGGCTTCTTCTGGTGGATTCTGTCCAACGGGCCTGCGATTGCCGATTCCATCGTCAAGTCGATGTGGATGATCGGCGCGAAGGCCATCGGCCAGTCAACCGATTTTACGCCAGGAGGTATCGTGCAAATCGGCTATGACATTTTTACCAAGGCGCTCGATCAGTCGTCGGTCTGGTCGCCGACGGACAGCGTGGTAGGTCTCCTCATGGCGTTGGTTGTGATGATCGTTCTTGCGATTGTCGGCGTGAACCTGCTCCTGGTCTTTGTGTCGGCCTGGATCATGATCTACGGCGGGGTGTTTTTTCTTGGCTTTGGTGGGGCGCGCTGGACGTCAGATATCGCGATCAGCTACTACAAGCATGTCTTGGCGATCGGGGCCGAGATGATGGTAATGCTGCTGCTCATCGGGATCGGCAAGACGTTCATCAACGAGTACTACGCCAGCATGAGAGCCGGAATCGACCTCAAGGAAATGGCGATCATGCTTATAGCGGCATTCGTGTTGATGTATCTCACGAACAAGATACCGCCGAGGATTGCAGGCATTGTTGGTGTTGGTGGCGCTGGTTCGATTGGTGGTGTTGGGGTTGGCTCGGTGATGGCTGCTGCCGCCATGACCACGAGCGCAGCGGCGTCTGTCGGTTCTACTGCGATGGCCGGCGCGACGAACTCGGCAGGTGGAGCATCGGCTCTCAAGGCGGCGTTCCAGTCAGCGCAGCAGAACATGGCCGATGGCAGCGGTATGTTCTCGAACAGTGGCGGCAGTTCGTCGGGCAGTGGCTCGTCGAGTGGCAGCGGCTTTGGCGGCTTTGGCAGCGCCAGCACGTCCGGCGGCAGCGGCGGCTTCATGTCTGCCATGAGCACAGCCGGCCGCTTCGCTGCGGACATGGGCGCGAATCTCGCCAAGGGTGCGGGCGCAGTCGCCAAGGACAAGGCCGCGAACATGATGGACGCCGCGAAGGAACAAATGGCGCAGACGACGGGCAGCAAGATCGCGTCGGCGATTTCGAGCACGAGCGGTGCCAGCACGGACACCGAATCGAATTTCGCCGGCGACAGTCTCGGTGCGGGTCGGCAAAGCGCGATGGCCGGGGGCAATATGAACGACGAGGTAGCTGCGTTCGTAAACAAACATCGTCCAACTGAGGACGAGGCTTAGACAGCACAAGCGCACCGGCCGGCGGCAACCGGCCGGCACTTCCACGTAACAACACCTGCTTGAGAGGTGAAGCATGGCAATCACGAATGATACCGAAGCGCGGCAAGTTATCCATCACGCGGCAATGCAACTCGCGGCCTTGGACTTCATGGACCAGAGCACCGCTCGGGAGCTATCGACACTGGCGGAGGCCGTTGCGAACATGTTCATGGTCGTCTTCTACCAGGCCGAAACAGGGCGGGCGACGCACCGAGATTTCAGTGAGGCAATGGCCGTTGTACGCCAAACGTTGCAGCACCATTGAGCTGCGAGCAGCATGCTATCGGCGCAAGGAGCTTCCATGAACCGCACAGACTTTTATATCGGCCTGACCTTCATGGATTGCACGGGGTGGTGGCGTTGTACCGATGTCGGTGCCCGAACCATCTTGGCGATCCGGTTGGACCACGACGATCCGCACTGGTATGAAGGCCCGCCCTATATCGTCAAAGAAGAGGTATTCGATGAAGACGATATTTCACGTTGTCACCTTACAGTCGAGGAATCGATTCGTGCGGCGGTCCACGCCGCAGATATCTCCGAGCATCCGGGCTTTCCCCACGAGGTTGTCGAACGGATGATGGCGACTCGGCGCGCGCACCCGTACCCGCACGAAGGAGTTCTGCGATTTGAGCGCAAGCGTCCGGATGGTGAAGTTCTTCACCCTTATGCTGGGCGAAAAGAAGGTGAATCATGGGTTGTGGATCTCTACCTACCCTTTCGAGGCACCTACGAGACAATGGCCGAGCGTGACTTTATATCGTTACAGAGAGCCACGCCGGATGACCTTCGAGCCAGGGCAAGCCGTTGGACCAGCACGTAGCGCATAACGCTGGTAAGAATAATAAGAATATTATTCTTCTTCCCGACTACCGCGACACGGCGCATCGTATTTGAACTGAGCTGGAGCGCTCCGATGCTTCAATATCAACCCGTTACCGTCCACGAAGCCGTCTCCTTTACCTGCGATCGTTGTAGCCGCCGCCTAGCGTCCACCGATATGGAGTGGCACGAAAAATTGTCGCTCTCGTTCACGGGTGGTTACACGTCCGTTTTCGGGGATGGCAGCCAAATCAGTATCGACCTCTGTCAGCAGTGCCAGAAGGACGTTCTCGGGCCGTGGCTGCGTATCACGCACCCGTGAACGTCCATCTTCAACTGAGCCAAGACGCCCATGACCATGAGCAGCGACGAAAAACAATCGAACCTCAATGCCGCCACCCAACCAAGCGACAAGGCGGAGAACGCGACCGGTGCGTTCAAGGAGAATGCCTTGAGCGAGCAAGATGCCATCGCAAGCGGTAACGTCTTGGCCAACTTGGCTGATGCGCCAGAGCCGACGTTCCTGGACGACCAAGGCCCTACCCTTGACGTTCCTCTGTTCATTACCAGGACCAATGCCCGCGAACTATTCGGCCTACGTCCCGGCGAGACGGTAGCCCAAGCGTTGGCGCGCAAGGCCAAAGAAGGCTAGGCGTGGGCTCCCTTGCGATAAGCGAGGTCGAATTCGCGGCTTGGCTCCCCGAGCTTTCGACCAGGAGCAGAAGCGTAGCGCGTGAGCACGGTCGATCGGTAATACCGGCAATTTCCGCTCGTTAAACGAGCATCCCGTGAATCCTTTTAAGCCAGCCCGATACCTCGCCGGCCGCGTCGATCTCCGCAAGTCTCGCGGTGGTCATTTTTGCAGCAGCGTCGCGGTTGAGCCGTTTTTTGGCCCGATTGACCTTATCACCCAATTCCTTGGCATCAGCCAAGACATCGGCCCAGGGCTTCGTGCTACCAGACGATTCGTGAACGGATTTGGCCACGATTAGCGGAACGTCACAGGTATCCGTGTAGGTGACCACGATACCGTTCATGCCTTCCGCGATGGCGTCCGCGTGCAAATAGTTCTCGAGCTCGCGCTTCGTCGTTATGACCGCCCAAGATCCGTCGGTACGGGCGTTCACCGTATCGCACTCCGTTTGGTACTTCGGCGGCACGGCATCGTCACGATCGTAGATATGAACTTCCGGAAGATTCAGGTTTCGCAGATAGTGCTTGGCAACCCATTGCTTGAGCGAGCCTCCGCCGAGAGGGACAAGCGCCACGCGGTTGTCGCCGGTGAAATCGACGACATCGGCCATGCCTGGTTTCAGCATGGAACTGATGCGCTCAAGGAATTCGATATCGTTGGTCCCTTCGACGAAGACCAACGCTTGGACCCGCCGATCAGGCAAAACGCCGAGTTCGTTTGCAATCGTGGCCAAATCGTCGTCGGTGCAATGAACGACGGTAGCCGTACCGTCGGCTTGTTTGCGCACGCACCGCAGGCTATCGCTCGGCAGAAGCCCGGCCAGGCCGGGCGTGTGAGACGTGACCAGAACTTGCGTGTTCTCGTCTACGGCAAGTTCCTTAAGTGCTTGAACAAGCAAGCGTTGGTTGTCGGGGTGTTGCGACGTCTCCGGCTCCTCGATGGCGTAGATGACGCTCAATGCGCCCTTCTCTGTGCGTCGCCTCTCCGCTTCGGCTCGGAAAAAGTTCAGGAGGATGAGACGGCGAACGCCACTCCCGCGCTTGTTGATGGGAATGTCGTTGTCCCCCACAAGGCCAAACTTGAAGACATCCCATTTGGGGTCGGCCTTGAAAAATGGCTTAAGCTCGCTCGCTAGGCGACCGTCCATCTCGTTCAATTTTTCGAGCGTCCGCTTCGCGACATCTTCCGCCCTAAGTCTCACCGCGTCCTCGATCTTTTTCAGATCGTCAGCCATCTCCTTAAGCGCTTGCGTGATCGCGAATTTGAGCGGGCTTTGAACCTCCTCGTCACCGTCCTGGCTTGGTCGGTCAGAGCGGAACAGCGCGTACATCGGAAGCTGCGGCTTGAGGTGATCCCAGACCTTCTTGGCATCCTCCTTGTCGAGCGGGAGCAGCCGGCGTTCTAGCGTTAGCGGTTGGCAAGCAGTACGAATCGCCTGTCGCATGCTCCCATTTATCGCCAAGTTCACGGTCGACTCTTCGATACCCAGCTTTTTGATTCTGGTCTTCAAGTCACTGTTTTTGAGCGTGAGCAGATCGGCAGCCTCGGCATTGGTTGGATGCAGAGCTGCCGCGAAAACTGCTTCTTTCGGGGTTTTACCCGAACAGTCCCACTCTTTAATAATTTCCAGCTCACCGTTTTCATTCAGCAGATGCTCGGCAGCGAGTGATGTGGAAGCAGCGGCGTCGAGGACTATCTCGATAGGCAGGCTTGTGAAGGCGCAGCCGATGCGGATCGTTGTCCCATTGCCGTGCACACATGCATCGGCGCGTTCGGGCTTGCCGTCGTTGAAAAAGATTTCGAGTGCTTCGAGGATCGTTGACTTGCCCGCGTCGTTCCTACCAATGAAAGCGGTCAGGTCGTCGGTCTCGATCCGGACACTTTGGGCGTATCCACGGAAGTTTTCAAGAATAACAGCAGCGAGTTTCACAAAGCCCCCCCGACGAATGTGGTCCACTGAACTGGCAGTCTACTAACGTTTTATTGCTCGAAAAAAGCCTCTGCCTGCGCTACGCCGACGGATCTGAGCTACCCAGACATCGGCCTGTTACGTGACGGCTGCGGCCACGAGTTACGTACGGTAAGCGACGATCTCGTTGTGATCGAGTTCGCCAGCAGGCACCAACTTGTAATGTCGTTCTTCAACGACTTTGAGCTGGTCATCCTCAATTTTCAGCTCGAACAATGCAATTTGATCGCTACTCACGAATTGAGCAGAGATCGGTCGGCATCGCAACGCCGGGTATTTTTGCGCGCACCAAGCAGTGTCCTGCGCGGTCTGTACCGTCGAAATTTGGTCGCTGCCACCCTTAGCTTGTACAGGGATGACATAGTGACAACCGTACTTGTCGAGACCGACATAAAGCTCGTCGATCTCGATTTGCCCCATATCCTTGACGCTCGTGCGCAAATGGTTCTGTAGCGAGAACGTAGTAAGACCAAGGAAGATGTCGATGAGCCGGTTGTAGCGCACCTTCGCGAGTAGAGCTTGTTCATCGTCGAGGGCGTAGGCCGCAATGATTTCCGGTGTGTTGTCGGGGATGCGGATAACAGCCAGATTCGGGTTAGGCAAGATACGATTGGCGGACGCCAGCCGGAAGCGGTACTTCGAACGTCCTACCAACTCGATAATCCATTCGCGTCCTTTCGGCTGCGTGGCGATAACCTTCGTCGGCATGGGGACGCGAAACCGCATCGCATAGATCACGTCTCCCAAATTGTCGGGTAAGGCGATCCCAAGCTCCTTCGCGGCTTCTTTCAGTGCCTTACGCTCGAAAGGAATCTCCGTAGTACCTTTGGCGTATCCATCGAAGAAAATTTTTTCGATGAGCTGGTGATAACGCGTCGGAGTCTTGGCTTTGTCGTTCATGCGGCAGCCGCTTCCGTTTCGTCTTCTTTACGTACGACAGGACGCTGGCGCCGGGCGATGACGGTGCTAGATACTCCGAACATCGCGGCCGCATCGCTCATCGAAATCCCAATCAGACTTTCATCGCCTAGTGCCAAGACTTCGGTAGGCTTTTCAGGCTTCTTTTTCAACGCCTTCATAACCTGCGCGCCGACAGCACGTGCCAACATTGGGGGCACGCTGTTGCCGATCTGCCTGAAGCCGTGCCATTTGGTCGCATGGAAGCGGAACCAATCGGGATAGGAGTGCAAGCGCGCTGCCTCGCGTACCGTGATGACACGGGACGCAGTCGGATGGATCGGACGCGGCGATGTGAACGCACCCCGATCACTGGCGGTACCGGCACGCAGCGTATTGCAAATACCGTCGAGGGCTAGTTTCTTAAAACGGCTGATCGGTTCGACATCGCCGGGGGCCGTAGCTGCAAAGCGGCTTCTCGACAGATCGGTATGCTCCGTCAGCAAGGATGCGGTCAACAGGGTTGCGTCGAACTGCCGTCGATAACTGAAGTCGGCGGGGTCGTCCTTTTTTCCTCGCAAGTACGCTGCATAGGTCGACGGTTTGCCGTACTTCGCCTTTGTCCAATCGCGCTCCCACAGCTCCGGAAACGTCTCGGCATCCGGGATGTCGCCAATCGCTTCGGCAACGGTCGTGTGGCCTGTCGGTTGCGGATAGGTCGGCAAGGGCAAGCCCTTGCGCGCACCCATGAGAATCAGCCTCCGCCTATCTTGGGGTACCCCGAAGTCAGCGGCGTTGAGAACCTTGTAGTTCGTTTCGACATCGTAGCCGCCCTCTTGGAAGGCTTCGATGATCTCTTGCAGAAACTTTCGGTGTTTCCCGACCGTGAGTCCTTTGACGTTTTCGAAGATGAAGTATTTGGGCTTCAGCTCCAGCACGACTCGGACATAGTGATGCACGAGCTGGTTGCGTGAGTCGTCGAGTGCTCGCTTGCCAATGAGCGAAAAGCCCTGACACGGCGCTCCGCCGACCACAACGTCGATATCGCGTTTGCCGATGCCGGCGCGTTGTCGTAGCTCGTTGCCGGTTACATCGATGACACTTTTGCAAATAGTGGCACAGGTAGGGAAGTTGAACTTGTGGGCGGCGGAGTGAATGGGGTCTATGTCCACCGCAGCCACGATGTCGAAACCGGCTTGTTCGAAGCCGAGGCTCAGTCCCCCGGCTCCCGCGAAAAGGTCGATCCCGATAGGGCGAGTCATAAGTGAAGTCCCTGTTTTTGGTTGCAAATCGTTGGCCGCGAGTTTACGCGAAAACGATCGCTTTGTCGATCGCAATTTTCACTTCTTGTCGAGCAGATCCTTCAGCCGCGCTGTCAGCCCTTCGAGATCGGCCAGCTCGCATTGCCAGACAACGGCAACACGCCAGCCGGTCGCTTCAAGTGCGGCCTCCTTGCGTGCATCCCGGTCGCGGTTCGCGGCAATTTTCGGTTGCCAGTAGTCGAGGCGCGACTTCGGTAGTTGGCCGATGCGGCAGCCGTGGCCGTGCCAAAAGCACCCATGCACAAACAGCGCGACGCGCCGGCTCGGGAAGACCACATCGGGTGTTCCTGGCAAGTCTTTCCTATGGAGCCGGAAGCGATAGCCGAGGCGATGCAGCAGAGAGCGAACAATCATCTCTGGCCGCGTATTCTTGCCTTTCACCTGTTGCATGAGGTGTCGGCGCTGATCGGAATTTAGGCGGTCTGTCAATGTCGATCTCTACAGGAGGCGCTTTGCCAAATCTTCTGCACGAGGATGGTAATACCGCATTAGCATGCGCGGGTCTTTATGGCCGGTAATCTTCGTCAGCTCGTGCATCGGAAAGATCGATGCTAGCCTCGAAGTGGCTTCGTGTCGCAGGTCATGGAACCGTAGGTCCGTCAGAAACTTCGCATCGGGTCGTCGGCCGGCCTCGTTGCACTCCTCCTGGTAGAGCTTACGTGCCCGTGCCACAGCACGTTCGAAGGCCCTGGTAACTGCGTCGCTTCGGATTTTGAATACGTTGGTTCTGTTGTCGCCCAGAAGCTCACAATTGGGGGCAACTTTGGGGGCACCTTTAGCTTCGTCGCAATTGTTTTTCAGGGCCTCAAGTACGGCGATGGCCCGAGGTGACAACGGCACATCGCGAGCATCCCCGTTCTTCGTCGCCGGCAGATGGGCGACCCTCCGCTTTAGATCCACGTTCTCCCATTGCAACGACACAATTTCACCCCGGCGCATGGCCGTTTCGACAGCAAGCCAAATGATGGCGGGCAGAAGAGGCGAGCTGCTGGCTGCGATAACCCGCTCAAGCTCGCCATCCTGCGCGCCGCGCTCCGATTTGGGATCGCCATCATCTGGAACTTCTGTGGCAGGCTCGCCGCTGGGGGCGATGCGTCGCGTCCGCGCGTTATTCGGCTGTGGCTTCCTGACCAGCTCGACCGGATTCGACAGGCTTTCCATTCCCCATTCCTTTCGGGCGACGTTGAACACGTGCGAAAGGAGAGCTAGGCGGCGTAGTACCGTGGCAGGTTTATAGCCCTTCAACCATACGTCTCGAAGCTTCGCCACGTCGGCGCTTCGGATGGTGGCTAGCGGGCGCTTCGCCAAGTCAACCGCCTTGCAGGTCTTGATGACGGATGACTCTTGCGCTAATCCCTTCTTTGACAGGGAAATTTCTTCTTCGTACCGCTTCAGTGCCTCGTAAAGCGTTGTCGCTTCGGCTTCACTGCGGCTGACCCATATGCCACGAGCCATTTCGGACTCGATCATCTTGGCCCAGGCTTCCGCCTCGGCCTTCGTGTCGAACGTCTTACTCTGTGCAGGGTAGCCCTGTCGTCGCACCTGTGCACGCCACTGGTAGGGGCCGCGTTTGGTGATGGTAGCCATCGGAGGAAAAGGTCATCTTGAGTCCAGTGTGCCAAAATTGTGCCATAAAAGCAAAGGATCGCGTGAAACGGTTGATTTTACTGCGCCTGTTTTTACGTTCGCAATGCGAAGGTCGGGAGTTCGATCCTCCTCCGCTCCACCAATCTAAAAAAGGGCCGAAAACCTAAGGTTTTCCGGCCTTTTTCTTTGCTGTTGGCCACCCTTTGCCCCAAATCTATGGGCGCGCCAATGGCGCGACCAATGCCTTGAGTTTGTCGGTTTCACATAGCCGCTTCAACGCGATACCCCATCGCCCGGTAACCGCGCTGGCGCTTGTCCCACATTCGCAAGAGCGCCGGATACCCTCCATCCACGAAATCGATGATTCGTACATCGGTTTTACCCGCGTGCTCCCGATGCAATCGACCAGCGTACTGTTGGAGAGTGCCTTTCCACGAAACAGGCATAGCGAGCACCAACGTATCTAGCGGCGGATGGTCAAACCCTTCACCCACCAGTTTTCCTGTCGCGAGCAGCACTCGCGGCGTATCTGGAGGGAGAGCGTTCAGAGCCATAATCACTGTGCTGCGCTGCTTCTTCGACATTCGCCCGTGCAGCACGAATGGCTGGGGAATCTCGTCCGACAGGGCGCCCTGTAAAGTATCAATGTGTTCGGTACGCTCAGTCAGCACCAGCACCTTGCGGCCTCGACGGAAAGCATCACTGACCGCATTGGCAATGGCATGAGTCCGAACCGAGTCCTGGGACAGATGCCGAAACACATCTTGAATGCCAGCCTCGGCCGGGAGATCGATTCGCGAATCTAGAAAGCTCGGCATCACGACCAGTTCGTGCGGCGCGTCTGCTGGCTGTGCTGCCTTATGTCGGATTGGTCCGCATTGCATAAAGATGATGGGCTGTTGACCATCGCGGCGAATCGGTGTGGCGGTCAGACCAAGCACATATTTCGCTTTCACTCGCCGCAGGATGGCATCGAAGGACGCCGCACCGACATGATGGCATTCATCCACGATCACTTGCCCGTAGTTCTCGACCAGCGCGTTGACCTCGCCTTTGCGTGATAGGGACTGCATCACGGCTATGTCGATCTTCCCACTGGGCTTCGCCTTGCCACCACCGATGACGCCGACTATGCCTTTGCCTGTGCCAAGAAATGAGGCAAGACGCTCCTGCCATTGCTTGAGAAGTTCCGTGCGGTGCACCAGAACTAAGGTGTTGACACCACGCCTGGCGATGATTGCGGCAGCTGTAACTGTCTTACCGAACGCCGTAGGTGCGCACAGCACGCCCGTGTCGTGGCGTAGCATCGCCGAGACAGCGACCTCTTGATCCTCTCGCAAGATGCCGGCGAAATCGACGGCGCAGGGCTCTCCCATATCCCGCTCATCATGCAAATCCAGGCCGATATCATTATCCGTGAGCAGCTTGGAAACCGCGTCGAAACAGCCGCGAGGCAACGCGATGTGCTGCGGGTAGTTCTCGGCGCAACCAATGACCCGTGGCTTGTCCCACACGGATATCCGCATCGCCTGTGCCCGGTAGAATTCCGGATTCTGAAAAGCTGCAAGCCGGATCAGGCGATTGGCGAGCGCCTGAGGTAGTTGTGCCTTCTCGAAATACATCTGATTTGCCAACGTCACGGTCACTGTAGGCGGTTTCTCGCCAAACACCCTCTCGACAGATCTGTTGTGCTGTTTCCATGGTGTCGCCAGATCCTCATCTTCGATGAAGGTGACGTCCAGTGGGTGAACACCACCCGTCGCACGCAAGATGGTCGACTCGATGTCATGAACCCGCATCGGCTCGATGGAATCGAGAAATCCCCATTGATTGGGATGCGGCCGAAAATCCGCATCGACGAAAACGCTGAAACCATCCTCGCGCGGCTTCTTCTGCAAAGGCAAGGCGATCAGATTGCCAAAGCCGCCTTTAGGCATCGTATCCTGATTGGGGAAGAGTCTATCGTACGACGTCAACCTCAACTGGCGAGTGCGTGAGCATGCGTGACTGATGATGGCTGTACCCAGACGCCGAGCGTCACGCGCCGAAGCCGCACTGGTGAAGAAAATCCAAGCATGGGCGCCTTGGCCTGACCGGGACACCTCCAGGGCCACCGGCACACCCAATTCCTCACAGGACTGAATGAAGGCACGCGCGTCGTCACGCCATTCGGCCTCATCGAAATCAACCGCAAGGAAATAACAGGTGTCGTCCTCCAGCAAGGGATAAACACCGATGGTGTGCTCCCCGGCCAGATGCTTGTAAATGACGGCGTCCGTCAAAGGCAGGAGTACACGATGGGTGCAATCGCCACATTTGATACGCGGCTTTTGGCAGATTCCAACACGCCATTCGTTGGCGCACGCAGGCGCGTATCCCGACTTGCCACTGGCCTTGCTTTCCCACCTAGCGGGATAGACGTTGGCGCGACCGCGAAACAGCCTGCGGAATAGTGCAATTTTCCCCTCGGTAGTAAACCGAGATGATTCCGTCATAGCCAACAGCGTGGCAGGCACAGACGGCAAGCGCCACGCAATGCCGTGTGCATCCAGCAATGTGGTCAGCCGCCTGTTCTCAGCCTGCAGCGCTGCTAGTTCGTCTTGCTCAGTCATCGAATTCGGACTCGGCCCTGTCACCGCTTTCTCATGCTCTCACCATGCGAGAGCCAACAGGCACCGCAATGTAGCCCAACCTCAATCATCAAACTAATAGAGATAGGTCACTCGCCCCAGCGGATTTTACCCATCCCCCGACCAGCCCTGGCCCATACATGCCGCAATGATTCCGCGTTCAAGGCAGGGTGGCGCCCCGCCGCCAGCACCCGCTTCCTCGAGCCAACCAGTTCCGGGCATTTTAGTCGCCTTAAACTTGAAAATAGACAATTTTTTGTCTTAAAATAAGTTTTACGGCCAAATCGCAGCCGTTTCGACGGGTCCGGGCATGCTTCACTCCTTTGCATTCAAGAACTTCCTCTCGTTCAAGGAACGAACCGAGGTGTCCTTTGCCCTGACCCAAAAGGCCAGTTCGCTCGGCTGGGACGCTCAGTCGCCTGCTGGCCAACGCCTTGCCAAGGCCCTTGCCGTTATTGGCGCCAATGGCGCAGGCAAGACTTCGCTGATCAAACCTGTGGCGTTCTTGAGTTGGTTCATCCAGCACTCGTTCCTGCAAAGTGCACCGAACGCGCAAATCCCCATCAAGCAACATTTCTCCACGTCCAACGAGCCAGTGGAGTTCGAGATTGAAGCTGATGATTTGAACGGTACGCTTTGGCGCTACATATTGAAGGCTACGCCAGAGCGCGTGCTGCACGAGGCCGTTTACAAGCGCCCGAACAAGAAGCGTGCAAAGTTTTCCTATGTGTTCGTGCGGGATTGGGATGAGGCCACGAAGGAGTATGCCATCAAACAGGATGGCTTCGACCTCAACCCTGCTGAGGCTAAAAAAGTTCGTCCCAACGCCTCGCTGATTTCGACGGCGGCGCAGTATGGCGTGGAGGTCGCACGTCACCTGGTCAGTGTGAATGTAGCCAGCAACATCATGCAGGTCGGTCGCGTCAATTCTGAACTCGGTTTCCTTAATGCGTCCATTTTCTTCCATCAAAATCCTGCCTTGAAAAAGCAGATGGAGACCCTGTTGCACGATCTGGACCTGGGCTTATCCGGCGTTGAAATTCGGCAACTGGACATGACCGTGCCACCGGAAATGCAACGCCCGGATGGCATTAAGTTACCGCCGCAGTACCTCGTTTTTGGCGTCCACACCTTGAACGACGGCTCTCGGCACGAACTGCAAATGATGGAAGAATCCAGCGGTACGCGAACAGCGTTCACGCAACTCTCGTATTTGCTGAGCGTGCTAGCCACGGGTGGCGTTGCCGTGATCGACGAGCTGGAAAGCGACATGCATCCGCACATGATCGAGCCCTTGCTTGATCTGTTTGCCAGCCCACATACCAATCCGCGCAACGCACAGATCATCTTTACCAGCCATTCGATTGAGGTGATGGGGCTACTCGGCAAATCGCAGGTCGTTCTTGTCGAAAAGAAGGATTGCGAGAGTGAAGCCTGGCGATTGGACACGATGGAGGGCGTGCGTAGCCAGGACAATCTGTATGCAAAATACATGAGCGGCGCTTACGGAGCAGTGCCGCAACTATGACGCCATTGCAGCCTGCAAAAACGCGCACAATCAAAGAAACGCTACTCATTGTCTGCGAAGGCGATGCCGAGATGGCATTCGTCCGTTTTGTGAAGCGAACTTACGCCGCCGCACTGGGCCGTGCCGTGCAGGAGCACAACGCAAAGGGCAAAGGAGGCAAGCATGTATTGGAAAGCGGGTTGCGTCGCGCCAAGAACAACCGTGCCTATGACAAGGTAGTTCTACTATTGGATACCGATCAAGACTGGAACGATGCACTACGCGCAAGGGCGCGAAAAACTCGCATTGGCAAGCGCTCGATTAGCGTGATCGAGTCCAACCCCTGTCTGGAAGCGTGGCTATTGCGAATCCTTGGCACCGAAACCGAAGGCAACACCTCACACATGAAGCAGAAATTCACGGAGTACACCGGTGTTGAAGCACATGAACCCGAATGGATGGATCGACTCCTCAACCGAGACGTGTTGGATGAAGCCAGAGAACGGGTGTCGCAGCTTGCCGATTTGATGAACCACATGGGCATAGCGAAACGGTAGAGTGCGGTTTTTCGTGGTCATTCGTCCGCACCTTCGTTCTGCCATATGTGCACCAACTCATCTACCGTTACGTCGAGGCAAGCGTTCGATGCGTGATCGGCGCCGGCCGCATCGATGAGAGCATGATCGACGTGGTCACCGAGCAATACTTGGCCAAGCGGTCGATCACCGATTCCAGTTGCGCTGCCTTGGGAACAAGCACCTTCAGCACGAAGCATTCTTCGCCGGTAACCCGATGCACTTCCAGTATCTCCGGCATGGCTGCGAAGAGCTTGAGGCAGTCCGGCAATTTCTCGAAGCTGGTCTTGACGCGGGCGATCGCCAGCAGGTCCAGCCCGACCGCCTGAAAATTGACCCGTGCCGCATAACCCTCGATCACGCCGAGCAACTCCAGACGCTTGACGCGTTCCGAGGTCGCCGGTGGCGCTTGCCCGATGCGCCGGGCAAGCGCCGACAGGGATGCGCTGCCGTCCATCTACAGCATCTCCAAATGCGCCAGTCGGTCGAATCCAAACGCATATCCTGACTTGATTTCATCGGCCTGGTTTCCGGCAAATGCATGATTTGTTCGGCCGGCAAACGAATTGACCGCGAATTTCGCATTTCCGCATGGGGTGCTCCACCTTTACGCTATCAATGCAGCCCCGGGCTTTCACATGGCGTGACAGTATGCATGAACCTCGACAATCCCATATCGCCGAAACCTGCCGCGTCCTGCTGGTGCCCGGCATCGGCAATTCCGGTCCGACGCATTGGCAGAGCTACTGGGAAGCGGCGCACGCTTCCTATGCTCGTGTGCATCAGAGAGACTGGGACCATCCCGTCTGCGCCGATTGGGTAGCCGCGCTGGAATGTGCAGCGCAGCGCGCTGCACCGAACCCGTTATTGGTTGCGCACAGCCTGGGATGCCTGACTGCAGTCCATTGGCTTGCGCAAACATCAATCAACGTTACAGGTGTCCTGCTTGTAGCTATCCCCGATCCCGACAGGGCAAGCTTTCCTGCTCAAGCCAAGGGCTTCGCCCCGATACCTGGCAACCAGCTGCCGTGTCCAAGCATCGTGGTGGCCAGCGCCGACGATCCATACAGCGATATCGCATTCGCCCAGCGATGCGCCAACGCCTGGAAGAGCAGGTTTATCGACATCGGCTGTGCCGGCCATATCAATGCGGCCAGCGGGCTTGGCAACTGGGAGCAAGGTCATCGTATGCTTCGTTCGCTGCTCGCTGGTTCCTAAGAAACGCTGGGGAGTCCAGATCGCTGCCGCGCAGGAGACTTGCGTCGGCTAATGTGGCAAGTACTCACTATCGATCGCAGCATGAAACACCACCAAACTATGTATGATGCGCGGGAGAAAACATGAATCAGCTCGCCATTGTCCAGGCGCTACAAACCGAAATACCTCATTTGCTGGCCATCTATGCCTTCGGCAGCCGCGTTCATGGCAGTGCCAGGCCGGATAGTGACCTCGACTTGGCAGTACTGGTCGCAGGCTACGCAGAGCCATTGGCCTTGTGGACACTTGCCAATGACATGGCGGAGATAGCAGGCTGCCCAGTCGATCTACTTGATCTGCGAGCTGCCTCTACCGTGATGCAATACCAGATCATTATCACTGGAGAGCGCTGGTGGGCGCGCGACGCGCAAGCCGCTCTATTCGAAGCAGCGGTATTGAGCGAAAAAACCGCGCTGGATACGGCCCGCGCGGGCTTATTGGCAGATATTCAAAAAGAAGGGACCATTTATGGCCGATGACGTGCTCATCAACAAAGCCGCAAGCATTGAACGCTGCGTAGCGCGGGCACGAGAGGAATACGCAAGCGACCCGGCCACCTTTGCCACCAATCTCACGCGGCAGGACGCCGCCATCCTGAATATCCAGCGCGCCTGCGAAGCCGCATTGGACATGGGCCAACACCTGATCCGCCGAGAAAGACTTGGCGTACCGCAAAGCGCCCGCGATGTGTTTGCGCTACTGGCGCAAGCTGGCTGGATCGACGTGACACTAGCCGACAGCCTGAAACGCATGGTGGGGTTTCGCAATATCGCGGTGCATGACTACCAGACACTGCACCTGCCGATTACGGTAAGCATCATCACCACACATCTGGATGAATTTTTGCAGTACAGCAGTGCATTGTTACGGCGCGACTCCACGCTACAGCGCGACTCCGCGGAGTGATCGTGCTCCCGCGGGCGAACAGTCGTCGGCGTTTTTGATGGTCCCTGCCAAGGCGATATCCATGGACATCACTTGAATCCCGCGGGGCATTACTCGAGTGGCTCTCACGCGAGCCCTAGCCCGTCCTTCTTGCACATAGTAAGAAGGCGCTGCTGATAGGCTATGTTCTGCAAAGCCAAGCTGGCAATCATAGCTTTTCCGTAGAGACGAACTTGCAACTCTTGAAAACGAAACACGTCCACAACACACCTCGCCACGTCCACCGCATTCAGTGAGTCAAGCTTGAAAACCATCTCAACTTTGTCGACACCCACAGTTCAATTAAAAAGTAGCCGCCGAAGATCTTCTTGCACAGCTTTGGTGGTGACGTCGACAAACGGCTTATCCGAAGCCAATACACGAATTATGTCATTTGACATCGTGGTCACCTGATATGCAGGCGTAGCGAGTAAGGCTCGGCGATGATCCTCGCCGACCAGACTCCAGAACGGCCTCCCAAACCACATCGCGTGGCCAATCATTTCCACATAGCCAATCTTGATGATCCGTCGACCTGGATTACCTGAAGTGTCGACGACCATCTTCTGCAGTGGGCTAGGCAATCCATTCGATACGAGTGGAAGATGGCTATAACTTCGACCGGCTGCCTGATATTGAATAGGATCCGCAGCATTCTGCCACAGCAGATATTCATCGTTCACAAGACACGCCTGCGCAAAGCCTTCGTAGTCCAAGAAGGGCCGTATGATTTCCTCCCACTTGGCCAACTCCAGCCCCTCCTTCTTGGAGATAGTAAGAAGTTGCTGCTGATAGGCTTTCATCGTCGCGAAATGAATCGATGCAGCATCAGCCTCCATGTTAAAAAAAGGCTTGTCATCTTTAGCTATTTTCTGCAAAGCCAAGCTGGCACTCATCGCTTTCCCATAGAGCCGAACTTGCGACTCTTGCAAACACAGCATATCTACGACTCGCCTTGCCACATCCACTGCATTCAGTGAGTCAAGCTTAAAAACCATCTCAACTTTATCGGCATTCATAGACATTATGGAAATTCCTTGATTACTACGGTTACACCTTGCTGTTGTCCGTATTGCACGAGTGGTGCAGCGTCTTGAGCGCCACCTGGCTGGACTCTGAGATCGAGAACCATATTGGCTGGCTGGCCATCAACGGTTGCGCCATTATAAGCAAGATCATCAATGTGGTTTTCCATATCACCCATCCAGGAAGCGCCGTTCGTATTTACTGTTTTCAGACTTACTAAAGTGTTGCCTTGCTGGAAATCCACGAGTGGAAAGTAACCATTATTCTCCGCCCCTATGTGGTACCAGCCATTCGCATCACTGTACTCAGTATCCGCAAGATAGGATTCAATGACTTTCCCACGCTCGGTAGGACGAAGCTTCCATACATCCGCCAAATTTGACCCTGCAGGCTTCTTTGATTGATCAGGCGCATTCCGCCTTTTGGTCAGTGGGTCTAACTCCTTCTCTTGCGAAGATGCTCTTTCCGCCGCCTTCGGCTTCAAGCTCTCCTCCTTCAGCAACTTCTCCTTGTTCTCCGCCAACCAGTCCGCCATTTTGGTGCCGAGCCGCTCGCTCTTGCGTACCGCCTGCATCAGCGCTTCTTCGCTTTTGCCACGCAACAGGTAAGCCACCATTGCGATCAGGATGCCCATGATCATCAATACATGACCCTCGGCGAAGCGATGTGCGGCCATGCTTTCGCCGTGTTGATAGTCCGCGCTGTAGCGGGCATCGGGACGATCACCTTCCACCGGCCCCCACGCCAGGCGAAAGCCCTGCACATACAAGCGAAGCGCAGTTGGAATGGTGTTGGTCAAGCCTTCGGCCAGCATCTTCAGGCCGAGGAACATCATCACCCATTCGCCGAGCAGGTTCCCTGCCTCAAAACCGAGGGCCGCGCCAGGTATTGCACCCACGCCACCGGCCAGCGAACCCAAACCCGCGCCCACAGCTGTGCCGAGCACGACGCTCCCGCCGTAGTAGAGCGCCATGTCGCGCACGGCCGAGAACAAAATATCCCAGATGGCATCCAGCTTGATGCCTTCCAGCTTTCGGGCGACCACCTGGCGTGCAAGCGGACCGGATGCGGCCAGAGCGGCGCGCAGCCGCATCACGCGGCTTTTGTAGCCGTAAACGGTTCTATAGAGGTTACGCTCTGCCTCGGTTGCTTCGGCCTCGATCCGCTGCTCGGCCTGCTGCAGCGAATTCCAGAAGCTGGTCAGCTCTCCATCGAACATCCCTTTTCCCCTTTTCGCACGGCGAGCCCTTCCCACCAGGAAGCGCATTGCCTGGACCAGACCTCAGAGTGATCGTGCTCCGGGCGCAACGTTAGCATGCGATTTGGCACCATGCGTATGGCACAGTTGGCAGGCGCGGCGCTGACTTGCTCCTGTCACATGCCTTGTCGCCCGCCGCGTTCCCCAAGCCGCTTCAACCGCTGCCTGTCACGCTCCTTCAACAGCAGCGGCATCAACTCCTCGATGTACTTCCTGGCATGTCCTCGCGTCGACATGCGATGGAAGCGCCGGTGCGCCTCGTGGTGTCCGGCCAGGGCGATATGCGCTTTTCTCAATATGTGCAGGTAGCCCATGAGAGGGCTGCCGTCGCGCAGCGGTTCGTCGTCGCGCGGGTGGGGAGTGGGCATGTCGCTCATGATCCAATCCCTTGCGGACAATCCGCGCGGCAAGTGGTGGTGATCAGGGATAGCAGGTCGTTGGCGTGTTTGTCGCGGTCGGTAAGCGCCGGCAGCTTGAATAATCGCTCGATCGTGGCAAGCACGGAACTGTGGTCGTAGGCGGTGTGGTCGACGTGGCCTCGTGCTACCCACGGCGATACCACGATGGCGGGTACGCGCACGCCATAGACGTCGAACAGGAATCCGTTGGTGTTCAACGATGGATCGGCACCATCGTTCGGCGAAACGGCCTTGCCCGGCTTGGCCGAATCATAGAAGCCGCCATGCTCATCGTAGAGGATCACCAGCAGGCTATTTTCCCATAAGGGTGACTTGCGGATGGCGTTGTACACGCGCGCCACCAATTGATCGCCGCCGCTTAATCCATCCATCGGATGCTGCGAGCTGCCGCCCTCGTAGGTATCGTGCACGATGTCGCCGTAGCCTGGCTCGATAAAGGTGTAGCGGGCGGTGTAGCCGCCTGCAAGATCGTTCTCGAAATGCGATAAATCGTCGATATCGAAAAAGCTGATGCCCCTGATGGAGGCCACCTGCGGTACGCGCCCCAATGCGGAGCCGCAATCGTCCTGGTAAATACGATAGTTGCCTTTGCCCAGCACGTCGAAGATCGAGCCTTTAGGGTAAGGGAACCCGTCGACACATTCCCACTCGCTCATTTCGGCCGAGGTCGGCGAATGGTCCAGGCCCGCCGATGATGCGCCATGCAGGAAATACCGATTGGGCCAGGTCGGGCCAGGGAGCGACGAGTGCCAGCTGTCGCACAGCACGAACTCGGTCGCCAATTGATAAAGCGCCGGCGACTGCGTGCGAATGTCGGCACCGCGCATGATCTCGCCGGCTTCGTTCGGTTGCGCCGGCGCACCTTCGTCCTTGGCGGTGGCGTAGTTGGAGACGAAGCCGGAGTTGTTGACAGGCGGATAGGCTTGCCCACGTTGGTACGGGACGCCGGCACCGCACAACTGCTCGAGCACGTCGGTGAATTCATGCGCGGGGTCGGCCGGCATCTGCACAGGCGCGCCATCGCCAAACGCGTAGACCATGCCGCCGTAGGTGTTCGTATCCTTGGACGTCGCCACGTTGATGCCGGGTATCTCCGACAATGCAAAGAGGTGGTCGAACGAGCGATTTTCCAGCATCAGCACGAATACATGCTGGATGGGATTTTCAACCGGCGGCGGAATAACCGCAGCGTTTGCATTCATGGAGCCTCCCCTTTTGCCCTCTATGTCCCGGCCCGGCCGCGTAGGCTGGGATGCAGTCCCAGCATCAGGATCTGCAAGTTCCACCCGATGGGTGATTCGAACAAACCAGGCCGGTGATACGCAACTGTAGTACTTCGGCCTGCCGAAAAACCGGAGCTTTTCGGGTAATCGATTACGCATACGGCAGCCGCACACATCGAAGCTTTCACAAACCCATCACACCCCTCTATGGCCTGCTGAACAGCGCTCTCTCGGCGCCCTCGCTCATCACTTTTCCAGCGCAAGCGGAGAGCTAGATTGCGCTCCACTCCTACCAATCTTTCATCATGCAAGGGGAAACATCATGCATAAAGTTACTCGTGCTGCACTTGGCATGTTCCTGGGTCTGAGCTTTTTTGGATTGGCCATGACGGCGGAAGCGGAAGCGCCTGCCACGGGTTTGGGGCAGGCTTGGCCCAATGCGGTGGATGTCAGCCTGAGTCCACACTGGCATGTGTATGTGTTCGTGTTGAACGGCGTCAAATACGTGCAGGTCAATGACCTCAGCGGCAACGTCATTGGCGCTGTGGGCACGGCCGGCGGACAGTTCATTACCTTGCCGATCGGGGAAGACTCGCAGTATGTCTCCACGCCGCAACAGCGGGCCGCGCATACTTCCTCTTCAGAGGCCGCCGCAGCAACGACGATCTATCGCGACAGCTCGACGGTAGTGACCGCCACGCCGCAAAGCGATGGCGCAACACAACTGAACGTGTCCACGCTCAGCCCGTGTACGGATCCCTCCCGCTGCGGAGGCCTCAACCCCTAAGCCCCATCCATTGCCCGGTGGAACCGATGGCGACACCGGGCATGACCGGGTCAAGCAGAAGCACGCTGATCTGATGTCCTGTGGCTATCGAGCGGGAGCGTGTACGCCCTTCGAATACGGCCGCCCTGTCCCTTACCGCACGCAGGCCAAGGCCGCTGCTGCCGCGTACCAGGCGCGGGATCAATTCGTCCCACTCGACAAATGCAAGCTGCGCGGGATGCGCCCGGAAGCGGGCAACGATCAACACCCCGATGCGCCCTTGCCTTTCGGCAACGCGTACCTGAATGCGAACATCGCTTACGTTCTTCTTCATGCACGCGTCCGCAACCGCTTCCCAGATGACGCGATAGATGGCCATGCGCAAGGGGTTGGAGAGTTTGCTGACCGGCCCGCGCAAATCGCACGAATAACTCAGCCCGGCCTCGCTCAGCATCTGCGGCAGGCCGCCTTCCTGCAACGCGCTGGGGAGGCCCTTCTCCCGCAGTGCGACGGGATAAAGGCTGTCTGCCAGACGGTGAAGCTGCTCCTGCGCCACCAGGGCATGGCGTTGATAGCCGCGGTCGTCGATCGCCGGCTGCAGGTGCCGAAGCCGTCCAAGCATCATCGCAAACCCGGCCTGCACGCCTTCCCGGATTTGCTCCAGCGCCTGCGAGGTGATGCGTAATTGCATTTCGCCCAGATACACGTTTCGCTGCGCCAACGCCAAGGCCATGCGCACGTCGATTCGATCTTGCTCGACGTGCTGGTCCAGCGATCCGATCCGCGCGCCCATCATCAGCATGGTCGAAATGGCAAGCGACAGAATGGCTTCTGCCTGAAGGGTTGCCGGATCCCATGGTTTTGGCATCAACAGCATCACCGCACAGCTTGCTGCTGCCCCACCCATCGCCGCACCAGGCCACCCGTGCCGGAAAGCCAGCCAGACCACCGGCAGGAACATGGCAACCTGGGCCATCTGACGCATCGGCGCAGAAGGGGCTGCGCTGTACCCTATCCAAAGCAGTAGCGCGAGCACAGGAAGCCCAAGGCACACGCTCTCGAACAAGAGGCGGCTGTTTTCGATCCTGCCTTGCAGTTCCGACCAGCGCCGGTGTGCGCCCAGTTCCTGATAGCAAAGCAAGACAAGTGGCGTGACGGTAAGCGTACCCAGGAAACAGCCAATGAAGTAACGCGGCGCCCAGGTGGCGAAACTGCTGTCGTAACCGGCAGGAAGATGCTTTATGACCTGGAACATGCCCGTATCGCGCAGCATCACAGGTATGGAGCTCAGCAAAGCGCAACCGAGCAGCCTTCCCATATGGATATGTGCGGCATGAGCGGATGTCGGTGGCCAGCACTTGCGCGCCCAGTAGACAATCGGCGCCACATAGGCAATGGGAGGAACGGCGCAGCTTAATCCCCACGCAGCGCCCCAGTTGTCCGAGCACACGTAACCGATGACGATGTAGTAAGCCGCTTCGCTACCGATCAATCCCAGCCAATAACGATAGGGAACCAGCAACAGCGCGGCCAGCCTCAGCCCGGCCACCGCCTGCCACTCAAATGGCGTGAATGCGAGAAGCGCCAGGTAGACGATGCCGTAGCCAAAAAGCACGACAACCTGGCGAACCCACGGCTTCTCCCAAAGTTCCTTCGCCATCGATCACCCCTTATATGTTGACCGACTCCCCAGGCGTCGGCGTGGACGTCCAAACGCGGAGCGATCATTTGATTCCAGGCGTGAAGCTGTGGTGAAGCGGCGTGCGGCACTACTTGATGCGTTTTGCGACTTTGCACAATGCGCGGCTCGTCGGTGTTTTTTTGCGATGCGTATCACAAGGATCGAGGCGAAAGCGAACGTGCTGCCTGAGCAAAGCGCTCGAGAGCGACGATTCCTTTCGCCCCCGGCGCATGCAGCAGACAGGATGGATTGCCGCTAAAATCGCCGGGTGCCCATGCCATTGCCATGCCGGGTGGCCGCAAACGGCGCGACCAGTAAAGCCGCCTTCAAAAGCATCATGATAATAAGGAAGCGCAAGCCATCGTGAGTGCATCCGAGCAACAGCCTCACCTGCCCTTCGTCGAACCCGGCTTGATGGTGATCCACGGCAATCGCCAGGAAGACCTGCGCGACCTGCTGGCGGCCTGGCTGCAACGCACACCGCTGCGTCCGCTGGAAAACGAGCTGATGCTGGTGCAGAGCAACGGCATTGCCCAGTGGCTCAAGCTGGCGTTGGCGCGTCCCGTCGCGGCCGGCGGCCTGGGGATCAGCGCAGCCGTCGACATGCAACTGCCTGGCCGCTTCCTGTGGACGGCGTACCGTGCCGTGCTGGGTGAGAACGCCGTGCCGGCAGCCTCGCCGTTCGACAAATCGCGCCTGGTATGGCGCTTGCTGCGCCTGCTGCCCAACCATCTGGGCGAAGCGGCGTTTGCGCCGCTGCGCGCCCTGCTCGGCGAAACCGGCGACTGGCGGCGGCTCTATCGATTGGCGATGCAAGTGGCCGACCTGTTCGACCAGTACCAGGTGTTCCGCGCGGACTGGCTGGAAGACTGGGAACGTCGCAACGACGTGCTGCGTGACAGCGTGCGCAACCGGATGAAGGAGCTGCCGACAACACAGCGCTGGCAGCCCAGGCTGTGGCGCCTGTTGCTGGACGACGTACCAGCGGCGCAGCGCGACAGCCATCGTGCTGGCGTGCATCGGCGCTTCATGCAGCAGATGCAGTCCTCCGATTCACGATCGCATGCGCTGCCGCGACGCATCGTGGTGTTCGGCATCACCTCGCTGCCGCCACAAGCGCTGGAAGCCTTGACGGCGTTGGGGCGCTACAGCCAGATCCTGTTGCTGGCCACCAATCCCTGCCGGCACTATTGGGCCGACATCATCGAGGATCGCGAACTGCTGCTGGCGGAACACCGCCGCCATGCCCGCAAGCCTGGCCAAGCGGCGGAACCAAGTTTTGAAGACCTGCACCAGCACGCCAATCCGCTGTTGGCCGCATGGGGCAAGCAAGGGCGCGACTTCATTCGCCAGCTCGATGCGTTCGACCAGCCGGAGCGGTACCGCGATCGTTTCACCGCCATCAAGCGCAGCATCGACCTGTTTCGCGACTACGGCAGCGATTCGCTGCTGCACCAGGTTCAACAGGCCGTGCTTGACTTGGAACCGGCGCCCGCCAACGCGGCGTTGCGTAAACCGTTGCCCGACGCCCGTTCGCTGCATTTCCACGTCGCGCACAGTCCGCAGCGCGAGGTGGAGATTCTGCACGACCAACTGCTCGCCTTGTTCGAGCAGGCCGCGCGCGACGGGCAACCGCTGTCGCCGCGCGACGTAATGGTGATGGTGCCGGACATCCGCGCCTACGCGCCGCACGTGCAGGCGGTGTTCGGCCGCATCGGTGCCGACGATCCACGTTACCTGCCCTACCATGTGGCCGATCAGTCCGGCCGCAACACCTCGCCCTTGCTCACTGCGCTCGAACGCCTGCTTACGCTGACCGAGTCGCGTTTTACCGCCAGCGACGTGCTGGACCTGCTCGACGTACCTTCGCTGCGCCGCCGTTTCCATATCGCCGAGGACGACTTGCCCTTGCTGCGCCGCTGGATCACCGAATCCGGCATCCGCTGGGGCCTGGACGGCAAGCAGAAGCAAGCCTTCGGCTTGCCGCCGGACGAGCAGAACAGCTGGCGCTTCGGCCTGCGCCGCATGCTGCTTGGCTATGCGGCCGGCGATGGCCCGTCGCTCAACGGCATTGCCCCGTATGCGGAAATCGGCGGCCTGGATGCCGAGCTGATCGGCCCCTTGCACCAACTGCTGCAAACGCTGGAGCACTATTGGCAAACGTTCGCCACGCCAGCGGCACCGCCAGCATGGAGCGAGCGCTTGCGCCGCCTGCTGCGCGACTGCTTCGACGCGCGCGGCGACGAAGACGACGCCATGCGCATCGGCCGCCTGGAAGACGCCCTGGACAATTGGCTGGACGCCTGCCAGGAGGCCGACTTCACGCAAGCCATTCCGCTGTCCGTGGTCGCCGAAGATTGGCTGCAGGCGATCGACCAGCAGCATCTTTCCCAGCGTTTCATGGGTGGCGCCGTCAACTTCGGCACGTTGTTGCCCATGCGCGCCATTCCCTTCCGCGTGGTGTGCCTGCTGGGCATGAACGATGGCGATTATCCGCGCCGCATGTCGCCACCCGACTTCGACCTGATGACGGCGCCCGGCCAACATCGGCCAGGCGATCGTTCGCGGCGCGAGGACGATCGCTATCTGTTCCTGGAAGCCCTGCTTTCCGCGCGCGACGTGCTGCACATCAGCTGGGTGGGGCACAGCGTGCGCGACAACAGCGAACTGCCGCCATCGGTACTCGTAGGCCAGTTGCGCGACTACCTTGCCGCAAGCTGGCATTTGCCGCACGACAATGCGGACGATGCCGCAGCCCGCGAACGCCTGTTGAATGCCATCACCACCGAGCATCCCTTGCAGGCCTTCAGCGAACGCTACTTCGAGCGCGGATCGCCGCTTTTCACCTACGCCGCGGAATGGGCGCATGCACGCCGCGCCAGAGCGCCGCTGGAAAACAGGCCACTGCCCCCCTGGCAGACGGAACAGGTGCTGGACATCCGCACCCTGCAGCGCTTTCTGGCGCGGCCGGCCGCCTGTTTCTACAGCGAGCGGCTGAAGGTGCGCTTCGAGGATGTCGACGCCGGCATGGACGACGACGAACCCTTTGCCCTGGACGGGCTGGAAAACTACGCCGTCACGCAAGCGCTGCTGCAGCAGGCGCTGAGCACCGACGACGATGCCGAACCTGCCCTGCTCGATGCCGCCTTGCGCTTGCGCCAACAAGGCGTGGTGCCGGCCGGCGGCTTCGGCGCACTGGCGGTGGAGGCCATCGGCGACGACGTGCATCGCATCCTGCATCGCTGGCAAGCCTCGCGTGCGCATTGGTGCCAACCGGTTCCCGCACAGGAATTGCGCCACCTGCACGGCGATCTCGCCGTGGAAGCTTGGCTCGATGATATGCGCACCGCCGACGACGGCAGCCTCGCACGCCTGCTGCCCATGGCCGGCCAGCTTTGCCAGGGCAAGACCATTCGCCATGACAAGTTGCTGCAGCCGTGGGTGCTGCAACTGCTGGCCAACGCAAACGGCATTGCCATGGCCACCCGCTTTTTCGCACCCGACGCCACGGTGGTGTTGCGGCCGCTCGATCGCACGGACGCCACCGCGCATCTGAATGCCTTGCTGGATGGCTGGAAAGAAGGCATGCACAAACCGTTGCCGATCGCACGCAGCACGGCCTATGCCTGGCTGCTGGCGGAGCGCAACGAAAAAATCCCGGCCGATGCGGCACGCTTTTGCTACGAAGGCAGCGACGCACCCGGCGCCCCGTCCGGCGAAGTCAACCGCGAACCCAGCCTGGCACGCACCTGGCGCAGCTTTTCCGCACTGCATGCCGACGGTTTCGAGCAGTGGCTGTCGCTGTATCGCCCGCTGCTTGAAGCAGCCAGCGTGGAGAGCGGCGCATGAACGAGATCGCGCCGCTCGATCCGCTGCAATTGCCGCTGCACGGCATCCGCCTGATCGAGGCCAGTGCCGGCACTGGCAAGACCTGGACACTCGCAGCGCTGTACCTGCGGCTGGTGCTGGGTCATGGCGGCCAGCCGGCGCAACTGCCGGCGCAGATCCTGGTGGTGACGTTCACCCGCGCCGCCACGGCCGAATTGCGCGAACGCATCCGCGAACGCCTCGCCAATGCAGCGGCGGCATTTCGTGGCCAGCAGCAGGCCGACGATTTTCTGCAACGCCTGATCGATGCCTATCCCGACGCCACGGAACGCGCCGCCGCAGCGCGCCAGCTGGAGCTGGCCGCGCAGTGGATGGACGAGGCGGCCATCTACACCATCCATGGCTGGAGCCAGCGCATGCTGGCGCAGCATGCGTTCGAAGGCAGCGAAGCCGTCGATGAAGTCGCCGACGAACATGCACGGCTGGCCGAAGCAGTGCGCGATTACTGGCGCCGCTTTTATGCCCCGCTCGATGAAGCCGAAGCGGCCTGCATCGCCGCGCAATGGCGCAGCCCGCAGGCGCTGCAGCAGGCGGTGCGGCCGTTGCTTAAGCTGCCGCTGCAGCACGTGCGCATCCAAGGCCGGGCCTTGCCCGAAGTCGACGATCTTCCGGCGGCGCTGCGCGAGCATCAGGCGCCGCGCCGCGAGGCGGAACAGGCCGCCCGTACCTTGTGGCAAGGCGATGCGGACGCGATCGAGACGCTGCTGCGCACCGCCGTGGAAACCAAGGTGCTGAAGAACAACATCTTCCAGCCCAAGACGGTGGAGCGGGAATGGCCCGCATTGCGCGCCTGGGCCAACGGCGCCGACATCGACGAGGAAACCCTGCAACGCTATACCCAGGCCAAGCTGGACAGCGCCGTCAGCAAGGGCAAGTCGCCGCCTGTGCACGCGGCATTTGCAGCCGTGCAGCTGCTGCTCGACGCCTGCAACGCCGAGCCGCCGTTGAAACCCTTGCTGCTTGCGCATGCGCTGCCATGGATAACCGCGCGCATCGACCAGATCCGCGAGCGCCAGGCCAAGCCGGGTTTCGACGACATGCTGCGCCAGCTCGATGCCGCCCTGCTCGGCCCGCATGGCGCACAACTTGCCGACACCATCGCCGTGCAATATCCGCTGGCCTTGATCGACGAATTCCAGGACACCGATCCGCTGCAGTGGCGCATCTTCCAGCGCATCTACACGCAGCGGCCGAACACTGCGCTGCTGCTGATCGGCGATCCCAAGCAGGCGATCTACGCATTCCGCGGCGCGGACATTCATACCTATCTCGCCGCGCGGGAGCAGGCGCAAACGCCCACCTGGACGCTGACCACCAACTACCGCTCCACCTCATCGCTGGTCACGGCGGTGAATCGCGTTTTCCAGCACGCCGGCCAGTGGCGCGAAGGTGCGTTTGCATTTGGCCACGGCACACACGGCTTGCCCTTCCAGCCCGTCCATGCCGCGGGCGCCAAACGCCGCCTGCTCTACGACAGCCGGCCCGTCGCCGCGCTTCATCTGGAAGTGCTCGCCAGCGACAAGGCGCTGGGCGTGGGCGCCTATATGGAAATGGCCGCTGCGCATGCCGCGTCGCACATCGTGGATCTGCTCGACGCCGCGCAGGCCGGGCGCTGCGGTTTCGTGGACCAACAAGGCGCGCTTACGGCCCTGCGCCCGCGCGACATCGCCGTGCTCGTACGCAGCCGGCGCGAGGCCGCCTGCATCCGCGTGGCGTTGCGCCAGCGCGGCGTGCATAGCGTGTATCTGTCGGAAAACGACTCGGTATTCGCCACCCAGGAAGCACCGGATGTGCTGCTGTGGCTGCAGGCCTGCGCCATGCCCACTTCCGACCGCGCCATGCGCGCCGCGCTGGCCAGCGCCAGCTTGCAGCGCAACCTGGAGGAGCTGGATCGGCTCAATCACGACGAAGCCTATTGGGAGTGGTGCGGCGAGCGCTTCCGCGAACTGCAACGGCTATGGCAGCGGCATGGCGTGCTGGCGATGCTGCACCACCTGCTGCACGTATTCGACCTGCCGGCGCGCTTGCTGGCCACGGCCAACGGCGAACGCGTACTGACCAACCTGCAACACCTGGCCGAACTGCTGCAACATGCCGCGGCCAATCTCGACGGCGAATACGCGCTGATCCGCCACTTGGCCGCGCAGATCACGCGCGCCTGCGAAGGCGATGTGGAAACCGGCGAAGAACAAGTCGTGCGCCTGGAAAGCGAAGCCGACCTGGTGAAGGTGGTGACCATCCACAAATCGAAAGGCTTGCAGTATCCGATGGTGATGCTGCCGTTCGTCAGCCGCTTCCGGGATGCGCCACGCGGCAGCGTGCAGCCCTGGCACGACGACACCGGCACGGCATGGATCGACCTGCAGCCCGATGCGCAAGCGCAGCAACGCATGGAGCGCGAGCGCCTGCAGGAAGACCTGCGCCTGTTCTACGTGGCGCTGACGCGCGCCGAACACGCCTGCTGGCTGGGCGTTGCCTGCGTGGCCGATCGCAACAAGCCCTTGCTGCATCGTTCTGCCCTCGGCTACGTGCTGTGCGGCGGCGAGCAGGCGATTGAACCGGCCGACCTGCTCGCGCGCCTTGATGCGTTGAGCGACAGTTCGCCGGACATCCAGGTACAGGTGGCCGGCGAATCGGCGGGTGTGCGCGTCTATCGTCCGCCGTATCGCACCAATAGCGAACGCCAGGCGCGCGTGTATCCGCTGGCGCCACCGGAAGCCTGGTGGATTTCCAGCTACAGCGCACTGACCCACGGCGAAGGCGAAACGATGCAACCGGCCGCACCGGAAACCGCCACCCAGGACGTGCTGGCCGAAGCCGTACGCGAATCGGTGGAATGGACCGCGCCAAGCATCGACTACGGCATGCACGCCTTTCCGCGCGGCGCCGACGCCGGCACCTTTCTGCACGACCTGCTGGAATGGATCGCCGAAAGCGGTTTCGCTGCCGTAGTCAGCGCGCCTACCGCGTTGGAACAACAGATCGCGCGGCGCTGCCAGCGGCGCGGATGGCAGGCGTGGATCGCACCACTCGCCCAATGGTTGCCGGCGCTGCTGCAGACGCCGCTGGCCTTGCCCGACGGCGATGCGCTGGAGCTCGCGCACATCGACGATCGCAGCCGGTACCAGGCCGAGCTGGAATTCTGGTTCGAAGCCCATCGCGTCGACACGCAACAGCTGGATCAACTCGTGACGCGCCACACGCTGGACGGCCTGCCGCGCCCGGCGCTGCCGCCGAACCGCGTCAACGGCATGCTCAAGGGCTTTATCGATCTGATCGTCGAGCACGCGGGCCGCTATTACCTGATCGACTACAAATCCAACTGGCTGGGCGATACGGCGACAGCCTATACGGCGGCCGCGATGCGTGACGCCACGCTGCAAGCCCGCTATGACCTGCAGTACGCCATCTACACGCTGGCCTTGCATCGCCTGTTGCGCGCGCGGCTGCCGGGCTACCGTTACGAACAGCATGTCGGCGGCGTGTTGTATCTGTATTTGCGCGGTGTCGACCATGCAGGACATGGCGTGCACACGGAGCGCCTGCCGTTTGCCTTGATCGATGCGATGGATCGGCTGTTTGCGCAGGAGGCACCCAGCCATGCTGCGTGAAACCTTGCTGGCGACGCTTGCCGATGCCGTCGCGCGGCGCGTGTTGCGTCCGCTGGACCTGGCCTTTGCGCAATTCATCGGCGAATGCGATCCCTACGCAGAGCCGACCTTGCTGCTGTTGGCGGCATTGGCGAGCAGGCAGTTGGCCGATGGCCATCCCTGCCTGGATTTGCACGCGCTGGATGCCCTGGCGTTGGAACAGACATGGCCGGCGGCATGGCTGGAGCTGCTGGCCACCACACCCATGCCGGCCTCGCGCGTCATGGCCGCCGCCGATGGCCTGCCCGTAGACGCACCACTGGTGCTGGACGGACATCGACTGTATCTGCGCCGTTATTGGAACTACGAATGCCGTGTCGCCGCCGGCATTGCAACGCGGCTGGACGACAGCATGCTGCCGGCCGAAACATTGCACGGTGAGCTGCAGCGCCTGTTTCCCGCAGCCGCTGGCGAAGGCATTACATGGCCGCGCGTGGCGTGCGCGCTCGCGGCGCGCGGGGCCTTCGGCATCATCACCGGCGGCCCGGGCACCGGCAAAACCACCACCGTGGTGCGCCTGCTCGGCGTGCTGCAAACCCTGCAATTGCGCCAGCACGATGCGCCCTTGCGAATCCGCCTGGCGGCACCCACTGGCAAGGCCGCCGCACGCTTGAATGCCTCGATTGCGCGCCAGATCGCCTTGCTCGATGTCAGCGAACCGGTACGCCAGGCGATTCCGCTGGAAGTGGAAACCCTGCACCGGCTGCTGGGCGCACGTCCGGACAGCCGCCGTTATGCACACGACAGCCGCCATCCGCTGCATGTGGACTTGCTGGTGGTGGACGAAGCCTCCATGATCGATCTGGAAATGATGGCCGCGGTATTGGATGCGCTGCCGCCGCATGCGCGATTGATCTTGATCGGCGACAAGGACCAGCTTGCCTCGGTGGAAGCCGGCGCGGTGTTGGGCGAACTGGGCCAGCGCGCCGAACAAGGCTGCTACACCGCCGCCACTGCGCAATGGTTGCTTGCCGCCAGCGGCGACGATGTCGCCGCGTTCGTGCACCGCGATGCACATGCCCTCGACCAACACATTGCCATGTTGCGCACCAGCCATCGCTTCGACGCCGCCAGCGGTATCGGGCAACTGGCGGCAGCCGTAAACGCGGGCGATGCGGCAGCGGTAAATGCCTTGCTTGGATCGCCATCGCCCGACATGGCGTGGCTGGCTGCCAGCGTCAGCAGCATTTCGATCGCGCCGCTGGTGATCGATGGGCAAACCGATGGATCGGGGGAACACGTGCCACAAGGTTTCCGGTTCTATCTGGAACGATTGCGGCGCTATCGCCCTGCCCTCGATGCCGACGATGCGACGTATCGGCAATGGGCGCACGATGTGCTGGACGCCTTCAACCGTTTTCAGATGCTGTGTGCCGTGCGCCAGGGGCCAGCCGGCGTCGACCGTTTGAACCGGGATATCGCCGCCGCACTGCGCACCATCGGTTTGATTGATGCTGACCGCGGCTGGTACGAAGGCCGGCCAGTGATGATGACGCGCAACGATTACAGCCTGGGGCTTATGAACGGCGACGTCGGCATCACGCTGCGCATGCGCGGGGCCGATGGCGAGCTGCGCTTGTACGTAGCGTTTCCGATGACCCGTGGCGCGTCATCATCCGCACCACAAGAGACTGGCGCACTGGTGCGCTGCGTCCTGCCATCGCGGCTGGGCGATGTGGAAACCGTGTATGCGATGACGGTGCACAAATCGCAGGGTTCTGAATTTGAACACACCATGCTGGTATTGCCCGACGACGCGCCCGCCGTGCTGACGCGAGAGCTGCTGTACACCGGGATTACGCGCGCACGGCGGTGGTTGACCCTGATAGGTACGCAAGCGGCGATCGAGCATGCATTGGCGCAGCGCACGCGTCGGTATTCGGGATTGGGAGAGCGGTTGTAGGCTGGGATGAAATCCCAGCATTGCGTATAGGTTTGGCGGTGAGGCAACGACGAACCCCAACATTGCCATCGGCATGACACCGTTGGGGTTCGCTTGCGCTCACCACCAAACAACGAAGAACCGCCGCCGTGCACTACCAGCAACTTCCATTCGCATTGGCCGCGGCGCCGTCCTTGCCCGGCAATTTCCGCCCGGCGTTGTCGATCGACAAACTTCCGCACGCATCGCCAGCCTGTCGACCGATCGGCGTTGCCATGGCGACAAAGCCCTGCCCGTCATCATCCACCACGCTCATCGCAAGTTCGTAATAACCCTGGGACGATGCTGGCCTTGCATCGGCAAGCTTGTCGAGGTTATCCGCGTAACGGTTGTAGGTGGCGTACCAGCGTTCCTGGGCCTGCGCGACCGCCATCAGCATGTGCTGCGCCTCCACCCGGTGCGAACGCATCGCATAGCGGGAATAGGATTGCGATGCCAGTGCGGCCAGGATCGCGGCTATGCCCAAGACAATCATCACTTCGATCAAGCTGAATCCACGCGTACGATCCATCGCCACTCCTCAAGCACCTGGCGTCAACAATGACCACGAACGACGGCGCCACAACGGGGCGTCCAGTGACAGCGGCACATCCACCGCACCGTCGCTTCCCTTCAAGGTGATGCCCGGCAAAATCAACTTGCCGCCTCCTGCCGCCATCACCACGGGCAAGCTGCCGTTGGTCGGCGGGTTTACCACCTGGGCGCCCGCGTACGTATCGCCGCCAAAACCGAAGATCGATTGCTGACCACCGGTGGCCGCATCAATGGCCATGACCGCGCCTGACGGCATATCGCCGTTGGGAATGAGCGTGCTTATCACCACGGTGTTGGTCGTGAACAACGCCGTCGGCGTCACCACCACGCGCTCGCCGGCGGCGACGTCCAGATCGATACGCCAACCGCCCGCCTGCATCGAAAGAGGGTTGGATGTAAGGCTGCGCAGGCTGGCGCTTTCTCCCGAAGCGGGATCGGTTACCGCATGCTCGCTCAATACCTGCTGCTGGAGACTGTCCTGCAGCACGGTGGCCGGCTTGCCTGCGCTGTCGAGCCGATCGCGTATGCCGTAGATGGATTGCACGGCCCGATCGGCCCTGTCGCCCTCGCCAAGGTATTTACCCGTGCCGAATACGACCATGAAACGATTCGTCGCAGGATCCGGAAAAAGACGCGGCATGACGGTAACCGGCTGCGCGCCTTGCGCTGCTGCGCGATACGCCAGGCCCACGTTCCAATCGGCCGGATTCGCGGCGGACAGATCGAAACGCCACAGATTGCCGGCCAGGTCGCCCGCAAAGGCGACGTCATCGACCTGATCATTGTCGTAGTCGCCCAGCACCGGCGTGCCTAATCCATGGCTTTGGATGCCATCGATGGGTGGCGTCTTGAGTTCGGCCATGACCGCACCGGTTTGCGCGTCCAGCACGAACAAGGCGCTGTAGCCCGGTGGCGTACCGACCGCTTCGCAATCGGCAGGTTGGTCCGGCTTGCTGCAGTCGGCGAAGTAACCGTTCGGCACCAGCACGGCCCAACGGCCGTTCGCCAGCCGTGCAATGGCAGGCTGCCCATAGGTGTAGCCGAGGTCTGCCGGGTTGTAGCTGCCGCCGGCTGGTGTGTCGGCGTCAAATTCCCATAGCACGGTGCGCTCGGGATGGGCTTGGCTGGCGGCACCGGGATCGGTGACATCCAGCGCATACACGCCACGGCCGCCAAGACCCAGGCCGCCGACCAGCAGGGTGCGCCATTCGTGCCGGCCGTGCTGGCTGAAAAATACGTCGCGCGAGACGGGCGTGGCATCCACGGTCGGCTGGAACTGAAAATCCTGTGCCTGCGTAAGGCGGCCCAGGTGCGCATACGCGGCGCGCGGTACGTAGGCCCAGCGTTCCTTGCCTGCATCGAGGTCGCTTGCATACACCGTGCAAGCGCCTTGCTCGTCGTGCGCCTGGCATGCGGGAACAGGCGCATGAAACGCGTGCAGCATGCCGTCGTTGGCGGCGACATAAAGCAAGGGCGCACGCTGTGCGTAGGTGGCTACAAAATCCGCATAACGCTGTGCACTGGGTGCAGCTTCCGGCGCAGCGCCACGCGCGTTGGACCAGGTATCGGCATAGTTGCCGGTGGGATAAGCCACGTACACGGCTTGCGCATGCATGATCGCGCCCAGCACGCTACCGCGCTGGCGCAGCGTGCTGTCCTGTTCCAATGAACGGACGCCGCGCAGGTAGTCGACGCGTGCTTCCAGTGTATCGGCAGCGATTTCCGACGCTGGCGTCATTAAGCCGCGCTTTTCGTCATCGTCGAACGGCCCCGCAGGCTCGAAGGCGATGCCGGCAAGCGTGCCCTGCTCCTGTCTGCTTGCGGTGAGTATGGTGCGGCCGGCCGGCGGCGTACGCAGCGGATCAGTGAGCAAAGCCCCGGCATCCCACACCGTGCGCGCCGTGACGCCATCCGCATCCAGCGCAACGGCCTTGAGTACGCCGGAGCCATCGGCGGCGGCGTAGCCACCAAGAAAAGCAAGCGTTCCACCGGTAAGCACGTTCTCGTTCAAGGCGAGCGTGGCCAATGCAGGCGCAGCGCGTGCGCGGTCCAGCGGGGCAGGACTCAATTCCACCGTACCGGAAACACTCTCGGCGAAAACCTGCGCCGAAGGCATCAACCCAACGCCGAGGCATGCCAGCCATCGAATGGCATATTCAAGGACGCGGCGCATTGAACGTACTCTGCACCACGCTCACCACGTTGGCATTGCCACCCGTGGCGCGCGCAGTGATGCGGTAAAGATGCGTGTCGAGCTGGCCGCCGTTGTTCGGGCCGGTGTTGCCCGATTCGTGCAGGCCGCTTACACCTGGCGGGCGTTCGCTGCCCAGGTCTTCGATGATATAGATGGGATTCCTGGCCAGTGCCGGCGTATAGCCGCCGCCGGTGGGGCCTTCGTAGCTGAGACCGATGCCGTCGATCCAGCCTGCTGCGGTTTGGAACCGGGTCACAGCACCATTCGCGGTGTACGGCGCAGCATCGGCACGATAGATCACGCATCCATCGTCTTGCGTGATGAAGTTTTCCCCGCAATGCAGAGGCGCGCTGGCCTGGCTCGCCAACGACCACAGTTTGTATTCCACCCCTCGCAGCGTCGCCTCTGCAGCCATGCGTGCCTGCTGGGCGTGGCGCAAGCTGCCGGCCATGCGTTCCTGCAGCAGGGAGTGTTGCGAAGCCGCGATGGCGAACATGCTTAGCAGCACCAGGAAGATCAAGGCCATCAGCAGCGCGAAGCCGCGCTGCACCTGTATCGTCCCCCAGGCGCAAGAGTGAATGAGATGCACCCGTCCAACGACTAACCGTGTCGACGCTGCACGCGGAACACGAGGTAACGAGAGACAATTTCCCCGTACCCTGCAACCCACATCTCTTCGCATCCTTGCAACCTCCTACGGATTGGCATTGCGCACGGTCACCACCGCCGTGAACTCGCGCCGCAACACGGGCAACGGAAAGCCCTGTTGCAATGGCGTCACCTTTCGATCATCCGCGGTCGGCGATGCCGGTGTGAATATCCCATCGGCCGCGTAGCTGTAGGCCAACTCATCCGCTGTCAGTGCGTACAACGGGTTTTGTCCTGACATCAACAGGTCCACTTCGATCACGCTGACCGATCGCCACAGGCACCCGCGATCATTGCTGCTGGGTATCGGCATGGGCACGGCAGGACAATCGGCGCGCGTGCTGTTGTCCACCTGCTCGGCGGTGTAGTAGCGCAGCGTGCCGTCCGCCTGCTGCACGCCGTACCTGAAATCCAGGCGCTCCACGCCACGCGCAATTTCTTCTCCCGTGCCGCCTTGCGCGTTTTTGCCGCCATTGACACGCCGCATCAGCGCACCGGTGGTGCGCCCCATGCCATCGCCGTTATCGACTACTTTCAAGTAATAGGTGACCGTCTGCATATCCCGGCTGACGCTGAACAACCTTGGTGCTGCCATATGCTGGAATACATGCGGCGGGGCAAAGTTGTTGCCGGTGGATGTGAGTTCGCTGCCACCCATGCCTGCTACGGCGAACATCTGGGCGCCGGAGCAATCGGCCAATATCAGCAGCGGCTCGTCACCCTGGGTATCGGCCGCTTTCGTCTCTTGAGGCAACGGGTTCAAGCGAACGGTCACCGAGCCATCCGCATGGGTGAGCAGCGTGCTGCCGCGCGCACCGCCTTCCTGCGCGATCGCCCAGCCGCCAGCGGGATTGAGATAGCGCACGGTAAGTACCGATGCGCCGATCACGCGGCCATCAATCCCCTTGCCCATCGCCGGTATGCTGAAGCCATTCGGATTGCGCTTGTTGCTCGGATCCGCCGGGGTACAGTTGCTTACCGTGCAATCGTAACCGCGCATGGTCAAAAACGAAGGCAGCGAATACGGTGCGCGCGGAGGCTGCGGATAAGCCCCGCCCCAGGGTGTGCTCACATCGCTCAATGCCCGCATAAGCAGTTGAGGATCACCGGCATACACGGTAGGCGCGCGCAGCCCGTCCAGATACGGCCCCGCCGCGCTTGCATGCGCTGCGCCACCGCTGCCGTTGCAATATGGCGCGCCCGCCATGACAAGGTCGTTCCTGATCTGCGCGATGGCGAAGCGCCCCTCCTCCTGCAAGCGCGCCAGCTGCTCCTGCGCCTGGCGGCTATTGGAGGTGGACGCAAATACCGCCACCATCCCCAAGCTCACCACCAGACCCAGCGCCATGGCGATCATCAATTCGACCAGGGAAAGCCCTCGGCAACGACGCTTCACGGCTGGAACTCCCAGCTGAAGGTTCGCGGTTCGGCCGTGGCACCGAGTGCGGCGCGCTCGGTCCAGTGGATCGCCATCGTGCAACGACCGCCGTAAGGCGGCCGCAGCGCGACCTGCTCGCGCGTCGGCGCATGCGCCACACCGTTGTGCTTGCATCGAATGCTGGCGCCCGCGTTCGGCAAAAAGGTCTGCAGCTGACTGCTCCAGCGCTGCCGGTCGTAGAGCGCCTGCTGCCTGGGCGCGCAGCCGGCGGCGCAATCCTGCGCGCTTGCATCCGGGTAAGCACCGTCGTAGTCGCCGTTCCACACCCCCATCAGGTTGGCCTGCATGCGCTCGGCCATGTTCTGCGCAAGAAAACTCACCTGCGTGCGCAGATACGCAGCCTGGTTGGCGCGCGCGGCCATCGCCATCAACCCCGCCGCACCGATCAGCCCCAGGCTGAACACCAGCATGGCAACCAGCACTTCGACCAGCGTGACGCCTCGTGAATACCATGACAGCGGCATCAACCCACTTCCCTTTGAACCCTGTGGACACTCTGGCTGGGCAGCCCACCCTCCGTCAGTCGGCCGGCGCCCCAATCTGCGGTCCGATTCCTGCCAAGCCAACAGAGCTTGCAGCCCGCAGGATGGCCCCTTAAACTAAGCGGCTCAGCCGGAATAGCTCAGTTGGTAGAGCGGCGCATTCGTAATGCGTAGGTCGTAGGTTCGATTCCTATTTCCGGCACCATTCATTCAACGATTTAGGCCATCTCGCAAGGGGTGGCCTTTTTCGTTGTAGCTGCATGGATAGGCGCAACAGAGCCGCTGCTGCACCAAGGCTCAGCCGGCGAATACCGGCATTGCTCTTGGGCTTGCTGATCCATTGGTTCCGCCCATGCTGCTTGGCAGGCGAGATGAAGGTGCGAAAGCTGGCACATCCTCACTCGCATCCAAACTGAAACGTCCACGACAGCAACCATGCGCTATGCCTTGTGGCAGCCCGCGACGTTACCCCTTGCATGCAACACCGTTGCCCCTATGTGAAACGGTTGGCTCACCCTTCCCCGCCCCGACATCTCGCCTATGACGACCAAGATCAAAGCCGGTTCGGAAGCGCACAAGGCGCTTTTCTGCAAGCAATTCATGGACACCTACCAGGATTACGATCCTGAAACCCTGCCCTGGCCAACGCTCAGCGATGCCGACCTGGAGCGCCTGCGCGGTGTGCCTTTTTGGCAGGAGGTGTATCACACGGAGCGCCGGGCTGGCGCCATCGTGGATGCGTTTACGCCGCACGTCACCGATCCGGTGGTGCGCGAAGCGATCGCGCTGCAGGGTTTCGAGGAGCGCCGGCATGCGGAGCTGATCCGCGTGATGATCGAGCACTACGGCATCGAAGCCACGGCGCAACCGCTGGAGACCTTGCCGAACGATCTGGAAACCGCGTTCATCGATTTCGGTTTCGGCGAATGCCTGGATTCGTTCCTGGGTTTCGGCGCGTTCAAGACGGCGCGGCAATCGGAGTTTTTGCCCGATAGCCTGTTCGATATCTTCGACATGCTGATGTTCGAGGAAACGCGGCACATCGTGTTCTTCATCAACTACATGGCCTGGCGCGAAAAGCAGCGCGGCCTAGGGCGGGTACGGCGCACCATGAAATCCCTGCGATTCTATGGCCGCGCCGGCAGCCGGTTGATGGGCATGGTCAAGCGCGGGCAGGATGCGAACGACGGCAAGGATTTCGCCGTGACGCAAACCAACATGTTCCTGGAAGGTTTTTCGTTCAAGGGTTTTGTCGAAGACTGCTATCGCGAGAATGCGCGCCGCATGAGCGTGTTCGATCCGGATTTGATGCAACCGCGCCTGTTGCCGGCGATTGCCGGATTGGCCTTGCGCGGCCTGAAGACATGGGAGGCGGCGCGCTCGCCGTGGCGCAAATCGCAGGCGGTGGATCAGTCGGCTTGAAACGCCGACGACAACGCATGGACGAAACAAAAAAGCCCGGTGTTCATGCCGGGCTTTTTTTGTTGATGCCCTATGCCAGGCTCACAACCGCTCTGCTTCCACATATTCCACCGGCACCGGCTTTACCCGTGCTGCCCACAGCACGCCTGCCACCAGCAGCACGATGCCGAGCATGGACTGTGCGCCCGGCAGTTTCCCTCGCAAGGCAAAGGCGTAGCTCAACGCTGCCAGGGTTTCGAACACGATCAGCTGCCCGGCGATCGCGGTAGGCAACCGCTGGCTGGCTTCGTTCCAGCAGGTGGTGCCCAGCCAGGAAGCGAACAGGCCGATGGCCGCCATCAAGGCGGTGAAAGCGGCGGGGCGCGGACCGAACGGCATGGGAAAGCTGCTACCGCTGGAGCGCATGCCCAACCACAGCAGTGCGCAGCCGGTAAGCGCCAATGGCAAGGTGGCCACGCCTTGCGCAGTGGCCCAGGTGCGCGGATTGCGCCCAGGATGATGACGCAGCCAGTCAGCATTGCGCAGCGGATACCACGTCCAGCACGCCACTGAAATGAGGGCGAGCAGCGCGCCGGTGGCGTAACGCATTAATTCGGCATGGCCGTGGATGCGCAGCGCCGACAACTCCGCCTGGTTCACCAGGCCGACGCCCGCGGCAATCAGCAGCAAGGACGGCGCCAGGCGCGCCCATGGCAACCGGCCATCCCGGCGCGCGTTGCGCCGATTGGCGGTCAGCGCGATCACCACCGGCAACGTGCCGATGATCATGGTGGGCAGCGGCGCACCGGCGCGCTGGATCGCCGCGGCCAGGCACACGTAATAAAGCAGGTTGCCCACCATCGCGAGCTTCAAGGCTTCCACCCAGTCGGCGCGGCTGAGCTGGCGCAATGCGGCGCGATCGAGCCACGCCAGCGGAAGCGCAATCAGGCCGAATGCCAGATAGCGGCCCACCGATTGCAGCGCAGCCGGGTATTCGGGCAGCAGCAACGGACCGACGAAGACCAGCCCCCACATCAGGCCGGCAATGAGTGCGTAGAGCGTTCCTATCCACATGGCGCGCAGTATCGGATGCGGCGCCTACCGTCGTCTTGTACAAGATGGCTATCGCTGCACGGCGCGCTGGTAGCGTACCGGCGCCGGATCGATGCACCGGACAGCGAAAACTCGGCGGTATCTGCACAACTATCGAAGGAATGGGGAACGCCTTGCATGGATGCATGATGGCATGGAAAACGGTCGCCTTTCGTCTCCCCAACTTCAGTCAATCGCTTTCGTTTCCAACGAAAAGCCCGGCGGGGAGCCGGGCTTTTCATCAAGCGCCATTCGATGCGCGAGCGCTTATTGACCGTAATAGCGCGTGGTGTAGACCACGGTGCGGGTGGTGACCACCGGCGGCGGCGGAGGCGCGGCTTCATAGACCACGGTTTGCGGCTGCGCGTAATAGACCGGCGGAGGCGGGGCGACGGCGTTCTCCACCAGGCCAGCCACGGCGCCCGCTACGACTGCGCCGGCAATCCAGCGGCCACCGCTCCAATAACCGCCGCGATGCCAATCCCGATCGTGCCAATCGCGGTCATGCCAGTCCCGGTCATGCCAGCCGCGATCGCCCCGGTCGTGCCAGCCGCCACGATCCCAACCGTCGCGGTGTCCCCATCCATCGTGACCCCAACCATCGTGGTCGTGCGCCGACGCCGCGAGCGGCGCAGCCAACACAGCTGCAACGGCCAAACCCATCAACATACGACTGACTGCTACATGCTTGCTCATGACGACCTCCGTTGGTGTCGGCTTCGATGCTCTACTCGATCTGCTTAATAAGCACTGAAAGTTTTTTTGTCGCTTATGCGACACGGTTCCAACAGTAGACTTGCATCACGCGGCATGATGTGCGGTGCTGGCGTTTGCGCAGGTTTCGCCACACACTTTTGCAGGCCAACGTGCGGTAATCGGCTGGCATTTAGCGATTACTAACGAATCATGTGGGCACCGTTCAGCCTTGTCGCCATTCAATGAGCACCATGGAATGCAGGGGTGAACGCAGTGTTAGATTTAGTGACCGAATGGGGGATTCAAAGATGAGCAAATTCGTAATCAAGACGCTTTGCGCGGCTGTCGCAGTGGCAGCTGTCGCTGGCCTGACGGGCTGCAGCCATCAGGCCAACGCGGACCCGGCGCTGGATGCCTCGCAGCAACAGCAACAGCAACAACCGGCAGGTCCGCAATACGCACAGGTGGTCAGCGTGACACCGGTGCATCAGCAAGTGAACACCCCGCATCAGGTCTGCCAGGACGTGGTGGTGAATCACACCGAGCCGCCGAAGGACCAGCACAACATCGCCGGCACGGCGATCGGCGCGGTGGCCGGTGGTTTGCTGGGACACATGGTCGGCCATGGCAAGGGCAACACCCTGGCCACGGTGGGTGGCGCCGTGGCGGGTGGCTATGCGGGCAACCGCATTGAAAACGCCCACCACCAGAGCCAGGTGACGTCCACCACCGAGCACGAGTGCAAGACGGTGACCGATTCCAGCGACCGCGTCATCGGCTACGACGTACAGTACGTCTACAACGGCGTGACGCGCACCACCCGCATGAATCATGACCCGGGCAACCGCGTGCAGGTGCAGGAAGGCGTGGTTTCGGTTTCCGACGCTCGCTGAGCCAGGCCAACACCGCGGTTCCGCGGAGAAGGTGGCGATCCGATGGATCGCCACCTTTTTTATTGGCCGCGTCCAGCGGCCTGCGCTGAGGGGGCCACCCTGTCCGTACCGCCCAGCCTCGGACTGTCCGGATAATTGACAGCGCTGTCATATCCCAAGAACATGGCCGCCACATTCCACCGGGGCTGCCCAGCCGACACCCCACCAACCAAGGACCCGCGCATGCATCACGCTCGAGGCGTTTGTTCGTTCCGTCTGGGTTTCCTGTGCTTTTCCGCGTTAGCCACCGCCCTGCCTGCCTTCGTCATGGCCCAGGACCAGGCCGGCAGCACCACCGTGCATCCGCAAACCTGGCCGACGGCGCATTCCCCGCTGCCGCCCAATCCGCAAGGCGAGCAGCGCATCCAGGCATTGCTGGCCTCGATGAGCACCGAGGAAAAGGTCGGTCAGATCATCCAGGCCGACATCGGCAGCGCCACGCCCGACGACGTGCGCAACTACCACCTGGGCTCCGTGCTGGCCGGCGGCAATTCGAAGCCCGGCGGCGGTCGCCTTGCCGATGCACAGCAATGGCTGGCGCTGGCGCAAGCCTATGAACGCGCGGCCGTGAACGTGCCGAAAGGCCATCCGGCCATCCCCCTGCTGTTCGGCATCGATGCCGTGCACGGCAACAACGGCGTGGTGGGCGCGACAATTTTTCCGCACAACGTGGCGCTTGGCGCCACGCACGATCCGGCGCTGATCCGCCAGATCGGTGCGGCTACGGCTGAAGAAGTGCGCGCCATCGGCCTGAACTGGGCCTTCGCGCCGACGCTGGCCGTGCCGCAGGACGTGCGCTGGGGCCGCAGCTATGAAGGCTTTTCGTCCAATCCCAAACTGGTGGCGGAATACGCGCCGGCGGCGGTGGAAGGCCTGCAAGGCAAGCCCGGCACGCCGGAATTTCTCGACGCGCACCACGTGATCGCCAGCGCGAAGCATTTCCTGGGCGACGGCGGCACCCACAACGGCGTCGACCAGGGCGATGCGCAAATCAGCGAAACCACGTTGCGCGACATCCACGGCACCGGCTATGCGCCGGCGATCGATGCCGGCGTGCAAACGGTGATGGCATCGTTCTCCAGCTGGAACGGCGTGAAGATGACCGCCAACAAGGGGCTGCTCACCGGCGTGCTGAAAGATCGCATGCATTTCGATGGCTTCGTGGTGGGCGACTGGAATGCGCACGGCCAGGTTCCAGGTTGCAGCAACGAGGATTGCCCCGCCGCCATCAATGCCGGCCTGGACATGTACATGGCGCCGGACAGCTGGCGCGGCCTGTACGAACACACGCTGCAGGAAGTGCGCAACGGCACCATTCCGATGGCGCGCCTGGACGATGCGGTCACGCGCGTGCTGCGCGTAAAACTGCGGCTTGGCCTGCTCGACGCGGGCAAATCGCCGGCGCAGCCGCTGGCCGGTGAGTTCGATCTGATGGGCAGCCCGGCCCATCGTGCGCTGGCGCGCCAGGCGGTGCGGGAATCGTTGGTGCTGCTGAAGAACGACCACCACCTGCTGCCGCTCGATCCGCGCAAACACATCCTGGTCGCTGGCGACGGCGCGGACAATATTCCCAAGCAAAGCGGCGGCTGGACCCTCACCTGGCAGGGCACCGGCACCACCAACGCCAATTTCCCGCATGCGCAGTCGATCTGGAGCGGCATCCGCGAACAGGTGGAAGTGGCCGGCGGCACGGCGACGCTTTCGGTGGACGGCACGTACCAGCACAAACCCGACGCCGCCATCGTGGTATTCGGCGAAGACCCGTATGCGGAATTCCAGGGGGATATTCCCAACCTGGCCTACAAGCCAGGCGATGACAGCGATCTGCAATTGCTCAAGCGGCTGCATGCGCAAGGCATACCGGTGGTGGCGGTGTTCCTGTCGGGGCGCGTGCTCTGGGTGAATCCGGAAATCAACGCCTCCGATGCGTTCGTGGCGGCATGGCTGCCCGGCTCGGAAGGCGGCGGCATCGCCGACGTGCTGCTGCGCAAGCGCGACGGCAGCATCCAGCATGACTTCCACGGCAAGCTTTCCTATGCCTGGCCGCGCAATGCGGCGCAGACCAGCCAGACCGCACCGAATCCGCTGTTCCCGTTTGGCTACGGTCTTAGCTATGCCGACAAGGGCGATTTGCCGGTGCTGTCCGAAGACCCCGGCATGCATCTCGATCATGCGCAGAGCGGCGTCTATTTCAGGCGTGGCAAGCCGACTGAGGGTTTCTCGCTGATCCTCACGGACCAGGGCGGCGACAGCCAAGCCGTCATCGCCATGCCGGCCGCCAGCCGCCACGGCGACCTGCATGTGACGGCGGTCGACTATCACGTACAGGAAGATGCGCGCCGCTTTGCGTGGACGGGCCCGCATGACGCACAGCTCGCCATTGCCTCGCCGGTGCCGCAGGACCTGTCCCGGCAGGCCAATGGCGACATCCAACTTGTGGCGACGCTGCGTGTCGACAATCTGGGGCACGGCGACGCAAGCATCGGCATGGGCTGCGGCGCGACCTGCCATGGCGAGGTGCCCGTGCAGAGCACGCTCGCGTCATTGCAGAAAGGTCAATGGGTTCGCCTGGGCGTGCCGCTCAAGTGCCTGCAGAAGCACGGCGCGGACATGAGCCGCATCGAACAGCCCTTCGTATTGCGCGATGCGCCCGGTACGACGATCTCGATCGCGTCAGTGACGTTGGCGGCGAATGCGGATCGCACGGTGGAATGCGGCGGTCAATGACGTGACGTATTAGCGTAGGCTGGGATGCAATCCCAGCTTTCGTGTGTCCGATGCTGGGATTGCATCCCCGCCTACGCTAGTTCATGCATTCTCAGGCATCCCGTGCGCCGCCCCGCTGCGCTGCAAATACGCCCGGCACATCTGTTCCACCAGCTCGCGATGCTTGGGTAGATCCTTCATCGCATGCGCCGACACCTGCTGGATCGCCGCAAACTCGCGCTGTGCCTCGTCCATGCGCGGGTAGCTGGCGCGCATGGATTCCAGATCCGTGCGGAATTCCATGCCGTACAGCACGTACTGCCAGCTCGACGGCAGGAACATTTCCAGGTCGGTGACGAAATCCAGTCGATGCGGCGGCCGATATCGCCATGCCGCCAGGCGATCGCGCAAGGTTACGGGGATGCTCGCCGGGTCGGTGTTGTCGCGCCAGAACGCGGTGTCCGTACGTTGCGTCAGGCAGTAGTGCATCTTGATGAAATCCAGCACGCGCTCGTAACGCGCGCACATCATGGCGTTGAAATGCCTGGCGGCGCGTTCCATGTCGCCAAGCTCCGTCGGCAGCAGATGCGTGAGCAGATAGGCCCCCAGTTCGACCAGTGCAATGCCGGTCGATTCCAGCGGCTCCACAAAACCGCCCGCCAGGCCGATGCCCACACAGTTGCCGCGCCAATGCTCCGGCCGGTAGCCGGTTTCAAACTTGATATGCAAAGGCTCCAGGCCGTCGGCGGCGGCGCCGAGATGTCGGCGGATCACTTCTTCGGCGCGCGTCGCATCCGAATGACGCGACGAATACACGTAACCGACGCCGCGCCGCTGCTGCAGCCCGATATCCCAGGTCCAGCCGGCTTCCTGCGCCGTGGCGATGGTGCAACAGGCAATCGGCGTGTCGGGGCGCGGATAAGGCACTTGCATCGCCACAGCGCGATCCACGAACAGCACATCGGTACGGCTGCGGAAGGGCGATTGCATGGCGCCGCCGATGAGCCGGCTGCGCAAGCCGGTGCAATCGACGTATAGATCCGCCTTCAGCTCGCCCAGCTCCGGCGTTACCAGGCTGGCGATGGCGCCGCGTTCGTCCAGCTCGACGCGTTCCACCGTGGCTTCGTGACGCGTCACGCCCAGTTGCTGGCCGTGCTCGGCCAGCACCGCTGCAACGCGTGCGGCGTCGAAGTGGTAGGCGTAGTTCATCGGCCCCTGGTAATCGGGATCGCTGGCGCGTTTGGGGCCATGCCCTTGTGCGACGAGCCGGTATTGCATGGTGACGGCTTGCGCCAGTTGCATGCCGTCTGCCGCGCCGCCCAGCAGCCAGTAAGGCAGCAGTTCCGGACAGCCTGGACGCTGGCTGGGCAGGCTGAAAGGATGGAAGAAACTGGCCGGCCCGGCGCTACCCGGCGGGCGTACCCAATGGTCATAGCGAATGCCCTGCTTGAAGGTCGCATTCGCGCCGCTCAGCAACCGCCCTTCCTCCAGCCCGATCGCCGAGAGCGTGCCGCGAATGGAGGGAAACGTGGCTTCGCCTACACCCAGCAAGCCGATGCCGGGTGCTTCCACCAAGGCCACGCGGATGCTGCCCGGCGCCGCCGCGTTCAGATGTTTTGCCAGATAGCAGGCCACCAGCCAGCCCGCCGCCCCACCGCCTACCACCAAGATGCTTTGCAAACGTGCCATGTCTTCACCCCTCCCCGGGTTGCCATGCTGCTATGCGGCAAGCTTCTGTATCGAAACCTGCCTATTATCGCCATATGACAGCGCTGTCATATCGTACAGCACTGTCGCTTCCGTGGGGCCTGCCTGGGCGGATTGGGAAAAAAGGCGGATCTCACTCGACAACGCGAAATTCATTTTTTTGGAGGGGATGAAATGACGCTTCACCATTCGGCCATGTACGTCGCGCTTGCTGCCGTGCTTGCCTCGGCCCCTGTCTTTGGACAGGACGCGACCCCGCAGGCCTCGACCAACAAAGACAACGGATCGTCCCGGCAAAAAGTAAAGAACCTGCAAACCATCCAGGTCACGGCCACCAAACGCGAAATGCCGCTGCAGAAAACCCCCGTGGCCGTTACTGCGATCACGGCCGACACGCTCGACAAAGAGCGCGTGATGACCGTGCAGGACATCACCAAGCTGGTACCCGGCCTGCAGGGCACCAGCGAAGGCGACCATGGCGTCACCACGCTGACCATGCGCGGCATCGGCAACGACAGCGCCAAGACCGAATATGCCGATCCGGAAGTGGCCCTGTTCATCGATGGCGTCTATGCGCCGCGCGCCGAGTCGGCCACCAGCCTGCTGATGGATATCGACAGCGTGCAGGTGCTGCGCGGCCCGCAAGGCACATTGTGGGGGCGCAATTCCACCGCCGGCGCGATCGACTTTGAAACCGTCAAGCCCGACATCGGCGGCGGCTTTTACGGCAATGCGCAGATGTCGCTGGGCAATTACAGCCAAACCGGCGAAAAGGCGGCGGTCAACCTGCCGATCAGCAGCACCTTCGCCATGCGCGTGGCGGTGGCGCACGAGCAGCACGACGGCTATGTGAACTACCAGAACCCAGGCAGCGAACTGCCATCGGTGGCTCAACAGCAGGCCGCCTACCTGGCCAGCGGCGGCAACCCGGCGAATTTCCAACCGATCAACCAGGCGCTGTATACGCAAGGCGGCGACAAATACAACTCGCAGAACCAGTCGGCCGCGCGCATCAGCGCATTGTGGCAGCCGATCGATGCGTTCAAATGGAACCTGTCGTACGAGTATTTTCTCGATCGCGGCACGCCGGACATGAACCTGATGCAGAATCCGCGTCCCGGCCAGGATTTCTGGTCCGCGCTGATCGACACCGCGCCGTATCTGCACCGCACCTCCAAGACAGTGCGCAGCCGCATGGATTGGCAGATCAACGAAGACATGGCGCTTACCTATATCGCCGGGTACAACCGTTTCTCCGGTGCCAGCAATTACGACCAGGATGCCGGCGCGATCCTGCCGACCAGCTTCACGACGGGAGGCGTGTATCAGGACGACCGCACCAATTATTCCAACTATTCCAGCTACAGCCATGAATTCGATTTGAAATCGACTGGCCAGCACACGGTGGACTGGATTCTCGGCCTTTATTACGCCGCCGAAGACAACAACATCCGCTTTGATATTCCGATCATGAACGGCACCCAGCAGGGCACGGTGAACTGGCAGGGTTCCTTCATCCAGCCGAAGGAAACGGTGGAATCCGAAGCGGTGTTCGGCCAAGCGGTGTGGCACGTGACGGATGCATTCAACCTCACGGGTGGCGCCCGCTTCTCCGACGACACCAGGAAAAACGAAGGCGGCATCAACTGGGGCTGGGCCTACGACCCCACCGTGCCGCAGGTGCCGATCTCGCCGGGCGCACAGCCGCAGGACGTGGGCTTCAGCGTTTCCCAGCACAACGACGGCAGGTATCACAAATCCAAGGTGACCTGGCTGGCGCGCGCCGATTACATCTTCAATCCGAACGCGATGGCTTACGTGAGCGTGGCCACTGGCTACAAGTCGGGCGGCACGCAGGATGGCGGCACGCTGTATCAGCCTGAGACGCTGACCAACTACGAAGTCGGCGCAAAGTTCACCTTCCTCGATGGGCACCTGACCTGGAACAACGCGGCCTATTACGAGGATTTCAAGAACTTCCAGCTGTCGGCGCCGATCACCTATCCGGATGGCAACCACGGCCTGGGCTTCAGCAACGTGCAGGGCAGCACCAAGGTGGCCGGTTTCGAATCGGAACTGGCGCTGCAGGGACATGACGATCGCGCCAACCTGGTGTTCTCGGCCATTCCGAAGAAGACGCTCGGCACCCTGATCTATGCAGGCAGCAATGACTACCAAGGCTTGCCGCCCTGCCCGCCGCAGTCGAATCTTTCCAGTTGCATGAACATCACCGGCCATACCCTGCCGCATGCGCCGGATGTCTCGCTGACCGCCATCTACGAGCACGATTTCCACCTGCCCAACGGCGGCCGCCTGACGCCACGCATCAGTTCGCAATACCAGAGCATGCAGTGGCTGAGCCAGTTCAACCTGGGCCCCGGCGATCAACAGAAAGCCTATGTTCGCAGCGATTTTTCGCTGCGCTACACCGAGCCGCAGGACCGCTGGTGGGTGAACGCATACGTGCAGAACATCACCGACGACAAGATACGTACCAACGCCATGCGCTTCACCGAAGCCAACGGCGGTTTCGTCTACGTTTCCCAGTACCTGCCGCCGCGGACGTACGGCGTCGAACTGGGGGTATGGTTCTGAGCAGGAAACACTCCCGCCTGCTCAGTGTGGCGCCTCCGCAAGGAGGCGCCCTCTTTTGAATACCGGCTTCCGGCAGGCCATCCAGGCATCTGTCCGGCTTGAGCAAAGGCGCCTGCGCATGGCGCCTCGGCCACTCAAGCCCGGCGGACTCCTGCAAGTCTTGTAAACAAACCGGCCCGCACGGCATAGTCACTGCGCAATTGGGTGATGGTCAGGAGCATGCATGCGGGTACGCCTGGAAGATGTCGCGCGCGCGGCGGGTGTCTCGCCCAAGACGGTATCGCGCGTCTTGAACGAAGAGGCATACGTCAAGGATTCCACGCGCAAGCGCGTGCTTGCCGCGATGGATTCGATGAACTATCGCCCCAGCCCTTCGGCGCGGGGCCTTGCCGGCAGCCGCTCGTTCCTGGTCGCCATGTTGTACGACAACAACGACAACCCGGCCTCCACCTATCTGGCCGAAATCCAGGATGGCGTGCTCGACGCCTGCGATGCAAATCGCTACAGCATGATGGTCTGTCCGCTGCGGATGCGCGGGCCCGACTTCATCCGCCGCGTCGATGCCTTGATTTCCGATCATCACGTGGACGGCGTAGTGCTGACGCCGCCGCTCACTGACCACCCGCCCTTGCTGCGCCGCCTGCGCGAACGCGAAGTGCCGTATGCCAGCGTATCTCCGGTCAATCGCAGCGAGACGATCGGCGTATGCATGGATGACGAGCATGCGGCACAGGCACTGGTCAGCCATCTGGTCCAGCTCGGCCATCGGCGTATTGCGCACGTGCTTGGCATCGCCAACCACGGCGCCACCCGCTGGCGGCTGGCCGGCTACAAGGCTGCCCTGGTGGCGGCCGGCATTCCCTACGATCCGGATTACGTGGTGCAAGGCGAATTCATGTTCGGCTCCGGCGTTGCCGCCGCCCGCAAGCTGCTTGCCCTGCCGGAACCGCCCACCGCCATCTTCGCCGCCAACGACGACATGGCCGCCGGCGTCATGTGGGCGGCGAACGAGTGCGGCATGAAGGTACCGCGCGACCTGTCGGTATGCGGTTTCGACGACACGCCCCTGGCCAGCCAGCTGTGGCCGCCGCTCAGCACCGTGCGCCAGCCTGCACGCGAGATGGGCAAGCTCGCTGCATTGCAATTGATGGAATTGCTGCGCGGCAAGGGCACTGGCCTGCTCGTGCAGGTGCCTTATTCGCTGCAGCTGCGCGAGTCGACGGGCAAGCCGCCGAAGCATGCGTAACAACGCATCCGGTCATCCATACCCTTTGCAACAAGCATAAAAAAACCTCCCGCGAGCACGGGAGGTTTGGAACCCGTATGCCGGATCAGTGCTTCTGCTTGTAGATGCGCTTGCTGTTGTGATTTTCGGACCGATTGAGGTTGCGCTGTTCCTGTTTGGTCAGGTGACCGTTGTGCTTGGCCTCGTCGGCGGATTCGCGGCGGGCGATGTTGGCATCGTGCGTTTCGTCGCGCGCGGCCTGCTTCTGCGTCATCGTGCCGTTCTTCAAACCGTTCTGGATGCGATCCTGCTGATTTTCCAGGCGATTGTTCACTTCGTTGACGCGCGGATGGCCGGGAACATCGGTTTGCGCAAGCACCGTGCCGGACGCCATCGCTGCACCGATGACCAGACCGACGAGGACAAGTTTCGACTTTGCATTCATTGGCAAATTCCTTGAGCTGTTTAGCGGACGTTCGTTGGAATCGGCCGCGTTGGCATAAGCGTCAACGTGGCATGCATGCGCCGAGCGGGGTCATCTGTTTCGAATGCTGCCGATGGTGTCTCCTCTTGCGTCCTGCTCCATCGCGTGCCCCCTCACCCCTCGCAAGCGCCAAGAACGAGCGGCCATGGCCCGCGTTGACAAGTGCGCCAGCGGCCCTCGGATCGGTTCAGCTGGCCATTATGTTGCGTTGCGAAGACGGTTTCGCGTAAGGCTGCGATGGACCATGAGCCACTCAGCAGCCGCTGCATGGATTCTTATCGGATTAAAAATGAAACCCGCCGATCGGCGGGTTCTCCATCAAGCTTCGCGTGATGGGTGGTGCCCCCGACACGATTCGAACGTGCGACCTTCCCCTTAGGAGGGGGACGCTCTATCCAACTGAGCTACGAGGGCTGAAAAAGGCTCCATTGCATGCCGCAAGCGGCACGAGTGAAGACGCCAAAGTATAGGCGATGCGCCACCGCGGCGAGCAAGCCAGCGGCAATCCGGCTTCGGTCGGGCATAAGCCCGCCTGATAGAATAGGCGTTTTCCCATTCCCAGGCGCTCAGACGCCACGTCTCAGGAGTCCGCATGTCCCACGAAATCCTCAAGGCGCTCGGCCTTACCGGCGAGCAGTCGGGTACGTACCTCGGCAACGGCGAGTGGTCCAAGACCACGACGGCGGGCACGCTGCAGCCGCTGAACCCGGCTACCAACGAGGTGATCGGCACCGTCCATGCCTCCAGCGCCGCCGATTACGAGACCATCGTCAAGCGCGCGCAGGAGGCGTTCAAGGTTTGGCGCACTACCCCTGCCCCGCGCCGCGGCGAAGCGGTGCGCTTGTGTGGTGAGGCGCTGCGCAAGCACAAGGATGCGCTGGGTTCGCTGGTCGCGCTGGAAATGGGCAAGATCAAGCCCGAAGGCGATGGCGAAGTGCAGGAGATGATCGACATCGCCGATTTCGCGGTGGGCCAGAGCCGCATGCTCTACGGCTACACCATGCACTCGGAGCGCCCCGGCCATCGCATGTACGAGCAATACCATCCGCTCGGCATCGTCGGCATCATCAGCGCGTTCAACTTCCCGGTGGCGGTGTGGGCATGGAATGCCATGCTTGCTGCGATCTGCGGCGACATCTGCATCTGGAAGCCCTCGCCGAAAACGCCGCTGTCGGCGATCGCCACCATGAAGATCTGCAACGAGGCGCTGAAAGAAGGCGGCTTCCCGGATCTGTTCTTCCTGTTCAACGACGCCGGCACGGAGCTGTCGCAGGCGTTCGTGGATGACAGGCGCATTCCGCTGATCAGCTTCACCGGCTCCACCAAGGTCGGCCGCCTGGTCGGCGAGCGCGTCGCCAAGCGCATGGGCCGTTCGCTGCTGGAGCTGGGCGGCAACAACGCGATCATCGTGGATGAAAGCGCGGATCTGAAGCTGGCGATTCCGGCGATCGTGTTCGGCGCCGTCGGCACTGCCGGCCAGCGCTGCACCACCACGCGCCGCCTGTTCGTGCATGAGTCGATCATCAACGACGTTACCGACAAGCTGGTAGCCGCCTACAAGCAGGTGGAAGGCAAGATCGGCGATCCCACGCTCGCCACCACGCTGATGGGTCCGCTCAACAGCAAGGAAGCCGTCACCGCATATCTGGCCGCCATCGAAAAAGCGAAGGCCAGCGGCGGTACGGTGCGTACCGGCGGTGCGGCGCTGGCCGATCGCAAGGGCAATTTCGTATTGCCCGCCATCGTTACGGGACTGAAGAACAGCGACGAAGTGGTGCAGACGGAAACCTTCGCGCCGATTCTCTACGTGATGCCGTTCAAGACGGTGGACGAAGCGATCGAACTGCAGAACAGCGTGCCGCAGGGGCTGTCTTCTTCCATCTTCACGCAGAACCTGAAGGCGGCGGAGCAGTATCTGTCGGCGGCGGGTTCCGACTGCGGCATCGCCAACGTCAACATCGGCACCTCCGGTGCGGAGATCGGCGGTGCGTTCGGCGGCGAGAAGGAAACCGGCGGCGGGCGCGAGTCCGGTTCGGATGCGTGGAAGGTATATATGCGCCGGCAGACCAATACGATCAATTATTCCGATGCGTTGCCGTTGGCGCAAGGAATCAAGTTCGATCTGTAAGCGTGCAGGTTGGGGTGGGGCATCGCCGCACCCCAACACGCCATGCATGACAACGTTGGGGTTCGCATGCGCTCACCCCAACCTACGCCGCGATGACAGCATCGAAGAGGCACCATGACCTCCTCTCCTTTCAACTTGCACAACTACCGCATCGTCATCGCCGGCGGCAGCAAAGGCATCGGACGCAGCATGGCGCTGGCGTTCGCGGCATCCGGCGCCGCCGTATCGATCTGCGCACGCGGGCAGGCCGCGCTGGATGAAACGGCCAAGGCCATCGCCGCCCACGGCGTACCGGTGCATGCGCAGTCATGCGACCTGGGCGGTGCGTCCGCCATCGACACCTACGTCAACGCCGCCGCCGAAGCACTCGGCGGCATCGACGTGCTGATCAACAACGCCAGCGGCTACGGCTTCGCCGATACGGAAGAGGACTGGGCGGCGGTCTTCAACATCGACATGATGGCGGCCGTGCGCGCCTCGCGCGCCGCCTTGCCGCACCTGGCCAGGTCGCCGCACGCCAGCATCCTGCACACCAGTTCCATCGCCGCGCTGCATCCGCGCCCTCACATGCCGTCGTACGGCGCGATGAAAGCGGCACTCTCCCACTACACCACGTCGCAAGCGCTGGCGCTGGCTGCGCAGCGCATTCGCGTGAACGCCATCGCGCCGGGTTCCATCGAATTCGAAGGCGGCCTGTGGGACCGCTGCAAGCACGAAGACCCCACGCGTTACGCCGCCGTGTTATCGAAAATCCCATTCGGCCGCTACGGCACGCCGGAGGAAGTGGCGCACGTGGCATTGTTCCTCGCCTCGCCATGGGCTGGCTGGGTGACGGGGCAGATCCTGTGCGTCGATGGTGGCCAGCAGTTATCCCGCTAAGTCAGGCACGGAGGTGAGGCTCATGAACGATCTCAAAAGCACCGAACGCTTCAGCGACCGCGTCACCGATTATGTCCGCTACCGCCCCACCTACCCCGCCGCCATGATCGACTGGCTGCGCAAGGCGCACGGCGTGACGCCCGACTGGCGCGTCGCCGACATCGGCGCCGGCACCGGCATTTCCAGCAAGCTGTTCCTGGATGCGGGCCACACCGTGATCGCGGTGGAACCCAATGCCGCGATGCGCGGTGCGGCAGTCGACTGGCTGGGAAGCCACCCCAAATTCCTCGCCGTGGATGGCCGGGCCGATGCCACCAACCTGGACGACGCCAGCGTCGATCTGGTTTCCGTGGCGCAGGCATTCCATTGGTTCGATCCGGTCAGCACCCGGCGCGAATTTCATCGCATCCTGCGCCCGGACGGTTTGGCAGCGATCTACTGGAACTCGCGCCGCCTGGTCGGCACGCCCTTTCTGGAAGGCTACGAAGCGCTGTTGCAAACCTACGGCACCGACTACACCAGCGTCGCCGAACGTTATGCCGATGAATCGCGCATGCGCGAATGGTTTGGCGAGGGCTGGCGCGGCGCGGCCAGTTTCGACCATCGCCAGCTCTTGGATTTCGAGGCACTGCGCGGCAGGCTGATGTCCTCCTCCTATGCCCCACAGGCCGGGCACCCCAGGCACGAGCCCATGCTCGCAGCGCTGCGCGAGCTGTTCGACGCTTGCGCGGTGGATGGTCGGGTAAGCTTTGACTACGACACCCGTGTCTATGTAGGTGAGGTTCCTTGATGTATCGCTGGCTGCGCCCGCTGCTATTTCAACTTGACGCCGAAACGGCGCACGGCCTGACGCTGTATGGCCTGGATGTCGCCTGGCGCAGCGAGCTGATGCGCTTCGTCGCCACGCCGCCGGCCGACTTGCCGGTAACGGCCTTTGGCATCAGCTTCCCCAACCCGGTCGGGCTTGCGGCAGGGCTGGACAAGAACGCGGCCCATCTGGATGCGCTCGGCGCGCTCGGCTTCGGCTTTATCGAAGTAGGCACCGTCACGCCGCGGCCGCAGATCGGCAACGACCGTCCACGCCTGTTCCGCTTGCCGCAACACGAAGCCATCATCAACCGCATGGGCTTCAACAACGACGGTGTCGATGCGCTGGTGCGCAACGTGCAGGCCTCCGGCTATCGCGGCGTGCTGGGCATCAACATCGGCAAGAACAAGGACACGCCCAACGAGAAAGCGGTGGACGATTACCTGTTCTGCCTGGAGCGCGTGTACGCGCATGCCAGCTACGTCACCGTCAACATCTCCTCGCCCAACACCAAGGGGCTGCGCGACCTGCAGGAAGAAACCACGCTGCGCCGCTTCATCGAAACGCTGCGCGAAGCGCAGGAGCGGCTCGGTTCCCAGCAAGGCCAACGCAAACCGATGTTGCTGAAGATCGCGCCCGATCTTGGCGAAGCCGAACTGGACAGCATGGCGGACGTGCTGCTTGCTGCGAACGTGGATGGCGTCATCTGCACCAACACCACCATCGACCATTCGTCCGTCGCCAGCGACCCGCGCGGCAACGAGGCAGGCGGCCTCTCCGGCAAGCCGCTGCGCACGCGCGCCACCGACGTGGTGCGCGGCATGCGCCAACGCCTTGGCGACCGCGTCGGCATCATCGGCGTGGGCGGCATCCTTGAGGGCGATGATGCGGTGGAGAAACTCCGGGCCGGCGCCCAATTGGTGCAGGTCTATTCGGGCTTGATCTATCGCGGCCCCGAACTCGTCGCCGAGTGCGTGAATGAAATCCGCCGCCACCAGGATCATCCGGATGCACGCTGACCGCGTCGACATGGGCGGCTATACGCTGATCGAAAACGCCTCGCTGCTCCAACGCAATACGCTGCGCGTGGATGCGCGCGCCAAGCTGCTGGCGGAGATACGCGACGCCAGCAAATTGCCGGAACTGCTGGACTTCCCCGCCCTTCGCGCCAGCCGCCTGCTGGTGCTGGGCGAAGGCAGCAATATCCTGCTTACCGGCGATGTCGACGGCACCGTGCTGGCGATGGAAACACGTGGCGTGCACGTGGAGCAGGAAGGCGATCTCACCCGCATTGCCGTCGCCGCGGGCGAGCGCTGGGACGATTTCGTGCGCTGGACGCTCGGCCAGGGCTTCGCCGGCCTGGAAAACCTCATCCTTATCCCCGGCACCGTGGGCGCTGCGCCGATCCAGAACATCGGCGCCTACGGCACCGAAGTCGCCGAATTCATCGAGAGCGTGGAAGCCTGGGACCGCATCGAGCGGCGCGTGGTCACGCTTGATCGCGCAGCTTGCGCCTTCGGCTACCGCGATTCGCTGTTCAAGCACGAGCCCGATCGTTTCATCGTCACCGCCGTGCGCTTCGCCCTGCCCCGCCAGCATGCGCTGCGGCTGGACTACTCGGGTATTCGCGAAGAGCTGGATCGGATGGGCGTAAGCAATCCGGCGCCGTTCCACGTCGCCGAAGCCGTCGTGCATCTGCGCACGCGCAAACTGCCCGATCCGGCCGTGATCGGCAATGCCGGCAGCTTCTTCAAGAATCCCGTCGTGGACGCTGCTCAAGGCGAAGCGTTGAAGCACGCATATCCCGAACTCGTCGCGTGGCCCGGCAAGGACGGACATTGGAAGCTCTCCGCCGCGTGGCTGATCGAAACGGCCGGCTTCAAAGGCATGCGCGAAGGGGATGCGGGCATTTCCAATCGCCATGCCCTGGTACTGGTCAATCACGGCAAGGCCAGCGGCCAGGCGCTTTGGGCGTTCGCGCAGCGCGTGATCGATGGCGTGCATGCGCGCTTCGGCGTGCGCCTGGAGCCGGAGCCGATGGTCATCGGCTAACTGCCTAGTTGGGATGAAACCCCAGCTTACGGCCGGCCAACGCCAATCCGCCGCATGGCTTTCTGCACGACCTCCCTGCACGTTCGAACGTGCAGCAAGAACGTCACCAGAAAGTAGGCCATGCCATAGGTCGACAACACGAACGCTGCCGTCACGATCGGCCCCCACGCCGGCATGACGTGCTCGACACCATATGCCACCAGCGCCGCAACCACTGCCGCCATCCATAGCTTGACCATCATCGATACCGGCACGCCGGTACGGCCAAGCTTGCGATTCATTTTCCTGCGCAGCAGGTGAAACTCGATCCACCCCGCCACACCCGCCGATGCGGTCAAACCGACCGCACCCCACTGCATGGGAATGCCCAGCAGCTTCGGCATCGACAAGGCGCTCGCCAAACCGAGCACCACCGTAAAGGCAAGCCGCACCAGCGCATAGCGCAGCGGCGTGCGCGTATCGCGCACGGCGTAATAGGTAGACGAATACAGCCGTCCAAACGTGGACGCCAGCAATCCCACGCCGGAACCGGCCAGGATCGCCCACACGTAATACGCATCCTTGGCGGTGAACGCACCGGTTTGATAGAGCGCCGCCACGATGACATTGCCCAAGGCGAAGAACGCCATCGCGGACGGCACGATGAAGAAGGCAATGCGCTCCAGGCCGTTGTTCAAGCGCACGGAGAGTTTCGCGGCGACTTCTTCGTCCACGTGCTCGCCGGCCATGCGCGAGAGCGTAGGCAGCTCCGAAGCGGAAACCGCCATGCCGAACAGGCTTACCGGCAGCAGGTTGATCGATGCGGCGGTGGTCATGCCGGCGACGGCACCGCTGCCCAGCAGCGTGGAAATGGCTTGGTCGACGAAGGCGCTGATCTGCACCACGCCGCGCCCCACCGCCACGCCCAGGAAACTGCCGCCGACCTGCTTGACATGCAGGCTTTGCATATCCAGGCGCAGGCGCAGATTCGGCACCAGTTTCAGCACCGGCCCGAGCTGCACCAGGAACTGCAGCAGACAGCCGAGCACCGTGCCCCACGCCAGGTACACGATCAGCCGATTCGCATCCAGGTGATGGAAGATCAGCATGCTCAGGATCATGGAGAGATTCCAGATCACCGGCGCCGCATACGAAAGGAAGAACTTGTGGTGGCTGTTGAGGATGCCCAGGCACCACGCCGACCACACCAGGATGCCGGTGCCGGGGAAAAGAATGCGCACGATCAGGATGGTCAGCGCGCGCTTTTCACCCGTGTAGCCCGGCGCAATCAGCCAGAGCAGATACGGCGTGGCCAGGATGCCCAGCGCGACGATCACGGAAATGATCAACGCCAGAATCGCAAAGATCGCCCCCGCCAGGCGGTCGGCTTCCTCTTGCTTGTGCTGCGCCAGCAGACGCGCATAGACCGGAATGAACGACGCCGAAAGCACGCCTTCGCCAAACAGGTTCTGCAGGAAGTTGGGCACGCGCAGGGCAGCGCTGAAAATGTCGGCCGCGTCGGAAAGACCGAAAAAATGCGCAAAAACCCGCTGCCGCACCAGGCCGAACAAACGGCTGCAAAGTATGCCTGCGCCGACCAGCAAGGCGTGGCCGCGGCCTGCGTCTTTCGTCATGGCTGCCTGGGTTGCCGGAAAAACGGCAAGGTTAGCATTGCGGGCTGTACGCAGGTTGGGGTGCGCGCATGCGAACCCCAACATCGCCATGCCTACGTACGCGACAGTGTTGGGGTTCGCATGCGCTCCCCCCAACCTGCGCCGTCAGCGGCGCGCCTTCGACAGCAAACGCAGCAGCTCCATATACAGCCACACCAGCGTCACCATCAGCGCGAAAGCACCATACCATTCCATGTACTTGGGCGCGCCGGCCTTGGCGGCACGGTCGATCATGTCGAAATCGAGCACGAGGTTGAGCGCCGCCAGGCCCACCACCAGCAGGCTGAAGCCGATGCCGAGGGCGCCGGTTTCATGGATGAAGGGAATCTGGATATGCGTGAATGCACGCAGCGCCATGTCCACCACGTACAACAGTGCAATGCCGCCGGTCGCCGCCACCACGCCCATGCGGAACTTGTCGGTAACCTTGATCAGGCCGGAGCGATAGGCCAGCAACATCACCGCCAGCACGCCCACGGTAAGCATCATCGCCTGCAGCACGATGCCGGGAAACCGCAGGTTCATCACCGCCGAAATGCCGCCGAGTGCGAAGCCCTCCGCAATCGCATACAGCGGTGCGGTGATGCCGGCCCAGCGCTGCGCGAACGTGGTCACCAGCGCCAGCACGAGGCCAACCAGCAGGCCGCCCCACATGAAGGGGCTGATCGCGGCCAGCGCAGCGTCGAGGCTGCCACCTGCCGCCACGTCGGCGAAACGCTGCCAGGTCCAGCCGCCGGTGATGACCGCCAGCATCAGCAACAAGGCCGTGCGCGTCACCGTGCCATTGGTGGTCATGCGCTCGCCGGTGACGGCCAAGCCTTGAAACGCCTTTTCCCGCAATACCGGATTTCCCGATGCCATGTCTGCTCCTAAGTTGAATCCATCGATTGGGATGGCGCCGGTCAGGGCGCCCGTCCCCGCTCATCCACGACGATGTAATGCCGCTCCCCGTCGCGCGGATCGAAATATACGGCAGTAAGCTGCCCGCTGCCCGGATCGACGAAGCGCTCGCCCGTATCCTTCCAGCGCGGGTCCGGGCCGCCGCGCAACAGCGGCTTGTAGCGCCAGCGCTCGATCGCCAGCCCCACCACCAGCAGCAAGCCGCCGACGATCAGCTGCGGCAGCAAGGCCACCATCACGCCGGTGAGCAAGGCAATGCCCGCGCCCACCAGCAGCAGGCCGCCGATCACATACAGAACGATGGTCAGCATGATTCAAGTCGGCGGATCGAGCACCACGGCGGTGCCGTAGGCCACGATCTCGCTCATGGTCTGGCCGATTTCGGCCGAGTCGAAGCGCATCATCACCACCGCATTGGCGCCCATCGCCTTGGCGTTGGTCACCAGGCGATCGAGCGCGTGGCGGCGTGCTTCCTCCAGCATCTGCGTGTACTCGTGGATCTCGCCGCCGACCAGCGAGCGCAAGCCCGCCACGAAGTTGCCGCCGATGCCGCGGCTGCGCACCACCACACCGAACACCTGCCCCTTTACCTGGACCACCTGATGGCCCGGCACGTTCTCGGTCGTCACCACCAACATAGCCTCGCTCCTTTTGCGGGAAAAACTTGCGATGTGCGCACGATACTCTGTCCTTACCGTCGTGCGCAGGCCCTTGTGGCACTTAAGGCAACATTGATCAAGTATCGCCGTCGTCACCAGCCCTGTCTGTTCGCAGGCCACAGGGCCGTCGGCGAAGGCAGACTGGCCGTCTGTCGAGACGGCGGACCGAAGGCATGCGGACAGACAGGGCTGGCCCCAACATATTGAATTCAAAGTGATGGGGTGGTGTCTGGAAGGCCCGCAGGCTGCGCCGCGCGGCTTGGCAAGACGGCCAGTCTTCCCGGCGCCACGCGACACATCCTGCGGGCCTTCCAGACATCATGACGACGGCGATACTTGATCAGTGTTGCCTTAAGGCAACACGCGGCACTATGGCAACATCCGGCGGTCTATCGCTGTCCTCCCACAAGGAACCCGAACATGAGGTCGAGCCCGTTCAAGACATTGGCGTGGAGCGTATTGCTGGGCGCGGGGTTGCTCAGCGCCAACATCCCGGCGCGTGCCGACGCACCCGCGGCTTCCAAGGCCGTGGCCAACGACAGCCAGGTGTTGCGAGCCACCCTCGACAACGGCCTGCGCGTGGTGATCGTGCGTGAAACGCTGTCCCCCATGGTGACCACGCAGATCACCTATCTTGCCGGCGGCTATCAGACGCCAGTGGGTTTCCCCGGCACGGCGCATGCGCTGGAACACATGATGTTCCGCGACAGCAAAGGCATGACCGGCGCCCAGCTCAACGAAATGACCGGCAAGATGGGCGCGGACAACAACGCGTTCACTACCAACGACGCCACGCAGTATTACTTCGTGGCGCCGTCGAATTACCTTGATCTGCTGCTGCACATCGAATCGACCCGCATGGGCGGCGCGCTGCTCACCCAGCAGGATTGGGAGCGCGAGCGCGGCGCGATCGAGCAGGAGGTATCGCGCGACATCTCGCAACCGGAATTCCTCGCCTTCCAGAAAGCCGAGAGCATTTTGTATGCCGGCACCGGTTATGCCGCGGATCCGCTCGGCACGCGCTCCTCGTTCGGCAACACCACTGCGGCGAATCTGCAGAAGTTCTACCGGGCATGGTACGGGCCCAACAACGCCTTGCTGGTGATCGTCGGGGACATCGATCCGCAGCAGACCCTGGCCAAGGTGCGGGAACTGTTCGGCAAGATTCCCCAACGTCCGTTGCCGTCGCGCGAATCGGTGAAACTGCAGCCGGTGAAGCCCGAAACCATCGCTTCCACCACGCCGCGCGGCACCGGCGCCGTGCAGTTCATGTATCGCATGCCGGGCATGATGGACAAGGACAATGCCGCCGCCCAGGTGCTGTTGGACGTGCTGAACAATGCACGCAGCTCGCTCTCCCAGCTCGCCGTGCAGGGCAAGGTGCTCAACACCAGCGCGCAGTTGCAGCCTTTCAGCTATGGCGGCATCGGCGTGGTCGAAGTCGGCTTTCCCAAGGGCGGCAATGCAAGCCAGGCGCAAGCCGACCTGGATGGCGTGATCAACGATCTGCTGAAAAACGGCGTACCCGCCGACCTGGTCGAGGCCTCCAAGCAGTCTGAAATCGCCCAGGCCGAATTCAACAAGAACAGTGCGGTGACCCTCGCCAGCGCATGGTCGCAAGCCATCGCCTGGATGGGCTTGAAGTCGCCGGAAGAAGCGGAAGACCAGATCCGCCAGGTCACCGTCGCCGACGTGAACCGCATCGCCCGCCAGTACCTGAAGCCGGACGAGCGCGTGACCGTGGTGCTTACGCCGAACCAGAACGGCCAGCGGCCGCCCGACAGCGGCGGCTTCGGCGGTTCCGAATCCTTCAACGGCAACGACAAGCTGGATGCGCCGCTGCCCACATGGGCCGCCGAAAAACTCAGCAAGCTGGAAATGCCGCGCTGGACGCTGGCGCCGGTGGACATGAAGCTGGACAACGGCATCCGGCTGATCGTGCAGCCCACCCGCATCAGCAAGACCGTCACGGTGGTAGGCCATATCGACAACAACCCCAAGCTGCAGGAACCGGCTGGCAAGGAAGGCGTGGCGCGCTTGCTGGATTCGCTGTTCGATTACGGCAGTACCACGCTGGATCGCGATGCCTTCCATAAGGCGCTGGATGATATTTCCGCCTCAGAAAACGGCGGCACCGATTTCGGCGTGGCGGCGCTCAGCGATCACTTCGATCGCGCCATGCAACTGCTGGCCGACAACGAGCTTCACCCTGCCCTGCCGCAGCAAGGCTTCAGCGTGCAGCAGGAAACGCTGGCGCGCGCACTGGCCGGCGAGATGCAGTCGCCGCAGTACAAGATGATGAAGGCGTTGCGCGCCGGCCTGCTGCCCGCAGGCGATCCTGACCTGCGCCTGCCCACGCCCGAGACCATCGGCGCACTGAAACTGCAGGACGTGAAGGATTATTTCGCCAACACCTACCGCCCGGATCTGACCACCATCGTCGTGGTCGGCGACGTCACGCCCGAGCAGGCCAAGGCCACCGTCGAGCGTTACTTCGGTCAATGGAAAGCCCACGGCGCCAAGCCCGACGTGGTATCCAAGCCGGTCCCGGTCAATCCCCCCGGCCATGCGGTCATCGACAACTCATACGCCTCGCAGGACCAGGTGCTGATGGGCCAGATCCTCCCTCTCAACATGCACAACCCCGATCGCTACGCGTTGCAGTTGGGCAATAACGTGCTGGGCGGCAACGGCTTTGCATCGCGCCTGATGGCCGATATCCGCGTGAAGCACGGCTATGCGTACGGCGCCGGCTCGGGCATGCACTTCGACCGCTCGCGCTCGATCTTCTTCGTGCAGTACGGCAGCGACCCGGACAAGGTGGCGCCCGTCAATGCGCTGATCCATCAAAACCTGTTGGAGATGCAGACCACGCCGATCAAGCAGAGCGAACTGGACAACGCCCGCCAGTATGAAATCCGCTCCATTCCCGTCGGCGTATCGAGCATCAACAGCATTGCGCGCGCACTGCTCGATTGGGCGTGGCACGACGAACCGCTGGACCAGCCGATGGTGGCGGCGAAGCGCTACCTCACGCTCACGCCGGAACAGGTGCAGGCGGCGTTCAAGAAGTATCTGAAGCCGAATAACCTGGTGCAGGTGGTGCAGGGGCCGCCGCCGGCGAAGCATTGAGCGCCAAATCGTGCTGATGCCTCATCGCGCGAAGAGGGCACATGGATGTGCCCGACTTTGAGGAGCGAGGAAAGCCAGGGATCAGCGCTTTTCAGGCGAACTTGCCTGTATCTCTTTGAGATACAAAATACCTCCTATCCCCAAGGAGGCATATCCATGGCTGCTCATAGCTCGATGTTGCATGTCCGCATTGATGATGACCTTAAGAATGCCGCCACGGAAAAATTGGCCAACTTCGGATTGACCATCTCGGACGCGGTACGCATTCTGCTCACTCGTGTGGTCAAAGAAGGCGCGCTACCTGCCGGGCTCACGACGGATACGGAAGCCTACGATGCATGGTTCCGTGAAAAAGTAAGAGAGGCGCTTGCCGATACACGGCCAACGCATTCTCACAAGCGCGTCATGGATGAAGCTCAAGCGCTGATTGACAGGAAACGTCGTGCCCGTCGTCGAATGGACTGAAACAGCCTAATGTTGCTCGCTCATGGCCGCCTCGGTGAGCCTCGTCCTACCGCCGCCCTTCTCCAAATCCGGCAAAAAAACCGCCAGCACGCCAATCAACGGCAAATACGCGCACAGCGAATACACATAGCCGATGCCATGCGCATCGGCCACGCGCCCAAGCACCGCCGCGCCAATGCCGCCCATGCCGAACGCAAAGCCGAAGAACAAGCCGGAGATCATGCCCACGCGTCCCGGGATCAGCTCCTGCGCATAAACCAGGATCGCTGAAAACGCCGACGACAGAATCAAGCCGATCAGCACCGACAACACGCCCGTCCAGAACAAATTGGCGTGCGGCAAGGCCAGCGTGAACGGCGCAACGCCAAGGATCGACACCCAGATCACCCACTTGCGCCCGATCCGGTCACCCACCGGACCGCCAATCAGCGAACCCGCCGCCACCGCAAACAGGAACACAAACAGGTGCAACTGTGCGGCCTGCACCGACACGCCGAAAGCGTGCATCAAATAAAACGTGAAGTAGCTGCTGATGCTGGCGAGATAGAAATACTTGGAGAAGACCAGCAAGCCCAGTATTGACAGGCACGCCACCACCTTGTTGCGGCTCAGCGTTTCGCCCGCCACATGACGCACCGTCTTGCTGCGGCTGACATGATGCAAGCGATACCAGCGCCCCACCTGCAACAACACCACGATTGCCAGCAGCGCCGCCAGCGAAAACCACGCTACGCTGCCGCGGCCGTGCGGCACGATGATCCACGCCGCCAGCAACGGCCCCAGCGATGAGCCCGTGTTGCCGCCGACCTGGAACAGCGACTGCGCCAGACCATGCTGCCCGCCCGAGGCCAGGCGCGCCACGCGCGAAGACTCCGGATGAAATACCGAAGAGCCCGTACCCACCAACCCAGCAGCCAACAACAGCACCGCAAAGTTCGGTGCCGTCGCCAGCAACAACAAGCCGCACAAGGTGAAGCCCATCCCCACCGGCAAGGAATAGGGCATGGGTTTGCGATCGGTCACCCAGCCCACCAGCGGTTGCAACAGCGAAGCGGTGATCTGGTAGGTGAGCGTGATCAGCCCCACCTGGGTGAAGCTGAGATGAAAGCCGTTCTTCAGCAGCGGATAGATCGCAAGAATCAGCGACTGGATCATGTCGTTGAGCAGATGCGAAAAGCTGATCGCGCCCAGGATGGTGTAATCCGTGCGCGCCGCAGTCGACGGCAGCGAAACCGATTCGGCGGAGTTCTGCATGAGTCCCTCGGGGATGGAAGAGCCGGCCGCATGGCCCGGCCTTGGACGCCACCTTAAAGCAGCCGCATGCGGCCTGCATACGCTATCGGGTCAACTTTTGTCGTTTTTGGGCCAACCAGGCGGAAAGGCGCACGTTGTAAGAGCCAGAGTCCAGCAAGCCGCTCCAACCATTTACGATTCACGATTGACGATTCCCGATTCCTCACCACCATGCGCAACACCCGAGTCATCGGCTACGAAGACACGCCCCGCGACGTCGTCGCCACCGGCAACGACTACGCCGCCGGCCTCACGCTGCCCGGCCACCGGCACAAACGCGGGCAATGCCTGTATGCGGTGACCGGCGTGCTCACCGTCAACACCAGCGAAGGCAACTGGGTGGTGCCGCCTTACCGTGCGTTATGGATTCCTGCCGGCGTCACCCATGCGGTGCACATGGGCGGGCTGACCAGCACACGCAGCGCCTATGTGCTCCCCGAGGTCGCCGCCAAGGCCGGCCTGCCCGTGCATTGCACCGTGATCAGCGTGTCGCCGCTGCTGCACGCACTGCTGTCCGAAGCGGTGGACATCCCGCCCGAATACGAACTGGGCAGCCGCGATGACGGCGTGATGCGCCTGCTGGTGGCGGAAATCGCCCGCATGCCGGCCCTGCCCCTCAATACGCCCCTGCCGCAAGATCCCCGCCTGGCCTCGTTGTGCCGGGCGCTGCTGGCGGCGCCCTCGCTGGACGTGGATATCGACAGCATGGCGCACAAGGCCGGCATGAGCCGCCGCAGCTTCACCCGCTTGTTCCGCGAGCAGACCGGCATGAGTTTCAGCGACTGGCGCCACCAGGCCTGCCTGATGACGGCCCTGACCCGCCTGGGGCGCGGACAATCGGTGACCCGGGTGGCGATGGAGCTGGGCTATGGCAGCGCCAGCGCATTTACGGCGGCCTTCCGGCGTACCCTGGGGGCGGCGCCCAGTCACTACCTGATCGACGGCAGTCCTTCCTGACAGGCTGAACGCTGTTGGTGACACAGCCTTTGCACGACCTGTGTCATATCGGTGTCAACGCGCCCCCGCACCATGTCCAAGCCGTGGCATGCTGGACGTCGCCGCGCAACCGTCAAAGAAGTCGATGCAACGTTCGATCAGCAAACGCCCCAACGAGGACGCCATGTCCGCAGTCACGCTGCCCACGCCGGAAACAGCAGAGCCCGCGCCTGCGGTCGATCTCAACGACAAAGCGCATTACATCCACCGCGAACTGTCGCAGCTGCAATTCAACAACCGCGTGCTGGAGCAGGCGCTGGACGAGCGCACGCCACTGCTGGAACGCCTGAAGTTCCTGCTGATCTTTTCCAGCAACATGGACGAGTTCTTCGAGATCCGCGTGGCAGGCCTGAAAAGCCAGCTTGCCTTCGGCCACGAGATCGTGGGACCGGACGGCATCCCGCCCAAGCAGGCGCTTACCGAGATCAGCGACATCGCGCATCGCCAGATCGCGCGCCAGTACAGCATCCTCAACGAGCGCCTGCTGCCGGAGCTGGATCGGCATGGCATCCGCATCGTGCGCCGCGAAAGCTGGTCGGCCGCGCAGCAGCGCTGGGTGCAGCGCTATTTCCGCCAGGAAGTGGCGCCGATGATGACGCCGATCGGGCTCGACCCCACGCATCCGTTTCCGCTGCTGGTCAACAAGAGCCTCAACTTCATTGTCGAGCTGGAGGGCGTGGATGCGTTCGGGCGCGATTCGGGCCTGGCCATCCTGCCGGCGCCGCGCGTGCTTCCGCGCATCATGCGCCTGCCGGATGAGGTATGCGAAGGCGGCGAGAACTACGTGCTGCTGTCGTCGATCATCCACGCCCATGCGGACGAACTGTTTCCGGGCATGGAAGTGCTCGGCTGCTATCAGTTCCGCCTTACCCGCAACGCCGACCTCACCATCGACCCGGAAGAAATGGACGACCTCGCCCGCGCGCTGCGCGGCGAACTGTTCTCGCGCCGCTTCGGCGACGCCGTGCGGCTGGAAGTGGCGGACAACTGCCCCAAGAAACTCATCGATTACCTGCTCAAGCAATTCGGGCTGACCGAAGCGGAACTGTATGAAGTCAATGGCCCGGTGAACCTCACGCGCCTGTTCGGCATCATCAACCGCAGCCAGAGCCCGCACCTGCAATACCCGCCGTTCGTGCCGGCGATCCCCAAGGCGCTGAAAAAGGCCGAAGACCTGTTCCAGGTGATCAACAAGCAGGACGTGCTGCTGCTGCATCCGTATGAATCCTTCGCGCCGGTGGTGGACCTGCTGCGCCAGGCGGCCAAAGACCCCGACGTGCTCACGATCGAGCAGACGCTGTACCGCACCGGCGCCAACTCGGAAATCGTGGATGCACTGGTGGAGGCTGCACGCGCCGGCAAGGAAGTGATCGCCGTGGTCGAACTGCGCGCGCGCTTCGATGAAGAATCCAACCTCAGCCTCGCGCAGCGCCTGCAGCAAGCCGGCGCGGTGGTGATCTACGGCGTAGTGGACGTGAAGACGCACGCCAAGATGATGCTGATCCAGCGCCGCGAAGGCCACAAGCTGCAGCGCTATGCGCACCTGGGCACCGGCAATTACCACAGCGGCAACGCGCGCCTGTATACCGACTACAGCCTGCTCACCTCCGACCCGTCGCTGTGCGAAGACGTGCACAAGCTCTTCAGCCAGCTCACCGGCATGGGCAAGCTGCTGAAGATGAAAAAGCTGCTGCATGCGCCGTTCACGCTGAAGAAATCGCTGCTGGACATGATCGCGCGCGAAACCGCACATGCGGAAGCCGGCAAGCCGGCGCACATGATCATCAAGATCAATGCGCTCACCGATGCAAAGATGATCCGTGCGCTGTACAAGGCCAGCATCGCTGGTGTGAAGGTGGACCTCTTGATACGCGGCATGTGCTGCCTGCGGCCGGGCATTCCGGGTGTTTCGCAGAACATCCGCGTGCGCTCGATCGTCGGCCGCTTCCTGGAACACAGCCGCGTGTACTGGTTCGCCAACGACGGCGACGAACGCATGTACCTGGCCAGCGCCGACCTGATGGAACGCAACCTGGACCGCCGCGTCGAAACCGGCTTCCCGATCGAAGACAAGAAACTGCGCCAGCGCATCCGCAAGGAGCTGGATCTTTACCTCGCCGACAACGCCACCACCTGGCAGTTGCATGCGGACGGCAGCTACTCGCGCCTGCATCCGACCGACGCGCAGGCAGCGCACGATGTGCAGCAACAGTTGCTGGAGAAGCATTGCGGCGTAGGGGCACCAGCGGCGCCCTGATGCTGCGACGGAGGCTGGGATGAAATCCCAGCATGGGAAGTCCAGGAAAGCTGGGATTTCATCCCAGCCTGCGTTGAGCGCTACGCATGCGCGTGGCGCTTCACCCATTCCACGTAGCGATCGACGAAGCCCTGCAAGAACTTCTTCGTGCTCTCGACCCCGATATTCCCCTCGCCATCGATCAAGCCATCGCTGAACTTGAGGAACACTTCCGGCTGGCCCATCAGCGGCACGTCCAGATACGCCAGCACGTTGCGCAGATGCTGCTGCGCCAGCGCCGTGCCGGTGGCGCCCACGGAAATGCCGATCACCGCACCAGGCTTGTTGGCGAAGGCACTGCTGCCATAGGGGCGCGAGCCGATGTCGATGGCGTTCTTCAGCACGCCGGGAATGGAGCGGTTGTATTCGGGAGTGACGAACAGCAAAGCGTCGGCCGCCTTGATCTGTGACTTCAGCTGTTGGCACACCGGCGGGTATTCGCTGTCGAAATCCTGGTTGTACAGCGGCAGGTTGTCGATGCGCACGTGCTCGAACGACAACTCCGGCGGCGCCAGCCGCTCCACTGCCTTGGCCAGTTTGCGATTGAAGGACTCTTTGCGCAGGCTGCCGACCAGCACTGCTACCTTGATTGCAGACATGCCGTTCTCCTCAAACTCGAAAATCGTGGCGAACAGCAACGAACATGCCCCGTCGCCACGCAAACGAACGTGAAATCGCGACAAAATGATGCACCCGCGCATGCTGGCACGCGTCCTGCATGACACCCCCGATTACAGTCTTTGTTGCACGATGGAAAGACGCTACCGTTCGATGCAAGGACCGGCATTGCCACGGCGGCCGAGGGTACGGCAGGAGCCTGCCCATGACCGCCGCGGTATCCGGCAATGAGGAAACGGAAGCACCAGCCACTTCAGGGAGCGGGGGGATGAAGTGTTGGAGGCATGGCGCAAATTAGGCAGGGCGCAAAGGTGGCTGCTGGCCGCCTTGCCGCTGCTTTGGCTGTTCTGGTTTTCGCAGGTGGCGGCCGGCGCCAAGCAGATGTCCCTGCACGGCGCGTGGCGAGAAGCGACGTGGGGCGACACCCCTGCGGCCATCATGGCCGCATTTCGGCAGGGCGCGCTCAAGCCGTTCGATCCCGCGCTGCTGCAGCGGTTTCCGCGTTCCGCGCGAGGCAGTTGGGTGGTGTTGCAGCCCGAGGCGGCCGGCCCGGGCGAGGAGCGCGTGCTGTCGATCTACCCGGCCCCGCTTGGCGCGGTCACGCTGTATGACGAACAAGGCCCTGTCCATACCTATGCCATGGACGATTTCGACGATGCGTTCCACGGCCATGGCCGGCTGGCCTTGCGCCTCGACAGCAGCCACGCGAGCGCACAACCGATCCTGCTGAAACTGGAACCGAGCGGCACCCTCGCCGCGCCGGAACGCTTCAAGTTGCAGAACATGGACGAGTTCCTGCTGGAAGATTCCGGCTGGCTCGCTTTTGCGACGGCATGCTTCGCCGTCATGGCCGCGATGGCGCTGATGGCCCTGTGCTTCGCCATCATGCTGCGCGACATGACCTTCGCCTGGTACATGGGCTACATACTCTGCTATGCGGTCGTCCAGGGGGTGGAGACCGGCTTTGTGTTCCACCCGCTTGGCATGAGCTGGCTGGCCGGCTCGGAAGTGTTGGTGGGCGCCTCGGCGACGGCGCTGTCGGTATCGTTTGCCGCGCTGTTCATCAGCCGCTTCTGCGATATCCAGCGCTACGTGCCGGCGCTGCGCGTGCCGGTGGTTGCACTGGGCTTTGCCATGCCGCTGATCGTGGTGCTGCGCTGTACCGGCATCGACGCGCTGGTGGGCATGGCGCAGGCCCTGGTGAATCCGGTATTGATTCTGGGCGCGCTGTTGCTGCTCGTCACCGCCCTGGCGACCGGCGTGCGCGGCTCGCGCCAGGCCTGGTTTTTCCTGGCTGGCTGGACGCCGCTGCTGGTGCTCACCGCCATGACCAGCGCACAGGCCACCGGCGCCCTGCCAAACCTGGATTGGCTCAATGACGCCAGCATCGGCATGGGCGCCTTCGAAGCGGTGGTGCTGTCGCTGGGCCTGGCCGATCGCGCGCTCACCATGCGGCGCGATCGCGACCAGGTGCGCGTGCTGGCCGATCGCGATGCGCTGACCAACATCCTCAACCGGCGCGCCTGGACCGAGGCGGCCAATCGCATGCTGGCCGGTGCCGCCGATACGGACCGCTCCATCGCCCTGCTGTTTCTGGACCTGGATCACTTCAAGCTGCTCAACGACATGCAAGGCCACGCCGCCGGCGATCGGGCGCTGGTCGCCGTGGCCGAGGTGCTGAGCCATGAGCTGCGTCCGACCGATCTGCTTGGCCGCTATGGCGGCGAGGAATTCGTCGCCATGCTGCACGACGTGAACCAGGAACAGGCCCTGCAGGTGGCCACGCGCCTATGCCGGCGCGTGCATCGGATGGAAATTCCGGTGGATCTGGATGACCTGCGCTTGAGCGTGAGCATCGGCCTGGCGATGCGCAGCATGGGCGACACCCTGGAAACGATGATCGAACGCGCGGATCAGGCGATGTATTACGTGAAGCTGCACGGACGCAATCAGGCGCATGCGTATGAGCGGCGCGCGGACATGTACGGTGTGCAGCGGCCGAGGTCGCGTTTCAGCCAGGAACCGCCTGGCTGAGCGCAAACCCCAACATCGCAATCTGCACGGCAACCTTGGGGTTACGGTCTGCATCAGCAGCCCGCCCTCCAGGCCATTCGCTACGCGAATGCTCGCTTCGGCATCCTGCCTACGCAGTCGCATGCGCTCACCACCCACCTGCGCGCTACCGCGCGGCGAGCTTCTTCGCTGCCGCCACGACATCCGCATCGCCCGGCAACACGAGGAACGCCGCGCCGGCCAACGGCGTATAGGTATCGGCGCCCACCACGCGCTCCAGCGGCGTGCTGCCCAGGCCGGCTTCCACCACCGCGGTGATGATGCCTTCGCCCACGCCTGCACTTTTGCGGCCTTCATCCAGCACCAGGATGCGCCTGGCCGTCTTCGCCTGTTCCGCAATGAACGCATCGTTGAGCGGCGCCAGCCAGCGCAGGTCGACCACGCGCACCTTCCAGGCAAGTTCCTGCTCGATCGTGCGCGCCGAACGCAGCGCCATCGGCACGCCATTGCCGAAGGTGAAGATCACCAGATCATTGGCGCTTTCGTGGTAGACACGGCCTTCGCCCAGCGGCATGGCCTCGCCGGGCGCCGGATACGCGAATTGCCACTGGCCGTCGCCCGCCTCGTAAAGATCCTTGGCCATGTACAGCGCGATCGGCTCCAGATAGGCGCACACGCGGCCGTCCACTTTCGCCAGCGCCATCATCGTGCGCAGCATGGTGGCGGCATCGTCGCCGCGGCTGGGGCAGCCGACCACCAGGCCCGGAATGTCGCGCAACGCGGCAATCGAGTTGTCGTTATGGAAATGGCCGCCGAAGCCGCGCTGATAACCCAGCGACGCCACGCGCATCACCAGCGGATTGCGGTACTGGTCGTTGGAGAAAAACTGCAGCGATGCCGCTTCGCCGCGGATCTGGTCGCAGGCATTGTGGAAATAGGCCAGGTACTGGATTTCCGGTATGGGCAGCATGCCCATATTGGCGTAGCCCTGGGCCAGGCCCAGGATCACCGTTTCATCCAGCAGCGTGTTGAACACGCGATTGCCTTTGAACGCCTTGTGCAAGCCCTTGGTGACGGTATACACGCCACCCTTCTGCGCGACGTCTTCGCCGAACAGCAGCGATTCGGGGTACTTGGCCATCAGGTCGTGCAGCGCCTGGTTGATCTGGATCGCCAGGTGACGCGGCGGCTGCTTTTCCGGTAGCTTGTCGCCGCCGCCGAATACCGCAACGCGCCGGTCGTGGTAGTCGGCGCGTTCGGCTTCCGCTTTCACCGCCTCCGGCGTGTACGGCGCGAGCGGCGCCATCACCTCTTTCAGCGTTTGCAGCCTGGGCCGGCGGTCGGATTCTTCGGCGGCGGCGAAGCAGCGCTTGCGCAGGGTTTCATTCAACGCGAGCAGCTCGTCCTTGCCGTACAGGCCCGATTCCAGCGCAATGGCCGCGGAGCGCAGCAGCGGATCGGAGGCTTCCACCGCCACCAGCTCTTCGATGCTGCGCCACTCGATTTCGAAATCGGTGCCGGCGTGGCCCATGATGCGCGTGGTCTTCAAATGCAGGAATGTCGGGCGGCGCGTGCTGCGGCAATGCTCCACGGCGCGTTGCACTTGCTCGTAGCCGCTGGCCAGATCCAGGCCGTCGGCAAAGAAATAATCCAGGTCGCGGCGATGCTGGAAGTTGTTGGCCACCCATCCGCCGGGCGTCTTCACGGAAATGCCGATGCCGTTGTCCTCGCACACGAACAGCACCGGCGCGGGCAATTTCTGGTACGCCGTCCACGCTGCAGCATTGAACGCGGTCTGCGCGGTGGCGTGGTTGCTGGATGCATCGCCGAACGAGCAGATGGCGATGGAGTCGTTCGGAATCGGCAAGGCATGCCCGATGCGGCGCGCCTGCTCGATGGCGATCGCCGTGCCCAAGGCCTTGGGCAGATGCGAGGCGATGGTGGATGTTTGCGGCAACACCCACAGCGGCTTGCTGCCCCACACCTTGTGGCGGCCGCCGGAAGCGGGGTCTTCCTTGCTGGCGGCAAACGACAGCGCCGAATCCATCACCGGGTCCATGCCCGGCAACTTGCGGAAGCGCTCGGCCATGAAGCCGCCGGAACGGTAATGCAGGAAGGCTGGATCGGTATGGCGCGTGAGCCGCGCGACCATCGCATTGCCTTCATGGCCGGAACTGCCGATGGTGTAGAACACCTTGTTCTGCACGCGCAGCACGCGCGCCATCAGGTCGAGGTGGCGCGAGATCAGCTGCGATTCCAGCAACTCGCGAAAGCCGCGCGCATCCAGCGCGCTGCCCGGCAGGATGGCGTCGCTGTCGTGCGGCCGGGCATGTACCTGCCCGTGCCAATGCTGCACGAACTCGATGAAGTTGTGGTCGACGATCTCGGCGCGGTTGAAGCCTTTGTGGCGGGCGGCGATAGGCGTGGGGGACATGATGGCGAGGTTCTCTATGATGATCGGTCTGGCGCGCCATGCTTTTACAGCGCGCGCAACATGTCGGCCCGCGCAAGGTCTTTGGCGCGGCCGAAGCTTTCAAGGATGCGGATTTGTTCGTCGCGTACCGGAATGGGTACGTCGATGCCCGCGACATTCACGTGCATGACGCGATTCACGCGCACGGCTTGCCAGCCGTCGGAACCATGCAGTTCAAGACCGCCCATGACTTCGAGCGGCATGCCTGGAAAATGGAAACGTGCGAAGCGCGAGCGAAAGCGGTCGGCGCCGGCAGGTACGTAAGCGGGGTCCAAACGCGACGGCCACAACTCGATCAGGCGTTGCGCATCCGCCGCGCTGGTCAACAGATCCAGGTCGGCGGCTTGCACGTCGGCGCCAATTAAGGCAGCGGCAGCGCTTCCGATCACGGCCCATTCGTCGCGGCAATGCGCATGCAGCTGCGGCACGCTGGCCGCAATCACCTCACGCAAGGCTGAGCTGAGCTGCATCATGCGCGATTCATTCCGGCGCTTGAGCGCGAGGGCTGCAGCACGCCGGCTCATGCGCGGCATCCGCGTTCTGCATCGGGGGACACTTGACCGATCCATACGAGCAAAACACGCAGCAATCGCCGTGCTTGGGCCGAAGCAGCGCGCCGCAATCCGGGCAATCGTAAAAAAACAGGCAGGCGTCGACGGGCATGGTTTCTTCTTGCGAGAAACCGCAATGCGGACAGGTGATGACGGATTGCAAGCTGACCTTGCTCACGGCCATGTCTCCCGAGTCAACGCGTCCCTTGCCTTTGCAACCACTCCTCGCGCGTCTGGCCCCAGATTTCCACGGTGATGTCCTGGTAGGGCTGCGGCAAGCTGGCATGGCGCAGGAATCGGGAGCCGAGACGCCTGGCCAGCGCCAGCGACGGATGATTGTCGGCGTTGATGGAATGGATGACGTCGGACCAGCCCAGATGCGCGAAAGCCCAATCCATGGCCGCGGCGGCACCCTCGTAGGCATAGCCTTTGCCCCATGCCTCGCGTACCAGGCCCCAGCCTACTTCCGTGCCGGGCCAGCCTTCCGGGTACCAGGGACCAAGCCGGCCGATCCAGCGCCCGGTGGATTTTTCGATGACCGAAAACATGGAGAAGCCCTGGATCATCCAGGCACCCGCCAGCGAGAGAAAACCGCGCCACGCCAGCGCGCGCGATTGCACGCCGCCGATGAAATGCGCGGCTTCGGCGTCGGCCATGTTGCGCGCGTACGCGTCGAAATCTTCGCGGATCGGCGGACGCAGGATCAGGCGTTCGGTTTCGATGATGCGGACGTCGTGGCTCGACACGGTGGACTCCGGAAAACTGTCGCGATACGCCTCCGTTCCGTCATGCCCGCGAATGCGCAAGCGCTTTCGCGAGCATGACGGCCAGGAAGGATCAAGCGGTACGTCAGAACGCGTTGATACCCGTCAGCTCGCGGCCGACCACCAGCTGATGCACCGTCTCGGTGCCTTCATAGGTAATCACCGATTCGAGGTTCAACGCATGGCGGATGGCCGAGTGCTCCACCGTGATGCCGGCGCCGCCGAGCATGTCGCGGCATTCGCGCGCGATGTCGATCGCCATGCGCACGTTGTTCCACTTCGCCAGCGAGACCTGGGTGGGTTCCATCTTGCCGGCATCCTTCAGGCGGCCAAGCTGCAGCGAGAGCAGCTGCGCCATGGTGATGCGGCGGGCCATGTCGGCGAGCTTCAGCTGGATCGCCTGGTTCGCTGCCAGCGGGCGGCCGAACAGTACGCGCTCCTGCGTGTAATCCAGCACTTCCTTCAGGCAGGCCTGGGCGGCGCCGATCGGGCCCCAGGTGATGCCGTAGCGCGCCTGCGTGAGGCAGCCGAGCGGTCCCTTCAGGCCTTTCACGTTCGGCAGGCGTTGCGCATCGGGCACGCGCACGTTGTCGAGGAACAGCGCGGAGGTGACGGACGCGCGCAGACTCATCTTCTTGTGCACTTCCTGCGCGGTGAAGCCCTTGGTGTCGGTCGGCACGATGAAGCCCTGGATGCCGTCGTCGGTCTGCGCCCACACGATGGCGATGTGCGCCAGGTTGCCATTGGTGATCCACATCTTGGCGCCGTTGATCACCCAGTCGCCACCATCCTTTTTGGCGTTGGTCTTCATGTTGGCCGGATCGGAGCCGCCGTGCGGTTCGGTCAGGCCAAAGCAGCCGATGATTTCACCCGCCGCCATCTTCGGCAGGTACTGCATTTTCTGTTCTTCGCTGCCGTAGGCATAGATCGGATACATGCACAGCGAACTCTGCACCGAAGCGAAGCTGCGCAAGCCCGAATCGCCGCGCTCCAGTTCCTGGCAGATCAGGCCGTAGCTAACGCCGTTCATGCCGGCACAACCGTATTTCTCGGGGATGGTTGCGCCGAGCAGGCCAAGGCTAGCGATTTCCGGAATCAGCTCGCTGGGAAAACGCCCCTGGTCGAAGCAGTCGCCGATGATGGGCAGCACCCGTTCGTCAACGAAACGGCCGACGGCATCCTGCACCATGCGTTCTTCGTCGCTAAGCAGGGAACGGACGTCATACAGGTCGAGCGGGTTCAAGCGGGCTGCCATAGGGAATCCGGAAACGGTCGGGGAAGCCCTACATTGTAGCCGTGGGGCCGGAGACCGGTCATGCCGGGGTGCAGCAGGGGACGCCGGCTTGACCAGAACGGGCCTGCCCTCAAAAAGGCGGGCGTGTGCGGTGCCGGCTTCGGGCCGGGATCACGCCCGGAAAAAGGGGCTGCCTTACGATCGATTCGCGCTGCAGCGGGATCGTCCCGACGGCGTCATAGCCACCCGCATTCACGCACGATCAAAAGTAGTAACCGATATTCATGTACAACTGGCCATGCCAACGATTCGTTCCCCCGGCGCCCAGGCTTTGCGCATAGTCGCTGCCGCCGATGTAGGGATCGTTGCGGCCTTCCAGCCACTCCACGTACACGGTCAGGAATTTCAGCGAGAAAGACGCGCCGGTGATCCAGCGTTCCGTGTTGCGGAACTGCGGGCTGGCTTTCTGGTAGAGGCTGTAGTTGGAATAGAGCGTGATGTCTTTCACCCATCCGCCCAGGTAGCTGCCGCCCAGTGCGTAGCTGCCGTTCACGGAATAGAGATTGCCGCGCGTGGCGATGTTGTAGGTGCCGTCGTAGCCGCCGACGGTCACCACCTGGCTGCCGTCGGGATTTTTTGGCGTCATGAGCTGGCGCGCGTACTGCAGTTTCAAACCCCATGGGCCATTGTTGCCGGCATAGTGCAGGCCGTAGACGAGGCGGCGGCCATCGCGCCGGGTGTCCTGGTTGTGCAGGGTGGAGGCAAGCAGCGATATGCCTGCCTCGCCCTTCCAGTTAGCGGCCTGGAGCTGGTGCGCAAGGCGTCCGGCGAACAGGTTGCGCTCCACGTTGCGGGCACCGCCTTCCACCCACGGATCGGCGGGCGTGACCACGATGGAATACGTGCTGCCGCGGCTGGTGCCATGCCCCGGCCACGCCGGCCGCGCGTAATAGCCGGCCTGCAGGTTCCAGTCGTCGATGTCCTGCACGTATTTGACGCCGACTTCGGACAGGTCTTCCAACGCAACGGCATTGCCCAGGCTTTCGTAGAAGGTGTCGCCGAACAGGGGCTGCACACCGAACGGCACCTGGTTGAGGCCTAGCTCGATGTGCCGATGCGGATCGAAGCGATAGCCCACCCAGGCCGCATCGAAAAAGCGGATGTCGCCGAAGTGGCGCGTGTACTGGTACGGATAATCCTTGCCGTAGAAACGATAGCCTGCCGCGCCGATCCAACTGTCGGAGGTGTACTTCGCGCCCAGCATGATGGTGTCGATGCCGAATTCGCGGATGCCGCGGGTACCGTCATGGTCGACACGCATGCGCACGGCGCCGTTGACGTTCCAGTGGTCGGACAGGTCAACCGCACGAACCGCCGTGCTGAAAGAAGCCAATGCGATGATGAAACTGCCAAAGGCACAGGTTTGCGATCGTCCATGAAACACGGGGCGTCATCCTTGCAAAGGGTCGAGGGTGTGTTGCGGCACGCGCGCGCAGCGGCGGCCTGGAACATCCTCGACAACCTGCCTGTCGGGCGGTACCCGTCGCCGCCCTGAAAGTGCGTAGGCATCCCCGTGCGGGATGAATCAGGCCAGCTCCCGCAGCCTTGTCATTCCCACCTTCCAAGGTATGCTGCACCTGCCACATGCAGGGTTTCTTTGCGCCCGGCCGATGCGGAACCAGGGCGTCCGCACGGCTATGGGTCGCATGCGACGTCCGCCCTGCTGCAATCCCGGAATCCGCATGATCAAAGGTATCCTTCTAGGTTTCGCCAGCTTCGCGGCGTACGCGATCAGCGATGCGTTCGTAAAATCGCTGCACGGTTCGATACCGCCTTATGAATCGGTGTTCTTTGGCGCGGTGTTCGGGCTCATGGCGTTGCCGTTCATCATGAAGAAGGGCGATCGCTGGCGCGATACGGTAACGGCGCAGCGCCCTTCCCTGTGGTGGGTACGCGCAGTGGCAGGCGCAGTGGGCAACATCACGTCGGTAACCGCTTTCACCTTGCTGCCCATGGCCGAGGTGTTCACCATGATCTTCCTGATGCCGATCTTCGTGACCATCCTGTCGGTGATCTTCCTGAAGGAACACGTCGGCTGGCGCCGCTGGTCCGCCGTGGTGATCGGCTTTGCCGGCGTGCTGGTGGTGCTGCGGCCGGGCTTTCGCACGCTGGGCGTGGGCGACATTGCCGCCTTGGTCTGCGGTCTGTTCGCCGCGGCATCGGTGGTGGCGCTGCGCATGGCCGGCCCGCACGAAAAGCGCATCAGCCTGTATGGCGCGGGCGTGCTGGGTCCACTGATCATCGGCGGCCTGCTGATGCTGGCGCATTTTCGCTGGCCGAACCTGCACGAATGGGGTCTGCTGGCCGGCTACGGCTTGCTGGCGGCATTGGCGGGCGTGCTGCTGATGTATGCCACCTTGATCGCACCCGCCAACCGCGTGGCGCCCACGCAATACAGCCAGATGCTGTGGGCGATCGTGCTCGGCTATTGGTTGTTTGGCGACAAGCTCGATTGGCCGATGCTCATCGGCATCGTGATGATTCTTGGCGCTGGCCTGTTCACGCTGGTGCGCGAAGAGAAGGTCACGCGGTGGTGGCGGCGGCAGAAGATCGTTTGATGCGTTTGGAAGCCTCGCCGGCCGGGGTGCAAAGCCCCGCAGGGTCGCGTGCGTGAAGCCGACCTGACGATGCGGGCTTGACGCGCCACATGCTAAGTCCGGCCTAAGGCATTCGGACTATGTTGCTGCGAGCCCATGCATGGCCCATGTCCGCTATCACACTATGGCGCTCGCCAAAACCCCCAGATGACATGTTTGTCCACATGCACCAATGGGTTAATTCACTGCGTGGAGAAACGGATCTGGCGCCAGGCGGCGTCAACCATGCCAGCGACGAGCCGTTAAGGACCAATCTGACCGTCGCGCAGACGGACTACAGTCGCCCAAGCCTTGGCGGCCTACGTTAAAACCCCAAGCGCTCCTGTCCAGTCGGGAGCCGGCATCTGGAGATGGTGTATGAGTGCGGACACTCCGCGAACAGCCGGACAATCGCGCCACAAGCGCGGCCTGTGGATCGGCGTGGCGATCGCCGTGGTGGTGGTCGGCGTGGTTATTTTCCATTTGCTCAATCGTCCGGCGCAGCGCATGGGCGCGCCGGCCCAAGTGGTCAGCGTGGCGGCCGCCAGGCTGGGCGACATGCCTGAAATCATCAACTCGCTCGGCACGGTCACGCCGGTGGCCACCGTCACGGTGCTGCCGCAATTGAGCGGCTATCTCACCGAAGTGGGTTATCAGGAAGGCCAGGATGTGAAGAAAGGGCAATTCCTGGCCCAGATCGATCCGCGCCAGTACCAGATCAGCAAGCAGCAGGCCGAAGCGCAACTGGCGAAGGACCAGGCCACGCTCGACCAGGCACGCACCGATCTTGCGCGCTACACGCAGCTCTACCAGAAGAAATCGATCGCCGAACAGACGTACATGGACCAGAAATTCCTGGTCGAGCAATCCGAAGCGGCGGTGAAGGCGGACAAGGCGAACATTGCCCAATTCGACCTGGATCTTGCTTATTGCCACATCACCGCACCGGTCGATGGCCGCGTCGGCCTGCGCCTGGTCGATCCCGGCAACTACGTCACGCCGTCCAGCTCCACCGGCATCGTGGTGATCACCACCATGAAACCCACCACCGTGCAGTTCACCGTGCCGCAGAACTCGCTGGGCAAGGTGCTCGATCGCGTGAACGGCGGCGCGAAGCTGCCGGTGACGCTCTACAACAGCGATGGCAGCAAGCAGCTTGCCACCGGCTCGCTGTACGCCATCAGCAACCAGATGGCCACCAGCACCGGCACCATTACGCTGCGCGCGAGTTTTCCCAACGACGACGAAAAGCTGTATCCCAACGAATTCGTCAACGTGCAATTGCTGGTCGATACGCTGCACAACGCAGTGCTGGTGCCCACGCCCGCCGTGCAGACCGGCGCACCCGGCGACTACGTTTTCCTGGTGAATGCCGACGACACGGCGTCGGTGCACAAGGTGACGCTGGGGCCGAGCAACGGCCAGTACACGGCGATTCTGTCCGGACTTTCCGCCGGGCAGACCGTGGTGACCGACGGCACGGATCGCCTGAGCGACGGCGCGAAGATCCGCGTTGCGCAGGCACGTCACGCCGCAGCGGGCAGCACGGACGCACCGGCGTCTTCGTCGTCGGCCGGCGGCGCGCATGGCTATGGAAGAAGGAAACACAATGCCGGCTCCGCGTCTTCCGCGTCGTGACGAGCCGCGTGTGATCCGATGAATATCTCACGCCTGTTCGTACTCAGGCCGGTCGCGACATCGTTGCTGATGATCGCGCTGGTGCTGGTGGGCCTGGTCGCGATGCGCTTTCTCCCGGTGTCGTCGCTGCCCAGCGTCGACTATCCGACCATCCAGATCCAGACCTTTTATCCCGGCGCAAGCCCGTCGGTGATGGCCACCACGGTCACCGCGCCGCTGGAAGTGCAGCTCGGCGAAATCCCCGGCTTGCAGCAGATGACGTCCAGCAGTTCGGCCGGCGCATCGATCATCACCTTGCAGTTCGATCTCTCGCTCAATCTCGACGTGGCCGAGCAGAACGTGCAGGAAGCGATCAATGCCGCCAACAGCCTGTTGCCCAGCGGCCTGCCCGCGCCGCCCACGTATGCGAAGGTGAATCCGGCCGACCAGCCAGTGCTGACGCTGGCGGTCACGTCCAAATCGATGTCGCTGCCGCAGCTTCAGGACGTGGCGAACAATCGCCTGGGCACCAAGATTTCCGAAGTATCCGGCGTGGGCCTGGTGACACCGTCCGGCGGCAACGTGCCGGCGGTGCGGGTGGAAGCCGATCCACAGAAACTCGCCGCCTACGGCTTGAACATCGACGACTTGCGCTCGCTGCTGGCCAACGTCAACGTGAGCCAGCCGAAGGGCAATTTCGACGGGCCGGAGCTGGACTACACCATCAACGGCAACGACCAGATCCAGGATCCCAAGGATTACCTGGACACCGTCGCCTCCTACCAGAACGGCGCGCCGGTGTACCTGCGCGATGTGGCGCGCGTCACGCAGTCCGCGCAAAACACCGAGCAAGGCGCCTGGTACGACACCACGCCGGCGATCATCCTCAACGTGCAGCGCCAGCCCGGCGCGAACGTGATCGCCACGGTCGACCAGATCAAGCGCATCCTGCCGCAGCTGGAATCCACCCTGCCCGCCGGCATGCACGTGGACATCGTCAACGACAGCACCGGCGAGATCCGCGCCTCGGTGGCCGATGCGGCCTTCGAACTGGTGCTGGCGGTGGTGCTGGTTGTGCTGGTGATCTTTGTGTTCCTGCGCAACCTTCCCGCCACCATCATCCCCAGCATTTCCGTGCCGGTGTCGCTGATCGGCACGCTGGCGATGATGTACCAGCTCAACTATTCCATCGACAATCTCTCGCTGATGGCGCTGATCATCGCCACCGGCTTCGTGGTGGACGACTCGATCGTGATGATCGAAAACATCGTGCGCTACCTGGAGGAAGGCGAAACGCCGTTGAATGCGGCGCTGATCGGCGCCGGGCAGATCGGCTTCACCATTCTGTCGCTGACCGTATCGCTGATCGCGGTGCTGATTCCGCTGCTTTTCATGGGCGGCGTCATCGGGCGGCTGTTCAGCGAATTCGCGGTGACGCTCGCCGTCACCATCGTGATTTCCGGCGTGGTCTCGCTCACCCTGGTGCCGATGCTGTGCGCACGTATTCTGCGGGCGCAGGCCGAGCGCCATCCGAGCCGCTTCGAGCGGATCAGCGAAGGGCTGTTCAACAAGCTGCTGCATGCGTACGAGCGCAGCCTGCGCTTCGTGATGAATCACCAGACCGCCACCTTGGTCACCTTTGTGGTGACATTGGCGATCACGGTGCTCCTGTACATCGTGATACCGAAGGGCTTGTTCCCGGTGCAGGACGTGGGCGTATTGCAAGGCATCAGCATCGCCGACAATTCCGTGTCGTACAGCACCATGGTGGATCGCCAGGCGCAGTTGGCCGAGGCCATCCTGAAGGACCAGGACGTCACCAATCTCACGTCTTATGTGGGTATCGACGGCAGCAACACCACGCTCAACAACGGCCGTTTCCTGATCAACCTGAAACCGCGCGACGATCGCTCGCAAACCGCCGCCGAGATCGCGCGGCGCATCCAGGACGAAGTCGCGCACGTACCTGGCATCAAGCTGTATCTGCAGCCGGAACAGGACCTCACGCTGGATACCACCGTGTCGCCGAACCAGTACCAGTTCGTGCTGCGCGGCCCCAGCCAGCAGGCGTTCCAGCAATACGTACCGTCGCTGATCGCGCGCATGAAGCAGATCGGCTCGATCACCGACGTGACCAGCGACCTGAACAATGAAGGCCTGAGCGTCAACGTGGATGTGAACCGCCAGCTGGCGGCGCGTTTCGGCATCACTGCGGCAACCATCGACAACGCGCTGTACGACGCGCTCGGCCAGCGCATCGTGTCGACCATCTTCAACCAGTCGAACCAGTACCGCGTGATCCTGGTCGCCAAGCCGGAGAAGCTGCCGACCCTGCAATCGCTGGGCGATCTGTACCTGCCAAGCCAGACCGCCAGCAGCGGGCAGGTGCCGCTGAAGGCGATCGCGAAAATCGAAGTGACAAAATCACCGCTGGTGATCAGCCATCTCGCGCAGTTCCCGTCGGTCACCATCTCCTTCAACCTGGCCAAGGATGCATCGCTGAGCAAGGCGGTGGAAGAAATCAACCAGGCCGAACAGGCAGTGCACCTGCCGGCATCGATCACCTCGTCGTTCCAGGGCGCAGCGCAAGCGTTCCAGGATTCGCTGTCCAGCGAGGTGTACCTGCTGATCGCCGCGCTGGTGGCGGTATATATCGTGCTTGGCGTGCTGTACGAAAGCTTCATCCACCCGGTGACGATCCTGTCGACCCTGCCTTCGGCCGGCATCGGCGCGCTGCTCTCGCTGATGATCGCTGGCGCCGACCTGGACATCATCGGCATCATCGGCATCGTGCTGTTGATCGGCATCGTGAAGAAGAACGCGATCATGATCGTGGACTTCGCGCTCGAAGCCGAACGCGATCACGGCAAGCCGCCGGCGGAGGCGATCTTCGAAGCCTCGCTGCTGCGCTTCCGCCCGATCCTGATGACCACGTTGGCGGCGATGCTGGGCGCACTGCCGATGCTGCTCGGCACTGGCACCGGTTCCGAACTGCGCCGCCCGTTGGGCCTGGCGATCATCGGTGGTCTTACGCTCAGCCAGTTGCTGACCTTGTTCACCACGCCGGTGATCTATCTGTTCTTCGATCGCCTGGCGCAGCAGTTCCATCGCAAGCCGTCATTGGCGGCGGGGGATAGTGCGCCATGAGCATCGGCGCGTTTTTGGTTGCTTGCCGTGAACCGCCCCCTCCCCTACGTGCAGTAGGGGAGGGTTGGGGTGGGGTGAAGTCCACAACCTCACAGCAAAAGCATGCTCTACGCCAAGCGCGTGCAACCCCGCCCCGGCCCTCCCCTGCAAGCAGGAGAGGGCGCCGCAGCGCGCGCGGGCGTAAATCGTGTCGAGTGGCGTCATGAACATCTCCGCCCTCTTCATCCGCCGCCCTGTCGCCACCACCCTGCTGGCAGTCGCCATCCTGATCTCCGGCAGCCTGGCGTACTTCCGTTTGCCGGTGGCGCCGCTGCCGAACATTACGTATCCGGTGGTCGTGGTGCAGGCGAGCATGGCCGGCGCGAGCCCGGACATCATGGCCTCCACCGTGGCCGAGCCGCTGGAAAAACGCCTGGCCGCCATCGCCGACGTCAACGAGATGACCTCCACCAGCACTGTCGGCTCGGCGCGGATCGTGGTGCAGTTCGGGCTCAATCGCGACATCAACGGCGCCGCGCGCGACGTACAGGCGGCGATCCAGGCGGCGCGCGCCGACTTGCCGAGCACGCTGCGCAACAACCCCAGCTATCGTGAATACAACCCGGCCGATTCGCCGATCATGGTGCTGGCGCTCACTTCCGACACGCTGACGCGCGCGCAGCTTTACGACTCGGCCAATTCGGTGATCCAGCAGCAGCTGTCGCAAGTCGACGGCGTGGGCCAGATCACGCTGGGCGGCAGCGCCCTGCCGTCGGTGCGCGTGGAGCTGGAGCCGGACAAGTTGAACAGCTACGGCATCGGCCTGGAAGACGTGCGCGCGGCGATCAGCGCCGCCAATGCAAACAGCGCCAAGGGCCATATCGACCAGGACGGCCTGCGCTACGAAGTCACGTCCAACGACCAGATCAAGAAGGCCGCGCCGTATCGCGATCTGGTCATCGCCTACCGCAACGGCTCGCCAGTGCAGTTGCGCGACGTGGCCGACGTGGAGGATTCGGCGGAAAACATCCGCAACATGGGCCTGTACAACGGCAAGCCTGCGGTGCTGGTGATCGTGTATCCCATCCCCGGCAGCAATATCGTCAAGACGGTGGCGCAGATCCGCAAGGTACTGCCGTCGGTCGAAGCCACCCTGCCCAGCAGCATCAAGGTGGGCGTGGCGATCGATCGTTCGGTCTCGGTCAACGCGGCGGTCGGCGATACGGAGCGCTCGCTGTTCATCGCCGTGCTGCTGGTGATCGGCGTGGTGTTCGTGTTCCTGCAATCGCCGCGCGCCACGCTGATTCCCTCGGTGGCCCTGCCGCTGTCGATCGTCGGTACCTTCGGGCCGATGTACCTGCTGGGCTACAGCATCGACAACCTCTCGCTGATGGCGCTCACCATCGGCACCGGCTTTGTAGTCGACGATGCGGTGGTGGTGCTGGAAAACATCGTGCGCCACGTCGAAGAAGGCATGGACGTGCGCGAGGCGGCGCTGAAAGGCAGCGGCGAGGTCGGCTTCACAGTGATCTCGATGAGCCTGTCGCTGATCGCGGTGTTCCTGCCGATCCTCTTGATGCCCGGCATCATCGGCCTGCTGTTCCACGAGTTCGCGGTGACGCTGTCGATCGCCATCCTGCTGTCGATGGTGATCTCGCTGACGGTGACGCCCACCATGGCGGCCTACCTGCTGCGTCCCGGTGCAGCGATGCATTCCAAGGCACGCTGGGCGGTGTGGTACGAAAAGCAGTTCGAGCGCTTCAAGCGCGGCTACTCGCGCTCGCTGACCGCGGTGCTCGATCATGCCTGGCTGGTAGGCCTCACCTTGATCGGCCTGCTCGTGCTCAACGTGTTCCTGTTCAAGCTGCTGCCGTCGACGTTCTTTCCGGAACAGGACAACGGCATCCTGATGGGCCAGATCATTGCCGACCAGAGTATTTCCTTCCAAGCGATGGAAAAGAAACTGGCGCAATTGCAGTCGATCGTGCAGAAAGATCCCGCCGTCGCCTCGGTGGCGGGCTTCACCGGCGGCCGCGCGCTGAATACCGCGAACCTGTTCGTGGAGCTGAAGCCGCTGGCCGAACGCAAGCTTTCCGCCGCGCAGGTGGTCGATCGCCTGCGCCCGAAGCTCAATGCGATCTCCGGCGCGAAGCTGTTCCTGCAGGCGGCGCAGGACTTGCACATCGGCGGCCGTCAGTCCGCTTCCGAGTACCAGTACACGTTGACCAGCGATGATCCCACCGCGCTGTATAAGTGGGTGCCCAAGCTGATCGCCGAACTCGGCAACTACCGCAGCCAGTTGCAGGACGTGAATTCGGATTTGCAGCAGAACGGCCTGCAGACGTACATCAACTTCGACCGCGCCACGATGGGGCGCTACGGCTTCGCGCCGAACCAGATCGACAGCGTGCTGTACGACGCCTTCGGCCAGCGCACCGTGTCGACGGTCTATAACGAGCTCAACCAGTATTTCGTGGTGATGGAAGTCGCGCCGAAATACTGGCAATACCCGCAGATGCTCGATCGCATGTACTTCAGCAAGGCCGCCGGCAATCCCACCGGCACGCAGCAGACGCAAATGTCGTCCAGCACGATCAAGGCCGTACCGGCCTATTCCGCGGTAAGCACCTCGGCGAGTTCCACGTCGAGCACCAATTCGCGCAACGCCGATGCGCAAGCGAACCAGCTCACCAACGCCATTTCCAATTCCAAGGGCGGCACCTCCAGCGGCAGCGCCGACAGTACCGCGGCGGAGACCATGGTGCCGTTTCCGGCCATGCTGAGCTACACCAGCAATCACACCGCCACCCAGGTGAACCACCAGAGCGGCCTGGTAGCCGGCACCATTTCGTTCAACCTGCCTCCCGGCGGCTCGCTGGGCAATGCGCTGTCGGCCATCCAGCGAGCCATGCAGGCGATCGGCATGCCGGCGTCGATTCACGGCGCCACCGCCGGCGCGGCGCAGGTGTACTCGCAATCGATGTCGACCATGCCGCTGCTGATCCTTGCTGCGCTCGGCGCGGTGTATATCGTGCTCGGCATGCTTTATGAGAACACCGTGCATCCCGTCACCATTCTTTCCACGCTGCCTTCGGCCGGCATCGGCGCCACGCTGGCCTTGCTGATCTTCGGCACGCCGTTCTCGGTGATTGCGATGATCGGCATCATTCTGCTCATCGGTATCGTGAAGAAGAACGCAATCATGATGATCGACGTAGCGATCCGCCTGCAGCGCGATGAAGGCTACGAGCCGGTGAAGGCGATTCACGATGCGGCGGTGATACGTCTGCGCCCGATCATGATGACCACCGCGGCCGCCGTACTGGGCGCGGTGCCGTTGGCGGTCGGCATCGGCCAGGGCGCGTCGCTGCGCCAGCCGCTCGGTATCACGGTGATGGGCGGCCTGGTTCTGAGCCAGGTGTTCACCCTTTACACGACGCCGGTGATCTATCTCTACCTTGATCGACTGCGCGCAAGACTGGCCCGTTGGTCAGCCACCCTGCCGTGGAATCGATCGGACGTGAGCGCATGAACATGAAGACTCTGCATACAGCTCTTGTGGCATCACTGGCGATCGTGCTGGGCGGCTGCATGGTCGGCCCGGACTATCACCGTCCGCAGCTGCCGATGCCCGCTCAGTACAAAGAACTGCCCGGCTGGACTGCCGCCGCACCGGAAGCGGATGCGTCCCCCAAAGGCGATTGGTGGACGGCGTTCAACGATCCGTTGCTCAATCAACTGGAGCCGATGGTGTCGGTCTCCAACCAGACCGTGCAGCAGCAATATGCCAATTACCAGGAAGCCTTGGCCAACGTGCAAGTGGCGCGCGCCGCCTTGTTTCCGACCCTTGGCATCACCGGCTCGGCCGCGAAGCAGCGTAGTGCAATCAGCAACACCCTTGGCACGATTTCTTCGCGGCGTGCGGTGAGCACGTCCGGCTCGCTGGAAGGCAGCGCAAGCTGGGCGCCCGACCTGTGGGGCAAGGTGCGCCGCCAGGTGCAGGAAAGCAGGGCGACGGCGCAGGCCAGCCAGGCGACGCTTGCCAACGCCACCCTCTCCGAGCAGATCGCACTGGCGAACGCAGTGGTCGAGCTGCGCATCACCGATGCCGATATCGACTTGCTGCAGAAAACCGTGGATGCCTACACCGAATCCCTGCGCGTGGTGGAAAACCAGGGTAGCGCCGGCACCACCGCGCCTTCCGACGTGATCACCGCGCGCACGCAACTGGAGAGCGCCAAATCCAGCCTGATCGCACTGGGCGTGGCGCGCGCGCAGTACATGCATGCCATCGCCGTGCTGGTGGGCAAGACACCCGAAGAGCTGGACATTCCCCATGGCACCAGCCTGCCGGCCCTGCCGACGGTGCCGGTGGTGATGCCCTCCACGCTGCTGCAGCGCCGCCCGGACATCGCCGTGGCCGAGCGCGAAATGGCCGCACAGAACGCCGCGATCGGCGTGGCGGTCGCCGCCTACTATCCTGATTTCGGCCTGTCGGCAGCCGACGGTTTTTCGCAGGCGCCACTGGCCGGCCTGCTGCATATGGCCAACCATGTGTGGTCGCTGGGCGCCGATGCCAGTGAAACCGTGTTCGACTTCGGCGCGCGCCACGGCCAGGTCGCCGCTGCCAAGGCGGCCTACGAGGCGACCGTGGCCAATTACCGCGGCACGGTGCTGACGGCCTTGCAGGATGTGGAAGACGACCTGTCGAACCTGCGCATCCTCGGGCAGCAAGCCGAGGTGCAGGATGCGGTCGTGCGCGATGCCTCGCAAGGCGCACAGATTGCGCTCAACGAATACCAGGCCGGCACCGTGGACTACACCACCGCCGCCGCCGCGCAGGCCACGCAACTGAGCGCACAGCAGGGCGCGCTGAGCATCATGCAGCAACGCCTGCTCGATACGATATCGTTGATCGGCGACATGGGCGGCGGCTGGTCGGCCGATCAGCTCGACGCCGCGCAGAAAACCTCCACCACCCACCGCTGATCCGGTATCCGCATGCCCACTGACCGTTTCGAACTCTCGCCCGTCGTCGCCGGCCTCTGGCGCATCACCGAATGGCAGTTGAGCGTGCCCGAGCGCGTGCGCTGGATCGAGCAAGCGCTGGAGCTTGGCATCACCACGTTCGACCACGCGGACATCTACGGCGACTACCGCGCCGAAGCGCTATTCGGCGAGGCGCTGCGCGCAACACCGGGTTTGCGCAGCCGCATGCAGCTGGTTACCAAATGCGGCATTCGCCTGCGCTCGCCGCAAAAGCCCTATCGCATCAACTACTACGATACCGGCGCCGCGTACGTCAGGGCGCAGGTCGAGCAATCGCTGCGCAATCTCGATACGGAACAGCTGGACCTGGTGCTGATCCACCGTCCCGATTACCTGATGGATGCCGCCGCACTGGCGGACATCTTCGCCACCCTCACCCGCGAAGGCAAAGTCGCGCACTGGGGTGTTTCCAATCACAGCACCAGCCAGTTTGCGCTGCTGCATCAGCAGCATCCGCTGATCACCAACCAGGTGGAGTTGTCGCCACTGCAGATGGGTGCACTGGATGACGGCACGCTCGATCAAGCGCAGCAGCTGGGTCTGCGCCCGATGATCTGGTCGCCGCTGGGTGGCGGGCGTCTGTTCACCGGCGAAGATGAGCAGGCGCAGCGCATACGCGCACAGATGTCGGCCATAGCGGAACACCACGGCATTTCCTTGACGACGCTTACCTTCGCCTGGGTACTGCGCCATCCGTCGCGGCCGTATCCGATTACCGGAACGGGCCGCATCGAAGGCTTGCGCGATGCCGTCGCCGCCTTCGATGTGCGCCTGGACGCCGAGGACTGGTACGCGATCTGGACGGCGAGCAAAGGCCATTCCGTACCGTAAGCGTAGGCTGGATGAAATCCCGGCCTCCGCCCGCTGCACCCGATCACCCGTTGCTTACCCCATGCGGCACATGCCCGGTCGCCACGTGCTTGCGGGCGGATTCGACATTGGACGGTGAGTCGTCGAAAAAGATGTCGGCGCCGAACGCATCCAGAAACGGGCCTTTGTCGCGTCCGCCGAGAAACAAGGCTTCATCGATACGCACGCCCCAGCGACGCAGCGTGAGGATGACGCGCTTGTGCGCGGGGGCGGAACGCGCGGTGACCAGTGCGGTCCGGATGGGCGAGTTTTCTGCCGGGAAGGCCGCTTGCAGGCGATGCACGGCGGTGAGGAAACCGCGGAACGGGCCGACCGACAAAGGCTGCTCGGCCAGTTCGGTCTCGCTGCGATGGAACGCCTCCAGCCCTTCCTCGCGCGATACGCGTTCGCCTTCGTCACCGAAGATCACCGCATCGCCGTCGAAGGCGATGCGCAACTGTTCGCTGGCGCGCGGTGGTGCGGTGGAAGGCAGGATGGTGGCGGCAGCGACGCCGGCCTTCAGCGCACGGCCGACGTCTTCGGCATTGGCGGACAGGAACAGGTCGGCCTTGAACGGCGCGATGTAGTCGGACGTCGGCGCACCGCTGGTGAAGGCGGCGCGGCTGATTTCCAGACCATAGTGCTGGATGGAATTGAAGATGCGCAGGCCGGTGTCACCCGAGTTGCGCGAGAGCAGGATGACTTCCACCGGCGGTACGTCGCCAGCGAGCTTGTTGAGGCCCAGCAGCTTCTGCACCAGCGGGAAGGCCACACCGGGTTGCAGGATTTCTTCCTCGTGTTCGATCTGGTAGCCGCGGTAGGCGTCCAGCCCTTCGCGTTCGAACAAGGCATGGCTGTCACCGAGGTCGAACAGCGCCCGCGATGAAATGGCGACGACCAGCCTGTTGTCGCTGAGTGCGCCGGGATCGTGGGCGGTTTTGCTGGGACGCGTCATAAGCATCAATCTACTGCAAATCCGTAGGTTGGGGTGAGCGCAAGCGAACCCCAACATCGCCATGCATATCGTGCAGCAACGCGAGTAGGAGCCCGTCAATCGGCCGCGAATTGCTCGTCGAGAATGCGCTGTTCCAGGTTGTGCTCCGGATCGAACAGCAAGCGCACGCCCTGCTCGCGCGATTGGTGCACATCCACCGAGCGCACGTTGCGCACTTCCAGGAAATCGGCGGTGGCGCTGACCGGGCGCTTGCCGGGGTCGAGCACGCGCAGGCTTACCAGCGTGCGGTGCGGCAGGATCGCGCCGCGCCAGCGGCGGGGGCGGAACGGACTGATCGGCGTCAGCGCCAGCACGTTCGCATCCAGCGGCAGGATCGGGCCGTGCGCGGAAAGGTTATAGGCCGTGGACCCGGCCGGCGTGGACACCAGGATCCCGTCGCAGATCAGGTTCGGCAGCTTCACGATGCCGTTGAGCTTCACCTCGACGTGCGCGGCCTGGTTGGTCTGCCGCAGCAAGGACACCTCGTTGAAGGCTAGCGCGCGGCGCGTCTGGCCGTCGCCGTCGATCGCCTCCATCTCCAAGGGGAACAACTCGGCGGTGTGCGCACGCGCGATGCGTTCCGGCAGCTCGTCGAGGTTGTGCTTGTTCATCAAGAAACCGACACGCCCCAGCTTCATGCCGTACACCGGCACGCCGATGGCGCGGTGCGCATGCAGGGTACGCAACATGAAACCATCGCCGCCGAGCGCGACGATCACCTCGGCGTCGGTGACAGGTACGTCGCCATAGCGGTCCACGAGTTTGCGGCGCGCTTGCTGGGCAACGTTGGTTTCGCTGGCGACAAACGCAAATCGCATGGTGGAGGTCCATCTGGTATGTGCGGGAATCGTAAATCGTCAGTCGTGAATAGTTAAGAGCGGAATCCCCCGAGCTTGACGGATTCCGACCTTGTCTACTTCAGATTGACACTCCCGCGTGAGTAGAGGCCATGAGGGTGACACACCAGTGTTGTTTCAGAGCGAGTCGTCATTCCAGCGAAAGCCGGAATGACGACACGCTTCGAAGTGGAATCCAGCTTCTCTTACACAACAACAAGAAAAACGATATCAACATCGGAAATCGAAGGAGCGGCACCAACAAACTTGTAGCGGCCCGCTCCCAGCGATTCACGATTTACGATTCCCGATTGACGTTCTTCACCCCACCGGCACCTGCGCCAACTGCGCCAGACGCCGCACCGCCACCGATGCGATTGGATAATCTGCGTTCTGCGTGAGGATCTCAGACAGCATGCTGCGGGTGTACTTGAGGGCGGGATCGTCACGGTCCAGCCATGCCTGCACCAGCGAGGCGGTACCGTTACCGGCCTTGTACGCAAGCACCTGCGTCGCCAGCGCGCGATGCTGGTGATTGAGTTCGTCCAGCAGCGAACCGCGTGCCTGTGCATGCCAGTGCCCTTCCACTGGCAGCGCTTCGATCTGGCCGCGCAGCCATTCCAGATCCAGCGCGTGGCCCAGTTCGTAGAACACGTTGGCGACTTTGGCGATCGGCTGGCCGGTCTGCTGCGCGACTTCCACCATGTCGAGCATGGCGCGCAGTTCCGGCAGCTTGGCCAGGCGCAGGGCAAGCTCGGTGGGCAGGCCAAGGCCCTCCCACTTTTCCTGGCTGGTGGCGAAGTCGGCCTTGCCGGCGGGCGCCAACACCTCGGGCAGGTTGCTGCTGAGTTCGACCACGGCCGTCTGGTAGCGCTCCACGTTGGCGGCGATTTCCAGCGTGCCGCCCGGACGGTTGAGCAGCCAGCGCGTGAGATGGCGCAGCTGCGACCACACCTGCATCACCGCATCCACCTGGGTGCTCTCGGCCACCTTGCTGTCCTGCGCCTCGATCTGCGCCCACAGGTCGCGTGCGCCGAGGATTTCGCGCGCGGCGGTGTAAGCCTTGGCGACGGCAGCCGGCCCCTGCCCGGTGTCCTCCTGCATGCGCATCATGAAGGTGGCGCCCATGCGGTTGAGGGTGGAGTTGGTGACCGCGGTGGCGATGATTTCCCGCTTCAGGCGATGGCGCTGCATGTGCGCGGCGTAGTTGTCGTGCAGCGGCTTGGGGAAGTAGCGCACCAGTTCCTTCGACAGGTACGGGTCTTCCGGTACGTCCGACTCCAGCAACTGCTGGTACAGGCGAATCTTGTCGTACGAAAGCAGCACGGAAAGCTCCGGGCGGGTCAGGCCGAAGCCGCGTGTCTTGCGGTCGGACAGCTCCATCTCGCTTGGGAGATTTTCCACCTGCCGATCGAGCAGGCCCTCGCCTTCCAGCGTGCGGATGAAGTGCGCCATCGAGCCGATGCGCTTCACCGACTGGCGTTCCATCAAGGTGATGGCCTGGTTCTGGCGGTAGTTGTCCCACAGCACCAGCTGGCCGACTTCGTCGGTCATCGATGCCAGCAGCCGATTGCGATCGTCGAGCGTGATCTCGTTGCGCTGCACGGCGTCGCCAAGCAGGATCTTGATGTTCACCTCGTGATCGGAGGTGTCCACACCGGCGGAGTTGTCGATGAAGTCGGTGTTGAGCAGCACGCCATGCTGTGCGGCTTCGATGCGGCCCTTTTGGGTAAAGCCCAGGTTGCCGCCCTCGCCCACCATCTTGCAGCGCAGCTCCGCGCCGTTGATACGCAATGCGTTGTTGGCGCGGTCACCCACGTCGCCATGCGTTTCGCTGCTGGCTTTCACGTACGTGCCGATGCCGCCGTTCCAGAGCAGGTCCACCGGCGCCTTGAGGATGGCGCTCATCAGCTCGTTCGGCGCGAGATGCTCGACATTGGCCTTCAGGCCCAGCACCTCGCGCACCTGCGGCGAAATCGGAATCGACTTCACGCTGCGCGGCCACACGCCGCCGCCGGCGGAAATCAGGGATTTGTCGTAGTCGTCCCAGCTCGAGCGCGGCAGCTTGAACATGCGTTCGCGTTCGGCAAAGGACTTGGCCGTGTCCGGGTTCGGATCGAGGAAGATGTGGCGATGGTCGAACGCGGCCAGCAGACGGATATGGCGCGACAGCAGCATGCCGTTGCCGAACACGTCGCCGGACATGTCGCCGATGCCCACGCAAGTGAAATCCTCGCTTTGGCAATCGCGGCCCAGCGCGCGGAAGTGGCGCTTGACCGATTCCCACGCGCCCTTGGCGGTGATGCCCATGCCCTTGTGGTCGTAGCCATTGGAACCGCCGGAGGCAAAGGCATCGCCCAGCCAGAAGCCGTGCTCGATGGAAATGGCATTGGCGATATCGGAGAACGTGGCCGTGCCCTTGTCGGCGGCCACTACCAGGTACGGATCGTCGTCGTCGTGACGCACCACCTCGTGCGGCGGCACCACCTTGCCCTCGATGAGGTTGTCGGTGATGTCGAGCAGGCCGTTGATGAACAGGCGATAGCAGGCAATGCCTTCGGCCAGCTGCGCGTCGCGGTCGCCGCCCGCCGGCGGATGCTTGACGAAGAAGCCGCCCTTCGAGCCGACCGGCACGATCACGGTGTTCTTCACCATCTGCGCCTTCACCAGGCCCAGCACTTCGGTGCGGAAATCTTCGCGGCGATCCGACCAGCGCAGGCCGCCGCGCGCGACCGGCCCGAAGCGCAGGTGGATGCCCTCCACGCGCGGCGCATACACAAAGATTTCGCGATACGGCACCGGCTTGGGCGCATCCGGCACCTGCTTGGAATCGAACTTGAAGCTGATGTAATGGCGATGCGCGCCATCCCATTGCTGGAAGAAGCTGGTGCGCAGCGTGGCGCGGATCGTGTTCATGAAGCTCAGCACGATGCGTTCGTCGTCCAGGCTGGCGACGTCGTCGAGCAGCGACTTCAGCGCCTGCCACAGCACGTGCACCTGCTGGTCGCGCTTTTCCGCCAGCACCTTGATGATCTCGTCGATCAGCTCCGGCTTTGCCTTTTGCGTATCGGCGCCGATCAAGGCCTGCATTTCGCGGCGCAGGTCCGCTTGCGCCTTTTCCAGCTCGGCCGCGGACAGCAGCTCGCGGCGCGGATCGAACTTGGCGTTGAACAATTCGATCAGCAGGCCAGCGATGGCCGGATAGCGGATCAGCGTTTCTTCCATGTAGTTCTGCGAGAACGCGATGCCCACCTGCTGCAGGTACTTGCAGTAGCCGCGCAGCATGGCCACCTGGCGCCAGTCGGCCTGCGCCAGCAGCACAAGATTGTTGAAGCCGTCGCTCTCGGCGTCGCCGCGCCACAGGGCTTCGAAACCGCGCTCGAAGCGGTCGCGCAGATGCGCCAGGTCGAAGGTGAGCGTCGCCTTGGCCTTCAGCTCGAAGTCGTGGATGGTGAGCGTGCGGCCTTCGCTTTCCAGCGTGTAGACGTGCTCGGCGAGCATCCGCACGCCCATGTTCTCCAGCATCGGCAAGGCATCGGACAACGAGATCGGCGCACCGACGTGGATCACCTTGAAGCGCAGGCTCTGGTCGCGCGCGTCTTCATACAGGTGCAGATGGATGGAGTCATTGTTCTTGAGCGTGGTCAGCGCGATCACGTCCAGCGCAGCCTGTTCCGGCGCCACGTCTTCGATGTAGCCGGCCGGCAGCAGCTTGCCGAAACGATTGAACAGCGCCACGCCCTGCGCCTCACCGGCCTTGCCGATCAGGCTGTCGCGCAGGCCGTCGTGCCAGTTGCGCACGATGTGCTGCAGACGCGTTTCCAATTCCTGCACGTTGAACGTGGGATGGTCGCCCGGATGCGGGCGCACGGTGACGTGCAGACGCGCGAGGGCCGATTCGCCCATCAGCACGTTGGAATCCACGCTCTCACCGTGGAACACCTCGCGCAGCATCGCCTCGATGCGTTCGCGCACGGTGGTGTTGAAGCGTTCGCGCGGCACGAACGCCAGGCAGGTGAAAAAGCGGCCATAGCGGTCGCGGCGTACGAACAGGCGCGTACGCGCGCGCTGTTGCAGCTCCAGGATGCCCATGGCGGTGGCGAACAGTTCGTCCTCGGTGCTCTGGAACAGCTCTTCCGGCGGAAGCGTTTCGAGAATGTGGCGCAGCGCCTTGCCGGAATACGCATCGCGCTTGAGGCCCGAGCGCACCATCACCGCTTCCACGCGCTGGCGCACCAGCGGCACGTCCTGCGGACGCGACATGTAGGCGTTGGAGGTGAACAGGCCCAGGAAGCGCTGCTCGGAAACCGGCATGCCGTTAGCGTCGAACTTGAGCACGCCCACGTAATCCATGTTGCCGGCGCGATGCACGTGCGAGCGTGCATTGGTCTTGGTGAGGATGATGGCGTCGTACGCACCGGACTGCGGCAGGTCGTGCGCCACCATCGAGCGCAGCGAACGCGGCGCCACCGAGCGCTCGCTCTTGTGCAGGATGCCCAGGCCCGATGCCTCGATCGGCAGCAGCACTTCGTCGCCCTGCGCCTTGGCCACTTCGTATTCGCGATAACCCAGGAAGGTGAAGTTATCGTCCGCCAGCCAACGCAGGAACTCGCTCGCCTCGGCGACCGAGGCCGCATCCAGCGGCAGCTTGCGGCTGGGCAAGTCGGCCGCAATGGCCAGCGCTTTCTCCCGCATGGCGTTCCAGTCGCGCACGGCGGCGCGGACATCTTCCAGCGCGTCTTCGATGCGGTGCTTCAGCTGGGCCTGGATGGATTCGTCCAGGATGCTGTCCACTTCGAAATGCATCACCGATTCGGAAGCGCCGTGCTCGTCGCCCAGGTGCAACAGCTGGCCGTTCGAGTCGCGGCTCACCTTCACCACCGGATGCAGCACCAGGTGAATGGTGGAGTGCTCGGCAAGGATCATGCTTACCGTATCCACCAGGAACGGCATGTCGTCGGTGACGATGTCCACCGCGGTGCGCGCCGTGTGCGCGGCACTGGCTACGCGTACCGCCGTGCGCTGCGGCGTGCGCTGCTGCAGGAAATCGAGCAGGCCGGCGACGACCTGCGCCCACGCGGCAGGCGTATGCAAGTCGATGTCGGTGCTGGCGATGCGCGAGAAAAAGGCGCTGATAAAAAATTGCGCCTCATCAAGGCGCTTGGTCGGATAACCGCTTTTCTTCAACTCTTCGAGCACGACAGACACGAGGGGGATGTCGTTGGCCGCACGGATCGCATTCATGGCTTCTACTTAAGAAGTGGAGATGATGGGTTTGAAAGCCTTAAAAGGATACGCTTGGACCTGCATCGAATCCATCGGCAGCGCAGCAACGCGTGGCATGCGTGATTGGCTGTAATGCATGTAAGAGCTTGTCATGCGCATGCAACGCGAATGCACCCGAGATCCGCCGTCAGCGACGAACCGAAATTGTCCAGCGCTGCCATGCTTGCGCCGGCGTGCGGCGGCTTGGACGAGGCTCGCGTCGGCATGCAGCAACCATCGCGCTTCCGGCCGCGCTGTTCACAGTGGCGGCCAACCCGCCTGTGCCGTTCGTCATTTGCCTGAAAGGCTAGATTCCCGCACCGCAGAAATTGTAAACTGACCGGTATAGTCTTGCTCACGTTCCCGTCCGCGGGGACCAACGACACAGGACAAACCGGCTTTGATCCGATAAACGTAAGAATTTCCGGCAAGTACAGCCGGGCCTCCGGCAGGTCGTGCCTGGCCCACCCCATACCCCCGATTACGCAAGTCATGGAGCTCTCATGAAGTCGACGCCAATGCGCACACCGGTGCTGTGCCTGAGTTTGCTGGCACTTGCCGCCTGCAGCAGCAAGACGCAAGGTCCGCCCCAGATGCCGCCGCCCACCGTGGGAGTGGTCGAAGCCCAGCCGCAGAACGTGCCGCTGACCAAGGACCTGGTGGGACGCCTGTCCGCCTACCGCAGCGCCGACGTGCGCGCCCGCGTTTCGGGGGTGCTGCTCAAGCGCGTCTATACCGAAGGCACGGATGTAAAGCAGGGCCAACTGCTGTTCCAGATCGACCCGGTGCCGTACAAGGCCGCGCTGGCCAACGCCCAGGCGGCGCTGGCCTCGGCCCAGGCCAGCTATACCAATGCCCACGTGATCGCCAATCGCGATCGCCAACTGGTGCCGCAGGGCTATATCTCGCGCCAGCAGCTGGATACCGATGAAGCCAACGAGCGTTCTGCGCAGGCAGCGGTGAAGCAGGCCGAAGCGAATGTGCAGACCGCACGCATCAATCTGGGCTACACCAACGTGACCGCGCCGATCGACGGCCGCGCCGGCGAACAGCAGGTGACCGAGGGCGCCATCGTCGGCAACAGCACCTCCGACGGCGGCGCCAACGCCACCCTGCTGACCACGGTGGACCAGCTCGATCCGCTGTACGTCAACTTCACCCTGGGCGCCGCCGATCTCGACACGCTGCGCCACGCCCAGTCCAAGGGCAACGTGCAGCTTGCCGCACAGAACAAGACCACGGTGCAGATCACCCTGCCCAGCGGCGCCAAGTACGACAAGCTGGGTACGCTCGACTTCTCCGACACCTCGGTCAATCCGACCACCGGCGCCATCAACCTGCGCGCCGTGGTGCCGAACGAAGATCGCCGCCTGCTGCCGGGCATGTACGTCACCCTCACCGTCAACATGGGCGAGCTCAACAAGGTGTTCCTGGTTCCGCAGGCCGGTGTCCAGCGCGATCCGGGCGGCGCCTACGCGCTGGTGGTGGGCAAGGACGGCAAGGTCGCGCAGAAGCGCGTGGCGGCCGACAACATGCTGGGCCACGACTGGATCGTCACCAATGGCCTCGATGCGGGCGACGAAGTGATCGTGTCGGGGGTCCAGGGCGTCAAGCCGGGCGCACCCGCCAAGGCAACCCCGTGGAAGCCTGATCAGGCGCCGGCAGGCCAAGCTCCTGCCGCCGGCCATCAATGAGCCTGTTCAGGGTCTCGGCGTGGCCCGCGCCGGGACTGTTTGCCTACCGGGCAAGGAGGAACGAAGGCGTGTATGTCGATACACAACTGAGTGAGGACGCGGCCCGGTGGGCAAACAGCCCCGGCCCGAAGGGTTGTCACGGTGCGTTCACCAGGCGGCAGCGCGCGGCTTGGCTTGCCGGCCAGGCAAGCGCTGCGCCACGCACTACCACCTGGCGAACGCACTGTGACAACGCGGGCTACGCCGAGACCCTAAACAGGCTCCAAGGAGAGCGCTGATGCCGAGTTTCTTTATCGATCGCCCCATTTTTGCGTGGGTGGTCGCCATCCTGATCACCCTGGTCGGCATCATTTCGGTGCTGGGCATGGGTGTCGAGTCCTATCCCAACATCGCGCCGCCGCAGGTCACGGTCACCGCCACCTTCCCGGGCGCCAGCGCCCAGACCATGGAGGACACGGTCACCAAGGTGATCGAGCAGCAGCTCACCGGCGTGGACAACCTGCTGTATTTCAGTTCGGCCTCGAACTCGAACGGCACGGCCACGATCACGCTGAGCTTCGCCACCGGCACCAACCCCGACATCGCGCAGGTGCAGGTGCAGAACAAGGTGTCGCTGGCCCAGCCGCAGTTGCCGGCCGCGGTCACGCAGCAAGGCGTGGTGGTGGCCAAGGCCAACCCGGACTTCCTGATGTTCGTGGGCCTGATCTCCAACAATCCGGAGATCGACTCCAACCGCCTCAGCGACATCGTCGGTTCGACCGTGATCAACCAGATCGGCCGCATTCCCGGCGTGGGCAGCACCTTCCAGGTGGGCTCCGAGTACGGCATGCGCGTGTGGTTGAACCCGGACAAGATGCAGGGTTACGGCCTGTCCGCCACCCAGGTGGAAAACGCCATCTCGGCCCAGAACGTGCAGTTCGCGGCCGGCTCGCTGGGTTCGGACCCGGCCGTCAACGGACAGAGCTTCACCGCGACGGTGTCGGGCGAAGGCCTGTTCTCCACGCCTGAGCAGTTCGGCAACATCATCCTGCGCGCCAATCCCGACGGCACCACGGTGCGCCTGAAGGACATCGCACGCATCCAGTTCGGTCCGCAGACCTACGGCTTCGTCTCCACCTGGAGCGGGCAGCCGGTGGGCGGTTTCGGCGTGCAATTGCTGCCGGGCGCGAACGCGCTGCAGGTGGCCGAAGCAGTGCGCTCGAAGATGGACGAACTGGCCAAGGATTTCCCGCAGGGCGTCACCTGGTTCGCACCGTACGACAGTACGCCGTTCGTGCGCGTGTCGATCGATGAAGTGGTGCATACGCTGATCGAGGCGATCATCCTCGTCTTCTTCGTGATGCTGATCTTCCTGCAGAACTTCCGCGCCACGATCATTCCCACCCTGGTGATTCCAGTGGCGCTGCTGGGCACCTTCATCGGCCTGGCGCCGATGGGCTTCACCATCAACCAGCTCACCTTGTTCGGCATGGTGCTGGCCATCGGCATCGTGGTGGACGACGCGATCGTGGTGATCGAGAACGTCGAACGCATCATGACCGAGGAAAACCTGCCGCCGAAGGAAGCCACGCGCAAGGCGATGAGCCAGATCACCGGCGCGGTGGTGGCCATCACCGTGGTGCTGGCGGCGGTATTCGTGCCTTCGGCGCTGCAGCCTGGCGCCACCGGCGTGATCTACAAGCAGTTCGCGCTGACCATCGCGGTGTCGATGGGCTTCTCCGCGTTCCTCGCGCTGTCCTTCACCCCGGCGCTGTGCGCGACCATCCTCAAGCCCGTGCACGAGGAAAAGAAGAACTTCATCTACCGCTGGTTCAACGCGGCGTTCGATCGGGTCACGCACACCTATCAAGGGCATATCGGCAGCGCCGTGCGCCATTCGCCGCGCTGGATGATCGTGTTTGCGCTGATCGCGATGCTGGCTGGCTTCCTCTACACCAAATTGCCTACCGGCTTCGTGCCCAGCGAAGACCAGGGCTTTGCGCTGGCCATCGTCATGCTGCCGCCGGGCGCCTCGCTGGAGCGCTCCGAACAGGTCATGAAGGAGGTCAAGGACACGCTGGACAAGAGCCCGCTGAAAGACGACTACGTGGGCATGTACCAGATCAGCGGCTTCAGCTTCGTGGGCCGCAGCGAGAACGCCGGCATGGTGTTCATCAAGCTCAAGGACTGGAGCGAACGCTCGATCACCGCGGACGACTTCATCCTGAAGGCCAACGGCGTGCTGCACGGCATCCGCGACGCGATGATCTTCGTGGTGAACCTGCCGACCATCCGCGGCCTCAGCCAGTTCGGCGGCCTGGACATGTACCTGCAGGCCCGCAACGGCCAGTCGCGCGCCGAGCTGGGCCAGGCGATGGGCATGCTGCTGGGCAAGGCCTCCAAGAGCCCCACCCTGTTCGGCACCCGCCCGAACATCCTGCCGGATGCGCCGCAATACAACCTCAGCGTGGACCGCGTGCAGGCCGAGGCGCTGGGCTTGTCGGTCAGCGACGTCTACAGCGCCATCCAGCTGATGCTGGCACCGGTCTACATCAACAACTTCATCTACGAAGACCGCGTGAAGCGTGTGATGGTGCAGGCCGATGCGCCATATCGCATGGATACGGATGCACTCAGCCACATCTACACACCCAGCTCGCAGAACAGCACCACGTCGAGCGCATCCACCACCTCGTCGAGCAGCAGTTCGCCGTACGGTCCTTACAACATGATCCCGCTGTCCAGCGTGGTGCACACCACCTGGAGCATGGCCGCGCCCTCGCTCACGCGCTACAACGGCTATCCCGCCATCGAAATCGTGGGCGATGCCGACAAGGGCTACTCCACCGGCCAGGCCATGGCGACGCTGCAGGACATCGTGAACAACGACCTGCCCCACGGCTTCGGCGCGGACTGGACCGGCCAGTCGTACCAGGAACTGCTCGCGGGCAACTCGGCCACGCTGCTGATGATCCTGTCGATCTTCATCGTGTTCCTGTGCCTGTCGGCCCTGTATGAAAGCTGGTCGATACCGGTGGCCGTGCTGCTGGTGGTGCCGCTGGGCCTGCTGGGCATGGTGCTGGCGTCCATGTTGCGCGGCTTTCCGAACGACATGTACTTCAAGATCGGCATGGTGACAGTGATCGGCCTGGCCGCGAAGAACGCGATCCTGATCGTGGAATTCGCAGTGGAACAGCAGGCCGAAGGCCAGACGCTGTTCAACGCCGTGGTCACCGCCGCTCGCCTGCGACTGCGCCCGATCCTGATGACCTCGATGGCCTTCATCCTCGGCGTGCTGCCGCTGGTGACGTCCACCGGCGCCGGCGCCAACTCCCGCCACGAAATCGGCACCGGCGTGATCGGCGGCATGCTGTTCGCCACCTTCCTCGGCCTGCTGCTGATTCCGGTGTTCTACGTGAGCGTGCGCCGCATGCTGGGCGACAAGATGGACGAAGCCACGCACAAGCTGGCGCGGCATGAGCATCAGCAACCGTTTGATTCGGATCCGAATCACTGATGCGCAAGATTTGACGTTCCCAGCAAAAGCCCCGGCATTCGCCGGGGCTTTTTTTTGGGGACAACAAACGCACCAGGAAGCAGCCCCGGCGATGCCCGGGCTGCTTCCTGGCAGACACATCACCGCGCAAAATTGCCGGTGCTCTGCACGAAGTTGTAGAAATTGGCGATGTTGAGGCTGCCGAAGCCGGTGGTGTAATCCCAGCCGCTGCCGGCGCTGTAGCCATAGCCGTTGTAACCGTTGTTGCCCGAGGTCACATCGTTCGCCAGCGATGGATTGCTTGGGAAATAGCTGTAGATGCTGGACGCCGGGAAACCCAGCCCATTGTTGAGACCCGACTGCACGCGCGCCCAGATGCCCACGAAAATCGGCGAGGCCAGACTGGTGCCGCCCACCGTATAGGTCGATCCGGCATAGGTGATGTTGGCGCCCGAAGCGGACGCCGCATCGAATGCCAGATCAGGCAGCACGCGATGCGTGATGGAACTGCCCAGCGCGGACACCTGCCAGGAAGGCGCGGTTTCGTTGGCGCTGACGCCGCCACCGGTAGCCCACAGCCGCTTGTTGTTGTCGATGGGCGCATCGATCGCGGCCAGGCCTTCGTTCCACACCGTTTCGCCGCCGTAGGCACCGCTGTTGGTATACAAGGTGGTGCCGCCCACCGCGATCACATACGGCGAAGTGGCCGGTTCGCTCACCGAATAATGCGCCAGGTTGATCTTTACCGTGCCGCGCGAATTGGCGACGTAACCCGGTCCACCACCAAGCGTGTCGGTGGACCACTGATAGACACCGGCATCACCCGATGCAACGGAAAAGGTCTGCCCTTGCGCCACCGCCTGTTTGAACACCGCATCGTCCGCCGACTGGCCGGTAGTGCTGCCTTCATCGATACCCAGCGATACGTTGATGACCTTGGCCACATTCGCCGTCACCGCGCCGTTGTATGCATTGGTGAGGTCGGCGATGGTGGGATGCGTCACGCCGTCATACGGCGCGGTGTAGAACAGAATCTGCTTCACGCCACCGGTCACGCCCAGGATGGTCTGGCTGTCCAGATCCCATTCCACGTCGCCGCTGCTGCTGTCGTCGAGATAGGTGGAACCGCTGGCGCCCGTCTTCACCACTGACGCCGACACGCTGAAGCCGTTGTTGCTGGCATAGGACTGCAGATCCGTCAGCGACTGCGCATCGCTGCCCCAGCTGATGATGCCGACCGAAGTATTGGCTGCGGTCGGCGTGCTGCCTACGCCGTAGATGGCGGGAAACTCCTTGGGATTGTGCGAGGTGGTGGAACCGGACACGGCATTCGGTTGCACCGGCGTACGCGACGCGGGCGTCAGGATGTGGTGATAGGTGTGGATCTGCGCCAGATTGTCCAGCCCCAGCACCGACTTCACCACCGTACCCAGCTCCGCCGGAACGGATACCGACGCGTCGTTGGCGAACACCTTGCGGCCATCCAGGTTGAAATGCACCAGGTGCGTGCGGAAGGCACTTTGCAGCGCGCTATGCGGCCCGGTCGCATTCACCAGCAGTCGGTTGGGGCTCGCCTCGACCGTCTGGAATCCGGCCTGCTTCAGATACGCCACCACCGCGTCCACCTGCGCCTGGGTGGGGCTGTATTGCTGCACGAACTGGTCGCTGCCGAGGAACTGGCCATACAGCAGGCTGCTGGGGTTGCTGATGGCGGCAAGATAGCTATCCAACGCCGCTTCGTTGCGCAAATTGAGCGCTACGGTCACCGATACCGTCTCGTTGTTTCCGAACGAAACCGCCTGCTGCGACGCGCTCGCCAATGCATCCACGCTCGCGCTGTGATCCAGGCTTTGCGCCGCGGCCTGGGCATCGGCCACCGCGCTCCTCTGCACTTCTTTCCAGTTGCCCGCCGCCTGCGCGGATAGCGAAACAAGCGCCAAGGACAAGGCAAACGGCAGCGCCAGCTTGCGGATGGATGTCACGCCGCGAACCGTAACGTCATGAGTCATAGAGAGCTCCAAAGAGGATGGAAGTGCGATGCACCGTTCCATGGCCTGGTCCGTGCGCACCCACACGCGCACGACATGGCGCCTGCGTCCATTACGCCATGCAAAAAACAAACGAAAAATCCCCTGCCAGGTAAAACGTGGCCGGCTGATTAAGTACTACGAATGAATGTCAACGAACCGTCAATGCGCACGGCGTTGCACCGCACGAGGAGTTCTATAAAAAGAAAGACGCGGCATATCGCTACGCCGCGTCGTCATGGCCGGACGCTTGCTGTCAACGCAGGCCAGTTTCCGCGCGCGCAATGACAAGCCGCTGGATTTCGCTGGTGCCCTCGTAGATCTCGGTGATCTTCGCATCGCGGAAATAGCGCTCCAGCGGCATTTCCTTCGAATAGCCCATCCCGCCGTGGATCTGCACGGCCTGATGCGTAATCCACATGGCGGCTTCGGAAGCGACCAGCTTGGCGATCGATGCTTCGGTGCCGAAACGGCCGTCGTTCTTCTCGGCTTCGCCCTTCGTCCACGCCGCGCGCAGCGTCAGCAGCGTCGCCGCATCGAGCTTGCACTTCATGTCGGCAATCTTCGCCTGCGTCATCTGGAACGTGCCGATCGGATGGCCGAACGCCTTGCGATCGCGCGACCACTGCAGCGTGGCTTCATACGCGGCACGCGCGATGCCTACCGCCTGCGAGGCGATGCCGATGCGGCCCGCGTCGAGCACGCCCATCGCAATCGAGAAGCCCTTGCCTTCCTCGCCCAGCAGGTCTTCTTTCGGGCATACGTATTCGTTGAATTCAATCTCGCAGGTAGCCGATGCGCGAATGCCAAGCTTGGGTTCGGTCTTCCCGGCATGGAAACCAGATCGCTGCGTGTCGATGATGAAGGCCGACACGCCCTTCGCACCGATACCTGGCGTAGTGATCGCAAACAGCACGATATAACGCGCCACCGGGCCGGAAGTGATCCAGCTCTTCTTGCCGTTGATCACCCAGTCGCCGTCGGCGTTCTTCGATGCACGCGTGTGCATGGCCGATGCATCCGAACCCGATTGCGGTTCGGTCAACGCATACGCGCCGATGGCCTCGCCCTGCGCGATGGCGCGCACGTACTTCTGTTTCTGCTCTTCGGTGCCGTGCTTGAGGATGCCGTTGCAGAACAGCGAATTGTTCACCGACATGATGGTGGACGTGGCCGCATCCGCCGCCGCGATCTCGATCATCGCCAGCACGTACGCCACCGGGTCCATCCCCGCGCCACCGTATTCATGCGGCACCTCGATGCCCATCAGCCCCAGTTGGCCCATCTCGCGGATGTTGTCCAGCGGAAACTCGCCCTTGGCGTCGAGCTCCGCCGCCACCGGCACGATGCGCTTCTGCGCGAAATCGCGGGCGATGGACTGGATGGACAACTGGTCTTCGGTGAAACGGAAATCCATGAGCGGCTCCGGGGGAAAGAGGTGGGGAAAGCCGCTTATTTTAGCTGGATGAGGCGTATGGGCCTTGTTGCGGGGCAGCAGAAGCGGATACCAATTGTCGGTCGAATGAGCGCATTCAACCGCACAATACAGTGCGAAACCGTTGGATTGCGTTGCGCTAATCCAACCTCCGAGCACGTGCGCCGCGCCTGGGAAGATCGAAGTCGGCGCGAGGAGAATCGGCAAATAGCAAATCCTTGAGGGAAGATGGCACCGCGTCGCTTACTTGTTGGCCCGGCTGCTGATCACTCCGATCACCGCAACCGTGCCGAACGAGGAACGCCCTCATCGCCACCGGACTGATGTCTCGAAACTGGCCGCGCAACATCTTCGACAGTTCTGGTGCAGTCATGTGGAGCATGCCTGCCGCTTCTTGCAAGGTCCATCCACGCAACTTGATGATTTCACCGATGCGCATGGCTAGTTGCGCCTTCAGCAGCATTTCGTCAGCACCAGCTAGGCCAAGATCGGCATAAACATTGCCGCTGCCCTTTTCCATTCCGGTCATCCTGTCCTCCTTCTTTTGCACGAGCCTCGGCCATTTTCCGCCGGTACGGAGGATGGGTGTCAAACCGCAGAGATTGATGGCTTTGAAATCATCGGCGCAGGCCATGCACGAATAGCTGGCCCCTTCCGCTTGCTTGCCTTTCCCCTGCACGGCTCCCCTTGACGCTATCCCCTGCCGCGCCTACCCTACCCATCTCTCTATCGCGATATAAGGATGCACGATGGATCTGGCCACCGCCTCCAGCGTGTTGCGCCTGCTGGCGGATCCCACTCGCGTGCGGCTGCTGGCCCTGCTCGAGCGGGAGGAGCTGACCGTGGCCGAGCTGGCCGCGGTGCTGCACCTGGCGCAGCCGCGTGTCTCAACGCACCTGGCCAAGCTGAAAGAGGCCGAGCTGGTACGCGACCGGCGGGCGGGCGTTTCGGCCTATTACCGCGCCAACAGCGAAGGCGACGAACGCCAGCACGCACTGGTCCGCTCGCTGCGCGAAAGCATCGACGACGCCCTGCTGCGCGAAGACGCTGCGCGCTTGACCGCCGTGCTGGCCCAGCGTGCCAGCGCACATGGCTGGGCCGACACCGTGGCCGGCGACATGGAGCGCCACTACTCGCCCGGCCGCACCTGGGAAACGCTCACCCGTGCACTGTTGCAACTGCTGGAAACCGGCGACGTGCTGGACATCGCTTCCGGCGACGGCGTCACTGCCGAACTGCTGGCCCCACATGCGCGATCCATCGTCTGTGTGGATGCGAGCGAACGCGTGGTGGAAGCAGCCGCCAAGCGGCTGGCGCCGTTCAACAATGTCCATGTGCGCCAGGGCGACATGCACGCTTTGACACTGGAGACAGGCAGCTTCGACCTGGTGCTGATGCTGCATGCGCTGACCTATTCCGAACACCCCGCCAAGGCCGTGGCCGAAGCCGCGCGCGTGCTGCGCCCCGGCGGCAAGCTGCTGGCCGCCACGCTGGGCAAGCATGACCACCGCGCGGTGGTGGAGCCGTTCGATCACCGCAATCTTGGCTTCACCGAAAGCGAACTCACCAAGCTGGCCACGCAGGCCACGCTTGAGGTGCTTAGCTGCAACCGCCTGAGCCGCGAGCGCAAGGCGCCGCATTTCGAAGTAATCAATCTGCTCGCCCGCAAGCCGTAAGGAATTCCCCATGAGCATCCTCCCCTGGCGCCATCCCGATCGCGTTGCCGCACTCCAAGCGGCACTAGGCGAGCGCATCCTGATCCTCGACGGCGGCATGGGCACCATGCTGCAGGGCCATCAGCTGGACGAATCGGGCTTTCGCGGCGAGCGCTTCGCCGAAGGCCGTGACAGCCAGCATGCGCATGTACACGACCATCCCGGCGCATGCGATCTGAAAGGCAACAACGACCTGCTCACCCTGACCAAGCCGGAGATCATCCGCGGCGTGCACGAGGCCTATCTCGACGCCGGCGCCGACCTGGTCGAAACCAACACCTTCAACTCCACGCGCATCAGCCAGGCCGACTACCACCTGCAACACCTCGCGTACGAATTGAATCGCGAAGGCGCCAGGCTTGCGCGCGCCGCCTGCGATGCGTTCACCGCGAAGAACCCGGCCAAGCCGCGCTTTACCATCGGCATCCTTGGCCCCACCAGCCGTACGGCATCGCTGTCACCGGACGTCAACGACCCCGGCTTCCGCAACGTCACGTTCGAAGAGCTGGTCGACAACTACACCGAAGCCGCCGGCGGCCTGCTCGATGGCGGCGCGGACGTCATCATGGTCGAGACCATCTTCGACACGCTCAACGCCAAGGCGGCGCTGTTCGCCTTGAGCGAACTGTTCCGCGCGCGCGGCAGCCGCGTGCCAGTGATGATCTCCGGCACCATCACCGACCGCTCCGGCCGCACGCTCTCCGGCCAGACGGCCGAAGCGTTCTACTACTCGGTCAAGCACATCCGCCCGCTGTCGGTGGGATTGAACTGCGCGCTGGGCGCCGCGGACTTGCGGCCGCACATCCAGACGCTTGCCAACATCGCCGATAGCTACGTGAGCACCCACCCGAACGCCGGCCTGCCCAACGCGTTCGGCGAATACGACGAAACGCCGGCGCAGATGGCGTCGGTGATCGAAGGCTTCGCGCGCGACGGCTTGCTCAACATGGTCGGCGGCTGTTGTGGAACGACGCCGGCGCACATCAAGGCGATTGCAGAGGCGGTGAGCAAGCACGCGCCGCGAGCGTCGTCGATCGAAGAGAAAGAGGCGGCATAAGCCAGGATGAACACCACCCGCTACACCCGCCTCGCCGGTCTGGAACCACTCGTCATCACGCCAGACCTGCTGTTCGTCAACGTCGGCGAGCGCACCAACGTCACCGGCTCGGCGCAATTCAAGAAGCTGATCAAGGAAGACCGCTACGAAGAAGCCGTCGAAGTCGCGCGCCAGCAAGTCGCCAACGGCGCGCAGATCGTCGACGTGAACATGGACGAAGGCCTGATCGATTCGGAAGCGGCGATGACGCGCTTCCTCAACCTGATCGCCGCCGAACCGGACATCGCCCGCGTGCCGGTGATGGTCGACTCCTCCAAGTGGAGCGTGATCGAAGCCGGCCTGCGCTGCCTGCAGGGCAAGGGCGTGGTCAACTCCATTTCGATGAAGGAAGGCGAAGAGGTCTTCCTGGAGCACGCGCGCAAGGTGCTCCAATACGGCGCTGCCGTCGTGGTGATGGCCTTCGACGAACAAGGCCAGGCCGATACCTGCGAACGCAAGGTGGAAATCTGCTCGCGCGCGTACAAGCTGCTCACCGAGAAATTGGACTTCCCGCCCGAAGACATCATCTTCGACCCGAACATCTTCGCCATCGCCACCGGCATCGACGAACACAACAACTATGCGGTGGACTTCATCGAAGCCACGCGCGAGCTGAAAAAGCGCTTCCCGCTCAGCCACGTTTCCGGCGGCGTGTCGAACGTATCGTTCTCCTTCCGCGGCAACAACACGGTGCGCGAGGCGATCCACTCCGTGTTCCTGTACCACGCGATCAAGGCGGGCATGGACATGGGCATCGTCAACGCCGGCGCGTTGATGATCTACGACGACGTGCCCGAGGAACTGCGCGAGCGTGTGGAAGACGTGGTACTGAACCGCCGGCCGGACGCCACCGAGCGCCTGCTGGACATCGCCGAGCGCTACAAAGCCAAGAAAGGCGAAACGGTTACCGAAAACCTGGCCTGGCGCGAAAGGCCGGTGCAGGAACGCCTCGCCCACGCATTGGTGCACGGTATCGACCAGTTCGTGGACGAGGACACCGAGGAAGCGCGCCAGCTATCCACGCGCCCGCTCGACGTGATCGAAGGCCCGTTGATGTCCGGCATGAACATCGTCGGCGACCTGTTCGGCGCCGGCAAGATGTTCCTGCCCCAGGTGGTGAAATCCGCGCGCGTGATGAAAAAAGCGGTGGCCTACCTGCTGCCCTACATCGAAGCGGAAAAGCTGCGCACCGGCGACGCCGGCAAGAACAACGGCACCATCGTGATGGCCACGGTGAAAGGCGACGTGCACGACATCGGCAAGAACATCGTCGGCGTCGTGCTCCGCTGCAACAACTTCGAGGTGATCGATCTCGGCGTGATGGTGCCGGCGCAGAAAATTCTCGACACCGCGCGCGAACACAATGCCGACATCATCGGCCTGTCCGGCCTGATCACGCCGTCGCTGGAGGAAATGAGCCAGGTTGCGCGCGAAATGCAGCGGCAGGATTTCCATATTCCACTGTTGATCGGCGGCGCCACCACCTCGCGCGCGCACACCGCGCTGAAGATCGAGCCGCATTACAAATCCCCCACGGTGTGGGTGAAAGACGCCTCGCGCGCGGTCGGCGTGGCGCAGTCGCTGGTCAGCAAGGAACTGGTCGACAACTTCATGGCGAAAATCCGCGCCGAATACGCGGACATTCGCGAGCGCCACAAACAGCGCGGCGCCGCCAAGACGCTCGTGCCGCTGGAACATGCGCGCAAACAGCGCTTCACCTGCGACTGGCAGAACTATGTACCGCCGCAGCCGGCCAAACCGGGCATCAGCGTATTCAACGAATACGACCTGGCCGAACTGCGCACCTACATCGACTGGACGCCGTTCTTCCAGGCATGGGAACTTGCCGGGCGCTATCCGGCCATTCTCACCGACGAGGTGGTCGGCAAGCAGGCCAGCGAACTGTTCGGCGATGCACAAGCCATGCTCGACAAGCTCATCGCCGAGCGCTGGCTGACCGCGAGGGCGGTAATCGGTTTCTGGCCGGCGCATGGCGTCGGCGACGATATCGAAATTCAGCTGCCGGACGGCAAGCGGCGCCTGCACCACCTGCGCCAGCAGGCCGAAAAACCGGTTGAACGCCCCGATTTCTGCCTGGCCGATTTCGTCGCGCCCAAGGAAGCCGGCAAGCAGGACTGGATCGGCGCCTTCGCCGTCACCGCCGGCATCGGCATCGAGCAGCACGTGGCGCGCTTCGAAGCAGACAACGACGACTACTCCGCCATCCTCCTCAAGGCCCTCGCCGACCGCCTCGCCGAAGCCTTCGCCGAACGCATGCACGAACGCGTGCGCCGCGAGTTCTGGGGTTATCAGCCGGACGAATCACTGGACAACGACGCGCTGATCGAAGAGAAGTACTGTGGCATCCGCCCCGCCCCCGGTTATCCGGCCTGCCCCGACCACACCGAGAAAGCCGCGCTGTTCGAACTGCTCGACGCCACGCACAACGCCGGCATTCAATTGACCGAAGGCTTTGCGATGTATCCGGCGGCAGCGGTGTCCGGCTGGTATTTCTCGCATCCGGACAGCCAGTATTTCGTGGTAGGGCGCGTTACCCGCGAGCAGGTGGAAGATTACGCCAAGCGCAAAGGCTGGACGCGCGAGGAAGCGGAACGCTGGCTGGCGCCGAACCTGGATTACGATCCGGAGTGATGCCGATGGTCGCCATGCGAAGCGCGCATGGCGACCAAACGCGTTACGCCTTGTCCCCAATCTCGTCCCGGCCGTGGTGGCGCATGTGCATCACCAGGTTGTACACCGAGACGAACACCGGGAAGAAGTTGGAAAGAATGCCCACCGAGTCATTCTTGCCGAACACGAAATACGCCAGCAGCAAGGCGCTGCCCGATACCGACATCCACCAGAACGACAGCGGCATCACCACCCGCTTGTATTTGCGCGTGTAATAAAGCTGCACGAACCAGCGCCCGGTGAACATGAAAGTGCCCATGAAGCCGACCACTTTCCAGGGCGTAAGGTGGAAATTCTGCAGGGCATGCAGCATATGCGAGAGGTCGAAATGCATGGGGAGCCGCTTGGCGAAAGGAGAACGGGCCATTTTAGCTGCCCGGAGGCGGTAGCCCACGCCCAGCAACGCAACCGCCCCACAAATGGTTGACGTTTCAGCCCATGGTCCGTATAGTTGCGCGCTCCCGGCGGGCGGTTAGCTCAGCGGTAGAGCACTGCCTTCACACGGCAGGTGTCACAAGTTCGATCCTTGTACCGCCCACCATCCCATTTCAAAGAAAAAAGGTCACCTTGCGGTGGCCTTTTTTTATGGCCTGCGGGCAGGTATTCGGGATTCAAACCTGGACTCCCGCAGTTCCGCCGCTCCGGCGAAAGCCGGGGGCGGCGGGTCAGAAACTGCATGCAACCTTCTTGCGTTCGGAGCACGTCATCACTCGGACGACTTGCCTCCCTCGTCCCGGCCATCCGTGCCCTGGCCGCCTTTCTGGCCCAGCTCCTGCTTGCGGGCTTCGCCGCCCTGCTTGCCGAGCTCGGCATAGCCTTCCGGGCCCAACTGCTCGCGGCGCGCCTCGCCGCCCTTCTGGCCGGCTTCGCGGACGGTCATGCTGCCGGTGTCTTCTGTTTGGTTCTTCGTCGTCATGGCTGTTACCTCTTATATGTGATGTGCGTTACTCGATTTCTCCGTAGCCGTTCATGACGTCCTGCGGGCTGCCGAATTCGGTTTCCGGAATGCGCTCGATGGCGTCGATGATTTCCTGTCGGCGCTTCATTGCGCTGGCGTTCCTTCGTTCTTGTTGCGTGCCGCAGCACGCTTGCCTTGCCCCATCATCGACGGCACTCAATGTATCGATCGCGCGGTGAAACACGCATGGAACCCCGTGCAGTGAATTGTCAATCACACACGCATGGTCACGGCGCACGCGGTCGCCTGCGATGTTTCATCGAACTGACATCTCGCCTCCGTACGATGGCCCACGCAAAACGGTCGATGTCTTTTTGCGTGTATTCCCGTGAAGAGCCCCATTGACGTAGCATGCGCGTCCTTTTCAAGCACCCTTTGCCAAGGTGCCGCATCGCCGTCTTCGCCAGGATCACCATGAGCATTCGCAACGCCACCATCGCCAGACGCAGGCGCAAGATCGGCCTGTCCGAACAGGAGCGCATGACGCTGGATGCAGCAGCGCGCCGCCGTGACGGCGCCGAGCGCAGCAAGCGACAGGACGATGCACGACGAGTGAGAAAAGCCGCGCCGGCCCCGCATTGGCAGGCCACCTGGGCAGAAGGCTGAACTTATTTTTCCTCCCGGCGAACCTCCGCCGGACTGCCTCCCTTCATCAACGCGCGCGCCGCCGCCAGGTGCTCTTGCAGCACGGGAATACCGCGCGCGGCGATGGTTTTCAGCCGGTCGTCGGCCGCCGTCTTGGCGGCCACTTCATAGGCCGCGATGATCTTGCGGTGCTCCTTCACCATCATGCCGGCAAAGGCCTGGTCGAAGGCCGCGCCTCGCAGCGACTGCAAGTGCGCATGGAGCGCGTCGATGTTCTGCACCGGCATGCCATGCGCGTGTCCTTTGCTGCCGGCATGGGCGGCCAGTTGCGCAAATTGCAGGTTCAGCGCCGTGTGATCGCTGACGATCCGGCTCGCCAGTGCGCGCACGCGCGGGCTGGCCGACCTGCCCATGGCGAGTTTGGCCAGCGCGATCTGCATGTCGTCATCCGCCGTCGCTTGCGCCACGAAGGCCTGCTCGCGTGCATCCAGCGCCGGGGCGCGCTCGCTGCGCTTGGGCGCCTTGGCCGCCGCGTGCGCCATGCCAAGGCCTGGCAGCACCAGGCACAACAGCAGCGGCATCCGCACCGGTGCAAACGCCCGCAGCCGCGTCACGGCTGCCCCCGCCCGCCGGACTCGCCGTAGATCTGCCCCGTTACATAACTGGATTCGGCAGCGGCAAGCTGTACGTACACGTGCGCGATTTCCGCCGGCTGTCCCGGTCGGCCCATGGGCGTGGTCATGCCGAATTCCTCCAGGTTCTTTTGCGTCTGTCCGCCGCTCACTTGCAACGGTGTCCAGAACGGTCCCGGCGCCACGCCGTTCACGCGGATGCCGCGCTTGATCATCTGCTTGGCCAGCCCCTTGGTGAAGGTGACGATGGCGCCCTTGGTCAAGGCGTAATCCAGCAGATTCTCGGAAGGATCGTAGGCATTCACCGAAGCGGTATTGATGATGGCCGAGCCCGGCGGCATGTGCGCCACCGCGGCCTTGGTGATCCAGAACATCGCGTAGAGATTGGTCTTCAAGGTCCAGTCGAAATAATCGGTGGGAATGTCCAGGATCGATTCGAAACTGTGCTGGCGGCCGGCGTTGTTCACCAACAGGTCGATGCCGCCGAATTCGGCGATGGTCCTTGCCACCAGGTTCTGGCAGAACGCTTCGTTGCGGATATCGCCCGGCATGGCAAGCGCCTTTTGCCCGGCCTGCTTGATCAGCGCGATCACTTCCTGCGCATCGGGCTCTTCGGCAGGCAGGTAGGAAATCGCCACATCCGCGCCTTCGCGTGCGAACGCGATCGCCGCCGCGCGGCCGATGCCGGAATCGCCGCCGGTCACCAGCGCCCTGCGCCCCGACAGCTTGCCGCTGCCGCGGTAGCTGGTTTCGCCGTGATCCGGACGCGGCGTCATCTTGCCGGCCAGGCCCGGCCACGGTTGCGATTGCGCCTTGAATGGCGGATGCGGATAACCGTGGCGCGGGTCCTGCATAGGTGCCGCCTGCTGGGCAAGGCTGGCGCGCTCTTCGGGCTGCGTCGCCCGCGCCGTGCCGACGAGCGCCGTTGCTACGCCCAGCGAAGCTCCCTGCATCAGCCGTCTGCGCGCGTTGGAAATGCTTTCGTCGCTCATGGCATGCACCACCTTCGGCCGTTACCGGGCGATGCTAGCTGCCGGGACGGTGGATGGCAGGTCGAGGAATCTGCAACACGGCGTTAAGGCCAATGGCACTAACTTTAGCGTGCACGCCTCGCTCGCCAGGATGCGTCCCCTCCCCTGCGAAGTAGGGGAGGGCTAGGGTGGGGTGCGAGCGCAGCGAGCGGAACCAGACGTCGCCGCCATGTGTGTCTTGCTATCAGAAGTCATGGCGACATTCGGCTGCACGCTAAAGCACAAGCAACCCCACCCCAGCCCTCCCCTACTGTCGCAGGGGAGGGGGCGTATCACGACAAGCGTCGAGACACGCGCTTAAGTTAGCGCCATTGGCGTTAAGGCAGGATCGAGGCGTACCGCTTCAGCGCCACAAATCCAGCAAAATTCCTTGCTCGCCCTGCACCGGGTCGGAACCTGGCTTCGGCAAGCGCCTGATCCGTTCCATCGCCGCCTGGTCCGCCGTCGTCTTGCACAGGTCCCAATCCTGTCCCGGCGGATACGCGCCCACGGCAAGGAAATGCTTGTCGGTTCGCACGCTGCAATGGCCCACGCCGGCGGGCAGCACCAGTACGTCGCCCGGCGCCACTTCAATCTCTTTGCCACGCGGGCCGCCCAGCATCAGGCGCGCATGGCCGCCGACAAAGCCCAGCGCCTCGTGCGCAGTGGTGTGGTAATGATGGTAGCCATATACGCCGTCGCGCCAGCGCGGCTCCCAGCCGTTGCGGGCGAACAGCTCTTCCATGTCCCTGGGGCTTACCGGATCGCCGGCAACCGCGCCCCTGTACAGCAGCGCGGGAAAGCGCGGGTTATTCGGCATCCAGGCGTTTTTCTCCAGCAGAAAGCGCTCGGTCTGCACGGCTCAGCCCGATGACGAGGATGACGGATAAGGCTTCTTGCTCGGCGCGTTCTGCGGTTCGTGCGGCGTCTTCGCATCCGGCTCGCGCTGCTGTTGCTTGCCCGGTTCCGGGCGTTGCTCAGGATAACCGGAGTTGTAAGGTGGCTTGGTTGTCTGGCGCTCTTCCATGGTTTGACCACGCGTACTGGGTAGGTGGCAAAACTTTGCCGCATGGTGCTGCACACCGGCGTGAACATTCGCGGCGTCGATGCTGATGCCGGCATCATGCTGATGACTGCCCGGCAACGAAGCCGGCGTTTACACCGTTTCGATGCGCACATCACAACGCCGATGAGAGCATGTACGCGCATCGTGGAGGACATCGCATGACATCGCACGACCGCAAAGATTCGCCCCATCCCTCCGACCGTGGCGACACACCGGCGGAAAGCCGCGAAGCGCGCGAACGGCGCAAGCTGCACGAGAGCGACAACCACGACCACGGCCTGGAAGAAACCTTCCCCGCCAGCGATCCGGTATCCGCCTTCGTGCCCAGCAAGGGCTTCGATTGAACTACCAGGGCGCGTGCAGCAGCGAACGCGTGAGGTAGTCGCCCAGGGTCAGCGCCACAAGGATCAGCGGCCACGCAAAAGCGAGGATGGCGATCATGCGCAGCGCCGGATGGCCGCTCTTCAAGCGCATGAACACCACCAGCACCAGCAGCGCCTGGCCTACGGACAAGCAGGCGGTCAACACCAGCACCCACCAGCCCAGCGGCAAGCGCGAGACGGTTGCGGACGCGGCAAGCAAGATCAACATACCGGCCAGCACCAGCACTTGGCTCCACAAGGAAGGAATATCCTGTTGCGTCATCCCGCACTCCCCACCAGATAGAACGCCGGATACACGAAGATCCACACGATATCGACCAGGCTCCAGTACAAGCCGAGAATCTCGATCGGCGTGTGGTACTGCGCGCAAAAATTACCGCGCCGGGTGCGCATCGCGACCATCAGCAACAGCACCACGCCGATCAGCACGTGCAGGCTGTGGAAGCCGGTGGTGACGTAGTACAGGCTGAAGAACAATTCCATTTCGCGTGCGCCCGGCCCGCCCTGCAGGTAGCGGATGCCGGGGATCAGCCCTTCCTTGAATTCATCGTGATATTCCGTGCCGTGCAGCACCAGGAACAGCGCGCCAAGCAGGCCGGTCACCACCAGCAACAGCGTACTCTGCCGCGCCTTGTCCAACTGGATCTGCCGCAGCGCAATCGCCGACAGGCAACCGCTGACCTGCAAGATCGCCGTCTCCGCCGTGCCCATGGAAAAATCCAGGTGCCCGCTGCCTGCCACGAAGGCCGGCGGAAAACGCCATCGGCAGATCACATAGGCGGCAAACAGCACGCCGAAGAACAGCACCTCCGTGGCGATGAACGCCCACATGCCGAGCATGGCGGCTTCCTTCTGCTGGGGCGCGTCGTCGAATTGCTGCTGCACCGCCGCCGCTGGCACGGAAGTGTTCATCAGTCGCGGTACTCGTAAGGCCCGGTGGTGACCGCGGGCGTCGCATGGAAATTGTGTTCGGGCGGCGGTGAAGAGGTGATCCATTCCAGCCCGGTCGCACGCCACGGGTTCGGCCCCGCCGGCTCGCCGCGAAACAGCGAATGACCCAGGTAGAACAGCGGCATCAGGTAGGACACGGCAAGAATCAGCGCGCCGATCGAAGACAGGATGTTGAGGTCCTGGAACTGCGGCAGATACTGGTGATACCGGCGCGGCATGCCCTCGTAGCCCAATATGTACTGCGGAAAGAACGTCAGGTTGAAGCCGACGAACATCAGCACGGCGGCGATGCGGGCGATCTTTTCCGAATACATGCGGCCGGTCGCCTTCGGCCACCAGTAGTGGATGCCGCCCAGATAAGCCATCACCGAGCCGCCGACCATGATGTAGTGGAAATGCGCCACCACGAAATACGTGTCGGTGAGATTCACGTCCAGCGCCACCGCGGCCAGGAACAGCCCGGTCATGCCGCCTAGCGTGAACAGGCCGATGAAGCCCAGCGCGTACAGCATCGGCGCATGGAAATGGATGTCGCCCTTGTGCAGCGTGGCAAGCCAGTTGAATACCTTGATCGCCGATGGCACCGCCACGACGAAACTGAGGATGGAAAACACGATGCCCGCATACATCGACTGCCCGGCCACGAACATGTGGTGCCCCCACACCAGGAACCCGATGAAGGCAATGCCGAACATCGACCAGGCCATGAACTTGTAGCCGAAGATCTTGCGCCGCACGCCATTGCAGATCAGTTCGCTGACCACACCCATCGCCGGCAAAATCATGATGTATACCGCCGGATGCGAATAGAACCAGAAGAAATGCTGAAACAGGATGGGATCGCCCCCGAGCGCCGGATCGAAAATGCCCACGCCGGCCAGGCGCTCCAGCCCGATCAGCGCAAGCGTCATCGCCAGCACCGGCGTGGCCAGCATCATCACTACGCTGGTGGCGTACATCGCCCATACGAACAAGGGCAACCGGTACCAGTGCATGCCCGGCGCACGCATCATGTGCGTGGTGACGATCAGGTTCATGCCGGTGAGAATGGTGGAGAAGCCGACCACGAACACGCCGACCACCACCAGGATCACGTTGGAGTTGGAGAACATGGTGGAGAACGGCGTGTAGAACGTCCAACCCGTATCCACGCCGCCGAACACCAACGCGGCCACGGTGAACAAGCCGCCGATCATGTACAGGTACCAGCTGAACAGGTTCAAGCGCGGAAACGCCATGTCGCGCGCCCCGATCATCAACGGCAACAGGAAATTGCCCATCGTCGAGGGAATGGAGGGGATCAGGAAGAACCACACCATCACCACGCCATGGAAGGTGAAGGTCTTGTTGTACGTTTCGGCCGAAAGCAGGCGACCATCCGGGTGAATCAATGTCAGCCGGATCAGCGTGGCCGCCGCTCCGCCCATGAAGAAGAACGTGGTGATCGCGATGGTGTACAGGATCGCGATGCGCTTGTGGTCGCGCGTGCTCAGCCACGACCAGAGCGTGCGCCCGCCTTCGACCAGGTAGCCCGAACCCATCGATTCGATCTCGGCGGTGGCGGCTGTTGCGTTCATGACGTTCTCTCGATGGCGGGCATGTCGATAGGGGAATTCGCGCTCGATTGGCATTTACTCAAGCACAATGGCGCCGTGTCCCCTCCCCTGCGAAGTAGGGGAGGGTTAGGGTGGGGTGCGAGCGCAGCGAGCTGGGCGACCCACACATCGCTGCAATGTGCCTCTTGCGATCAAAAATCATCGCGACGATTTCACTGCGCGCTAAAGCACAGGCAACCCCACCCCAGCCCTCCCCTACTGTCGCAGGGGAGGGAGCGCATCGTGGCAAGCGTCGAGATACGCGCCACTCGGTTTGCACGCTGATGTATCCAACGCTATTCATGCGCACTCCCATGTTGAACAGCCGGGGGTACCGCCCCCAACGACTTGATGTAAGCCAGCAAGGCCAACACATCCTCTTCGTCGATGCGGGACTGGTACGTCGGCATGATCGGCGTGTATCCCGCCACGATCTGCGTGGACGGCAACATGATGGAATCGTGCAGATAGCGATCGTCCGCGATGAGGCTGGTACCGTCGGCCAGCTGCACCCGGCTGCGGTACAGGCCATGCAGGTCCGGTGCGTGGATGCCGGCGCCGGGATCGTGGCAGCCGCTGCAACCGAACTGCACGAACAATTGCCGCCCCTGCTTTGCCGGCGGCAGCGCCGTACTCGCGTGCAACCACTGCTGGTATTCCTTGCGTGACACCACCTCCACCGTGCCGATCATCGCGGCGTGGTCGGTGCCGCAATACTCCGAGCACAGCAAGGGATAGCTGCCCAGTTTGGTCGCGGTGAACCACAGCGCGGTGTAGCGCCCCGGCACCACGTCCTGCTTCACGCGAAAATCCGGCACATAGAAACTGTGGATCACGTCCTGCGACGTCATGATCAGGCGCACCGGCACGCCCAGCGGCACGTGCAGCATGTCGATTTCGCGCCGCCCGTTGGCATGCTGCACCTTCCACATCCATTGCTTGGCAACGATATAGATAGGCGTGGCGCCGGCCGGTGGCGTGCGCAACAGCGTCCACAGGTTGATGCTCCAAGCGAACATGCCCACGAACAGCAGGAACGGGATCAGCGTCCAGCCGATTTCCAGGCCCATCCTGGTGCTCTGCCGCCCTTCGCGGCTGGCGTCGCTGCCGTGCCGGTACTTGATGCAGAACCAGAACATCACCACGAAAACGCCCAGCGCCACGCCGCCGCACAACACCAGCATGGCGTCGAACATGCGGTCGATCGGCACCGAGAAGTTGGAGGCCTCCGGCAGCTGGATGCTCACGACGACGCTCCCGCCCGCCGGCGCAGCAACAAGAACATCCCCAGCAACAGGATCACGAAACCGATGCCCAGTCCCTGCATGATGCGCGTGATGGTGACCGTGTAGCGCCCAGTGGCGGGGTCATAGCCGCAGCACAACAGCACCAGTTGGTCGACCACGCTGCCGAGCGTGTGGCGGGATGCCGCCACCACCGCCAGGTGCAAGGTCTGCGGTACATAGTTCACGCCCATCAGATACTGGTTGACGCGGCCGTCCGCGGTGGCGATCACCAGCCCGGCCGGATGCGCGTATTGATCCAGCCGCGCGTCGTAGAAATAGTGATAGCCGATCGCCCCCGCCAACGCATCGATTGACGCCCTGCGGCCGACCAGGAAATGCCAGGCGTTGGCGTTCGCATCGCCGTGCATGCCGGCAATCATCCGCTGCTTGTGGGCCGCGGCAGCAGGCGTATCGCGCGGATCGATGCTGACGAACAGCACGCTCACGTCACGCCCAGGTTTCAATCCCGACAGCGCAAGCGCATGCGCCATGCCCTGCTCCGCCACGTCGCACAGGTTGGGACAGCGGAAATAGCCGAGCATCAGCAGCGTCGGGCGCCCGTCCATCCATTGCGCCAGGCTGGCGGTTCGGCCGGATGCGTCGGCGAATGGCGTCGTCATCGGCAAGGACGCCCCCAATTTCTGCTGAAAATCGGCACGCTGCGCAAGATGCGGCGGAGGCGGCGGCGCCGCGGTGGCCACACACGCCACGCTCGCCATAAACAACGACAGGCAGACGCGCCGGATCATCGCGCCGTGCTCCCGCCCGCATGCGCGGATGATGCCGCCTGCTGCTGCGCCAGCAAGGCCATCGCGCGTTCGATCGGAACATGCGCGGTGCGATGCGCGGGATCGTTCCAGCCATAGGCGTTCAGGCGTTGGGCCTGCAACCGGTATTGCGTGATGCGATCCTCCGGCGGAGCGGCCTGCACGCGCGGGGGCGGCGGCACGACCTGCGGCGGCGCGCTGAGCGTCCACGGATGCACGTGCTGCCACAGCACGTACATCACGCACAAAACCAGGATAAGCAGCAGCGTGAAAAGGCCGCCCAGCTTGTGCAGGGCCGGCGCATCGATGCGATGCGGTTCATGCGCCCTGCCCATCGCGCACCCTCCCCGTATGCAGCGCTGCGCGGTAGCGCATGGCGCACAAGCCCAGCAAACCGAAGCAGATCAGCGGATCGGTCCAGCGCAAGCTGACACCGTGCATGGCGCCGCTGGGCAGCACCAGCCAGATCAGGTTGAGCCACTGCGCGAACAGGCTGACCACCGCGACGATGCACAACGCACGCAGCGAAGTCTTCACCTTGCCCATCAGCAAGGCGAAGAACGGCAGGCCCAAACCCAGGCACGCCACCGTCACGCCCAGCCACCACCAGCCGGTCAGCAGGCGCGGTGCGTACCACGCCGTTTCCGCCGGCAGGTCCGCCACCCAGCTGGTGAGGTAATCGATGAAACTGACGTACGCCCAACCCAGCACCATCACCAGCATAAGGTTGCCGAAATCGCGCAACAACTGCGGCGGCGCCGTACTGGCCCGCGCATCGCGCGCCAGATGCATCAACGCCGCCAGCGCAAACGCAATCAGCAACTGGCTGGTAAACAGCAAGAGGCCGATATCGGTGCTATGCCAATGCGGCACCAGCGACATCACCCAATCCACCGCTGCCAGCGTGACGGTCAGCAACAGCGCCACCAGGCTGCCCGCTGCAAAGCCCGGCCGCGGCGTTCGCCCGTCGGCAGCGGCGCGCATCACGCCATAGGCCATCCACGCCCAGATCGCGAACACCACCACGGTGCGCAGCACCAGGCCGGGCGCATTGAGATACCAGCGCTGGTGAGCGAGGTAAGGATCATCCACCGGCTCCGCCCGCAGCCAGGGAAACAGCAGGTGCATGCCGATCAGCAGCGGAATCACCGCCAGGGCCGCATACGGCAGCAAGCGCGTCGCCGCCAGGCACTCACATCCAAGCCGCGCACCCCAGGCGCCGCCGGTCAATGCATGAATCATTACCAGCGCCATGCTGCCCAGGGCCACGCCAAGCACGAACAGCCAGCTGGCGAGATAGACGAACAAGGCATGGCGCATGTGCCCGGCCGCAAACACAAAGCCTGCGACCAGCAACGCCAGGGCGACGACGGTTCCCACCAGGCTGGATGCGTTGGCGCGCGTCATGGCGACGTTGCGCCTCCTGCGCCGAGCGCATGCAGATCCTGCGGCGCCAGGCGCTCAGCCGGCACGCGCTGGCTGAGCTGCAGCGCGCGGACGTAGGCGACGATCGCCCAGCGATCCTGCGCATCGACGCGTCCGGCGAAGGGATACATCGCGCCGTAGCCATCGCGGATGGAACGCTCAAGCTCCGCATCCGACGCCTGCAGCAGGCGGGCTTCCAGATACGGCAAGGGCTGCGGAAATCCGCGCTGCACGACCATGCCGTTGCCTGCGCCGGTCAGGCCGTGGCAAGGCGCGCAGTAGATGTCGTAGCGGTTGCGCCCGCGTTGCAGCAGCGCGAGCGTGACCGGATAGGGATTGCCGCCGGATGAAGATGCGGCCGGTGCGGCCTCGGTGCGGCCCAGGCGCCCGCCGGATGGGCCGGCCAGTTCGCCTTGCGCGGCCGGAATGCTGCCCTCGGGCGGACGCCTTGCGGCATTGCCGTCGGCGAACAAGGGGCTGGGCGAACCGGGCTTGTACTTGGGCTGGCTGTACATGTCGTGCATGGCGCGTTCGCAGCCGCCGAGCAGCAACACCACGCAGAGCAACGGCACATAGCAGACACTGGTGCTCAGCCCACGCCGCCTCACGCCGACATTTCCTCCACTTGCACCGCATGCAAGCCCTGCAGCAATTCCCGCAGGCGCGCGGTATTCCCTTCTTCCATCCGCACCACCAGCGCGAACTGATCCTGGCTGACGCGATCGAACCGCTCGGCATTGAACACGGCGTGATAGAAGGTCGGCAGCCGGTTGCCCACCAGCATCGCCAGCACGCCACCGGCGGCGGCCAGCAGAAAAGTCATCTCCAGCGCCGCCGGAATGAATGCCGGCCAGCTGGCAAACGGACGTCCACCCACCCGTTCCGGGTAATGCAGCACGGCGGCGATGTATTGCATCACCAGCATGCCGACGAAACCGACCGCGCCGCCGATGAAGGTCGCCAAGGGCACCTTCGTGTGCGAAAGGCCCAGCGCCTCGTCCAGCGCCTCCACCGGAAACGGCGTGTACGCCTCGATGCCGGCGTAACCGGCCTTGCGCAAGGCACGCACGGCATGCACCAGCGACTCCGGCGTTTCAAAGAACGCCATGCAGCCGTAGCGTTGCGAATCCTTCGCCATCAGCCCGGCCCCTTCAGTTCGTGGATCAGCTTGCGCATTTCGTACATCGCCACCAGCGGCAGCCAACGCACGAACAGCGTAAACATCAACAGGAAAATGCCGACCGAGCCGAACAGGAAAATCAGGTCCCACACGGTGGGATAGAACATGCCCCTGCTCGACGGCAGATAAGGACGAAACAGGCTGTTGACGATCAGCATGAAGCGCTCGAACCACATGCCGATCAATACCAGTATCGCAATGACGAACAACGCCGCCGTGTTGCGCCGAATGCGCGGCGACCACAGCCATTGCGGCGTAAGGACGTTGCAGAACACCACCGTCCAGAACACCCAGGCATACGGCCCTACCAGCCGATCCTTCACCTCCGCTATCTCGTAAGGATCTCCGCTGTAATACGCCATGAAGAACTCGACGGCATAGTTGTAGGCCACGAACAAGCCGGCGGCGAGCATCAGCTTGGACAGCTTGTCCAGATGCTCAAGCGTGATGATGTCGCCCAGGCCCAGCCAGCGGCGCAGGGGAATGGCCAGCACCAGCGCCATGGCGAAGCCGGAGAAAAACGCACCCGCCACGAAGAACGGCGGGAACATGGTCGAATGCCAGCCCGGCACCGCGCCTTCGGAAAAATCCAGCGCCACCATGCTGTGCACGGAAAACACCAGCGGCACCGCCAGCCCCGCCAGCAAGAGGTTCAGCGATTCAAAGCGCTTCCAATGCCGCGCTTCGCCACGCCAGCCCAGCGCGAGCAGCCCGTAGAAAATCTGCTTGCCGCGCGTGCGCGCCTGGTCGCGCAAGCTGCCCAGGTCCGGCAACAAGCCCACGTACCAATACATGATCGACACCAGCAGGTAGGCGACGATGGCGAGGAAATCCCACACCAGCGAACTGCGCCACTGCGGCCACAGCGCCATGCGGTTCGGGTAGAACGCCACCCAGTAGAAGAAGAACGGCCGTCCCAGGTGGAAGATCGGAAAAAGGCCCGATACCGACACCGCGAACACCGTCATCGCCTCCGCATAGCGATTCAGCGAAGAACGCCATTTCTGCCGAGTGAGGTAAAGCGCGCCGGAAATGAACGTGCCGGCCATGCCGATGGCGATCCACCACACGTAGTTGATCAGCGCGAACGCCCACGCCACCGGGATGTTGATGCCCCAGATGCCGACACCTTTGGCCAGCAGCTCGCCGACGCCGGCGACAAACAGCAAGGTGAGCAGCAGCGAACAGATGAACGAGATAAACCACAGCCGTCCATTCGGCTGCAGGGCCAGCGCGCCGATCTTCCCCGACAGCGAGGTGTACGTGTGCCCGCCGGTCAGCCAAGGCTCGTCGCGCGCGGTCACGCTCATGCCTCGTCCTCCAGGTCCGGATGCGGATTGCGCAGCTGTGCGAGATAGCTGGTGCGCGGGCGCGTATTGAGTTCTTCCAGCAATTCGTAGTTACGCGGCGATGCTTTCGTGCGATGGACGGCGCTGGCCGGATCGCGCAAGTCGCCGAAGGTGATCGCCTGCGTGGGACAGGCCGCCTGGCAGGCGGTGACGATTTCCCCATCCTTGATCCGGCGCTGCTCGCGGTCCGCGGCAATATGCGCTTGCTCGATGCGCTGGATGCAGTACGTGCACTTCTCCATAACGCCGCGGTTGCGCACCGTCACCTCCGGATTGCGCTGCCCCTTCAGCGTTTCGGTGGTGAGGTCGCTGAATTGCAGGAAATTGAAGCGGCGCACCTTGTAAGGGCAATTGTTCGAACACCAGCGCGTGCCGATGCAGCGGTTGTACACCTGCAGATTCAAGCCTTCGTCATCGTGCACGGTGGCGCCGACCGGGCACACCAGTTCGCACGGCGCATGCTCGCATTGCATGCACGGTACCGGCTGATGGTGCACGGTGGGTTGCTCGGGCGGGCCGGAGTAGTAGCGGTCCACGCGGATCCAGTGCATCTCGCGCTCACGCAGCACCTGGTCAGCGCCCACCACCGGAATGTTGTTCTCCGCCTGGCAGGCAATAGTGCAGCCCTTGCAGCCGATGCAGGCGTTGAGGTCGATCGCCATCGCCCAGGCGTACTCGCCCTGCGGCTGCGCGGGGTAGATCGACAGCGGCGTCTTGTCGCCCGCTTCCGCCGCATGCGGATCGCGCTTGAAGTCGGCCAGCGTCAGGCTGCGCACCGGCGGCTTCTGGCCCGCGTCCATCTGGAAATGCTCTTGCGTGCTGGCCAGTTTCACCGCACGCCCGGTCTTTTGCAGCGTCAGTCCCGGCGCCGCCCACGGGTTGGACGAGGTGCGCAATGCATAGGCATCGAAACCCAGATCGTTGCCGACGCGGCCGGCATGCTTGCGCCCGTAGCCCAGATGCACGGCGACGCTGTGCGCGGACTGTCCCGGCGTAATCCATACCGGCGCTTCCACCTGCCGTCCTGCGCAGGCCAGCTGCACCACGTCGCCATTGCTGAGCCCGCGTTCCTTCGCCAATTGCGGGCTGATCAGCGCCGCATTGCTCCAGGTCAACTGCGTCGGCGGCTTGGGCAATTCCTGCAGCCAGCCGTTGTTCGCATAACGTCCATCCCACACGGTGGGATCGGGACGAAACACCAGCTCCAGCGCATCGCGTGGCGGCGCGCTCGGCGACCAACCGTGCACGGCGTCGGCATGCACGCTCACCTGCGCGACGCCGCTGCCGCTTCCCGCGATCACGCCCTTGCGCACGCTATCGGTCCACGCCATCGATGCGTTCTGCGAGCGCCAATACGACTGCACGATCGCCAGGCCATCCTGCACCGGCTCGCCCATCATCAGCGCCAGCAATTCGTGCGCGGAACGGCCTTGGTACAAGGGGTCGATCAGCGGCTGCACGATGCTGGCGACACCCGTAGCAGTCTGCGCATCCGACCAGCTTTCCAGCACGTGGCTGGCCGGCAGGTGCCATTCGGCCAGTTGCGCCGTCTCGTCCGCATACAGCCCCCAATGAACGACGTGCGGCACCTGTTTCAACAACTGCGCCAAGGCCAGGTCGGCCGGCGCGTTGTAGACGAGATTGCAGTCCAGCACGACCAGGCGTTTCACCTGCCCGGCGGTGATCGCGTCGCGCAGCGCGTGCAGCGGTTCGCGCCTGCCGCCGTCATCGGGCACGTCCAGGTACTCGACCGTGCGCCCCACGTTGCCAAGCTTGTCGTTGAGCAGGTGCGCGATCGCATGCACCTGCGGCGGTTGCGATTCGCCGGCCAGCACCAGGCAGCGGCCGCGATGGGCAAGCAGATCCGACTGCAAGGCCTGCTGCTGGCGCCCCGACACGCCACTGGAAAAACCCGGCGATGTGCCCGTATCGATGCCCAGCGCCTGCGCCAGCGCCAGCGCAAAGGTCGCAATGGACGACGAAGCCATCGCCCAGCAGTGATCGGCCATCGTGCCGGTAAGGCTCGGCGTGGCTTCCAGCACATACAAGCGATTCATGACGGAAGGCCGGCGGCGATCGGCAAACGCGCGCGCATGGGCCACCCGCCCCGGCATGCAACCCAGGAAATCCGCTTCCAGCGACAGGATGACGTCCGCCTGATCGAAGCGGTAGCGCGACACGACCGGCCTGCCGAACGCCAGCATCGCGCCTTGCTCGGTGTTTTGCGCCGCTATCGGCGCGTGTTCGTACCAATGCATGCGCGGAAAACGCGCCAGCCATTGCTCGCGCTGCGCACGCAAGGTGGGCGAGACGATGCGATCGCTCACCACGTGCAAACCACTGCCGTCCTGCGCAAACGACGCCGGCCAGGTAGCCACGTCGTCGGCAAACGCCTTCCAGCTCGCCGCCTTGCCGCGATACAGCGGCACCTGCGATCGATCGGGATCCCACATCTCCAGCACCGCGGCCTGCGGCATCGGTCCCGTCGCGCCCAGGCTCGCCGGATGCAGCCGATTGCCTTCGATCTTGGTGGGCCGCCCCATATGGCTTTCGACCAATACGCCGATCACGTCGCCGGCATAGGCAAGCGTTGTGGCATAGAACTGTGGCGTATCTGGCGCCACGCCGGGCGGCGGCACTTCCCACGGCACGATCTGCTCCGACGACGGCCCGCTGCATGCAGCCAGGCCGCCGAACGCCAGCGATGCGCCCAGCAGTTGCAGAAAGCGCCGGCGATCCATCGCGGCAAAAGCGGAAAACTGCGGCAGGGCCTCGACCAGTTCGCGCTGGAAAGACGGGTCGTCCGCCAGCTCTTCCAGCGCACGCCAGAACCGCGGCCCCTTCGCATCGGCCAGCTTGCGTCGCGCCAGCGCGGCAGCCTGCTCGAGCTTCATCGATGACATAGCGAGCAATCCGTCATGCGGCCGGTGTCGATGTGGTATTCGTGCAGCAGCTCGGCGCCCAGTTGCTTCTGATCGGCCGGTTGCCAGGCCAGATCGAATACCTTGTCGCGCGGCCGCAGAAATTTCTGCGGCTGGCGATGGCAATCCAGGCACCACGCCATCGACAGCGGCGCCACGCGCCGGGTCAGCGGCATCCGGTCGATACGCCCGTGGCAGGACACGCAGCCCACGCCCTTGGCGATATGGATGCTGTGGTTGAAATAGACAAAACCAGGCAACTGATACACACGATTCCAGCGCAACGGCACGCCGCTCTTCCAGCTGTCGATCAGCGGCTTGAGCATGGGCGCGTCAGTAAACAGTTGCGAGTGGCACGTCATGCAGGTCGCGATCGGTGGCATGCCGGCGAACGCTGAGGTTTCGACGCTGGTATGGCAAAAGCGGCAATCGATGCCGTCATCGTCCACATGATGCTTGTGACTGAAAGGCACCGGCTGGTTGACCGGCTCGTTCAACCGATGCGGATCGGTCACCGTGCCGCGCCACGCAAAGCCGGCGCAGACCACCACCAGCAATAGGCCGAGCATCGCCAGCTTGGCGTAAAGCCCGAAACTTGGTGGGAAGACCTGGCTCATGCTTGCGGCTGCGTACCGTCATTCTCGCGAGACGTGCGACGTGGATCACCCGCGACCGTATCGCGCAAACAGTGAACAAGCAGTGGGTATTTTGATGCGGTGGCGTGGATGCCTGTCCGTGTTTTCCGGTGACGCTGACGTACGCGTGTATCTCGTATTCGCCGGATCGCATCCCCTCCCCTGCGAAGTAGGGGAGGGAGCAGATCATCGCTTCCTCAAGTCATCGCCGTCGGCCGTTCGAACGGCAAGGGCTTCGCGCCACTGGCCACCATGGCGCGCGTCGCCGCCGGCACCTGTTCTTCATCCGCATCGACCACCACCAGGATGCGGCCCGCTTCTACTTCATCCTCGAACTGCCGGCGCACCGGGTCGTCTACCGCGGAGCCGGACAACGCAGTCGACCACGCGCCCAGCACGCTTCCGCCCACTGCCATCGCCAGGGCGCCAGCGATGGTCACACCCAGCGGTGGAATGGCAACGGCGACCAGCCCGGCCACCAATCCGATCGCCGCGCCGCCAGCTGCGCCTTTTGCAGCGGCCGGGTAAAAATCGCCTTCGACGACCTTGCGCTCGTCGGGAATCATGTCCGATTTGTCGGAGCGCGCAATCAGCGAAATGGCGCTGTCGGCAATGCCCGCCGCGCGCACATGGTCCATCGCCGCACGCGCGGCAGCCATGTCGTCGACGCTGAATACCACTCGCTTTTTCATGGTTGAGCTTCCCGCGAGGCAGGTGATCACACGCTAGGCGCAAACGCTTCAACTGCGCGTGAGCCGTGCGTGAAAGCAGCTATTCAAATCAACGCCGCATCGTGCAACACGCCGCTCAACGCCGGCTCCAGCTTCGGCCCCACGAAGTGATCGTCCGCCATCCAATGCAAGGTCGCCAACAACGCCGGATCACTGCTCACCACCAAGGTCCAGCGATCGCAGCACGCATAAGCGGGCGCAGCCTGGTCACCGAAATATTTGTTCTGCACCGGATTCATCAGCCTGACCCCGCGGGCGCCGGTTTCGATGGGCTGCGCACGCTTTGCGTGGGCGAAGGCCATTGATGCGGCCGCGTCGACGTGGGCGAGGTAGAAGGCGCCGAAGGGCCATAGGGCTGCTGCACCGGCGGATTGCGATCGTGGCAAGCGGCCAGCACGAGCACGCACGCACCCAAAAACAATACAGCAAGCAGGCGCATCAGCGCGTGTCCCGGCATCGTCTTCATGTGTGCACCCTGCCACGTGATGCTTGAAGAAAATGCATGCGCCCGATCAAGACGGCGGCCGACGCAAAACACACGCATCATCGACGACGCGCAGCGTATCCATGAGCGCTCTGCCGCTGGAGATACCCATGAGTTCCACCAATCAGTACAGCATGCGCGACCCCACCACGCAGTACCCGCGTCCACCGTTCAACGAGCAGCCGCAACCGCCGCCCGGCCTCGCCAAGGACATGGTGCCACGCCCGGACCACGGCGAAGACAGCTATGTCGGCTTCGGCCGACTGAAAGGCCGCAAGGCGCTGATCACCGGCGCCGATTCCGGCATCGGCCGCGCGGTGGCCATTGCCTATGCGCGCGAAGGCGCGGACCTTGCGCTGAACTACCTGCCCGAAGAAGAAGCGGACGCCAAAGAGTTGCTGCAGGTCATCCGCGACAGCGGCATCAGCGTGCATACCGTACCGGGCGACATCAAGGACGAAGCCTTCTGCAAGAAACTGGTGGAAACGGCCACCAAGGAAATGGGCGGGCTGGACATCGTGGTGAACGTGGCCGGCAAGCAGGTTTATCAGGACAGCTTCCTGGACATCACCACCGAACAGTTCGATGCGACGTTCAAGACCAACGTCTACGCGATGTTCTGGATCTGCAAGGCCGCCGTACCGCACTTGCCGCGCGGCGCGGCGATCATCAATACCGCCTCCATCCAGGCCTACGACCAGTCGCCCATCCTCGGCGACTATGCGCCGACCAAGTCGGCGATCGTGGGCTTTACCAAGGTGCTGGGCAAGCAACTCGCCGAGCGCGGCATCCGCGTCAACGCCGTGGCGCCCGGACCGATCTGGACGCCGCTGCAACCATCCGGCGGACAACCGCAGCAGAAGGTGAAGGATTTCGGCAAGAACGTTCCGCTCGGTCGCCCCGGCCAGCCGGCGGAACTGGCGCCGGTGTACGTGTTCCTGGCGTCGCAGGAATCAAGCTACGTGACGGCGGAGGTGTATGGCGTGACGGGCGGGCATCCGTTGCCTTAAGCGGCAGACGATCACTGCCGCTCGTCGTAGCACCGCTCTTCATAGTGATAGGTGGGATGGTTCTGCTGGTGGCTTTCCTGCACTTTCTTGCCCGCATAGCCACCGGCCACCACGCCGCCGGCCGTGGTGAGAACCTTGCCCTTGCCGCCGCCAAATTGATTGCCGACCAGGCCGCCCGCCGCCGCACCGAGCAGGGTGCCGGCAATCTGGTGCTTATCCTTGGGCCGATCCTCCACCCGCACCTTGCGGCAGACCTGATGCCGGTGGGTTCCTGGCGTGTCGCTTTGCTGCGCCGAAGCCATGCCGAGGCCCGATACCATCAGGCATCCGATCAATGCGAGGCTTGCCGGTATACGCGTAGTCATGGCGCCCTCACCTGTCATGGAGATGGCTGCATTATTTTTCCGCCACTGTGAGCAAGAGGTCGCAAGTTCGTGAGTGCGTTCAGCCAGCAGGCATGCATGGCTAATGCAGCGCACCGTTCGCGACGATGGCCGCATGCAGTTCACGCGACAGCTCATCGACCGTGAACGGCTTGCTGATCAGGCGCACGCCCGCATCAAGCACGCCGTTGTGCACGATGGCGTTGCGCGAGTAACCGGTCATGAACAACACGGTCATGTCCGGCCGCATGTCGTGAATCTCGTCGGCCAGTTGCCTGCCGTTGGTGCCTGGCATCACCACGTCGGTCAGTACCACTTCGATCTGCCCATCGCGCGCCAGCCATTGCCGCGCCGATTCGGCATCGCCGGCGGCAATCGCCTGGTAGCCAAGGTCATGCAGGGCGGCGAGCACGAATTCGCGCACGTCCGCATCGTCTTCTACCACCAGCACCTTATGCTGTGGAGCGGGGAGCTGTTCCCGCACCTCAGGCGGCAGCAACGACTCATTGCCGTTCGACGTATCCCGCGGCAGATACAGCTTCACCGTGGTGCCTACGCCAAGCTCGCTGTAGATCTTGACGTGCCCATGCGACTGCCTGACGAAGCCGTGGACCTGGCTGAGCCCGAGGCCGGTGCCCTGACCGATCTCCTTGGTGGTGAAGAAAGGATCGAAGGCCTTGCTGATGGTCTCGGCGGACATGCCGTCCCCGGTATCGCTGACGGCGACCATCACGTACTGGCCCGGCGCCACGTCGCCGGGCGCATCGACGTGATCGCGATCCAGGAACACGTTGGCGGTTTCGATGGTGAGCTTACCGACGCCATGCATGGCGTCGCGCGCGTTTACGGCAAGATTGAGCAGCGCGCTTTCCAGTTGCGGCCGATCCACATAGGCGCGCCACAGGCTGCCACCCTGCACGGTTTCGATGCGGATGTTCTCGCCCAGCGAACGGCGCAGCATCACCGATATGTCATGCACGCATTGGTTGATGTCGACCGCCTTGGGTTGCAGGGGTTGCTGGCGGGAAAATGCCAGCAAGCGCTTGGTCAGCTCCGCCGCGCGCTGCGCGCCGGTCAGCGCATTGGTAGCCAGCGTGCGGCAACGCTCCTCGCTCTGTGGCAGGCGCTTGAGCAGCATCTCCACGTTACCCACGATGATCGCGAGCATGTTGTTGAAGTCGTGCGCCACGCCGCCGGTAAGCTGGCCCAGCGCCTCCATTTTCTGAGCCTGGCGCAACTGATGTTCGGCCGCCTCGCGCTGCGCGATTTCCCGGTGCAGGGCGAGGTTCTTGTCGCGCATGTCGCACGCGTAGCGGCGTGCCTTCAAGGTGATCAGGCAGCCGAGCAGGCCGGTAAGCAGGGTCAGCGATACGGCGGCAGCGGCCAGCAACCTGCTGTGCATGGCGGCAACCGAAGTGCGTTCGCTCAGCATGTCCAGTTCGCTGTGGTCGACATCCGCCACCAGCTCGTGGATGCGTTGCATCAGCTTGCGGCCCAGGCCTGTATTCACCAGCCACATGGCCGTTTTGAGGCGCCCGGCCCGGCGTTGCTGGATGGTGTTGGACAGCTCGTCCATCTTGGCCGCGATCAGCGGATAAAGCGCATCCAGTTCTTGCTGGTGGACCTCGCTGTGTTCGGTGAGCTGGCGCAAATGCGCTTCCAGCACCGGCAACTGCCCCTTGGCCTGCTGAAAGGGCGCGGCGTAACCCTCGTCGCCCGTCAGCAGATAGCCGCGTTGCGCCGACTCGGCTTCCTGCACCGTGGCCAGCAACTGCTGAAGGGCATGCCGCACCTGGATCGAATGCTCGACCAGCCGATCCGCACTTGAACTGGAAAACGCCGTGATGACGACCAGTGCGCAGGCACACAACAGCACCGCGAAGGCGCCGATCAGTCCCAGCCGCACACGCGTCCGCGCCGATTCGTGCTCCATACGCCAACCCTTTGGTCAAACTGACTCAACAGGCCGCAGGTATTGCGTCCTTGCCTACGCGGAATGAATCAGAGCATCCCCAGCACTCTTGCCGAAGTCCAGGGTCCCCGCCGGCGTACCGGGCTCAGCGTTACGCGTGCTCGGTAATGGCCGCCAGCAACGTCTTGCGGTCAAACGGCTTGGGCAGATATTTCATCCATGCCTGCAGTTCCTCCTCGGGCGGCTCGCTGGCGCCGGACATTACGATCATCGGGCACTTGAGCCCTTCCTCGTGCATGGCCTTGCCCATTTCGATGCCGCTCATCCCCCGCTTCAAATTGAGGTCGGTCACCACGACCCCTATGTCGGGGCGCACCGAGGCCACCTGCATGGCCTGCTCGGAACCGTCTGCCGCCACCACTTCGTAGCCGGCGTCCTCAAGCATGTATGCCGTCAGCTCCAGCACGTCACGATTGTCATCCACCAGTAGAACCGTTTTCATGCCATCACCACCCGATTATCTATTTATATGCCAGTGTCAGCGATCCACCGAATAATCTTCGGCATCATTACAACGGATAATGAACATGCTCCCTGAAGTACCGACGATAGCCAAAACCGGGACAATGCATGTGAAGGCTCGGTCAAAGCGTGTTTCAGCTTTCGTCAAAGGCAGGCAAGCGTTCACGATCGGCCGACCCACGTCTTACTAGCGTGCCTCGATGACGATTCCTTTCCCGGTGCATGGACGGTGTTGAAGCGAATAGGCTGGATCGTGTTCGTACTGCTGCTGACGGCTTTTATCCTGGCCGGTGCGTATCGCGCCGTGCACCACCAGGAAGCACGGCCGCCCACGCCGCACACACCTCCTTATCGCTGACGCCAGCGTCAACCGATCGCCTGGCTCACCATGGCTGCAGCCGTTCGCTTCGGTCGTGTTCCGCCTGCGGGTAACGCTTCAATGCGTGCATATCGGCACTACCCTCCCTCACCGCCGAGTAAGCGTGCTTCACCACCGCACGCGTCAGCCTGGAAAGCCGGTCATCCAGCAGCGCGCGTTCGTATTTTGCCTTGATGCGCTCCTCGCAGCGTTCCACTTCGTCGATCAGCGCGCAGTAGCCGTAGTCCATCACATGGCGCAGATTGCCGAACACCTGCAGGTGATATGCACTCGTCATGCTTTCGGCCTGCGGATTGCCGGTGATCGCCGTCAGCTGGTCTTGCAATTCCTTGGCGATAAGCTTGCGCTGGACTGACAAGTGCTCGAACAAGGCGCGAATCCTGGGATGGCCGATATTCGCCGCCACCTTGCGGTAATGCCGGGCGCTATCCATCGTGGCCCCGATCAGGCCATTGAGCAGATTGATGTCACCGTCCGCGTTCATGTGCGTTCTCCCCAGACCAGGACACTGATCTTGAATGCACGCGCGTACATGGGGGGAAGAAACGAGGTAAAAATTTTCGGCTTGCGGCCTGTGGGATGCGCAAACGCCATAGCAAAGCGCATCGGCGAAGGCCGGAATCCACGCTGGTATGGGCGATGGATTCCGGCTTTCCCCGAAGCGCTTTACAGCAGTGAAGCTGGTCAATGACGTCAGGCGAAAAGCATCCTGCGGCGAACCTTAGTTCGACGCATTAATGAGCGGTGCGACTCTTCGCGCGCTGTCTGGTCAGTGCCCGGCAGTCGACGGCGTAGCCGGCGATGCCGCCGTACCATTCGTCGCCGGGGGCGTCATGGGCGCCGTATGGGCGGGTGGCGGGTTATTGGCCGTGGAGGGTTTGGCGGGCGCTGGCGCCGTGGCCGGATTGGCGGGTGCATTGGGATTATTGTTGCCGTTGTTACCATTGTTGCCGCAGCCGCTGAGCGCAAAGCCCAGGCAGGTGACCGCAATAGCGATTGTCGTGCGATTCATGAGATTTCTCCTGACGTGACATGGAAATGGTTCGCGTCGTGCCAAGTGGATCTGTAATCGTGCATCGCCGTACCAGCTACATCTCATTTGACGATTACAAGCCTCACCTTGATCCCCTTGTATGCAAGATTTCGTGGAGTAATTGTCAAAGCCGTGTTTCAAAAACCGAATAAAGCCTGACAATCACGCTCCGCACCCTGCAAAAACGGGGTTTTTCTGAACGAAGTCTCAGCGCATCCGTTTCCTCCTTCGCTTCCATCCGTCAACTCAGCAGGGCCCGGGCGGCGGTACATACCCGGTCGACCGTAAACCCGTATTCCTGCACCACCCTTTCGCCCGGGGCCGACGCCCCGAAGCGGTTCACGCCCAGCATGGCGCCGCGTGGGCCGACGTATTTCTCCCAGCCTTGCGGCACGCCCATCTCCACCGCCAGGCGCGCGCCGATCGACGGCGGCAGCACCTGGTTGCGTTCGCTTTGCGGCAAGGCCTCGAACAGCTCCTGGCTGGGCATGGAGACACAGCGTACGCCAACCCCTGCTTCGCTGAGCCGGCTGGCAGCCGCCAGGATCAGCGGTACCTCGGAGCCGCTGGCGATCAGGATCAGGTCGGGTTTGCCGCCGGGCACATCGCTCAGCACGTAGGCGCCCTGGCGCAGGCCTTCGGCCGCGGCGTAGCGGCTGCGGTCGAGCGTCGGCAGCTTCTGGCGGCTCAGTATCAGCAGCACCGGCCGGTCGCGTGTTTCCACCGCGATTTTCCAGGCGACGGCCGTTTCATTGGCGTCCGCCGGGCGGATCACGATGGCATTCGGTATCGCGCGCAGCGCAGCCAAATGCTCCACCGGCTGATGGGTGGGACCATCCTCGCCCAGTGCCAGGCTGTCATGCGTAAACACGTGCACCACGTGCAGGCCCATCAGTGCCGCCAGGCGGATCGGTGGCCGCATGTAGTCGGAAAAGGTGAGAAACGTGGCGCCGTAGGGAATGAAGCCGCCATGCGCGGCCAGCCCGTTCACGATCGCGCCCATGGCATGTTCGCGCACGCCGAAATGGATGTTGCGGCCGGTGTAATCGCCATGTTCGATCGCTGACTCGCGCTCGCCCGCTTCGCCCGTGCGCGGCGGGCGGAAATCGCCGAACGCGCTTAACGCGGTCTTGGTGGAAGGATCGAGATCGGCCGAGCCGCCGGCCAGCGCCGGCAGCCGCGGCGCCAGCGCGTTCATCACCTTGCCAGAGGATTCGCGCGTGGCGAGCCCTTTCTCGTCGGGCGGAAACACCGGGATATCCGCATCCCACGCTTCCGGCAAGGCAGCCCGCAGGCGCGTGTCCAGTTCTTCGAACAGGCCGGGATAGTGGTTGCGGTAGTCGGTCAAGCGCTGCGTCCAGTCATGCTCCTGCTCACGGCCGCGCTCGGCCACCCGCCGCATGTGGGCGGATACGTCGTCCGGCACCAGGAAATCCGGCTCCGGCGGCCAGCCGAGTTTTTGCTTGGTCTTGCGCACGTTCTCTTCGCCCAGCGCCGAGCCGTGCACCTTGTAGCTGTCCTGTTCGGGCGAGCCGAAGCCGATATGCGTACGCACGCGGATCAGCGAGGGCCGCGCCACTTCGCGGCGCGCCTGGCTGATCGCCATGTCGATGGCGCCGAGGTCGTTGCCGTCTTCCACCGTGATGGTGTGCCAGCCGTATGCGTCGAAACGCTGGACACGGTTTTCCGAGAACGTCACATCGGTGCTGCCGGCAAGCGTGACGCGGTTGTCGTCGTACAGGACGATCAGGCGGCCCAGTTTCAGATGGCCGGCCAGCGATGCCGCTTCGGAGGCCACGCCTTCCATCAGGTCGCCATCGCTGGCGAGCGCATAGGTGTAGTGGTCGAACAGCATGTAGGCATCGCGGTTGTAGCGCGCCGCCAGCTGCGCTTCCGCAATCGCCATGCCCACGGCGTTGCCGAAGCCCTGCCCGAGCGGGCCGGTGGTCACTTCCACGCCGGGGGTATGACCGCGTTCCGGATGCCCGGGCGTCTTGCTGCCCCATTGGCGGAACTGGCGAATGTCATCCAGCGTGAGGCCATAGCCGTACAGAAACAACAAGGCATACAACAGCGCGGAACCGTGTCCCGCCGACAGCACGAAACGGTCGCGATCGGGCCACTGCGGATTGAGCGGGTTGTGCTTGAGATAGCGGTTCCACAACACGTACGCCATCGGGGCGGCGCCAAGCGGCAGCCCCGGGTGTCCGCTATCGGCCTTCTGCACCATGTCGACGGCGAGAAAACGAATCGTGTCGATGCACTTCTGGTCGAGTTCCAGGGACATGATCGGGTAATCGTGCGATGACGGGTCAGTTGCTGCTCTGCGCAGCCGTGCACTCCTCGTGCCCGCAACTGCATTGCGTGCCCTGGCCGCGCAGCTTTTCCGCGTCGCGGCAGTTGTCACTGCAATACTCGTCCATCTGACCGACCTTGCACTGGCAAGGTCCGTACGCACATTTGTGATCGATCTCCATGCAGATATCACCTCGCTGCATAACGTGCACGTCGTGCTTGAACGTGCACCATGCGATGCGGGCGGTTTGGCTGAAGTGAAGATTAGGGCATCGCTTCATGCACGCGGTACGGCGCGGTGCATTTGCAGGTAATTGCCCAAAGTTTCCGTCACACCCTGACCACGCCGGCGGATGCTACTTTCGGCCTTGAACGCCAGTTCCGATGACTTCCCTCTGCATGTTCGACTGATGGTGACCGGCATGGCGACAGCGCAGCGGATGCGCCGTCACTTACGGCAGGAAAGCCTGGTTCTGCTCGGTGTTTCGTTGATCGCCGCGTGTGCACCCCCTGCACGGCCGCCGCAGTTCGCGCCGCGGTCGCACGTACCGCTGGCAGGCACACCCACCGGCACGGCGAACTGGCCGCAGGAACAATGGTGGAAGCGCTACCATGATTCCCAGCTCGATCGCCTGATGGCGCTGGCCACGCGCGATTCGCCCGACCTGCAACAAGCCCAGGCGCGCTACACCGCCGCGGAACGCGCCGTCGACACGCAAAAGGCGCAGCTCAATCCGCAAGTGCGCGGCTACGTGAGCGGCGCACACGCGTACAGCAAAGTGGTCGCGCATGCGCAGCCGGGCAGCGGCACCACCGGCTCGCAAGGCCTCAGCCTTCCGACCAGGCACAGCTGGAGCAACGATGGCCTTGCCGCCGCGCTGTTCAGCTGGGACCTGGATGTCTGGGGCAAGCAGAAAGATGCGGTGGCCCAGGCGATCGGCCAGGCCAATGCGGCCAAGGCCGAATGCGCGATGGCCGCCAATTCGCTGCACTACAACGTCGCGCGCACGTATTTCGATTGGCAAAGCCAGCAGGCGCGGCTGCAACTGGCCCGGCAAGCCGCGCAGGATGCCGCCACCTATCGCAAGCTGGTCGCCCTGCGCGTGCATGCCGGGCTGGACGATCCGCAACGGCTCGACCAGGCCGACGCACGCGTCGCCGAGCAGCAACGCAACATCGCGTCGCTGGAAGGCGCCAGCTCGCTCGACCTGGTGCAGCTGGCCGCGGTGGCGGGTGTTTCCATGCAGGAACTGGGCAGTTTGCAGGCGCACGCCCTGCCCGTTCCCGACACCAACGTGCCGCCTTATGCGGGCCTGGAACTGATCGGCCGGCGGCCCGACATCGTCGCCAACCGCTGGCAGATCGAAGCGTCCGTCAAGGGCATCGACGCTGCGCGCGCCGCCTACTATCCCGACGTGAGCCTGTTGGCGCTGGGCGCGTACCTGCGTGCCTTTCCCAATCTCGGTTCGGGCACGCGCGCCAACGTCGGGCTCGGCAACGTCGGCGCATCGGCAAGCCTGCCGATCTTCAGCGGGGGTCGCCTGAAGGCGCAGCTGGAAAGCCGGCAGGCCGAACTCGACAACGCCGTCGCCACCTACAACAGCACCGTCGTGCAGGCGGCGCACGACGTCGCGCAGCAGATCGCCACCCTGCAGCAGCTGCACGCGCAACAGCTCCAGACCGACCGGCAACTGGCCGACGTCAGCACGCAAAACCAGCGCGCGGACCGGCGCCGCCGGCAAGGTCTGGATGACGACCGCACCTGGCTCGGCCTGCAGATGCAGCTGGCGCAGCAGCGCGATGCGCAAGTGCAAGTAAGCAGCCAGCTGCTGACGGCCAACCTGGCATTGATCTATGCACTCGGCGGCGGCTACCACGACCGCGGCGTCCCCGATCTACCGGCCGGCCCCACCGCACAGGATGCCTCGCGATGAGCCCCACGCACGACAGACACGAGCACGACGACGAAGGCCGCGGCGAATACCGGTACCGCTACAAGTACCTGTACAAGTACGGCGACGAAAAGGACGAGAAACAAGACGGCGAAGGCAAGGAGCAGCCCAAGGAACAACAAGACAAGCAAGACCAACAGGACCAGCAAAAAGAAAACGACGGCGAACAGCAGCGCAAGAAAAAGCGCAAGCGCATCATCGTGATGAGCATCATCGCCGGCGCACTATTGCTCGCCGGCCTGGTCTGGCTGCTGCTTTACCTTTTCGTGTTCAGCAAGCGCGAAACCACCGACGACGCCTACGTGCACGGCAATATGGTCACCATTTCCTCGCGCGTGCCGGGCACGGTGGTGGAAATCGCCGTCGACGAGACCGAGCGCGTGCACGCCGGCCAAGTGCTGATCCGCCTCGACCCCGCCGATGCGCAAGTGACGCTGATGAGTGCCGAGGGCCAGCTTGCCCAGGCCGTGCGCAATGCGCAGCAAGCCATCCAGCAGGCCGCCGAGGCGGACGCGGCGGTGGTGCAACGGCGCGCTCAATACGACACCCAGCGCGACGAATACAACCGCCGCTTTCCCCTGGTGAGCGCGCATGCCGTATCCGGCGAAGAGGCCTACAACGCCGGGCGCCAGATGCGCGCCGCCTACGCCGCCCTTGAGCAGGCCGAACACCAGGCCGCCGCCGCGCACGCGCAGGTGGATGGTACCGACGTGCGCAGCTTCCCCGCCGTGGTGCAGGCACGCGCGCAATTCCGCAATGCGTGGATCAACAACAATCGCGACGCCATCGTCTCGCCCATCGACGGCATCGCCTCGCGCCGCCAGGTGCAGGTGGGACAGCGCGTGCAACCGGGGCAGGATTTGCTCACCATCGTGCCGCTCACCGATCTATGGGTGGACGCGAACTTCAAGGAAACCCAGTTGCAGGACATCCGCGTCGGCCAGCCGGTAACGATCACCACCGACATCTATTCGCATGCGACGTATCACGGCAAGGTGGTGGGCTTCAACGCCGGCACCGGCAGCGCGTTCTCGCTGCTACCGGCCGAAAACGCCACCGGCAACTGGATCAAGGTGGTGCAACGCCTGCCGGTGCGCGTCTCGCTTGATCCGAAGGAACTGCAGCAGCACCCTTTGATGATCGGCCTGTCCGCCGACGTCAACGTGGATACGCACAACCGCCAAGGCACGATGGTGCAAACACAGGTGCACACCAAGCCGTTGATGAGTACCGACGTCTACGAACGCGAGGTACACGATGCGGACGAAAAAGCCGAGCAGATCATCCTGGCCAATACGGTGGGGCCATGAAGCCCTGAGGCCCGAGCATGGCTGACGACGCCAAACCCTACTTCACCGGCAGCATGCTGGCCTTGCTCACCGCCGGGGTGGCGCTGGCCACCTTCATGGAGGTGCTGGACATCTCCATCGTCAACGTGGCCGTCTACACCATCTCCGGCAACCTCGGCGTCAGCCGCGTCGAAGGCACCATGGCGATCAGCGCCTATTCGATGGCCAGCGCGGTGATGCAGCCGCTTACGGGTTCCATCGCACGGCGCTTCGGCGAAGTGAAAACGTTCAGCTTGTCGGTGCTGCTGTTCGTGGTGTTTTCATCGCTATGCGGGCTTTCGCGCAGCATGACGATGCTGATCGTGTTCCGTCTTTGCCAGGGCGCGGTATCCGGCCCGATGGTGCCGTTGTCGCAAACCCTGCTGCTCAACAACTATCCACCCGAAAAACGGCCGATCGCCCTGGCGCTGTGGGCGATGGTGGTGGTGGTGGCGCCCATCTTCGGGCCGATCCTCGGCGGCTGGATCACCGACAACTATCACTGGTCGTGGATCTTCTTCATCAATATTCCGGTGGGCGTGTTCGCGCTGCTGATCACCTGGTCGCTGTTGCGCGACCGCGAAAGCAAGACCTCGGTGGTGAAGGTGGACGGCCTCGGGCTGTTCCTGCTGGCCGTCGGCGTAGGCTGCCTGCAATTCATGCTCGACAACGGCAACGACTACGACTGGTTCTCCTCGAAGATGATCCTGACGCTGGCGCTGGTCGCCGGCGTGTGCCTGATCTTCCTGATCGCCTGGGAGCTGATGCACGACCATCCCATCGTGGACCTTTACCTGTTCAAGCGCCGCAATTTCGCGGCCGGCGTGTTCTGCCTGTTCACCGGCATGTTCTCGTTCTTCGGCGGCACCGTCGTGTTGCCCAACTGGGTGCAGGAGGTGATGTCTTACACCGCTACCTGGGCTGGCTTCGTGGTGGCGCCGGTGGGCATCCCGGCGATCTTCATGTCGCCGCTGGTGGGACGGTTCCAGCACAAGTTCGACATGCGGCTCATCATCACCTGCGGCTTTGCGATCTTTGCCGCGTGCTCGTACTGGATGGCGCATTTCAACGCCGACGCAAGCTACTTCAAGCTGGTGCTGCCGCGCTTCGTGATGGGTTGCGGCATCGCGCTGTTCTTCGTGCCGGTCAACCAGGTGATTCTTTCCGGCCTGCCGCCGGAAAAAGTTGCGAGCGCATCAGGCCTGGCCAACTTCTTCCGTACCATCGCGATGAGCGTGGCCACCGCCGTCAGCACCACGCTGTATACCCACCGCGGCATCTACCACCACGCCAGGCTGGCCGAGCACACGCATACGGACGCACGCGCCACCACCGAATGGCTTGAACGGATACAGCAACTGGGCATTCACAACCGCTCGACCTATGCCGCGCTGAACCAGGTAGTGACGCGGCAGGCCAGCACGCTGGCCATCAATGACGTTTTCTGGTGCTTCAGCATCATCTTCCTGTTTGCGATGGTCGCCATCTGGTTTGCAAAGCCACCCTTCCAGACCAACGCCCAGGCCGGCTGATGCAACATGCTGACACATCACCGACATCTTTCTTTCACATGCAGGTCACCGTGCACGTGAATGATCCATATAAGGGAATACAGGATGGCCGTGCACACGGAGGCGGGAATGCACGTGCTTGTCGTCGAAGACGACCTGGACACGCGGGATCTTCTTGAGCATGCGCTGAAGAAAGCCGGATACGAAGTGTCCCAGGCGGACGGCGTCTCCGGCGCGCTGCAGCTGTTGCATATGCATCCGGACATCGACGTGGTGCTGGTGGACGTGCATCGATGCCGCTGCCAGTCGCCGGAGGACGTCACGCAGGAAATCCGCCAGCGCCTGCACCACGGTCAATACGTGCTCGCTTCCGGCGACTGGGACCGGCTCGAACCGCGCTACCGTGACCGGCAGGACACGACGGTATTGCGCAAACCCTATGGCAAACAGGAACTGCTGCGCGCCATCGGGCGCTGCGTGGCACGGCTCAGCCTGGGCGGTGGCTACGAACCGGGTTAAGAGCTCAAGAACTTTATAGGAAGCTTGTTGCTCGGGGTCCTGCCCCCTCCCCTACTCCGCAGGGGAGGAGATACACCCTGGCGAACACGAGCTACGCACTCAAGTTGGCCCCTGCAATGCATTGGCGCCAGCATCACGCCCAATCCAGAATAAAGCACCCATCCTCACACGATGGAGGCCGCCATGGCTCGTCCCATCTGGACCGGCAACCTCACCTTCGGCCTGCTGAACGTGCCCGTCTCGCTGATGTCGGGCGAACGCGGCACCGACCTGCACTTCCGCATGCTGGACAGCCGCAACAGGGCACCCGTCCGCTACGAGCGCGTCAATGCCGAAACCGGCGAGGAAGTGCCGTGGAAGGAAATCGTCAAGGCCTTCGAGTACAAGAAAGGCAACTACGTGGTGCTCGAACCGGACGACCTCAAATCCGCCGCCAGCGAAAACCGCGAATCGGTGGAAGTGGAAGCGTTCGTCGATGCATCAAGCATCGGGCCGGAGTACTTCGAGAAGCCTTACATCCTCGTGCCCGGCAAGAAAGCCGAGAAGGGCTACGTGCTGTTGCGCGAAACACTCAGGCGCACCGGCAAGATCGGCATCGCGCGGGTGGTGATCCGCACGCGCGAATATCTTTCGGCGGTGATCCCGCGCAAGCACGCCTTGATCCTGGTGCTGATGCGGTTCCAGCAGGAACTGGTGGACGCCGAAGACTTCGCCATTCCCAGCGAGGACATCAGGAGCTACCGCATCAGCGAGCGGGAATTGTCGATGGCCGAGCAACTGATCGAATCGATGACCAGCGAATGGTCACCGGACGCCTACAAGGACGAATTCCGCGACCGGCTGCGCAAGGTGATCGAGCGGCGCATGAAAGCCAAGGGCGCGCTGGCGGAATTCGAGGAACCGGCCGCCGAGGAAACCGAAGCCGCCACCAACGTGGTGGATTTCATGGCACTGCTGAAGCAAAGCATCGATACGAAAAAGCGCACGCCGGCGAAGGTCGGGGCGAAGCCGAAATCATCGGGACGCGCGGCAAAGAAAGGCAAGGCCGCAAAGAAAAGCGGCACGCGGCGCAAGGCGAGCTGAGGCTTGCAACGGAGACATGGCATGCCCGCTCGCCTTGGCAAAACCCGCATCGGCATTTCCGGCTGGCGCTACGCGCCGTGGCGTGGCGTGTTCTACCCCGACGACCTGCCGCAACGCGACGAGCTTCACTACGCCTCGCGCCAATTCAACACCATCGAAATCAACGGCAGCTTCTATTCGCTGCAGAACCCTGCCAACTACCAGCGCTGGTACGAGCACACACCGCGCGGCTTCGTCTTTGCGGTCAAGGCGCCGCGCTACGTCACCCACATCAAGCGGCTCAGGAACGCGGAGCAAGGCCTGGCCAACTTCTTCGCATCCGGCGTGCTGGCCTTGAAGGAAAAGTTCGGCCCCATCCTGTGGCAACTGCCGCCCAGCCTGCGCTACGAGGAAGAAAAACTGGAATCGTTTCTAATGCAGCTCCCGCGCGACAGCGAAGCCCTGGCCGCCATGGCACGCGAGCATGACGGCACGATCGAAAAGACCATTGTCACGGCAGACCGCAAGCGCCCCATCCGCCATGCCATGGAAGTGCGCCACGCGAGCTTCGTCAACGAGACATTCATCGCCCAGCTCCGCCGCCACGACGTGGCGCTGGTGGTGGCCGACACCGCCGGCCGATGGCCGTTCCTGGAAGACGTCACCGCCAGCTTCATGTACCTGCGCCTGCACGGCGACAAGGAGCTTTATGCCAGCGGCTACAGCAACGCCGCACTGAACCGCTGGGGCAAACACATCGATGCATGGCGCAAAGGCAGCGAACCGAAAGACGCCACGCGCTGCAGCGACGCGAAGCCGCGCAAGCGCGCAAGCCGCGACGTGTATTGCTATTTCGACAACGATACCAAGGTGAAGGCGCCGTTCGATGCGCGCAAGCTGGCGGAGAAGCTTGTGTAGAACGCCCACCACCACCTGCGCGCTGAACGCCCTTCCCCACCCAACATCCTGGTCACATTCACTTGCCTTGTCGTTGACATATCCCGTTGCAAGGTCGCTGGGCATGGGCCGCCGCGGCAGAGCAGACGTGAGCCTTCGGGAATATCAGCGCAAACGCAACTTTGAAAGCACCAGGGAGCCGAAACCGGATACCGCGGTTCCGGAGGGAGCCCGCGCGCTGTTCGTGGTGCAACTGCATCACGCCCGGCGCCGCCATTTCGATTTCCGCCTGCAGGTGGGCAACGCACTGAAAAGCTGGGCGGTGCCGAAGGGGCCGAGCTATAACCCGAAGACCAAGCGTCTTGCGGTGGAAGTGGAAGACCACCCGGTGGCCTATGCGGATTTCGAAGGCGACATCGAGGAAGGCTACGGCAAGGGCCACGTCGATCAGTTCGATCGCGGGGTATGGTCCACCGATGGCGACCCGCTTGCGCAGCTGAAAAAAGGCCATCTGCGCTTCGAACTGTTCGGCGAACGGCTGAAAGGCGGCTGGCACCTGGTACGTAGCGGCCGCAAGGAGCGTCAACCGGCCTGGTTTTTGATCAAGGCCGAGGATGCCTTTGCCAGCGACGTGGAAGCCGATGACCTGCTGGACGCCAGGATGCGCGAAAGCACGCGCAAAGCTGCCAAATCGGAGAGCGCGCGCGTCGCGGCAAAGAAATCGACCGCACGCGTGCGCAAGCCGCCCGCCGTGCGCAAGCTTGGCAAGACATCGCTGGTCAACCAGGCCAAAGCCTTGCCAAGCGCGAAGAAGGCCGCGCCCAGCGCCGAATTCTTTGCGCCCGCGCTGACCCAGTTGCGCCTGGAGCCGCCGGCCGGCGACAACTGGCTGCACGAAGTGAAATGGGACGGCTACCGCATCCTCGCCACCATCGCCAAAGGCAAGGTAGCGCTGTGGTCGCGCAACGCCCTGCGCTGGGATGAAAAGATTCCCGACATCCTGCAGGCGATCGCCTCGCTCGGTCTCGATTCGGCGCGCATGGATGGCGAGCTGATCGCCACCGACAGCCAGGGCCGCAGCGATTTCAACGCGCTGCAGAAAACCTTGTCCGGCGAAGCGCAGCATCCACTGGTGTACGTGCTGTTCGACCTGCCCTACTTCGAAGGCTACGATCTTTCGCGTGCCCCCCTGCTTGCACGCAAGACGCTGCTTGAGCGCATGCTTGGCCACGGCCGCACGCACTTGGCGTACAGCTCCCACACGCTGGGAGACGGGCCCGAAGCCATGCAACGCGCGGTGGATTTCAAGCTGGAAGGCATCGTGTCCAAGCGTATCGATTCGGCTTATCACGCCGGACGCAGCGGCGACTGGCTCAAGGTGAAGCGCCTGGAGGGCGATGAATTCGCGGTGATCGGCTACACGCCGCCCAAAGGCAGCCGCAGCGGTTTCGGCTCCTTGCTGCTGGCCAAGCCCGATCCCGATCGTCGCGATGGCTGGCTGTTTGCAGGCCGCGTCGGCACCGGCTTTACCGATAAGTCACTGGCAGAAACCGCCGCCTTGATCACCCGCAACGCATCGCGTAAAACACCGCCGAACCTAAGCAATATCGATCCGCTGCTGCGCGATGCGTGGTGGATCAAACCGAGCCTGGTTGCGGAGGTGAATTACCGCGGCATCGGCAACAACAACTTGTTGCGCCAACCCAGCCTGAAGACGCTGCGCATGGACAAGACACCGGACGATTTGCGAAATGCCGACCGCACGCCGGCAAAAACTTCAAAGGCAGCCAAGAAGACCGCCAAGTCCGTACCTGCACGCGCAGCGTCGCAAGATACCGACACCGGCCCGGTCACCATCACGCATCCGGATCGTGTGGTGTTCCCCAGCGACCACATCACCAAACAGCAAGTCGCCAACTACTACCAAAGCATCATGCCGTGGTTCCTGCCTGGCGTGCTTGGCCGTCCTCTTTCCGTCATCCGCTGTCCGGAGGGTGCGGAAAAAACCTGCTTCTTCCAGAAGCATCCGGTGCAGGGCCTGCATCGCGTGGGTTTTGTGCGGCTGAAGGAGGAAAAAGGCTCCCAGGCCGTGTACATCTACGTGAAAGATGCCAACTCCGTCATAGAGCTGGTGCAATTCGGCACGCTGGAATTCCACCTGTGGGGCAGCATGGCCGACAACCCCGACAAGGCCAACCGCGTGGTGTTCGACCTGGACCCGGCGCCGAAAGTCGGCTGGGAACGCGTGGCGGCCGCGGCGCGCCTGCTCAAGACATGGCTGGACCGCATCGGCCTTAAATCCTTCCTGCGCACCACCGGCGGCAAGGGCTTGCACGTGGTGGTTCCGCTCAACCCGGGTTGCCCATGGCCGCAGGTGAAGGATTTCTCGCATGCGATCGCCAGCACCATGGCCAGCGCGTATCCGGATGAATTCATCGACACCGCCAGCAAGGCCAAGCGCAGCGGCAAGATCTTCGTGGACTACCTGCGCAACAGCCGCGGCGCCACCAGCATCGCCAACTATTCCTTGCGCGCGCGCAAAGGCGCACCGGTAGCCGTGCCGCTGCGCTGGGAAGAACTGTCCAAGCTCGAGAGCGGCGATGCCTTCAACATCCACACCCTTCCCAAGCGCCTGGCGCGATTGCGCAAGGACCCGTGGGAGGGCATCGACACGGTCGAACAATCGCTCGATACGGCTCTGGAAATCTTGCACAACCAACAATGACGCGGAGAATCGCCCATGACGACCACGCTTGAAAAATCCTTGCGGCGCGAAATCGAGGTAGAAGGACACCCCTACACGGTGGTGCTGGACGCACAAGGGTTGAAGATCACGCGCAAGGCGCACCGCAAAGGCATCGAATTGAAGTGGAACGATTTGATCAATGGCGATGCCGCGGTGGCGGCGGCGTTGAATGCGTCGGTGGGGGAGCAACAGGGATGAAGGCGCCACCGCTTGGCTCCCTCTCCCCGGAGGAGAGAGCCGAATTCACTACTAAGCCTAATGGCACTAACTTAAGCGTGTATCCCGACGCTTGTAGTGATGTGCCCCCTCCCCTGCGACAGCAGGGGAGGGGTGGGTGGGGTCGCTTGTCCTTTCGCGTACAGCCGAATGTCGCCATGGCTTCTGATAACAAGAGGCCATATGGCAACGTGGGGCTCTTGCCGCTCGCTGCGCTCGCACCCCACCCCAGCCCTCCCCTACTGTCGCAGGGGAGGGGGTAAATCCCGGCAAGCCATGGAGCAATGGCGCTTAAGTCAGTGCCATCACTACTAAGCCCGCTTCCTCGTCCGCGCAGCCTTCTTTGCCGCCGTAGAACGCCCACGCGCACCCTTCGTACGCGCTGCCTTCTTCGCGGCCGCTGACCGCGATGCCGAGCTTCGCTTGGATGCCGCGCGCTTGCCCTGTGCCGACAACGCACGCTTGGAAGCCGCCCCGCGCCCTTCCCTGCGCAAGGCGCGCGAGGAAGCACTGGCGCGCTTGGCGCTGGAACGCTTGGTGGTGGCGCGTTTGCGCGTGGCGGACTTGCCGGTGCTGGCGCGCTTGCGGCTTGCGCTTTTCTTGCTGGAAGCCTTCTTGCCGGACGATTTCTTCCGCGGCACCTTGACGCCGGCGCGGCGCGCCTTGGAAAGCCCGATCGCGATCGCCTGCTGCGGCGAACGTGCGCCGTGCTTGCCTTTGCGCACGTGCTCGATTTCCTCGTGCACGTATTCGCCGGCCTGGGTGCTGGGTGATTTGCCTTCGCGCTTGTCTCGGGCGGCCGCTTGCCGGGTCTTTCTCTCGGGCATGTCGTGATCTCCGAAGTGGGCGAGCAAAAACAGCTTTACTCGCGGCGGCGTCGAGGCGTTGTCAAAAAATGTCGCGCTCAATGCTTGCGAATGATGGTGATGCGCCCATTCGGTTCCAGCCTGGCGACGCTGATGTCGCGGATGTCTTCCATGCCCTCGGTATGCAGGGCGCGCCGAAACGCCGCCTTGGGAAGACACACACGCTCCAAGGCGCCCGGCACCAGCTCGCCATCGTGCACCAGCACCGTGGGGCGGCCTTCCACGAAACGATTCAACCAGGGCGAACGCGTGCATACCCAGGCCACGGCGCGATCCGCGGCCAGCATCGACGCCACGGCGATAAGGCCGCCCTGGAAGGAACCGTCGTGCCCCACGATGGAATTGCGCAACACGCCGCCGACCAGCACCAGCACGATGATGTCGAAGGTGGACATGTCGCCGAACGAACGCTTGCCGACGATGCGCATCATGAACACGGCAGCCAGATACACGGCGACGCCACGCCACACGAACTGCCACCAGGGCATGGCCATTTCGAATGCGTTACTCATGCAGCAGTCTCCAGGCAATGGACCAATGGTGGTCACTATCCCGCGTTGGCCCGCGATAAATGGTTGATGGCGCGTGAATGCACACCATGCCCCGGCCGTCACAAGGAATTTGTTTCCCCTGCACGTGTACGCGCTCACAGTGCACGCAAGCATGGCAAGCCGCGAGGAGGGCATTCCATGAACCGCATTCATGCGACCGCGCGTACCGCACTGCAGGTCCACGCGGAAGTACCCGAACCTACCCCGGAAAAACCGCCGTCCCCTTCACCCTCGCCATCACCCGGCATTCCCGATCCCGGCCCCGAGCCGCCGCTGCCGACGCTTGAGCGCCCACCGCTTACCGATCCGGAGCCGCCACCCGCGCCGATTGGCGATCCGGCGGGCACACCGCCCGTGCCGCAGGCGTTGATTTGAATCCATGCGGACGACAACGTCTTCGTCGCAGGTTGGAGGTGGGCGCACGCGAACCCCAACGTTCGCCACAAAAAACGCCCCGGATTTAAACGTGTCGATATCCGTCACAACGCATTTGCCAACGCCAGATGATGCTGCAGTGTCGGCAGCGCCTGCGTCGCAAACGTCTTCAAATCGCCATCCGAACCCGAGGTGGATTCCGCCTGGAACAAGGCCACCGCTTCGCGATGGTCCTTCACCATCATTTGCGCATACGCCGTATCGAAATCCTTGCCATGCAAGGGACGCAGCTGGGCAAGTGCGGACTCCTGCTCCTGCTTGAGCGAGGCCGATACGGTATAGCCGTCCTTTTGCGCGATGCGTTTCAACTCCTGGTTGGCCTTGGTGTGGTCGCGCAGCATGGTGGCGGCAAATGACTTCACCTTGGCCGATTGCGCCTGCGCTTGCGCAAGGCGCGCCGCGATGATTTCCGTGTTGCCCGCGGCCGAGGCAGCCATGACGAAGCGAACGTCCTGGGCCGTGTGCGCACCGACCGCACCCGTCGCGGTGTTGGACGCATTGGACGTTCCGTTCTGCGCCTGGACTGACAAAGCCATCACCAACATAAACGGAAGCACAAGAGCAAGATTCAGCCGTGGCATGTCTGCATCTCCTGGTGAAATTCCATCGCATAGGTAGCATCGGCGGCGTGACTCGCGCGTATCGATGGCGTCGTGCACATTTTTTGCGCGTCCGTTTACGTTTGCGCTCATGCGCGGGTTAGGGTCGAAGGCCTACAGTGCCATGCAACAGCGAACATCGCGGAGCATGCTCATGGCCGAACTTGTCGTTGCCTGTTTCGATACGCAATTCGATGCCAGTGCGGCTGCCGAAAAATTATTGTCGCGCGGGCTTCGGCGTGAACAAATTGTCTTGAGCTTCGATGAAAGCGTCGGAGGCGCAGCTTCCAGTTCCAGCGCGCCAACCACGGTGGTGTCGACGGCCAGCCATACCGGCCGCATCGACACCAGCACCGGGCGCGACAAGCCGAAGCGCACATCCGCCTCCGATCGCACGCCGCAGCCGTTGCCCGACCCCCGTTTGATCGGACACGCCACGCTGGTGGTCGAGTTGCATGGCGAGATGTCGATGGACGACGTATGTGCGCTGCTCGACGACGCCGGTGCGAGTTCGGTGCGAGCGGAGGAGCAAGGCGCAGACCACCGCGAGGACCCGGCGATGTGGCCGAGCGCAGGCGATGCAACGCAGGAAGATGTGCAGCGCAGTGTCGATGCGGCCAAGCGCGGTGCGACGCTGGGCACTCGCCGCGCGCGTTAGCGATCGACGCCTAGCGCCATTACTGCCGCGCTTCCAGGCGCATCCCGCGCGGCGTCAGCCAGCGTTCCACGCCTTCGAACAAGCCTTGTACCACCAGCGCCATGCAGGCGGCCGGAATGGCGCCTTCCAGGATCAGCCCCGTGTCGTCCAGGCGGATGCCGGTCACGATGGGTTGCCCGTAGCCACCCGCGCCGATCAGCGCACCCAATGTCGCGGTGCCGACATTGATCACGGCGGCGGTCTTGACGCCCGCCAGGATCGAGCGCATCGCCATGGGCAGTTCCACGCGGCGCAACCGCACACCGCGCGGCAAACCCAGCGCGGCAGCGGATTCACGCAGGTCCGGCGGAATGCCGGCCAATCCCGTGTAGGTGTTGCGCACGATCGGCAGCAGGCTGTACAGGAACAAGGCCGCAATCGCCGGCCACGTGCCGATGCCGAAGAACGGGATCATGAAGACGAACATGGCCAGCGACGGGATGGTCTGCAACACGCCGCTGAGCGCCATCACCAACTGGCCCAGCCGTTTTGCGTGCGCCGCGAACACGCCCAGCGGTATCGCGATGCATACGGCTGCCAGCAGCGAGATGCAGACCAGGCGCAGATGCTCCAGGGTGCGTTGCCACAGCCGCCCCCATAGCCCTGCGCCGTCGCCATCCGACTGCACGCCAAGAAAAGCCGCGGCCACCGCGGTTTCCTTTTCGCCATGCAGTTTCACCATGGCGTTCATCTGCCGCATCGCGTCGGCGTCTATGCGGCCGGCAAGCTTGTTCAATACTTCGACGAAAACAGGCGAGCGCCGCGCAAGATCGAGCCGATAGAGATAGACCGCGTCGTAATGCGGAAAATAATGCCGGTCGTCATCGAGCGTGCGCAGGTGGTAATAGGGAATCTCCGCATCGGTGCTGTAGAGGTCGATGGCGTCCACCGCACCGCTGGCCAACGCACGATAGGCAAGCGCGTGATCCAGCCCGCGCACCTGCATTTGCGGCAAACCGTAGCGCTGGCGCAAACCCGGCCAGCCGTCGCTGCGCGCCATGAATTCGTTGGAGAAACCAAAACGCAGCTCCGGATGCGCGGCGAGATCCGACAGGCGCTGGATGCCGAGCTGCGCGGCGCGATCCTCGCGCATGCCGATCGCATAAGTGTCGTTGAAGCCCAGGGAATCGGTGATGCCCAGGCCCAGCGGCTTGAGCGCGGCGCGCAGCGTGGGGATGCCCGCGTCCGGCGGAACCTGCTTCAGCAGCTCATGCGTCAGCGTACCGGTGTATTCCGGATAGGCATCGATGTCGCCGTGCTGCAGCGCGCTCCACAGGATCGCCGTACCGCCCAGTTCACGCTGATGCACGGCTTGCACGCCGGCCTGCCTTACTGCCAGTCGCGCCACCTCGCCGAGGATCACCGATTCGGTGAATTGCTTGGAGCCGATGCGCACGGGCGCGGCCTGGGTCCACGCCGGAAACAGCAGCAAGGCGGCCAACACCATCCACATGCGCTTCATGACGACACACCCCGCAAGGTGCGCTGCGCTTCCACGAAACGGGTCACGAAGGGATCGGCCGGCCGCTGGCAAAAATCGTCCAGCCGTCCGTCCTGCACCACCTTGCCATTGCGCATCAGCACCAGGCGATCGGCAAACCAGGCCGCTTCGGCCATGTCGTGGGTGACGACGATGACGCTCTTGCCGAGCTGGTCGAAGATCGCCTTCAGTTCGTCCTGCAGTTCATGACGCACGATCGGGTCAAGCGCGCCCAGCGGTTCGTCCAGCAGCAAGGCATCCGGATCAAGCATCAGCCCGCGCATCAGCGCCACGCGCTGGCGCTGGCCGCCGGACAGCTCGGCGGGATAGCGCTCCAGCACACCCTGCGGCAGATGCGTCAGCGCCGCCAGTTCTTCCGCACGCTGGCGGATGCGGTCACGGCTCCAGCCCAGGTGATGCGGCAGCAGCGCCAGGTTGCCCAGCGCGGTAAGGTGCGGAAACAGGCCTCCCTCCTGGATCACGTAGCCCACGCGCCGGCGCAGCGCCAGCACGTGTGCTGGTTCCAGCATGGAACCATCCACCCAGATCTCGCCGCGGTCCGGCCATTCCAGGCCCAGCAGCACGCGCAGCAGGGTCGATTTGCCTGAGCCGCTGCTGCCGATCAGCGCGGTATTGCTGCCGGCCGGAAAACGCAGGCTGATGTCGTCCAGCGCAATGACGTTGCCATAGCGCTTGCTGACGCCGCGGAGCTCGAACGCTTCGGAGGAGGCGTTGCCGATGGGGGGCATTAGGGGATGGGCGTGGGCAGTGGAAGCGGCATTCTAGGCCGGAAGCTGGCGCAGGTTGGTGGTGAGCGCACGCGAACCCCACCATCGCGCACGTTGGGGTTCGCGTGCGCTTACCGCCAACTTGCGTCCAAGGCGCTTGAAAGGTGGATGTTGCAAAGCAGCATGTATCCTAGCGCCATGGCTTCCCACCCCACCCTGCTGCATTACTGGCGCCGCCTGCGTGGCTCGGACCGCTACGCCGAATGCCAGCGCGTGTTGCTCGCCCTCGGCGGGGTGATCCTGTATTGCCTGTGGGGCAACCATGCGGCCGCGATGACTCCGGCCATGCTGGGCGTGATCGCCTGCGCGCTGGCCGAAACCGAGGATCACTGGCGCAGCCGCTCCATTACCCTGCTGGTCACGCTGGTCTGCTTTGCCGGCGTGGCCTTTACGGTGGAATGGCTGCTGCCGCATCCCTGGCCGTTCGCGCTGGCGCTGGCGGCGATGACCTTCGTGCTGGTGATGCTCGGTTCGATCAGCGCGCGCTACGCCACCATCGCCGGCGGCACGCTGATCCTGGCGGTGTACACCATGATCGGCACCGACCAGCCGCATCCGCCCGCTTCGCTGGTCACCGAGCCCTTGCAGCTGCTGGGCGGCGCCGCCTGGTATGGCCTTTTGTCACTGCTGTGGAGCGTGCTCTCGCCCCAGCTTGCCGTGCGCCACGCCTTGGCCCGCGTGTTCGACGCGCTAGGCGATTACCTGCAGACCAAGGCCGCGCTGTTCACGCCGGTGCGCGGCATCGACCGCGACGCGCTGCTGCTGACGCTGGCGATGCAGAACGAACAGGTGGTGGATGCGCTCAACGACACCCGCATCGTGCTGATCGACCGCATCGGCATGCGCCGCCCGCGCGGCGCCACCGCGGCGCGCCTGCAGCTGTACTTCAAGGCGCAGGACATCCATGAGCGCGTCAGCTCCGCGCACTATCCCTATGCCGAACTGGCCGAGGCGTTCTATCACAGCGACGTGCTGTTCCGTTGCGAACACCTACTGCGCCTGCAGGCACAGCAATGCCACGCCCAGGCCGATGCATTGCGCCTGCGCACCGCGCCCAAGCCGGCCGCCGACCTGCGCGCTGCGCAAAGCGATTTGCGCAGCGCCATCCATGCACCGCGCGGCAACCTCCCAGCCCCGTCCGAACAACTGCTGCGCTCGCTCGAAGCCCTGTTGCGAAACATCACCGCCATCCAACTGCTGCTGGAGAACGATCACACGCCGACGACGCTCGACGGCGAGGATGGCGCCCTGCAAAACCCCGGCCCGCAAACCCTGGGCGAAGTGTGGGAGCGCATCACCATCCAGCTCTCGCCGCGCTCGTCGCGCTTCCGCCACGCCATCCGCCTGGCGCTGGCGCTGACGGCCGGCTTCGGCGTGCTGCGCCTGGTGCATCCGCTGTACGGCTACTGGATTCTGCTGACCACCCTGCTGGTCTGCCAGCCGAGCTACGGCGCCACGCTCACGCGCATGCTGCAGCGTGTGGCCGGCACCGTCATCGGCGTGGTGATCGGCTGGGCCACGCTGCGCCTGCTGCCCGCCGAACCGTGGCCCCTGCTACTGATCGTGCTGTCCTGCGTGGTGTTCTTCGCCGCAAGGTTGCGGCGCTACACCCTGGCGACCGCATCCATCACCGTGTTCGTGGTGCTGTGCTTCAGCCAGGTCGGCCACGGCTACGACGTGATGTGGCCGCGCCTGCTCGACACCCTGATCGGCGCCGCCATTGCCGCCCTTTCCATCTACCTGGTACTGCCGGACTGGCAAGGCCGCCAGCTCGACCAGGTGCTGTCCAACACCTTGCGCAACGACGCACGCTACCTGCAGCAGGTGATCGCGCAATACGTCCACGGCAAACGCGACGACCTGCCCTACCGCATCGCCCGCCGCGAAGCCCACAACGCCGACGCCGCGCTCAGCGGCATGCTCGCCAACATGCTGCGCGAACCGGGCCGCCAGCAACGCGGCAACGAAGACCTGCTGCGCTTCCTCACCATCGCCCACACCATGCTCGGGCATATTTCCGCGCTCGGCGCGCACCGCCAGGCGATCGCCTGCGCCGACGCCCGCGATACCGTGACGCTCGCCGGCAATCTGGTCGTCACCAAACTGGAACAGCTGGCCGATGCGCTGCTGGCTACCGCAGCCACGCCACTGGAAAGCGACGCGGAGCAAAGCATGATGCCCGCAGCGGACGGCGTGGCAGACGAAACGGCGCGCCTGGTGCTGGGACAGCTCGGGCTGATCCTGGCGCAGCGGGACCGCCTGGGAAGCGTGGTGCGGGATATTCGCCACGGGTGATCGAGGCCGACACCGTAGGCTGGATGAAATCCCAGCATCGCCACGCAAATAGATGCTGGGATTTCATCCCAGCCTACAGTCATTCCAGCCTACAAGAACCAATGCGAACCAAGCGACACCGGCGCAGGCCGGTGCGGCCGCGCATGGATGCGCGCCTGCTTTTCTGGGGCCCCTAGGGGCGGTGAAGGGTGGGTGGACAAGGCCCCGCAGGGGGCATGGGCATGGAGGCCCATGCCTTTTCGTCAGCACAGGATGTGCTGTCGAAAAGCCCCGCCCACCCTTCACGGACTTGGCGGGCAGGACGCCCGCCAAGCGCCCCCTCGGGGTGCCCTTCTCTTTGGTTACTTTCTCTTACTACGGGCATCCTGCCCTTCGCCCTTCGGGCCAGCATGCGCTGTTCGCCCGCGTTCCTGACGCGGGCGTGGGCACGCAAGAGAAAGTGACTCGGTCGCCCCGCGACCGAAAGCGCCGCAGGCAATGCATGAGCATCACGAGATGCCAGCGTTCTCCAGGGAATCAAGCCGCCAGACACCACATATCCAATCCAACCCACCCCATGCACAAACCTCCCCCATGACAAAACCGTCATAGACGAACACCCCCAATCAGCGGATAGTTACACTCACCTCTGAGCACAACACACCACACAACTCCGAGGCGCCCGGCCTAAGGTTCCCCAACCGGAATACGGCCAGGCGTCCGTGATCCCCGCAAGGGACCACCAGGGTGGGCGCGGAAACGCGTTCGCCTCCCCATTTTGGAAAGGAGCAAAGATGCATGTCCCCGCTGGCTGACCGCTACGGCCGCCGGTTTCCGTATTTGCGGCTATCGGTCATACCCGCGTGCAACTTCCGTTGCACGTATTGCCTGCCGCACGGTTACCACGCCGGGGCGAACGCCGCCGCGCCGCTGTCCCTGCCGGAGATCGCGCGCCTGCTGCGCGGCTTTACCGAACTGGGCATGCACAAGCTGCGCATCACCGGCGGCGAGCCGAGCGTGCGCAAGGACCTCACCGACATCCTGCGCACCGCCGCGGCCGTGCCCGGCATCACCAAGCTGGCGATGACCACCAACGGCACCCTGCTGAGTCGCGACCTGCACGCGTGGATGGACGCCGGCCTCAACGCCATCAACGTGAGCGTGGACAGCCTGGACCGCGCCGCCTTCGCGCGCATCACCGGGCATGACCGGCTGGACGACATCCTGCACGGCGTGGACATGGCGCTGGCCGCCGGCCTGCCTTCGGTCAAGCTCAATGCCGTGCTGCTGCGCGACGTCAACGACCAGCAATTGCCGGCATGGCTGGATTACCTGCGCAACCGGCGCATCGGCGTGCGTTTCATCGAGCTGATGCAGACCGGCGACAACCTGCCGTTCTTCCGCCAGCACCACGTGCGCGCGCAAACCCTGGAAACCGAATTGCTGGAGCACGGCTGGCAAGCCCTGCCGCGCGCCGCCGACGCTGGCCCCGCGCGCGAATACCGCCATCCGGATTACGCCGGCCGCATCGGCATCATCGCGCCCTACGCCAAGGATTTCTGCGCCGGTTGCAACCGCCTGCGCGTGACCGCCACCGGCGATCTGCGCCTGTGCTTGTTCGGCGAATTCGGCATTCCCTTGCGCCCGCTGCTGCAAGCGGACGATCAATTGGAAGACCTGGTGCGCGCCATCGGCGGCCAGATCGGCCGCAAGGAACAGGGGCATTTCCTGCATGAAGGCCGCACCGGCATAACGCCTCATCTCGCATCTACCGGGGGTTGATCCATGCAACAGCGCGAGGAACGCGCCCATTTTCATATGGCCGACGTGCGCCGCAAGCGCATCACTGCGCGCCGAGCGGTCGCCATCGGCGAACTTAGCGCAGGCGCCGATGCGTTTGCGCAAATCGTCGAACGCCGCCTGCCCAAGGGCGATGCGCTGGTGATGGCGGAAATCGCCGGCCTGCAAGGCGCCAAGAACGCTTCCCAGCTGATGCCGCTTTGCCATCCCTTGCCACTGGAATACATCGACGTACGCTGCGTGCCGGTCGGCGAGCGCCACGCCATCCGCGTCTATTGCGAAGTGGCGACATTCGCGCGCACCGGCGTGGAGATGGAAGCGCTGGCGGGCGCGAGTGCCGCGCTGCTTACGCTTTATGACCTGACCAAGCCGGTGGAGCCTGCGCTGTCCTTCGGCGGCGTGCGCCTGTTGTTCAAGGAAGGCGGCAAAAAAGGCCTGTGGCTGCATCCGGACGGCATGAGCGATGCGGAGCGCGAACACTACAAGCCCCGCGGCACGGCCAAACTGGATGGCGCCAGCGCCGCGGTGATCACGCTCAGCGACCGCGCCAGCCGCGGCGAATACGCCGATGCCTCCGGCCCGCTGCTGGTGGAACGCCTGCGCGAACTGGGCGCGGACGTGCATGACGTGGAACTGCACCCCGACGAACCCGAACCGCTTGCCGCGCGCCTGCGCGAACTGGCCGGCAGCGGCGTCAAGCTGATTCTCTGCACCGGCGGCACCGGCCTGGGCCCGCGCGATCGCACGCCCGAAGCGCTGGCGATGGTGGCGGACCGCCACGTCGATGGCATCGGCGAACTGTTCCGCAGCGAAAGCAGCCAGCACACGGCCATGGCCTGGCTGAGCCGCGCGCATGCGGTGCTGATCGGCGGCACGCTGGTGATTGCCCTGCCCGGCAGCGCGAAAGCCGTCGCGCAAGGCATGGACATCCTCGCGCCGATCCTCGCGCATGCGCTGAGCATGGCCGCAGGCGGAGCACACGCATGAGCCAGGAAACGCTCGCCTACGAAGACGCCTTGCGCATCGTGCTCGGCGCCAGTGCAACACTCGGCGCGGAACATTGCCCACTCGGCGCCTGCCTTGGCCGCGTGCTCGCCACGCCGCTGATCAGCGCCGTGAACCTGCCGCCATTCCACAATTCGGCGATGGATGGCTTTGCGCTGACCGGCAACGCCATCGTTCCCGCCGGCACGGAACTGTCCATCGAAGGCGAACAAGCCGCCGGCGATGGCGTCACCTATGCCGGCATCGGCGCATGGGAAATCATGACTGGCGCGCGTATTCCCGATGGCCTGGACCGCGTGGTGCCGGTCGAACAGACCGAACGCTTCGCGCCATCGCGCGTGCGCTTGCTGGCCGATGTCGCAGCCGGCCAGAACGTGCGCATGGCAGGTTCCGACGTGATGCGCGGCGAGCAAGTACTGGGCGCAGGCACCGCGCTGCAAGCGCAACACCTGATGCTGCTGGCGGCGCTCGGCGTGGCCGATGTAGCGGTCATCCAACGGCCGCGCGTCGCCGTCATCTGCACCGGCCGCGAACTGGTCGACGATCCCGCGCAAGCCTTGGCGCCGGGACAGATCCGCAATTCCAACGGCCCCTTCCTCGCGGCGCGCCTGCCATTGGCCGGTGCCGAGGTGGTGCACACGGAAACGGTAGGCGACGATACCGAAGCGTTTGAAGCCGCCGTGCGGCGCGCCTGGCAGGCCGGCGCAAAAATCATCGTGACCAGCGGCGCCGTCTCCATGGGCCGTTACGATTTCGTGCCGCAGGCGCTGGAACGGCTGGGCGCGGAAACCTTGTTCCACAAAGTGGCGATCCGCCCCGGCAAGCCGCTGCTGTTCGCGCGCCTGCCCGGCGACCTGCTGTTGTTCGGGCTGCCGGGCAACCCGATCGCCGTGGCGGTGGGCTTGCGCTTTTTCGTGGAGCCCGCGCTGCGCGTGATGCTGGGCCTGCCGCAGGAATCGCCGCGCCGCGCCACCTTGATCAACCGGTACAGCAAGAAACCGCGCCTGCGCTTTCACCTGAAGAGCCGCCTGCATCTGGATGCGCACGGGCACCTGGGCGTGGAGATACTGGAAGGCCAGGAGTCCTACCGCATTCGTCCACTTGCCGAGGCCAATGCGTGGGCGGTGATGCCCGCCGAGGTCGATGTACTGGCCGCCGGCGCGCTGGTCGATGTCTACGGCGTGGGCCATCTCGAATTTCCCTTGCCTTGCGGAAGCACGCCATGAAGGTTCGCATCACCTTGTTCGGCGCATTGCGCGAAGCCGATGCACAAGGCTTTATCGAGCTGGAAGCACCCGCGCATTGCACCATCGCCGAACTGCGCGAGTTGCTGCGCGAACATCTGCGCGAACATGCGCCGCACATCAGCGCTGGGCTGGTGCAACGTTCCGCGTTTGCCAGCAACGATGAAATCCTGCACAACCATCGCACGCTGCCGGAAGATGGCCAGCTGGCGATTCTTCCGCCGGTAAGCGGAGGCTGAGATGCGCAACAGCACATCTCCATGTAGGTTGGTGGTGAGGCAACGCCGAATCCCAACATTGATCTGCATGGCGACGCTGGGGTTCGCATTCGCTCACCGCCAACCTACAAAAGCTTCCTGCAAGGCAGACCGCCCTGCCACGAAACAAGATCCATCGAGCACTGGAAATGACTGATCTCTACACCGCCGTCGTCGACATCTGCGAAGCGCAACTCGACCCCGCCGCCGCGCTCGCCTTCGTTTCCGACCCGCGCTTCGGCGGCATCGACATGTTCATCGGCAAGGTGCGCGAGCACAATCTCGGCCGCATCGTCACCGGCATCAGCTACGACCTGTTCGAACCGCTGGCGTTGCGCACGTTCCAGGACATCGGCGAACGCGCGCGCAAGGAAATCGGCGGCCCGATGAAGCTCTACATCGCCCACGCCAAGGGCGGCCTGCGCATTGGGGAAATCGCCGTCATCGTCGCCGCCGGCACGCCGCACCGCGACGAAGCCTTCCGCGCCTGCCGCCTGGCGATCGAGGCGGTCAAGCACGAAGCGCCGATCTGGAAGCAGGAGCACTACACCGACGGCGACAGCGCCTGGAGCGAGGGCTGCTCCCTGTGCGAGGAACACCGCGAGGCCGAACACGCCGCCGCTTTCGGCAAAACCACGCATGCCCACGGGCATGAGCATTGAACAGGCGCGCTTGATCGGCGTGGTGCTGGCGGGCGGCCGCTCCTCGCGCATGGGGCGCGACAAGGCCTTGCTGCCATGGGAAGGCCGGCCGCTGATCGAGCACCAGATCGATGTGCTGCGGGCCGCAGGCGCGCCGGCAATAAAGGTAAGCGGGGATCGCCCCGACTATCACGGCGTGGCCGATCCGGTGCCGCAGGCCGGTCCGCTGGGTGGCATCGCAGGGATTGCCGCGGCTTGCGAAAATGCCGAGCTTTTGATCGTGCCGGTGGACATGCCGCGATTGCAGCCCGCGCTGCTCGCGCGCCTTTGCCGCAACGACACAGCCGCTTGCGTACGCTTTGCCGGCCACGTGCTGCCCATGCGCCTGCGGCTGGACGCCGCCTGCCGCGAGGCCTTGCAGTCACTGCTGGCGGCAGGCGACGAGCGCGCGCGATCCATCCGTGCGCTGCAGGAACGCATGGGCGTGCATGAGATCGCGCTGTCCACCGAAGAAGCGGCACAATTGATCGACTGCAATACCGAACAAACCTGGCGAGAGGTGAATGCATGAGAGTGCAACTGGAAGGCCAGAACCTGCGGCTGCGCATCGACGAAGACGAACTGGCGCGATTGCTGGAAGGCGGCTCGGTCGACAACCGCACCAGCCTGCCCGATGGGCATATCGAGATACAGCAGCTCAGCCTGTCGCCGCGGATCGAGTGGCGGCGCGAGAATACCGTGCTGCATATCTATTTGCCGGAACCGGCGGTGCGCGGGCTGAGCGAACGCCTACCCACGCGCGACGGCTTGCAGTTCGCGCTGTCCACGCCAAGCGGCGAGACCTTGCAGATTTTGTTTGACGTGGACGTAAGGGATAGCGCGCGCAAGCGCTTGCACAAGCCTTCGGAAGGGAATGTGGCATGACGATACCTACCCCGCCTCCGTCGTCCCGGCGAACGCCGGGACCCAGCGGCGTTGGCAGCGACTCAAGACGCTGGGCCCCGGCGTTCGCCAGGGTGACGAAATCAAGCGTGCGCGTTCTTTTCGCCCTGTGCTTGAGCCTTGTATGCGCACTGGCCGTTGCGCAAACCAAGCCCGTGCTGCGCGTCGCCTACGCCGGCTCCATGGGCGTGCTGATGGACAACGCCGCCGGCCCCGCGTTTGCCAACACCCATCACGCCAGCTACCAGGGCATCGGCCAAGGTTCCTATGCGCTGGCGCGCCTGCTCGCCGCGCACCAGCTGCAAGCGGATGTATTCGTCACCATCACGCCCGGCCCGATGCAGGTGCTCCAGCAGGCCGGCCTGGTGAGCCACGCCGTGCCGGTCGCCAGCACGCAGATGGTAGTGATCTACAGCCCGCACAGCCGCTTCGCCGCCGATTTCGCTGCAGCATCGCGGGGAGAAAAGAAATGGTACGAGGTGCTGGGCGAACAGGGCCTGCGCCTGGGCCGCACCGATCCGGCGGTCGACCCGCAAGGTGCGAACGTGCTGCTTGCCTTGCAGCTTGCCGCCGATTACTACCATCAATCCGATCTCATGAAGACCATCGCCGGCACGCCGCAGAACCCGGCGCAGATCTTCACCGAGCCCTCGCTGATGTCGCGCCTGGAAGCCGGCCAGATCGATGCCGCCATCGGCTATCTCAGCGCCGCGCAATCGCATCACCTGCCCACGATTGCCTTGCCGGACCAGATCAATCTCGGCGATCCGGCCATGCAAAAGCCGTGGTACGACCGCGCCACCCTCACCCTGGACAACGGCAAGACACTGCGCGTGCAGCCGCTGGTGTTTTATGCCGGCGTATTGAGCAACGCGCAGCAGCCGGCACTGGCGCGCGACTTCGTCGCCTTCCTGCAGGGAGCACAAGGCCAGGCATTGTTCCGCGAGCATGGTTACAGCGCACCGCGTGGAGATGACCTGTGACGGCTGAACACCGCGGTAGGCTGGGATGCGATCCCAGCTTCCCTGGCCATGGCGATGCTGGGATTGCATCCCAGCCTACGATCGATATACGCGATAGATGAGCGCCGCACGCAACCCAGGCGTAGCTGCATTCGCCAGCGTGCTCACGCTGCTGCTGCTCGCCGCCCCCTTCATCGGCCTCGCCTTCGCCACTTCGTGGCGCCACTTCGGCTTTGCCGATGGCGACGGCAGCGCGATGGCGGTATCGCTGTGCTACAGCCTGCTGGCCCTGGTCCTGATCATCGCGCTGGGCACGCCGCTCGCATGGTGGCTGGCGCGTCACCGCATCCGCGGCCAATGGCTGATCGACGCGCTGCTGCTGCTCGCCCTGCTCACGCCACCGCTCGCATTGGGTCTGCTGCTGGCCTCCATGTACGGCCCGTATGGTGCGGCTGGCAGCTTGCTGGAACGCGCGGGGCTGGCGCTCACCAATTCCGGCCCCGCTTTCGTGATGGCGCAGTTCTACACCGCGCTGCCTTATTACGTGATCGCAGCACGCGCAGCCTTCGAAGGCGTGCCGCGCGAACTGGAACAGATCGCACTGACGCTTGGCCATTCGCCCTGGCGCAGCTTCCTGCACGTCAGCCTTCCGTTGGCGAAGCTTGGCCTGGCCGCAGCCGTCGCGCTGGCCTGGGTGCGCGCGCTGGGTGAATTCGGCGCGGTGCTGATCGTGGCGTATTACCCACAGGGCATTCCGGTGAAGCTGTGGGTGAATCTGCAGAACATCGGCTTGAGCGCGGTGTATCCGCTGCTGTGGGTGTTCTTTCTGGTCGCCATGCCGTTGCCGCTGATCCTCGGCCTGGCTGCACGCCGCAGGCGCCTGATCTGATGCGTATCGATTACCGCATCGAGCACCCGGTCGCCTTGCATGCCGCCTTCGACGTGGAAGGCTTTACGGTGCTGCTCGGCGCCAGCGGCGAAGGCAAATCCTTGCTTTTGCGTGCCGTTGCCGGATTGACGCCAGCGTCAGGCGAACCGTTCGGCGGCATGCCGCCGCAACACCGCGCGGTCGGTTATCTGCCGCAAGGCTATGCATTGTTTCCGCATCTCAATGCCTGGCAGAACGTCGCGTTCGCATTGCGTGGCGCCCAGCGGCGTACGCAGGCGCTGCAGTTGCTGGAACGCGTGCACATGGGGGAATTTGCCGAGCGATATCCGGCCACCCTGTCGGGAGGACAACAGCAGCGTGTCGCCCTGGCGCGCGCCTTGGCGCGCAGGCCGCAATTGCTGCTGCTGGATGAGCCCACCTCCGCGCTAGATCCAGTCACCCGCGACGACGTGATCGCCGAATTGATCGGCGAGGTGCACGAGTTCGGCATACCCGCACTTGCGGTAAGCCACGATCCGCATCTGGCCGCGGTGGCCGATCGACTGGTGCTGATGCACGAACGGCGCATCATCCAGATCGGTTCGCCGGCCGAGGTCAATGCAAACCCCGTCAATGGTTCGGCAGCACGCCTGCTTGGACATCGCAACGTGCATTGGGGACGCATCGACGCGGGCAGACTCGTATGGCAGGAGGCCGGCATTGCATTTCCCGTCCACAGCGATGCCTTTGCGGGGGAAGTGGATTGGGCGATCGATCCTGACGCCATCCGCTTGGTGGATGCGCGCGATAACGTACCGGATGCCATGGCGGTATCGATCGAAGTGCGGCATGTGATCGGCCGCACCATGCAACTGGGCGTGCGATGCGGCCAGGGGCGGTTCTGGGTATCGGTGCCCGTCGACCAGGCCATTCCCACATCGGTGGCAGTGCAATGTCCCGCCGCTGCGATCCGTTGGTGGCGGCGGGAAATGTAGGCTGGGATGAAATCCCAGCCTACCGGCCACTCAGCACTACACGAAAACCCTGGTCCGGCCCTCGGCCATTCGCCGCCAGGCTCCCTCGAAACGCGATGGCAGCGGTGAAGGCAACACCCATCCAGCCGCCGCCTTTCCACACGCGGCCAAAACCGCGCTGGCCGCCGCGCGGGTCGGCAAGCTTGCTCGGCAGGTTTCCGTGCCAATCCCAACACCATTCCCGCACATTGCCCGACATGTCGTAGAGCCCCAGTTCGTTGGGCTTCTTGCTGCCGACGGGACGGGTTTGATCGTGGTTTTGTTCGATGGCTGGCCAGTTCCACCAGCCTGCCAACGGGCTGTCGCCGGAATTGCGCCAATACCACGCGACTTCGTCCACGTTGTCGCTGCCGCTGTAGGTGTAGCCCTTGCTGAGCTGGCCGCCGCTGGCCGCATATTCCCACTCTGCTTCCGTCGGCAGGCGATAGCCGTTGGCGCCTTCGTTGATCGTCACCGTCCATTTGATGTTGTCCAAGTCGCCGAACTTGGGGTTGGGCAGATTGTTGGCGTCCTTGCGTTGCTTATCGATGCGGTAATAGGGCCGCAATCCTTCCTTGATGCTTCGCCGGTTGCAGTACTCAATGGCGTCGTACCAGCTCACGTTTTCGACCGGCAGCCTGTCGCCCTTGAATTGCGAAGGATTGCTTCCCATCACCTCGACCCACTCTTGCTGGGTGACGTCGTATTTGTCGATATAGAAGTCCGATACGACCACGTCTTTTCCGTAGTAGTTGGATGTCTTGTTCTTGAAACTGCCGCCTTTCACCAGGATGAATTTGCCGGGTACGGCGCCGATCGCCGGCATGGTGGCGATCAGGTTTGCGACAAGCACAACAACTATCGAAAGAAGAGGTCTTTTCATCATGGACGATGCTCCAAGGCGTTCTTTGACGTGCGTATCGCGCTCCCCATAGGTTGGCGGTGAGGCGACGCCGAACCCCAACGTTGCCATCCGCATGGCAACGTTGGGGTTCGCTCGCGCTCACCGCCAACCTACGCGCCAGGACTTACCAGACAGTCGCGTTCACTTCCCCGCTGGCGCCGTTATAGGCCTCGGTGGCCAGGATCATGTAGTTGAAGGTGCCAAGGTTCATGCCCAGGCTCTGCCAATGGCTGAAGTGATTGCCGGTGGTGACGGTGTAGTTGCTGCCGATGGATGCGCCGCCCCAGTCATCCAGGTATTGCTCGAAGGTGGCCGTGCCTTCGATGGAAGGCTGGTTCACCTGCAAATGCTCGTACGTGGTGTAGCTGCGCCCGTCGCTGGTCATGCTGCCTTTGTAGGTGGCATTGCCCGTGTACAGCGAGCCCAGCTCGGTGATGTAGTACTCCACGAGCGGATTGGTAGTCCAGCCATAGACCGATATGGTGTTGTAGCCGCTGGCGGAACCGACGTTGTAGCCCACGCTCATGTTGCCGCCGGTGCTCCAGCCTTTGCCGCCGACCATGTCGCCGACACCGGACCAGCTGATGGCGTAATTGCCCGGATAGGTGCCCGCCCCGGGAAACGTCATGGTGGCCGAGCCGCTGCTGGTATACAGCGAATAGTAGTAGCCGTTGTTGGTTCCCGTTCCGTTGTTCTGTACCGTCTGTGCGTTGGCCGCCGCGCTTGCGCAAATGGCCATGACGGCGCAAAGGATACTTGTTTGGACGCGTGACGCCACGAAGCTGATCGCTTGCATACGGATAGTCCTCGTTCGTTGAGGGCGTGCGGCGGTAACGCTAGCAGGTGCCGGCGCCAACCGACGCAGCCGTGCAGGGTCAAACGGCGTATGGCCCGGCGCCTGCCATGCTGAATTCCCCTAGCACGCGCAAGGCGAACCCATCACCGCAAGCCACAAGCCCCATGCGCGATGGCGGCATGATTTGTGTTAACGCTACCATCTGCGCGCCGGAATCTACGCATGGCGCCTGCGTGAAAGTCAAGGGATGCGTGCGTTGCGCGCATGGGCAGGTCCAGGGTTCTTCGTCATGCTCATACGCCAGGCCGGCGGTATGCCAGGGAGAGGACAGACCCGTCATTTCAGGCCAAAACACGTTGTTTCGAGCAAGTCGCGACATGGCTTTATGGATTTGCGTACGCAAGATGCCCTTGCTCAATCCGCCGCCTCGCTTTAGCTCCGCTCCTGTTCGCCTTGGCTATTTCACCGAACGACGACATACCCATGCGCCTCGCCACCGCGCATTACCGCACCATAATTTTGCATCGCATCATACGTTTCACCCTGTAAATCATGATGTTGGTAGCGCTAACTCAATGCGGCGAATGCAAACGAAAAATCATTAGAGTCCATCGGCTGTTTCGTAATTGTGCCTGCATAACCCGTCATATCCACTACGCCAACGCCCAGGACGGCGGCGCCGGGGAGGCGCCTTGCCGATGTTCGATGGGCCGAGTCCGGCATGATGATCAAAACAGATAAGCCGGCTGGCATACGCCAGTAACGGCCTTTACATACCGACCGAGGGGAGTGTCCAAGATGAAGTACACAAGGCAAACGTCAGGCTTGCAGCATGGCGCATTTCCATTTATCACCACTCGACGATTGACCATGGCCATCGCCTTAGGGTTGGCGCTGCTGGATGCCCCGTCGATGGCTGCGGCGCAAAACGCCGGGCCAGCCGCCGACACCCCCACGCCGAAACCGGCCACAGCGGATGCAAAAGCCGACCCCGCCAGAAAGAACAAGAACCAGCAACAGAACGACATCAAGAATCTTGCCGGCGTTACCGTCACCGGCATCCGCGCCAGCCTGGAATCGTCGCAATCGCTGAAGCAGAACGCGAGCCAGATCGTCGATTCGGTCACCGCCACCGACATTACCTCCCTGCCCGACCGCAGCGTCACCGAAACGCTGCAACGCATCAGCGGCGTGACGGTGGACCGCTTCCTGGCCGACGACGACCCGGACCATCCTTCGGCCGAAGGCAGCGGCGTGCTGATTCGCGGCCTGCCATACGTGAACAGCCTGCTCAATGGCGCCGACAGTTTCTCGGCCAACAATGGCCGATCGCTGAGTTTCGAAGACGTGCCGGCGGAGCTGATGCAAGGCGTGGACGTCTACAAGAACCCGTCGGCCGAGCTTATCGAAGGCGGTATCGCCGGCACGGTCGACCTGCGCACGCGCATGCCGTTCGATGCACCTGGAAAGGTGGTTGCCTTCTCCACCGGCATCAACGAAGGCGACCAGTCGAAAAAGAGCAAGCCTTCCGCGTCCTTCCTCTACAGCAACCGCTGGAAAACCGACAGCCTGGGCGATTTCGGCGTACTGCTGGACGTTTCCTATTCGCAGTTGGCCTCGCGCAACGATGGCATCCAGACCAACCCGTACGTGATGCGTCCCGACGCCACCGACACATCGTATTACGCACCCAATATCGCGGCCGGTTCGCCCACCAGCACGGTGTTCGTGCCGGGCGACATCAATTGGCAGCAAATGGACATGCAACGCCGCCGCACCGGCATTTACGGCGCCTTGCAATGGCGCCCGACCAGCAACCTGGAAATCTATTCGCGCTTCTTCCGTTCCAACTACAGCCTGCAATGGAACGAGCATTGGGTGCAGACCAACGAAGCCAATTACAACGATGAACTGCCCGCGCCCGGCACCGAGTTCACCTACAACGACCAGGGCATTTTCCAAAGCGGGATCATGGAATCCAATGCATGGAAGGGCTCGCCCCCGGCAGGGCCCAACGGTTACACCGAGTACTACACCGATAACCGCATCCAGACGCAATTCACCCGCACCACCGACTGGTCGAACGGCTTCAAGTACAACCTCAACGATCACATGATGCTGACCGGCGAACTGCAACTGGTGAAATCCACCAGCAATACGCTGGATTTCTCCATCTACAACCAGTTCTACATGCCGCCGGCCAACGTGAACCTGTCCGGCAGCGTGCCCAGCCTCACCCTGGCCGATACCGGCTACCTGGGCAACCCCGCCAACTATTACATGGCGGCGGCGATGGACCACCTGGAATACGACTACGCGATGGAACGCGCCGCTCGCGTGGATCTCGAATACGACTTCGTGGACAGCAACTGGCTGCAGTACATCAAGTTCGGCGTGCGCGCGACGGACCGCAGCGCCGACAGCAACAATACCAACGGCAACTACAACTGGGGCCCGATCTCGCAGCCGTGGCTGGGTGCATACAAAGGGCCGTCGTCATTGGCGTGGATCAACACCATTCCGTCGTGGATGACCCAGTCCTACACCTTCTCCCATTTCTATGGCGGCGCGAACCTGCCGACTACGTTCTGGTTCCCGAGCATGGCCTTGGTCAGCAATTACCAGCAGGCGATCAAGGCGCTGTACGCCATCGAGATGCCCGGCGGATGGCAGGCACAGGTAACCGGCACGCCAGGGGAGCTCAACAGCCAGGACGAAAACACCCAGGCGGCGTATACCGTGCTGTATTTCGGCAACGACACCGCCCTGGGCATTCCTTTCGACGGCAACATCGGCGTGCGCTTCGTGAATACCGATGTGCGCGCCAACGGCGCCATTCAATACCCTTCCGCTAGCAATATCAGCGGCAACGTCACGCCGGCGCAATTGGCGTTTTTCACGGGTGCATACGTGCCGATCTCCGGCAAGGGCCATTATCGCAACGTACTGCCCAGCCTCAATCTGCGCTTCAAGCTCACCGATGACCTGCAGTTGCGCCTCGCCGCCGACAAGGCGATGACGCGGCCGCCGCTGAACGATCTCAACTCGTACATGAAACTCGGTGCATCGTGGGGCGGACCGGCCGGCCAGCAAGCAACCATCACCGGCTGGACCGGTTCCACCGGTGGCAATCCCGCGCTGAAGCCGATGCAAGCCACGCAATTCGACTCGGCGCTGGAATGGTATTTCTCGCCTACCGGCGAGCTCTATACCACCGTGTTCTACAAGAAGATCAGCAACTACATTACCAACGAGGTGAACTCGCAAACCATCCAGGGCCAGCAGGTTGCCGTGTCCGGCCCGGTGAATGCTGGCACCGGCCGCGTGCGTGGCGCCGAGTTCGGCTATTCGCAATTCTTCGACTTCCTGCCGGGCGCATTAAAGGGCTTTGGCGTACAGGCCAACTACACCTTCCTGCAGAGCAGCAAGATTGCCGGCACCACTTCGTGCGACCCGGACCACAGCAATGGTTCGTGCGCGGCGTCATACATCGTCACCAATCCGCCGCTGCCGATGGCCGGCCTCTCGCCGCACAACTACAACCTGATCGGCATGTACGAATACGGCAACTGGTCGATCCGCCTGGCCTGGTCGTGGCGCAGCCGCTACCTGATTTCATCGGAAGATTCAGGCGATACGTATTTGCCGGTGTGGAGCGCGGCGCGCGGCCAGCTCGACTCCTCGGTGTTCTATCACCTCAACAAGAACATGCAGATCGGCCTGCAGATGAACAACCTGACCGACTCCACCACCCGTGTATTGATGGGACCAAGCTCGTATACCACCGGCTTGGTGGATTGGAACCTGTACACCCGCTCCATTTTCCAGGACGACCGCCGCTACGAGTTGGTGTTCCGCGCAAGCTTTTGACAGCTCCCCGAAGACACGCAAACGGTTTGAGGTTTGCATGTCCCCGTTACCGCCGCCGGCATCGTGTGCGTGCCGGCAGCGGTTTTTTTCGAGGCTTGCGGTTGTTCAAGCTGGTGAGGAAACCCGCCGCGACTCACCTCCAGAGCTGCAACTTCGGCTGGGATGAAATTCCAGCATCGGAACACCGAGGAAAGCTGGAATTTCATCCGAGCCTACGCGCTGGCACGCTTTGAACCGGCTCTCAGGCACTCCCGTCAAGATCATTGGAAAGGTTCGCCGATGGGTACGCAAAACGCACTAGCCGTGGCGCACCTCGAAGAAAGTAGAGGCCAACGATGAACACGACAGCTGACGCGCCAAGGTAGCTCACCAGCGGATAATTACGGGGCATGCCGGAAAAAAGCAGGAGAGCCAAAGCTGAATACAGATACATCACACTAGCGAAAAGCAGCAAGATACCGATCGTGCGTATAGCGATGCCGAAACATTCTCTTGGCGTCATAAGATTCCCCTGTTGTTTTTTGATGCCCAACAATCCGGCTCGGTATCAGGCCGCGCAGCGAACCACCCTCCGCACGCGATTGCCAGGCTCCCTCACTACCGCACATAACGTAAGTGCGTAGCAGCCGGCCCATCAAGAACCTTGTCAATGCGAAATTGTGGTCCGGGCTCGCGCAGGTTCTCGAAGAGACGCCGGCCGCCGCCGAACAACACGGGCGCCAGGGCGATTTCCAGCTGATCAATGGCATCCAGGTTCAGGTACTGCTGGATCACATCCGCGCCGCCCGCAATGCGAACATCACGATTGCCTGCGGATTCCCGGGCCAACTCCAGCGCGCGCTCCGGCCCCTCATTGATGAAATAAAAGGTCGTTCCACCGGGACGTACCCAGGGTTCGCGTTTCTCGTTGGTAAGCACGTATACCGGCGTGTGAAACGGAGCGTCCTCAGGCCACGTGCGCTCGCCCTGGTCGAACATTCGCTTCCCCATAATGCTGGCGCCGGTGCGTTCTGCGGTGCTGCGAACCAGATCATTGACCGGACCAGTCTCTCCCCCCGGGCCGAACTTGAGGTTCTCGCGAAAGTACTGTTGCTTGAGAAGCCAGCCCATCAGCGCACCCCACTTTGCGCCCCAGTTCTTGTACCCGGGATTTTCCATGGTCATCCCTTCCGGCGCCATGTAGCCGTCGAGGCTGAGTCCAATGTTGACGAATACTTTGCTCATGATTCTTCCCTCGCATGTTCGGATATTGGCTGCAGCGCCGCTCAGCAATCTTGGCTACAACAGAGCCGCCCCATGGAACAGGGTATCTGAGGCTGCATGGGCCTGCTCATAGTGCTCTACGTACTCCGGTTTGCTGCCCAAGTGCCCTCATCGAGGGCAGCTGCAATGAGGTGCTCGGCGGGTACGAGGTTGGATGCAAACTCGGTCGAAAGCGAATGCCGCGCGATAATTTCGGATGCAGCAGTAAACATGACGGCAATGTCGCCTGGACGCAGCTCGCAAACAAGAACTTTCAACGGTAGATCGAGGCCAGCTTGCGGATTGGCGAGCATGATCGGCGTGCCCGCCTTGGGATTTCCAAACACGATCAATGTGGTGGGCGGCATCGCCAAGCCAACAGCCTTGGCCTCTGCCTGTTGATCAATGGTCGCAAACACCTTGATGCCTTTCTCGGAAAAAGCAGCGAGCAACCGTTGCACCGTGTCGTTGAACGGATAAGGGCTCTTTAGTTCGATGATGCCATGTGATGACATGAGAGCTGTCCTAACGCCTGAATTAAACGGGCCTGCCGCTCTCTTTGCCACCCAGCCTACGCGTGGCTCAAGATGACTCTACGAGCGACGGCAAGCTTTCCATTCACGCACGCAACTTGCCATCAATCTCCACCAACCGCTCAACACCCTTCTTCGCCAACGGGTCCAGACCCTCGCCGCCCGCTGCCAGGTGCGCCGCGATCTGCCTGCGCATGCCCGGCTCCCAGAATCGTTTCAGGTGATCGGCGATGCCGGCGGCGCCCAAGGCTTGATCCGGCTCGGCGGCAAAGTAATGGCCGATGTCGTTGACCATTGCGACCAGGCGTTCGATGTTCATGCTGTTGCCCCTGCAGCGTGCAGCAAGCGCTGCGGATGGGTGTAGACGACGTAGCTGCCCGGCCGTGCAAAACCGACCAGGGTCATGTGGGTGCTTTCGGCCAGGTGGATGGCCAGTGCGGTGGGTGCGGAAATCGCTGCCATCAGGGTGATGCCGGCGCTGGCGGCCTTGGTGACCATTTCGTAGCTGGCGCGGCTGGTGACGAGTGCAAAGCCTTGCTGCGGGTCGATGCGGGCCTTCACCATCGCGCCGATCAGCTTGTCGAGTGCGTTGTGGCGGCCGACGTCTTCGCGCACCAGCGCCATCTCGCCTTTGACGTCGACCCACGCTGCGGCGTGGACGGAACCTGTGGCGCGGTTGACTGGCTGCATGGCCTGCAACGCTTCGAGCGCACGTTCCAGCGCTGCGGCTTCGATGTGTGGACCTTGCCCCACCGGCGCAGGATGGCGCACGGCGTCTTCCAGCATGCGTGCGCCGCACAGGCCGCAGCCGCTGCGTCCGGGCAGCAGGCGTTCGCCGCTGTGGCCTGCGCGCTGCGCGACCGTGTCGGAGGCCACACGCATCGCCAGCTCCACGCCTTCCAGGCGCGGGCGCACGTCGATGGAAAGCAACTCTTCCGGCTTCGCCACCAGGCCTTCGCTCAAGGAAAAACCCAGCGCGAAATCCTCCAGGTCCAGCGGCGTCACCATCATTACGGCAAATGGCACGTCGTTGTAGAGCATCGCCACGGGCAGTTCTTCCGTGATGGCGTCGCTCACCTGTTCGTGCGCGCCGTGGCGGTAGCGATCCACCCGGCGCGTTACGTAGCCGCGGCCTTGACCACCAGGGCCGGGGTGATCAGGATGACTCGGCTGCATCCAGCAATGCCTGCTGCGTTTGAGAAAACGCCTGGTAACGCTTCTGCCATTCGGAAGGCTGGTTGACGCGCGTCACCTGCACCGCCGTCACCTTGTACTCGGGGCAGTTGGTGGCCCAGTCGGAATTTTCGGTAGTGATGACGTTGGCGCCGGAGCCGGGGAAATGGAAGGTGGTGTACACCACGCCCGGCTGCATGCGCTCGGAAATGCGTGCACGCAGCACCGTCTGGCCGGCGCGGCTTTCGATGCCGACCCAGTCGCCTTCGCCGATGCCGCGCTCTTCCGCATCGTGCGGGTGGATTTCCAGCCGGTCCTCGTCGTGCCACATGACATTGGCAGTGCGGCGTGTCTGCGCGCCGACGTTGTACTGGCTGAGGATGCGGCCGGTGGTGAGTATCAATGGATACGCCGCATTGACCTTCTCCGACGTCGGCACGTATTCGGTCAGCATGAAGCGGCCCTTGCCGCGCACGAATTCTTCCACGTGCATGACTGGCGTGCCGTCCGGATGTTCTTCATTGCACGGCCACTGGATTGAACCGAGTGCATCGATCTTGTCGAAGCTCACGCCATGGAAGGTGGGCGTGAGGCGCGCGATTTCATCCATGATCTCGGAGGGATGCGCGTAGTGCATGGGATAGCCCATGGCGTTGGCCAGCAGTTGGGTCACTTCCCAATCCGCATAGCCGCTCTTGGGCTCCATCACTTTGCGCACGCGCGAAATACGGCGCTCGGCGTTGGTGAAGGTGCCGTCCTTTTCCAGGAACGAGCAGCCGGGCAGGAACACGTGCGCGTACTTGGCGGTTTCGTTGAGGAACAGGTCCTGCACCACCACGCATTCCATCGCTTCCAGCGCGGCGGTGACGTGCTGCGTGTTCGGATCGGACTGGGCGATGTCTTCGCCTTCGATGTACAGGCCCTTGAAGCTGCCGTCGATGGCGGCTTCGAACATGTTGGGAATGCGCAGGCCGGGTTCGTCGTGCAGGTGCACGCCCCAGGCCTGTTCGAACGATGCGCGTACCGCGGCATCGCCCACGTGGCGATAACCGGGGAATTCGTGCGGGAACGAACCCATGTCGCACGAACCCTGCACGTTGTTCTGCCCGCGCAGCGGATTCACGCCCACGCCTTCGCGGCCGATATTGCCGGTCGCCATGGCGAGGTTGGCGATGCCCATCACCGCGGTGGAGCCCTGCGAGTGCTCGGTAACGCCCAGGCCGTAGTAGATCGCCGCGTTGCCGCCGGTGGCGTACAGGCGCGCCGCGCTGCGGATCATCGCCGCGGGCACGCCGGTTTCGGCTTCGGTCGCTTCGGGGCTGTGCTTTTCCTGCGCCGCGAAAGCGCGCCATTTTTCGAAGGCGGTTTTTTCGCAACGCGCGGCGACGAAGGCTTCGTCGACCAGGCCTTCGGTAACGATCACGTGGGCCAGTGCGTTGAGCACCGCCACGTTGGTGCCGGGCCGCAGCTTGAGGTGATAGTCTGCCTTGATGTGCGGCGTACGCACCAGGTCGATGCGGCGCGGGTCGATCACGATCAGCTTGGCGCCCGCGCGCAGGCGCTGTTTCATCTGCGAGCCGAACACCGGATGCGCATCGGTGGGATTGGCGCCGATCACCAGTACCACGTCGGTGTATTCGATCGAATCGAAATCCTGCGTGCCGGCCGATTCGCCCATTGTCGCCTTCAGGCCATAGCCGGTGGGCGAATGGCAAACGCGTGCGCAGGTATCCACGTTGTTGTTGCCGAAGCCCGCGCGCACCAGCTTCTGCACCAGGTAGGTTTCTTCGTTGGTGCAACGCGAAGAGGTGATGCCTCCCACCGAGAACTTGCCATACGTCGCCTGCAGCCGCTTGAACTCGCTGGCGACGTGCGCAATCGCTTCCTGCCAGCTGACGATGCGCCATGGATCGCTGATCTTGTGGCGGATCATCGGCGTATGGATGCGATCCGGATGCGTGGCGTAGCCGATGGCGAAACGGCCTTTCACGCAGGAGTGTCCGTGATTGGCCTGGCCGTCCTTGTTCGGCACCATGCGCACGATTTCCTCGCCTTTCATTTCGGCGCGGAAGCTGCAGCCGACGCCGCAATAGGCGCAGGTAGTGATCACGCTGTGCTCAGCCTGGCCGCGCTCGATCAGCGTGTTCTCCGACAGCGTGGCGGTGGGGCACGCCTGCACGCAGGCGCCGCAGGATACGCACTCCGAATCGAGGAAGACGTTGTCCTGGCTGGCCGAAACCTTCGAGTCGAAGCCGCGCCCCTGGATGGTCAGCGCAAACGTGCCCTGCACTTCGTCGCAGGCGCGCACGCAGCGCGAGCAGACGATGCACTTGGACGGATCGAAGGTGAAGTAGGGATTGGATTCGTCCTTCGCGGCGAACTGCGGGTTGATGTCGCCTTGTTTGGTTTTGGCGAACACATGGTTGGCGCCGTCGTAGCCATAGCGCACTTCGCGCAAGCCCACCACGCCCTCCATGTCCTGCAGCTCGCAATGGCCATTGGCCGGACAGGTGAGGCAATCCAGCGGATGGTCTGAAATGTACAGCTCCATCACGCCGCGGCGGATCTCGGCCAGTTTTTGCGTTTGCGTGCTGACCTTCATGCCTTCCGTGACCGGCGTGGTGCACGAGGCGGGATAGCCCTTGCGCCCTTCGATCTCGACCAGGCACAGGCGGCAGGAGCCGAAGGCTTCCAGCATGTCGGTGGCGCACAGCTTGGGAATATTGATGCCGGCCTGCGCAGCGGCGCGCATCACGGAGGTGCCTTCCGGCACGCGGATGCTGCGGCCGTCGATGTCCAGCGTGACGTGCTTGTCCGATTTGACGGCGGGCGTGCCGCGGTCGATTTCGACGATGGACAGCATGATGGAACTACCTCCTGAAGCTACATGCTCCCTCCCCTGCTTGCAGGGGAGGGCTGGGGTGGGGTCAGACACTTGCCTTGAAAGTTCAAGGCAAGTGTTCACCCCCTCCTAACCTCCCCCTGCAAGCAGGGGGAGGGACGTGTCCTACGAAGCCGCGGACTACTTCGCACCCTCAAAATCCTCATGAAAATGATCCAGCGCACTCAACACCGGAAACGGCGCCATGCCGCCCAGCGCACACAGCGAACCGGCCACCATCGTCTGGCACAGATCGCGCAGCAGGACTTCGTTGCGCGCCTTCTCCGCCGCATCGCCGGCGACGATGCGATCGATCACTTCCACGCCACGCGTAGAGCCGATACGGCACGGCGTGCACTTGCCACAGGATTCGATCGCGCAGAACTCCATCGCGAAACGCGCCTGCGCCGCCATGTCGACCGTATCGTCGAACACCACCACGCCGCCGTGCCCGACCATGCCGCCGATCGCCGCAAAGGCTTCGTAATCGATCGGCGTATCCAGTTGCGAGGCAGGAATGTACGCGCCCAGCGGACCGCCTACCTGCACGGCGCGCACGGCACGACCGCTGGCCGTGCCGCCGCCGTATTCCTCGATCAATTCGCGCAGGCTCAGGCCGAACGCGCGTTCCACCAGGCCCGGCCGCTTCACGTTGCCAGCCAGTTGCAGCGGCAGCGTGCCGCGTGATTTACCCACGCCATAGTCGCGGTAGAACGCAGCGCCGCGATCCAGCACGATCGGCACCGTCGCCAGCGTGATCACGTTGTTGATCACCGTCGGCTTGCCGAACAGGCCCTGGATCGCCGGCAGCGGCGGCTTGAAGCGCACCTGGCCGCGCTTGCCTTCCAGGCTTTCCAGCAACGAGGTTTCCTCGCCGCAGATGTAGGCGCCGGCGCCCATGCGTACTTCCAGATGGAAGGCCTTGCCGCTGCCGCAGAGGTTGTCGCCCAGATAACCGCGCGCCTTGGCGGCCTCGATCGCCACTTGCAGCGCCCGCTGCGCATGCGGGTATTCGATGCGCAGGTAGATGTAGCCGCGCGTCGCGCCCACGGCCAGGCCGGCGATGGTCATGCCTTCGATCAGCACGAACGGATCGCCTTCCATGATCATGCGATCGGAGAAGGTGCCCGAATCGCCTTCGTCCGCATTGCAGACGATGTATTTCTGGTCGGCTGCGGCATCCAGGCAGGTTTTCCATTTGATGCCGGCCGGGAAGGCCGCGCCGCCGCGACCACGCAAGCCAGAATCGGTCACCGCCTGCACGATGGCGGCCGGTTCCAGCTTCAATGCGGCGGCGAGTCCGCGGTAGCCGTCGTGGGTCAGGTAATCGTCCAGGCTGTGCGGATCGACGATGCCCACGCGCGCGAAGGTGAGACGTTGCTGGCTTTTCAGCCAGGGAATTTCCTCGGTGGGCCCAAGCTTCAGTACATCCTCGCCGCCGTGCAGGAAATCCGCGTCGAACAAACCCAGCACATCGGTCACCTGCACTGGGCCATAAGCAACGCGGCCCGTTGGCGTGGCCACTTCCACCATGGGTTCCAGCCAATACAGCCCGCGCGAACCGTTGCGCACGATACGCACGTCCAGCTTGCGTGAAGCGGCTTCGCATTCGATCGCCTTGGCCACCGCATCGGCGCCCAGCGACACGGCGCTGGCGTCGCCCGGCACGTAAACGGTCATGCTCATGTCGCCTCCGACAGCAGCCAGGCGTCAAAACGTTCCGGCGTCATGCGGCCCTTCAATTCGTTGCCCACCATCATGGCCGGCGAGCAAGCGCAATTGCCAAGGCAATACACCGGCTCCAGCGTCCACGCACCGTCGGCGGTGGTTTGGTGGAAATCCACGCCGAGCCGCTGTTTGACATGCTGCTCGAGCTTCGCCGCGCCCATCGACTGGCAGGATTCGGCCCGGCACAGATAGATGGTGCGCTTGCCGGCCGGATGCGTGCGAAAGTAGTGGTAGAACGTCACCACGCCGTGTACGTCGGCGCGCGACAGGTTCAGCTCGCGCGCGATCAGCGGGATGGCTTCCTCGGGTACGTAACCCAGGGCATCCTGCACGCCATGCAGGATGGGAAGCAAAGCGCCAGGCTGGTCCTTCAGCCTGGCGGTCACGTCGAGAACGGCGCCGCGGATCGCGTCATCGACAGGCGGCAGCGATGCGACGCTTTTTGCGGGTTTCATAACGGATAGATCCTCAGAACAATGCGGCAGCCTTGCTCAGCGCAATCCACACGCCGATCAGGAATGGAATCCCGACCAAGGCCCAGGCGACCACGCCCACGATGCCGAAGCTGCCGCGCGCCGCCTGCTCGACACTGGCGGCGACATGCGGCGCCTCGTGCTGCAGCGAGCGTTCGCGCGCCAGTTCCTCATCGGTCATATGGTGCGCTTCCTTGACCGGCCTGACCATTAAATTGGCGATAAGGCCGATCAGCAGCAGACCGGCCAGGATGTACAGCGTGCGGTCGTACACCAGGTTCTTGGCGACGCCGGCGTTCAACTGCGCCTCACGCACCGCTGCAATCAGGAACGGCCCTGCGATACCCGCTGCCGACCAGGCCGTCAGCAAGCGTCCGTGGATGGCGCCGACCATTTGGGTACCGAAAATATCGGCCAGGTAAGCCGGCACCGTCGAGAAACCGCCGCCATACATGGAGAGGATGACGCACACCGCAATCACGAACACGCCCGCCAGCCCCATGTGGCCCAGCGTAGGCAGGCTGCAATACAGCGCGATGCCCAGCACGAAGAACACGATGTAGGTGTTCTTGCGTCCCAGGAAATCGGACGCCGATGCCCAGAAAATGCGGCCCAGGCTGTTGAACAGGCTGATCAGGCCCACCAGGCCCGCGGCTGCCGCGGCAATGGATGCTTTCTGCGCCACGCTAAGCGCGGTACCCGCACCGATACCCAGGAGACGGCCGCCGAATACTTCCTGGAACATCGGGCTGGCCATGGAAATTACGCCGATGCCCGCCGTCACGTTCATGCACAGCACGGTCCAGATCAACCAGAACTGCGGCGTTTTCCAGGCCTGGTTCAAATGCACGTGCTTGCTGGTGATCAGGCTGCTCGTCGTGGTCGCGCCGGTCCAGCCGGTAGGCTTCCAGCCATTGGGCGGCACGCGAAAACCGAAAGCGCCGGCCGACATGGCGAGGAAGTAAATCACCCCCATCGCCATCAGGGTGCTGGCGACGCCGGGTATTCCGCCGTGCGCAAAATGCCCCATCAAGGCCACCGCGATCGGCGCGCCGATCATCGCGCCGCCACCGTAGCCCATGATGGCAAAGCCGGTGGCCAGGCCACGTCGATCAGGAAACCATTTGATCAGGGTGGACACCGGCGAGATGTAACCGAGCCCTTGGCCGATACCACCCAGCACGCCGCAACCCAGAAAGGTGAGCCACAACTGATGCATCGATACGCCGATGCCGCCGATCACCAGGCCGCCGCCCCAGCACAGGGCGGCGATGAAACCCGCCTTGCGCGGTCCGGCATGCTCCAGCCAGCCGCCCCAGATCGCGGCGGAAATGCCGAGCATGGCAATGAAAGTTTCAAAAATGTGCGTGACGGCAGGCACCGTCCAATTGCACGATCCTGCAAACAACTGGGCGAAAAAACCCAGCTGCTCGCAACTGGGCGCGCCCGGCACAAGCTTGCTCATCGGCAACCAGAACACCGAAAAACCGTAGGCCATGCCGATGCACAAATGGATGGCCAAAGCTGCCGGCGGCACGAACCAGCGATTAAAACGAGGCCCAGCGATGGTGCGTTCCCTTGCCAAAAAACCTGACGTCGTTCCCCCCGACGCCGATACAGATTCAGGCACTACTGTCATGTTCGTCTCCCAGGATTCGCTCGAGACAATCTGTCGCGACAACGACGCGCCGACTCTAGCTCAAATACATGAGGAGAATGATTACAAACGTGAAAGCAATGCGATGATTGTTGCCGCGCAGCACATTCCATGTGCCAGCCGTGCGAGGCGCGCAGGCTGGGATGCAATCCAAGCTTGCTTTCCGCATCCTGATGCCGGGGTTTCATCCCACCTGCGTATGGTCGTCATTCCCGCGAAAACGAAGGCGCTTTTCAACAGCGAATGCTGGTCACCCCATCTTTGCCTTTGCACTAAGGATGCTCTGATTTAATCCACCGCAGGTCGCAGCGGCCCTGTGTGTTCGCATAGCTTCGGTCCATCGTCTCGACGATGCGCCAGTCTGCCTTCCTCGCTCGTCAAAGCCGGGCACATCCATGTGCCCTCCCCGCGTGCGCCGATGGCGCTGTGCTCTGCGACCTACGCTGAATCAATCAGAGCATCCCTAAAGCAAGTGGATTCCCGCTTTCGCGGGAATGACGGCGATGGGGTTACGACGCCCCACTGGATCAGGGAACATCATCCGCATCAACTGGCGCCTCGGCATGCAGCTGACTGGCAGCCGGCACGGCAATCGCCTTGATGCTGGACGCGTGCAGCTTCGCATTGAGCGCCGGCAGATCCGCACCGCGAATCGACTGCCACTGCGCAACGGCCTTGTCCAGGTTCGCCTTGTACTCCGCAAACGCCTGCCGCTGGCCATCGGTTGGCGCACGATCGGCACCTTCCACGTCGGTGGCGATGGCGGTGAGCGCGTCGTTCATCGCTTCGAGGTTGGTGGCGTTTTCGCTGTCGCCGGAAACGAGCGGATCGGTTTTCTTGTGCAAGGCGTCGATGGCGTCGTGCAGCGGATTGTTGCTGCCTGCTTTTTTATCCGCTTCGTCGAGTTGATCGCGTACGGCGTCCACCTCACCGTGCGTTTGCCACACTTGCTGCAATGCCGTTCCGACTTCGCGCGAGAAAGCCAGGCCTTCGGCGAGCGCGTTCGGATCGAGCGCAACACGTGGATCAGGCACGATGTTCAACGGTGCGCGATAGGACTTGCCGTCGACGCGTAGCACCACCTGGTATTTGCCCGGCAGCGCCAGCGGGCCTTCGGGCGTGAGTGGCGTGTCGGAATCCCAGGTGGCGGCGATGCTGTAGCCGTAGAGCAAGGCCTCTGGGCGCGGGTAGCGCAGGTTCCACACGAAGCGGTGCATGCCGGCGCTGGTACCAAGCATTTCCGGTGAGCCCAGCCAGCCTTTCTGGAAGTAGCGTTCGGCGGGGACATCGGCCGGCTTGTCGGCACTGGAGAAGTGGCGCACGGTGTTGTCGTTGCTGTCGACAATGTCGAGCGTGACCGGGCCTTTGGCGGCGGCGGCCAGCTGGTAATCGATGATGGCCCCGGCGGGCGGGTTCTTGCCCAGCGGTTCGTCGGGCGGCAGCGGCGTGTCCTTGTTCTCGTTGGCGCGCACGCGCACGGCGTCGGCGGGCGTGTAGAGCACGGTCTTGCGTGCGTTATCGGCGCCGGCCTGGCGCAGCGGCGTGATGTCGTCGAGGATCCAGATCGCCCTGCCCTGCGTGCCGGCGATGAGGTCGTCGCCGTGAATGGTCAAGTCGCGCACCCATGCCGTAGGCAGGTTGCGTTGCAGGGATTGCCAGTGCGCGCCGTCGTCGTACGACACATACACGCCGCGGTCGGTGCCGGCGAACAACAGCCCTTCGCGCTGCGTATCCGCGCGCACCACGCTGACGAAATCGTCTTGCGGCAAGCCCGCGGAGATGTCGGTCCAGGTTTTGCCGTCATCGTGCGTGCGCCACACATGCGGACGGAAATCGTCCTGGCGATGATTGTCGACCGCGGCGTAAGCAGTGCCCTGTTTCAACGCCGAAAGATCGAGCGAGCTGACGATGCCCCAGTGCGGCAGATCCTTGGGCGTGACGTTCTGCCAGTGCTTGCCGCCATCGCCGGTGAACTGGATGGAGCCGTCGTCGGTGCCGATCCAGATTTCGTCGTTGCTGAAGGGCGACGGCGCGATGCTGTAGATCACGCCGTAGCCACAATCGCGCGCCTGCTGCGCGGTGGGATTGCCTTCGCAGCCTTCGGTGGCGCCTGGCTTCTTGGCGCTGAGGTCGGGGCTGATCACATCCCAGTGCTGGCCTTGGTCGGTACTGCGGAACAATACCTGCGCGCCCAGATAAAGCGCGTACGGCGGCTTGGCGGAAAACGCGATCGGCGTGATCCAGGTGTAGTGGTATTTGAAGTCGGTGGGACGCTGGCCGTAACTGCTCACCGGCCATGCCGTAACGTTCTGCACCACGCCGGTGCGGCGATCCCAGCGCGAGACGCGTCCGCCGAGGCCGGAACCGAACACGATATTGGGGTCGCCTGGATACGGCAGGTCGTAATCGCGCTCGTCACCGCCGACCGGGCGCCAGTCGCGGTAGGAAATGGAGCCGTAGTCGCTGCGGCTGGCGATGCCGACGGTGCCGGAATCCTGCTGGCCGGAATAAATCCAGTACGGAAACTGGTTGTCGGTGGCGAGGTGATAGAACTGCCCGGTAGGTTGGTTGTACCAACTGCTCCAGCTCTTGCCGCCATTGACGGTGACCACGGCGCCCTGGTCGCTCGCCGCAATCATGCGTTGCGTGTCGCGCGGATCGATCCACAAAAAGTGATAGTCGTCGCCGCCCGGTGCGCCCTTGAAAATATCCCAATGCTTGCCGCCGTCGTCGGAGCGGCGGATGGATTGTCCGGCCGAATAGATGCGATCGCGATCCTGCGGATCGACGGTAATGCGGCTGAAGTAATCGTTTGGCAGCCAGGATTCATGGCTTACCGCCTGCCACGTCGCACCGCCGTCATCCGAGCGGTACAGGCCGCTGTCCTTGCGCGGGTTGGCCGAATTCACCACCGCATACACGCGGTTGTCGCTGGCCGTGGCAATGCCGATGCGCGCCAGCGTGCCCGCTGGCCAGCCATTGCCTTTGATGCGTTTCCAGGTAACGCCGCCGTCGGTGGATTTGTAGAGGCCCGAACCCGGCCCCGCATTCGGCTGGAAATACGACAGCCACGGATAGTTGCGCACCTGCCAGGCCGCGGCATAGACGATGTTCGGGTGGGATGGATCGGCGGCAAGGTCGACCACGCCGGTGTCGGCATCGACGAACAGCGTTTGCTTCCAGGTCTTGCCGCCGTCGGTGGAACGATAGACGCCGCGCTCCTGGCTCGGGCCGAAATAGTGGCCGAGCACGCCGACCAGCACGGTATTGGCATCGTGCGGATCGACCTGGATGCGGCCGATATGCTTGCCCTGGTCAAGGCCGATGTGCTGCCAGCGCTTGCCGCCGTCATCGGAGCGGTACATGCCGTTGCCGGCGGCGACGTCGTAGCGCGCGGCGACCTGGCCGGAGCCGGCGTAGATCACGTTGGGGTTGGAAGGCGCAACGGCGATGGCGCCGATGGATGCGGTGGCTACGTTGTCGAACGTCGGTTGCCAGGTGCGGCCCGCATCACTGGTTTTCCACACGCCGCCGCCCGCGGTGCCGATGTAGAAGGTATCGGGCCGGGTGGGATCGCCGGCGGCCATGGTGGCCCAGCCGCCGCGGAACGGGCCGACCAGGCGCCATTGCAGGGCATCGGCAGCGTGGCTGGGGGTTGGCGTGGTGTCCGCATGCAGCGCTGCGGTGCCGGCAAGCAGACAGGCGCAGGCAAGCGCTGAAAGTGGGCGGAGCAGAGAACGTGTGGTCATGTGGACTCCCGCTGTAAAAGAATGAGCAATCAAGTCGCCTCGGAGCGAATGCTCAATAACTCAATGCAAACCCCGTATACCAAGTCCTGCCAAACGCCGGCTCCAGTCCGTTCTGCCAGACGCGATCGAAGTAATGCCGGTTGCCGAGATTGCTGATTCCCGCCAGCAAGCGCAGCGAGTGATTCAACTGCCAATCGGAGGCGAGGTCCACCACCGTGTACGCCGGTATGCGCGCAGGCATGTAGGTTGCGCCGCTGCCATACGCCCGATCCGAATCCTGCCAGTACTGCGCCGCCGAGCTTACCGCCGTCAGGCTGAGCTTCACGCGCTCGTTGCGCCAGGTCACGCCGGTCTTGAGCAGATAATCTGGCGAAAACGCGGGCGTCTTGCCCACTTGCCCGGGAATGGCGCTGGCCACGAACCTGGCATTGAGCAGGCTGGCGTTGAGGAAGGTTTCCAGGTGCTGGCCTTCGGCAGCCAGCATGGTCGGCGCAAAGAAATCGTAGTCGAGCTGCGCTTCCAGGCCACGGCTGCGGGTATTGCCCGTGTTGACGTAAACGGTGTCGATGGCGTTGATGTACTGCGTTTCCAGGCGGTTGCGGAAATTGATCCAGAACAGGCTCACGTCGTAGTACAGGCCGGTCACCGGCGCACCGTGCACGCCGGCTTCCCACGACACCGACTTGGACAATTGCGCGGCATGTCCTTCCAGCAGATTGCTGAAAGGCGGCGCGACATCGAAGAAGCGCAGCGGGCGCCAGCCTTGCGACACATTGAAGTACGTTTCGTTGCCGTGCCCGAAATCGTTGCCCAGCCCGAGGCCGAACAGCGGCAGGTGACGTGTGTCGGCTTCGTGGATCAGCGGACGCGAAAGAAACGGCGGACGCACCGTTTCATCCACGGCAACGCGCTCATGTTCCAGGCGCACCGACGGCACGATATGGATGCGATGCGGCAGGCGGAACACGTTTTCGGCAAACACGGATTCGTATTGCGAGCTGCGGCGTTGATTGAGCACGGGCGTGCCGCTGTGGTCGTCGCGTCCGACCGTCAGGTCCGCGCTGCTCCATTGCCGGAACGGATCGTTGCTGCGATACAGCACCGTGCCCACGGTGAATGCGTTGCCCTGCCCCCAGTTTTTACGCAGGCGCACATCGGCGCCATAGGTGCGGAACGCTTCGTCCTGCAGCGTGGTGGTGCTGGCCTTGGGCTTTGCCGCGCGGCTGACCAGATCCTGGTAGGTGAACCACAGCTTGGCTTCCAGCGACCAGCGGTTGCCGAAATCATGCGTATGGCCCAGCACCAGCTGATCGCGATTGACCCAGTCGCGGTTGTACGGCGTGGTGACGGTGCGCGGATCCTGCCGCCATTGCGTATAGCTGAGCCGCCCCGGGTCGCCGGAGACGGCACTGATCGCGTGGAAATCCAGCCACCATTGCTGGCGCTCGTCCGGTCGATAGGCCAGGTAGACATCCGCCTGGCGGTTCTGCGAACCATCGTTGGCGCGCGTGCCGTCGCTGTGCACGTAGCCGGCGTCGGCGCGGAAGGCCCATTGGCCCTGGTTGCGCTCGATCACGTTGTAGCTGGAAACGAGGCCGTGCTCGCCGACCACGTTTTCGGTGCTGACGGTCAGTGGCGTGTTCGGCGCCGGGCGCCTGGAAACCAGGTTGATCACCGGCGCCGGTTCCGGGCCGTACAAGAGACTGGAACCGCCACGGATGAGCTGGACGTCCGCCAGGCCCTGCGTCATCGGAAATGCATACAGCGTGGGAAAGCCGATCCAGTCGCCTTCCATCGGGATGCCGTCCTGCATCACCAGCACGAATTCCGATTCCTGCGGATTGCCGATGCCGCGGTAGCTGAAGTTGAACTGCGTCGGCGTGGGTTGTTCGGAAACCAGCACGCCGGGCGTGCGCGCCAGCGCCTGGTTGAGGTTGTTGCCGATGACGGTCGGCTGGTCTGCCAGATGCGTCACCGTGGTTTTCTTGGTGACGGTGATCCTGGGGCCGTCCACTTCCGGCAGCTGGTATTGCAGCTTGGCCTTCAGGTATTTGCGCCAGTCGTCGGCATGCACGTTCACGGCGGGAAGCTTGGTGGCCTTATGGCTGCCGGCAGGCTGATCATCGTCCTGCGCGAGGGCAGCGAGGGAAACCAGCGAAAGCAACAAGGCAAACGGCGGCGCGGCGCGGCGCAACGGCAACATGCGGTATCCAGGCAACAGCGGGGTAGCTGGGTCTTATCGCGCATGTGGCTGCGCTTGGCTATATGCCATCGGTTTACCCTTTGGGTTTGCTTGTTACAGCGTTACATTGCGGGGCACCGCTTTCTCTTCCCGCACAGAGATACCGCCCCGTGCAACTGCGCCGCCTTGCTTTACTCGCCTTCGGCATCACCACCGCCCTTGCCGCCCACGCCACCGTCGATGCTTCCCTGTTCCAGGATTTGCACTGGCGCCTGATCGGCCCCTTCCGCGGCGGGCGCGTGCTGGCCGTTACCGGCATTCCCGGCGATGACCGGCATTTCTATTTCGGCGCAGTGGATGGCGGTGTCTGGAAAACCAACGATGCCGGCCGCACCTGGCAGCCGATCTTCGACGACGAGCACGTCGGCTCGATCGGCGCCATCGCGGTGGCGCCGTCGCGGCCCGACACGGTGTACGTCGGCACCGGGGAAGCGGACATGCGCTCGGATATCGCGCACGGCAACGGCATGTACAAATCCACCGACGGCGGCAAGACATGGCGCCACATCGGCCTGGACGACAGCCGCCAGATCGGGCGCATCCTGGTCGATCCGCACAATCCGGACGTGGTGTACGTCGCGGCGCTGGGCCACGCGTACGGGCCGAACGCCGAGCGCGGCGTGTTCCGCTCCACCGACGGCGGCGAACATTGGGAAAAAGTGCTGTTCAAGGACAACGACACCGGCGCCATCGACATGGCGTTCAAGCCGGACGATCCGAACACGATCTACGCCGCGCTTTGGCAGACGCGCCGTCCGCCGTGGAGCGTGTATCCGCCCTCCAACGGGCCGGGCAGCGGCCTGTATGTGTCGCACGATGGCGGTTCGCACTGGACGCCGATCCAGGGCAGCGGCTTTGCGGCGCATCCTGGGCGCATTGGCGTGGCCACCGCGCTCAGCGATCCCAAGCGCGTGTATGCCTTGATCGATGCGCCCGATGGCGAAGGCGGCCTGTACCGCTCCGATGATGCCGGCGCGCACTGGAAGCACGTCACCGACGATCAGCGCATCTGGCAGCGCGGCTGGTATTTCAACCGGCTCACGGTCGATCCGAAGAATGCCGATCGCATCTATGTGATGAACACCATCGTGCTGCGCTCGGATAACGGCGGCAAGCAGTTCATTGCGCTGAAGGGCGATCCGACGGGCGACGATTTCCACGAGATGTGGATCGACCCGACCAACCCCAACCGGCAGATTCTCGGCGTCGACCAGGGCACGCTGATCACGCTCAACGGCGGCACCACGTGGAGCAGCTGGTACAACCAGCCGACTGCGCAGATCTATCACGTCAGCACCGACAACCGCTTCCCGTATTGGGTATATGGCGCGCAGCAGGACTCCGGCGCGGTATCGCTGCCCAGCCGCAGCGGCAGCCATGACGGCATCACCATGCAACAGTTCCACGAGCTGACGCCGGGCGGCGAAAGCGACATGATCGCGCCCGATCCGGACGATCACGACATCGTCTATGGCGGCCGCGTGGACAAGCTGGACATGCGCACCGAGCAGGTGCGCAATGTCGACCCCACGCTGGCCTACCCTGCCGCCCATTACCGCGCGGCCTGGACGCTGCCGCTGCAGTTTTCCAAGCGTGACCACAAGGTGCTGTATTTCGCCAACCAGCGCCTGTTCCGCACCTCGGATGGCGGCGAGCACTGGGCGCCGATCAGCCCCGACCTCACGCGCGCAGATGCGGGCATACCTGCCAACCTCGACGCCACGACGGCCGCGGACGACAACCACATCGACAAGCAGCGCGGCGTGATCTACACCATCGCGCCCTCTCCGCTCGATGCGAAAGCCTTGTGGGTCGGCACGGATGACGGTCTGGTGTGGCGCACCGATGACGAAGGCGCGCATTGGCGCAACGTCACGCCCAGCGCCTTGACGCCCTGGTCGAAGGTGGGCGGCATCGAGCTCTCGCACTTCAGTGCGGATTTGGCGTACCTCGCCATCGATCGCCACCGGCTCGACGATGATGCGCCGTACATCTATCGCACCACCGACGGCGGCAAGAGCTGGCAGCGCATCGACAACGGCATTCCGTCCAACAGTTTCGTCAACGTGGTGCGCGAAGACCCCGTGCGCAAAGGCCTGCTCTATGCCGGCACCGAAAAGGGCATGTTCGTGTCGTTCGACGACGGCGCGCATTGGCAACCGCTGCAACAGAACCTGCCCTCGACCTCCGTGCGCGATATCGACGTGCACCAGGACGACCTGGTGATCGCCACGCATGGCCGCGGCTTCTGGATCATGGACGACGTGACGGCGCTGCGGCAGATGGATGGCGTAAGCACGCAGGCGGCGACGCTGTTCAAGCCGGCCGATGCGTATCGCGTGCGGCATCCCGAGTTCACCGGCACGCCGATGCCGAAGGACGAACCGCTGGCGGCCAATCCGCCCGATGGCGCCATCATCGACTACGCCTTGCCGCAGCACGTGAAAGGCGCAGTCACGCTGACCATCCTGGATGCGCAGAACAAGTCCGTGCGCAGCTTCGGCAGCGACGACAAGCCGCCGATGCTCGATCCGGCCAAACTCGAATTCGCCCCGGAATGGGTGCCGGTTCCCACGCCGTTGTCCACCGCACCGGGCATGCATCGCTTCGTGTGGAACCTGCGTTATGCCGGCAAGGGCGAAGAAGGACGCCATCATCAGAAGGACGGCGTGTGGGCGGTGCCCGGCCGTTACACGGTGGAACTGACCGTCGATGGCCGCAGCTACCGGCAGCCATTGACCATCAAGCCCGATCCGCGCGTGACGGTATCGGTGGCCGCGATGCAGCGCGAGTTCGACTTGGCCACCAAGGTGGAAACTGCCGCAGGCGAGGCTGCCAAGGCCGGCGCGGAAGCAAAGCAACTGCTGCAGGCGCTGGACGATCGCCAAGCGCATGCCAGCGGCGCCTTGCACGAGCAGATTACGGCCCTGATCGCGCATGCCTCGGATGTTTCGGGCGTGCCGGTGCATGCCGATCCGCGCAATACCATCGGCTCGCCGCCACGGCGCACGGACAGCCTGCACGCCTTGTCGACGAACCTGGATACGCTGCTCACCGCGGTGGATGGCGCCGATGCGGACCCGAGCCCGGATGCGCAGACGTCGTATGCAACGCTATCGAAGACGCTGGCTACGACGATGGATGAGTGGCAGGCGTTGAAGCAGCATGATTTGGCTGCGCTCAACGCGAAGTTGAAGGCGGCCGGGCAGAAGGTGGTTGTGCTTTAACTGCGGGAATCGTAAATCGAGAATCGTAAGAGCAGGCCCAAGTTTCGATGCAACTGCTCTCAACGATTTACGATTTACGATTTACGATTCCCGATTGACGATTGCCCCCCCATTCACGCTCCTTTCCCAGCCAACCGCGCCTGCACTTCCGCATAAATCCGCGCACGCTTAGCGGAAAACCAGCCCAGCACGCCGGTCACCGGCATGGGCTGCAAGCCGGCCAGGCGCGCATGCGCCACGCGCAGCAGGTGCGCGCGGTGGAAATCGGCAAACACTTCTGCCAGCGCCGGCGTCTGGAACGGCGTTTCCACGAATTCGTCCATGACGGCACCGAGCACCGCGGCAGCTCGGCGTGCGATGTCCATGTTGGCCTTCACGAAACTGGCATCGCTCGACGGCACGTCATACGCGCCTTCGAGGGCGCGGGCGAGCCGCTGGAATTCGGTGGCATGCAATGGGCGGCAATAGATCGGTGTCTTGGTGCGCGCCAGCAGCCACGCCTGGTCCGCCCGTGCCAGCGCGCCGGAATTGTTGGTGGCGATGTCCAGCGCGTCGTTATAGCTGTAGCCGTATTCGCCCATCAGCTCGATCGCCAGCTCCTCGCGCACCATCGGTTCGCCACGGCGCATGCCATCGCGGCCGTACCAGCGGATGTATTCGGGCGTCACCTGCATGAAGCTGCCGCGTGGAGGGCGGCTGAACAGCCGATCTTCCATGTCACTGTGCAGGTAGGGATGCACGGCTTTCATGCCGGACGCGCGTGCTGCCAGCACCCGATCCATCAGCACTTCGGCGGTGACCAGCTCATGGTGGTAGTCGTCGTAAAGGCGGTCGTCGTCGACGTGCGAGAAATACACGAAACGGATGTGCCGCACCACGCGCGATGCGCGCCGCGCCCGCTTGGCGGGATCGCTGAAACGGCGTTTCCACACACGCCCGTCCTGGACGGTGTGCGCACCATGCGCCGACGGCAAGTCGCTGAGCAAGCGACCCACTTCGCGATCGGAAACGTGAGCGGTATTCACTGCATCGCCATCAAGAGAACGCGTCGAACTATCCGATTCACACACACCGACATCCTCGAACTGCGAGCGCATGGCTACCCAAGCCGCTACTCGGCGCATTGAAGAATTCCGTCGTCTTGTCCACGCATGACCGCACGCGGCCACGCACGTGGGAGCACACGCTCCCACACGCTGTGGACAGCCTTGCGAATTCCTTCGCGGTGAACGGATCAACCGGTGGGGAAGCCGGCCGATGCCTCAAACTCCTTGCGCCAGGCTTGGCCCGAATCGTTCGACACGAGCGTCAACGCGCTCATGCGAGATCCGTACGCATCGAAAGCCATGGTGTCAGCCGCGCATGCCAGAGGGGGAATTGCTTCGCGGAATGACACTCGTCTATGCGCTGCGCCATGTAGACGGCAAGCAGGCATACACGCCCTGGGAGCCGCGCATTATAACGAGAACTGGATCACAAACGTTAAATCCATGACCTATGGCCCATGCTTTTTTTAAGCATACGTATGCATACGCACGCGTGTGGACGCGCTACGCCAATGGAGGGCCTTTCAGCTCCACCATGTTGCCTTGCGGATCAAACAGATAAATGGAAGGACCTTCGCCCTTGGCACCGTAACGGCTGCCGATCTCCCCCACCCGCACGCCATGCGCCTTGAGGTGCGCCAGGATGGCGGCCTCGTCGTAATTAGCCACGCTCAGGCATAGGTGGTCCATGTTGTGGCCTTCCGTTCCCGGCCCCTTGCCGCCGTAACGGCCGAGCTTGCCGTCGATATTCACCAGGTCGATCAGCGAGTTGCCGGCACGCAGTTGCACCAGGCCGAGTTCGTCCTGGCGGCGCTCGACAGTGCAGCCGAGTACGTCGCAATAGAACGCCTGCATGGTCGGCACGTCGTAGGCGCGCAGCACCACGTGGTCGAGCTGCTCAAGACGGAAAGGTGGTTTGTTCATGATGTGCCCTCGCCAATGCCGTGCCGCTCATGCTTGGGCCGGCACATTACCTCAACCTGGAGTCATGGCGATTTAAAACCTGCGCCGCAGCGTATAATCACGCCCTTGACGTAGCTGGTGGGAGAAGCGGGCAAACGCCCGCTGCCGAAGGCGCAACGCCCGTAATCGCTCAGGCCCCATACCGCCATCTACCCAAGACTCTGGAGAGACCGGTTGAATCCGGCGCCGAAGGGGCACGAAGACCAAGGTTCCACCGAACCTGCGGCTTCCAAACTCTCAGGCAAAAGGACAGAGGGGCGCCCCGCGTGCGGCCTGCACGTTTTCTTCGGACGCCTCTTGCCCATGACCCAGAACTCTTCCCCCTCGCTGCGCGAACTCGAGCATCACGACGCTTTCATCGAGCGGCACATCGGCCCCAACGATGCCGAAATCGCACAGATGCTGCACGCCATCGGCTACGACTCGCTGGAAGCAATGACCAGCGCCATCGTGCCGGGCCAGATCAAATCGCCGGCGCCGCTGGCACTGCCACAAAGCGTCACGGAAGAAGAAGCGCTGGCGAAGATCCGCGCCATCGCACGCAAGAACAAGGTGTTCAAGAATTTCATCGGCCAGGGTTATTACGGCACGCTCACGCCGAACGTCATCCTGCGCAACATCCTGGAAAATCCCGCATGGTACACGGCGTACACGCCTTACCAGGCGGAGATCTCGCAAGGCCGCATGGAAGCGCTGATCAACTTCCAGACCATGGTGGCCGACCTCACCGGCATGGACATCTCCAATGCCTCGCTGCTGGATGAAGCCACCGCGGCGGGCGAAGCGATGACGCTGGCCAAGCGCTCGGCCAAGTCCAAGAGCAACGTATTCTTCGTCGCCAGCGACGTGCATCCGCAGACGCTGGAAGTGCTGCATACGCGTGCCGATGGCATCGGCATCCAGCTGCACGTGGGCGAACCGGCCGAAGCGGCCAGCGTGGACAGCTTCGGCGTGCTGCTGCAATACCCCAATACTTATGGCCAAATCAGCGACTATCGCAGCGTGGCCGAGGCGGTGCATGCGCGCGGCGGCATCGTTGCCGTGGCCACCGACCTGCTGGCGCTGACGCTGATCGCCTCGCCCGGTTCGTGGGGTGCGGACATCGTGATCGGCAACAGCCAGCGCTTTGGCGTGCCGTTCGGCTTCGGCGGCCCGCACGCTGCGTACCTTGCCTGCCGCGATGCGTACAAGCGCTCGATGCCGGGCCGCCTGATCGGCGTATCGGTGGATGCCGAAGGCAAACCGGCTTACCGCCTGACGCTGCAGACGCGCGAGCAGCACATCCGCCGCGAAAAGGCCACTTCCAACATCTGTACCGCGCAGGTGCTGCTGGCCGTGATGGCCAGCATGTACGCGGTGTATCACGGCCCGGATGGCCTGCAGCGCATCGCGCGCCGCACGCATCGCTTTGCGGCGATTCTCGCGGCCGCGCTGCGCCGCGCCGGCCTGACGGTAGGCACCGATTTCTTCGATACGCTGCATATCACCAACGTCGATGCCGACGCGATCCATGCCAGGGCGGCGAGCCTGGGGCTCAACCTGCGCCAGATCCACGGCCAGAGCGTCGGCATCAGCCTGGACGAAACCACCACGCGCGACGACGTGCTCGCGCTGGCCAAACTGTTCGGCGCCGAAATCGTCGACATCGACGAAGCCGACGCCAGCACCCCGGACGAACTGCCCAAGGCGCTGCTGCGCCAGGAAGCCTTCCTGCAGCACCCGGTGTTCAACACGCACCACAGCGAACACGAACTGCTGCGCTACATGCGCGCCCTGGCCGACAAGGACCTGGCCATGGACCGCACCATGATTCCGCTGGGCAGCTGCACCATGAAGCTCAACGCCACCGCCGAGATGATTCCGGTGACGTGGCCGGAATTCTCCAGCATCCATCCGCTGGCGCCAGCCGAGCAGACGCAGGGCTACAAGCAGCTGATCGACGAGCTGGAAGCCATGCTGGTGGAATGCACCGGCTACGACGCGGTGAGCCTGCAGCCGAACTCCGGTGCGCAAGGCGAATACGCCGGCCTGCTGGCGATTCGCGCGTATCACCGCTCACGCGGCGAAGACCGGCGCGACATCTGCCTGATTCCCGAATCCGCCCACGGCACCAACCCTGCCTCCGCGCAGATGTGCGGCATGACGGTGGTGGTCACCAAGTGCGACAGCAACGGCAACGTCGACCTGGAAGACATCCGCGCCAAGGCGGAAAAATATTCCGACCGCCTTGCCGCGTTGATGATCACCTACCCCTCCACGCACGGCGTGTTCGAGGAAGACGTGGTGCGCATCTGCGAGATCGTGCACCAGCACGGCGGCCAGGTGTACACCGACGGCGCCAACATGAACGCGCTGGTCGGCTTGGCCAAGCCCGGCAAGTGGGGCTCGGACGTTTCGCACCTCAACCTGCACAAGACCTTCTGCATTCCGCATGGCGGCGGCGGCCCGGGCGTGGGCCCGTGCGCGGTGAAGTCGCATCTGGCGCCGTTCCTGCCGCGCACGCTCGGTAGCGAAGGCCAGGTGGGCATGGTGAGCGCGGCCAGCTTCGGCAGCGCCAGCATCCTGCCGATCTCGTGGATGTACATCACGCTGATGGGCCAGCAGGGCCTGCGCAAGGCCACACAGGTGGCGCTGCTCAATGCCAACTACATCGCCAAGCGCCTGGCGCCGCATTACGAAACGCTGTACACCGGCCGCAACGGCCTGGTCGCGCACGAGTGCATTCTCGACCTGCGCCCGCTCAAGGACAGCACCGGCATCAGCGCGGAAGACGTGGCCAAGCGCCTGATCGATTTCGGCTTCCACGCCCCCACGCTGAGCTTCCCGGTGGCCGGCACGCTGATGGTGGAGCCCACCGAAAGCGAATCGATGCACGAGCTGGATCGCTTCATCGACGCGATGATCCAGATCCGCGACGAAATCCGCGCGATCGAAGACGGCCGCCTGGATCGCGAGGACAACCCGCTGAAAAACGCGCCGCACACCGCCACCATGGTCACCGGCACGGAATGGGCCCACGCCTACCCGCGCGAACTGGCCGCCTTCCCGCTGCCCAGCCTGAAGCTGCAGAAGTACTGGTCGCCGGTGGCGCGCGTGGACAACGTCTACGGCGACAAGAACGTGATGTGCGCGTGCATTCCGGTAGATGCGTACAAGGAAGAGGCGGAGGCGTAAGCCGCTTCGGCATCATGCGAAAAACCCCGCGGAAATGCGGGGTTTTTGTGGATGTTGATACAGCTTGATACTCGCCACGATGTGCTCCCTCCCCTGCGACAGTAGGGGAGGGCCGGGGCAGGGTTGCTTGTGCTTTAGCGTACAGCTGAATTTCCTGATATGACCGGCTCCCGCCGCTCGCTACGCTCGCACCCCACCCTACCCCTCCCCTGCTGTCGCAGGGGAGGGAACCGTTTGTCGCGATGATCGAGATGTCCACTTCGCTTGAGCGCGAACCCCAACATCCCAGGCATCCACAAGCCACTAGAACGCAGCTTGCGCCGGCACGGGGCAATGCAAGCTTGCGCAGATCACGCGCAACAATTCCGCTTCCGCCGGTGTCACGACGCCATCCGCGCGGATCGCGCCGAGCAAGCTCTGGATGACGATTTCCTTGGCCGCCGGCATCAGGCCATCCAGGTCATCCAGCGCGTGGTCGAAAGCTGCCTGCCAATCCAGCGGCAATGTCTGCCACGTCGCCGCAGCGCCAGGAAAAGCCTGGTTCATGGCCAGCAACCATGCTCGGCGCGCAGCGGCGTCATCGTCGGCGCCATGCGTCGCCACCACCGCACAGACCAGCGCCACGCTGTCGCGGCATGCGGGCAGTTTCTTTTGGCCGTCGACCGGCGCGCTGCGCGGCTTGCAGGCTTCGAGCAGATGCATGCGCAGCAGCCGCACCAGGCAGTAATCGTCCAGATCCACCTGCGGATCGATGCTGACGAGCGCATCCAGCGTTTGCAGCAAGGTCTGCTGGCGCCCCGGCGTCAATTGCTTTAGCGCGGGGAACGCCAGCGACAGCAGCGGCATGTGCGAGGTTGCCGGCAGCGCTTGTACTTCCGCCGCACGTTCGGCCACGGCCGCCTGCACGTCATCACCGAAGGCATTGGCGACCAGTCTCGCCTGTTTCACACGCAGCGCTTGCTGCCTGGAAGTGGCCAGCGCCAGCATCATGACAAGTGCGGATTCCGGCTGCCGAACGGCTTCTTTCAACCGGGCAAACGTTTCGCGCAGCGCAACGGCGCCGGATTGAACCGCCTGCGGCACCGATGCGCTCTGCGCCGCCAACACTGCCGCGCCGACGACCGATCCACCAGGCCACTCCAGCGGCGGCAGCTCACGTTGCGCGGGGCCCTGTTTCGCCTCGCTCTTTTCGGCAGCAGCCTGGACGCGCGGCTTGAGCTTGACCAACTCCTGCTCGCGGAAATACGGCTCCAACAGGCGAATGCGATCCAGCAACGGCGGATGCGTGGCGAACCATGCGCTGAAGTGGTCCACATCGCCCAGCATCATGTGAGCGATTTCGTGGCGATTGGCGGTTTGCAAGCGGGAGCCTGCCGCGAGCACGGCAATTTTCTTCAACGCACCGGCAATGCCGCTGGTCTGACGGGTGAATTGCACCGCGCATGCATCGGCAAGCGTTTCGCGCGAGCGCGCCACGGCCGCCTGGATCAGGCGGCCGAAGAAATGCCCGATCGAACCGATGACCATCAGCGCAATGCCGACCAGGAACCACGCCGATAGACGGTTGCGGTCATCCTCGCTATCCCAGATACCGGTATTGCCACGCGACCACGTCATCTGCCGGCCGATGATCGACAGCGCCATGATGCCGTAGAGCAGCCCCATCAAGCGGATGTTGAGCCGCATATCGCCGTTCAACACATGGCTGAATTCATGCGCGATGACGCCCTGCAATTCATCGCGCGTCAAATGATCCAGGCATCCTTGCGTCACCGTGATGGCCGCGTCGGACGGCGAATAGCCAGCGGCAAAAGCATTGATGCCCGGCTCATCCGGCAACAGATAGATATCGGGCACCGGTGTGCCGGAGGCGATCGCCACCTCTTCGATGACATTGCGCAGTTGGCGCAACGCCGGATCTTGCGTATCCGACGCCACCGGCTCTGCGCCTACATCCTCCGCCACCGCCTTGCCGCCGGCGGAAAGACTGCTGATGCGGTACGCCGCGCAGCCGGCAATCAGGCCAAGCACGGCGATCGTGCTGATGGTGAGGAGCGACGCATGCGAAAGCTTCACCCAGGGTCCGACCACCATCGCCACCAGCATGTCCACGGCCATGACGATGGCAAGCACGGCGGCGATGAAAAGCATCACCAGCACACGGGTGCTTTCCCGCACGCGCGCTTGTTCCGCGAAAAAATCCATGTCGCCCCCGGGAACGCTACAAGCCTATCGGCCGATCAGGCGAAGGAAACCTTGGGCACGTCGCGCACGGCTGCGTCTTCGATCTGCAGCGGATGGGCTTGCGTGAAGCTGAAGCTGTTGGCGACGAACGAGCCCGGAAACATCTCGCAGCGGTTGTTGTAGGTCATCACCGCGTCGTTATACGCCTGCCGGGCGAACGCCACGCGATTCTCGGTGGAGGTCAGCTCCTCCGAAAGCTGCGCCATGGTTTCGTTGGCCTTCAAATCCGGATAGGCCTCGCTGACGGCGAACAAGCGGCCGAGACTCTGGTTGAGGCTGGTTTCGCTGGCGGCAAGCTGCGCCATCGCCGCGGAATCGCCCGGCTTTTCCTTTGCGTCGGCCAAGCCTTTCACAGCCATGTTGCGCGCCTGGATGACAGCTTCCAGCGTGCCGCGTTCGTGCGCGAGGTAGGCCTTGGCGGTTTCGACCAGGTTGGGAATCAGGTCATGCCGGCGCGTCAGCTGCACGTCGATCTGCGCGAATGCATTCTTGTAACTGTTTCGCGCCGTGACCAGGCCGTTGTAGAGCGAGACGACGTATCCCACGGCGAGCACGATCAACGCCAAAAAGACGAACAAACCCATGGATATTCCCCCTTAGCGACGCCGCCCTGCGCCATTGCAATCGAGCATAGCATAGGGCTCGCCAGGGAGAATGTGTCCGGAAATAGCGCGAAATCACTCGCGTTTTACCGGCGCGCCGAGTGCCGGATCAAGACCGCCGCGCCCTTCGCTCGCCACCGTGCTACCGGATAAACGCTGCTTGCGCGTTTCCTGCTGGCGCAGCCGATTGAGATGGTTTCCTCCCGCTTGGTAGCTGTCGCCGTTGTCAGGCATGGGCAACGCGGCTTCGTCACCCACTGGATTATTTACGGCTTGCTTGCCTGCCTCTTCGTCGGTGAAACCATGATGCGGAAACGCCTGCCCGGTGCCGCTGATGCCGCCGGTGCCACCTTCCTTCTGCACGGCCTGGGTGATGGCTTTGGGTTCACGCTCGTCGCCATTGTGTCGATAAGCCGCTTGCTCGCGATGATTGTCGCTGGCCTGGCCGGATGAACGATGTTCTGCCATGTCGTCTGCTCCGATAGCGAAGAAGAACCTACAGCGTGGACTTTTGCGAGTAACAAGTTCGTGCATGACAAGTACACGCACCGGCAGCAGGCATCCGCGCGCTAGCCGTATTGCGGCACAGCCGTCGGTTCGTAGCGATTGCGCCCATTGCTTTTGGCGCGATACAGCGCGCGGTCGGCCTCATCCAGCATGGCCACCGGATCCATCGGCGTCTGCGCCGTCTGGGTGGCGATGCCGATGCTGACCGTGAGATATCCCGACGGACAATTCGGATGCACGATGCGCAATCGCCCGATCGCCGCGATCAGCCGATGCGCGACATCCCGCGCAACGTCCGCCGCGGTATCGGCCAGCACTACCGCAAATTCCTCGCCGCCATAGCGCGCCACCAGGTCGTTGGCGCGCACGCGGCTGCTGCTCAGCGCAGCAGCCACCTTCACCAGGCAAGCATCGCCGGCGATATGGCCGAGGCTATCGTTGTATTGCTTGAAGAAGTCGATATCGATCATCAATACCGAGCAGTACTTTCCGCTTGCACGTCCTTCTTCCATCACTTCGCGCAAGCGCGTATCGAGCATGGCGCGGTTGGCGATGCCGGTAAGCGGATCGCGTCCCACCTGCTGCTCCAGCCGCCACGTGCTTCGGTTGAAGGCGCGCTGGCGATCCAGGTGGCCGCTTTGGATGAACGCCGTGCGCAAGCCGTAGAACAACACCGCCGCACAGCCCGCCAGCAAGCTGGACGCAAAGCTGACGCGCGAGGTGCTGATGCTGAGCATCACTACCATCATGGTGAGGATGGTCGGCGCGAACGACGCGATGGTTTGCGACACCGTCAGCGAAGGATGGTACGCACGCAACCAGCGCGGCGGCTTGCGCACTACTACCAGCACGACCAACGCGTGCGGAATATCGATCAGCGAACCGGCCCACCACGGCAGGCCGTGCATTTCGATGCGGTTGTAGATGGCCGCCACCGTGGCATTTACCAGCAGATGCGCACTGGCGGCGTAATAGAAATAACGCCAGCGAAAACTGCGCGCACCGAGCAGACGCAGGATCGCCATGGCGGCCAGGGAAAAATCGATCGCATCGGCCAGATAGATCACCACGTAAATGCTGGTGGGATCCGATGTCTGCGGGCCGCTGAGCAACTTGGTAAAAAACAGATACAGCAATGCCGCCACCATGCAGGACAGCAGCAGATCCAGCACCGCCACTCCGCGCGTTTCATCCGGAGCGAACGACCGCGTAACCATGAACATGCAAGGGATCACGTACAGGCTGGAAAGCACCGTGGCGAGCGCCGCCAGGTAACCGCTTTTGTCACCGAGCGTCGCGGCCAGCACGTTGGTGGCTGCCCAGCACACTTGCATCGCCAGGGCCAGCCCCATCAGCAACCACGGCAGGCGCAGCAGCGCCGGGCTGCGCCGGTAGCGCATGAAAACCGCCCACACCGCCGCCGCCATGACCGCGATCATGGCCCATTGCGGCAGCACGGCTTCCGCATGCCCGCTCCATTTCGCCAAACCCAGATGGGCGATCAGCAGCAGGACGACTAGCCAGACAGCGAACAAAACGATTTCCCCTGAAACACATGGCAAAAGTGGCGCGAGGGCGGCTATGGACAAAATGCGCCATGTCGGGCGGCGTGCCGTCCCTTCATCGCCTCATCCGTACCAGCCCTTGGTGCCTTGGATACCTCAAGCAAGTTACGGGCCCTTGCGGCCGGCATTTTCCCACGGATGACCCAAGCTCACGTTTATGCCGGCATAACCGTTGCGTGTTGCCCGGGGTTTAGCCCGCGCCAAAGTCCGTATTGGAATATCGCCGCGGCTACGCTGAACCACGTGCAGGCAAGCGCACCGAGGAACAGCTTGCCGCCTCGCGCCGCGAACCGGGGAGCTTTCCAAGGAGGGCCTGACCGGGGTCGCCAACCACCGCCGCTTCGACGTGATCATTGGAAACCGAATGAGCCAACGCCTGCCGCTACAAGCAGCCGCACCCTTGTTCCCGAATGTGCAGACGAGGCCAGTGCGTTCATCAAGCTGGCGGACCGGCGCTTGTGCCAGGCCAAGCGGGGCGGGCGAAACATCATCCTCAATGATTGACGCCCCCTGGCTCGTGGCGGAGCGATGAGCCAGGTTTTTATGGCCCCTGCATCAAACCGCAGCCACGATGAATTCGCGCAGCCACTGGTGCGCCGGGTCGCGATGCACGCGTTCGTGCCAGAGCATCGACATTTCGTAGCCGGGCACCTCGACGGGCGCATCCACCACTTTCAATTGGCGGCTGCCGCGAACCAGACGCGCCGGCAGCATCGCGACGAGATCGCTATGCGCCAGGACCTCGCGCACGAACAGGAAATGCGGTACGGATAGAACAACCTTGCGCGCCATGCCCGCCTTGGCCAGCGCCTCGTCCGTTACGCCGAGGAAACCCCCACCATCTGGCGAAACCATCACATGCTCCAACTGACAGAACTGCTTTGGCGTAGGCCGTCGACGCAAGCGCGGATGATTGGCGCGGCCCACCAGCACGTAGCGCTCCTTGAACAAGGTGCGCCGCCGCAAGCCTGGTGGCGAACCTTCGGTGGTGTGGAAAGCCAGGTCGATGTCGCCCTGTTCCGCCTGCCGGGCAATGCGCGTGGGCACCATTTCGACCACGGCCAGCCGTGTCGCCGGCGCGGCTGTGCGCAAGCCGCCCAGCACCGGCAACACGATGGTGGATTCGGCGTAGTCGGTGGCGGCCACGCGCCAGGTATGAGTTGCTTCGGCGGGATTGAAGGGTTTGGCCGGAGACACCGCGCCGCTGAGCGCCTGCAATGCCTGGCGCAGCGGCTCCCGCAACGCCTCCGCGCGCGCTGTCGGCCGCATGCCGCGAGGCCCCGGCAGCAGCAGCGGATCGCCGAAGAAATCGCGCAGCTTGGCCAGTTGAATGCTCACCGCTGGCTGCGAGAAGTTCAGCCGCTCTGCCGCGCGGGTCACGTTGCGCTCGGCCAGCAGCGCATCGAGGGTGACCAGCAGGTTGAGATCCAGCCGCCTGAGATTACTCATGGCAATAGCAGCAATGTTGGAAATTAATTTCCAATATACCTGATCCCTTTCTAAGCTGCGGGTATTCCAAATATGAAGGCCCCGCCATGAATGTGTTGATTGTCTACGCCCATCCCGAACCCAAGTCACTGAACGGTGCGCTGAAGGATTTCGCGGTGAAGCGATTGGAGGCTGCCGGACACGCGGTGCAGGTTTCCGACCTGTACGCCATGCACTGGAAAACGGCACTGGATGAGAACGACAGCCTGGACGGCAAGCGCGGCGATCGCTTCGATCCTTCCGCCGATTCCAAGCATGCCTACGAAAACGGGCGCCAAAGCGAAGACATCGCACGCGAGCAGGCCAAGCTGCGCTGGGCCGATGCCGTGATCCTGCAGTTTCCGCTGTGGTGGTTTTCGATGCCGGCGATCATGAAAGGCTGGATCGAGCGCGTGTATGCCTATGGCTTTGCGTACGGCGTAGGCGAACACTCCGACCGGCACTGGGGCGATCGCTACGGCGAGGGTTCGATGGCCGGCAAGCGCGCGATGCTGCTTGTCACCACCGGCGGCTGGGAATCGCACTACAGCCCGCGCGGCATCAATGGCGGCATCGACGACATCCTCTTTCCCATCCAGCACGGCATCCTGCATTACCCCGGCTTTGATGTTTTGCCGCCGTACGTGATCTATCGAAGCGGCAAGATGGACGAGGCACGCTTCGCGCACATCCGCGATGCCCTGGGCGAGCGCCTGGACAACCTGTGGCGTACCGCGCCGTTACCGTTTCGCAAGCAGAACGGCGGCGACTACGACATCCCCGCGCTTACGCTGCGTGCGGAGCTTGCTCCGGGAAAAACGGGACTGGGCATACATATGGCAAGTGATGAGCAGCCGCGAGATACCGTGATTGCGGAGCAGCGGTCGGCTGCGGTGCTGGCCTGAAAACGGCCGGTTTTACGTCACGTCATTGATCGCACCGGTGATCCCTCGCAGGTTTGCGATATGGACAGGACGGCACTGTCGCTCAGTGCAGTTGCCTGGACAGATCGCTGATCGGCCCGTAAACAATGGCACGCAACAACCTGGCCTCACCGGGCAAGATGGCCACCGCCGCGTTGTGCTGGCAATGTTCGAGCAAGACAGCGGCGTGATGCTTCACTTTGGCGAGCAGGTCGTCGAGCAGGCGTTCGCTGGCTGGTAGCGGTATGCCCAGGGCGTTGCCGAATGCCTGTACGTGCGTGCGACGGAGTTCGCCGAATCGGTGTGCCTGCCCTATCGGCGTCACCAGCTCCGCATTGAGCCAGTCGGCTTCCCGGTAGACGCTGGTACTCAGCAGATCGTAATGCGGTGCAAGGCGGGTACCCTGATGCGAAAGAAAGAAACTCAAGTTCTTTAGATGCGCGTCGCCATTGCCGATGAGCAGGTTGAAAAGGCTCCAGCGAAAGATGGCCTGGCGCGTCGCAGCTCTCGCCCGGCATAGCTCGGCCAGATGACGCAAGGTGGCGGCGGTGGCTTGCTCGTATTTGTATCGGCGATCGTAATTCGCCGATGCGTTCGTCATCTCGCCATACGACCAGGCTTCGAGACGCAGTCGTACTCATGTGCGCCCCTTGGTGTCGATGTCGCCCGGTGGATCAGGGATGTCCAGCGTGATGCGGATGCCCAATTCCTGCAGCAGGCGCAACACTCTCCCCAATTGCACGGTAGGTTTGCCGCATTCGACATCGCGCAGGAATACGTGACTGGAGTCGACCATACCGGCAAGATCATCCTGGCGCAGGTGCTGGCGTTTGCGTTCGGCGCGAATCGCCGCGCCAATGTCGGTGACGCTGGAAACGGGGATTTGCATAAGTCCCTCAGAAAAATCTAAGCGATAGCTTCGATTATCCGGAACCAGTGCCCTCTAGCAAGGAAATCGAAAGGATCGTTTCGAATTTCTCGCTGCATGCGGGAAGTCGAGGAAAAACGAAACAATCGTTTAGACTGAATATCCCACCGGTCCGTCACCGCTTAGCTACCACTCAGCAGCCGGCTTGCTCGCATCCCTTCCGCACGCGCGTGTCTGCGTCATGCTCAACCCTCAGGTTGATAGCCGCAGAGTCAACTTGCAGGTTTAATCACGTGCATGAAAAACGGCCATATCCGTACACATAAAGCATCATGCGTATAGGAGCCCGTGCTTTCCTATCTATCACCACAGCGATCCGGGTAGGGATTCGTCGTTTTCCACGTCTATGGCTGCCCGATGGATCCAAGTCCATCAATAGCCTGGAGTTCGGCCGGTTTTGCCAACGAAAAAGCCCCGCAGTGCGGGGCTTTTTTCTTACGACGCGCTGACTGTCCAACACTCACGCAAACGGATCATCCAACACAATCGTATCGTCTCGATCCGCCCCCGTCGCCACGATCGCCAAACGGCAGCCGGAGAGTTCTTCCACCGCGCGCAGGTAAGCACGCGCTGCCGGCGGCAGTTTGTTCCAGTCGCGGATGCCGGCGGTGGATTCGCTCCAGCCGGGGAATTCCAGGTAGACCGGTTTGCACTCGGCCCAGCCGTCGGCGTCGAGCGGGGCAAGTTCGCGGCGCTTGCCGCGGTATTCGTAGGCGATGCAGACCTTGATGGTTTCCAGGCCGTCGAGCACGTCGAGCTTGGTGATGGCCAGGCCGTTGATGCCGTTGATCTGCACGGCGCGCTTCAGGGCGACCAGATCGATCCAGCCGCAGCGGCGCGGGCGGCCGGTGCTGGCACCGAATTCGTTGCCGACCTTGCGCAGGCGTTCGCCCATGTCGTCGTTGAGTTCGGTGGGGAACGGACCGCCGCCGACGCGGGTGGCGTAGGCCTTGCAGATGCCCAGCACGTAGTCGATGTCGCCGGCGCCCACGCCGGTGCCGGCCAGTGCGCCGCCGACGGTGGTGTTGCTGCTGGTGACGTACGGATAGGTGCCGTGGTCGATGTCGAGCAGCGCGCCTTGCGCGCCTTCATACAGGATGTTGCCGCCTTCCTTGCGCACGTCGTGCAGGATGGTGGCGACGTCGTCGACCATCGGGCGGATGAATTCACCATAGGCGATCGCATCGTCCAGCACCTGCTGGTAATCGACCGGCTCGGCCTTCAGCCACTGGGTGAGGATGAAGTTGTGGTACTCGACCGCGGACTTGATGAGCGCGGGCAGCTCGTGCGGATACATCAGGTCGGCCACGCGTACGCTGCGGCGGGCGACCTTGTCCTCGTACGCAGGACCAATGCCGCGACCGGTGGTGCCGATGGCCTTGCCGCCGGCAGCCACTTCGCGCGCCTTATCGACGGCAATGTGGTACGGCATGATCAGCGGCGTGGCCGGGCTGATCTTGAGGCGCGGGCGCACACTCACGCCCTGTGCTTCCAGCTCTTCGATTTCCTGCTTCAGCGCGGCTGGCGACAGCACCACGCCGTTGCCGATCAGGCACAGTGCGTCGTCGCGCAGGATGCCGGAGGGAATCAGGTGCAGCACGGTCTTCTTGCCCTTGATGACCAGCGTGTGGCCGGCGTTATGGCCGCCCTGGAAACGCGCCACCGCGCCGACGCGCTCGGTCAACAGGTCGACGATCTTGCCTTTGCCTTCGTCGCCCCACTGTGCGCCAAGAATTACGACTGACTTGCCCATGATGTGTCTCGCTCTAAAGGACGTTCCGATCGGCGGAACGGGTAAATGAAAAACTTAGCCCGCGGTGATGACCGCATGGTGAAACTTCGTTCAATGCACCAACCGCAAGGTGATCAAGCCGATGCCGATGGCGATCGCGCCACAGACGCGCAAGGTGCGCGGCTCCATCCTGGAAGCTTCGCGCATGACCGACTGCCAGCCATGCGGCGCAGCGAACAAAAACAGACCCTCGATCACCAGCACCAGGCACAGCGCCGCGTAGAAATCGTGCGACATGGCCGTGCTCAGCGATGCGCCGGCGCGGCAGCCGGGTTGCCGAAATAGCGCAGGAATTCGGAGTCGGGACGGAGAATGATGGTGCCTTTGCCGTCACCGAACGATTTCCTGTACGCCTGCAGGCTGCGATAGAAGACGAAGAAATCCGGATCTTGCGCATAGGCCTGCGCATAGACCTGCGCGGCCTGCGCATCGCCCTCGCCCTTCACTTTGTCGGCGTCGCTTTCGGCCTTGGCGCGAATCATCTGCGCCTGCGCCTGCGTTTCGGCCTTGACCGCCTCGGCCTGCTGCTTGCCATCCGCACGGATGGCGGCGGCCTGCTGCTGGCGTTCGGTCTGCATGCGCTTGTAAACGGCCGACCTGACGTCATCGGGGAACTCGATGCTGGTGATGCGTACATCTACCACCGACACGCCCAGCGTCTTCTGCGTCTGCTCGTTGGCTTGCTGCAAGGTGCTTGCGGCAATCTCGCCCTGGCCACCGGCAATGAGCTGATCCATGGTGTGCGCGTTGACGATGTTGCGCAGCGCATTGCTGATGATCGGGCTCAGGCGCTGGCCGGCCTGCAGCTCATCGCCGCCGCTGGCGCGGTAGTAATCCGACGCGTCGGCGATACGCCATTTGACGTAATAGCTGACGTTGACGCTCTGCTTGTCGGAGGTGGCGTAACGCTGCGGCGCACCGTCGAAGGACAGAATGCGGTCGTCCAGCGTCAGCGTCTGCTGCAGCAGCGGCACCTTGGCGTGCAGGCCGGGCTGGCGATCGGTGCGCAGGATCTTGCCGACCTGCATCACCAGCACTTGCTGGCCTTCGCCGACCGTATAAAGGCTGTTGAAGCCCAGCAGGATGAGCAGCACGATGATGATCGCAGCGGTGGTTTTCATGGCTGCTTCCCCTTGTCCGCTTCGTCGCCCTGCCCATTGCCGGATGGCGCCACCGCACCGACGCCCGGCAGGTTGGCGGCCGGCGCGGTTTCCCCGCGGTCGTTGCCGATGTTGATGACGCTGCGGCCGTCGGAACCGTCGATGACCTTGTTGTTGGCGTGCAGGATGTCTTCCATGGTTTCCAGCCACAGCCGGCGGCGGGTGACCTCCGGCGCGGCGCGGTATTCCTTGAGGATGAGGTTGAAGCGCTCGGCATCGCTCTGGGCACGCGCCATGCGCTCGGCCTTATAGGCATCGGCTTCGGCCGCCAGGCGCTTGGCGTCGCCCTTGGCGCTGGGAATGTCCTGGCTGGTGTTGGCCTTGGCCTGGTCGATCTGGCCCTGCCGATCCTGGCGCGCGGCGATTACGTCGTCGAAGGCGTCCTTCACCTCTTGCGGCGGCGTGATGGCCTGGAAGCTCACCTCGGTCACTTGCAGGCCGCAATCGTAGGCATCCAGCGTGTGCTGCAGCTGATCACGCACCTGCTGCTGCAGGTTGCCCAGGCGCGGCGCCGGCGCATTGGCGTCGCCCTGGCCGGTGAGGATGTCGTCCATGGCTTGCGCGCCGATCACCGCACGCACGGCCGCCTGCGCGGCTTCGTTGAGCGTGCCATCCGGATCGCGCGTGCTGAACAGGTATTTCTGCGGATCGGTCACCTGGTACTGCACGTTGAAATCGACCGTGACGATGTCCTGGTCGCGCGTGAGCACGCGGATCTGGTCCGACATGGCGCGCACGCGCGAGGTCGCCACGGGCTGTACGGTCTCCATGGGCGCCGGCAGCTTCAGATGGAAGCCGGGCGCCAGGATACGTGCATAGGCGCCGAAGCGCTGCACCACCCCCACCTGCCCGGTACCGATCACCGCATAGCTGGTCAGCAGCAACCAGGCCAACAGGATGGCCACCACGATGGTGAGAATGCCGCCCGGACCGCCCAGTCGCCCGATGCGCTTGAACAGATTTTTCAGGGCCGCCTCGATGCCGGGCTTACCGCCGCCGGCACCGCGCTTGTTCTTGTTCCATGGATCACGCTGCCCGTTGCCGGGTTCGTTCCAGGCCATGGTCAGTCTCCTTGAGGCCGCTGGGAGGCCGGCAGCAACGGCCGGAAAACGCTGGGTACGGGATGGGACATGGTGACGGATAGTGGGCGTGCAAGCACTCCGGTTGGAGTGGCGCACAAACGGTCGCATTCTAGCAGAGACGGGTAACGTTAAGCCGCTATGCCTTCATACGGGCGGCGGTTCGTCGATATCAGGATGACATCCCAGCAGGCGCCGAGGTTTCCCAAGGCGGAGCGACAAGCAGTTATAGACAGGCGTTATAGCGCCGCATCGGGGCTGCCGAGCAACCCGCGCAACAGTTCCACGTCCGCTCCTTGCCCGCCGGTGAGTGGCGCCAGCACGCTGCGCGGTGCATCGATGCGCAGCCGCCAGCCTTCTTCGTCCACCGCCTCTTCCGCAATGGCGCCGGCGGCACGCAGGCGGGCATGCAGCCGGCCGGCCGACAGCGGCAAGCGCAACTCGGACTGCACGCGTTCGCCGCCCAGGCATTCGCCCAGGGCTTCGCGCAGCAAATCCAGTCCTGCGCCGGTCGCCGCCGACAGCCACACCTGCTGCGGCACGCCTTCGGCATTGCGCACGATGCGCGGCTCGCCGCCGGCCAGATCGATCTTGTTCATCACGTGCAGTTGCGGCACGTCGCCGGCGCCGATTTCTTCCAGCACCTGGTCGACCACCTGGTGCAGGCGTTCGCGCTCTTCATCCGCGGCATCGCTGACATGCAGCAGGAGATCGGCATCGCGCGCCTCGGCCAGCGTGCCGCGGAAGGCAGCGACCAGGTCGTGCGGCAATTCGCGGATGAAACCCACCGTATCGGCGAGCACCGCAGGGCCGCAGCTCAGATCTTCCAGCTTGCGCACGGTCGGATCGAGCGTGGCGAACAACTGGTTCGCCGCATACACGTCGCCCTGCGTGAGCACGTTGAACAAGGTGGATTTGCCGGCGTTGGTATAACCCACCAGCGCTACGCGCGGCACCGTGTTGCGCAGGCGCGCACGGCGCTGCTGCGTACGCTGGGTCTGGACCTTTTCCAGGCGCTTGGTGAGCATCTTGACGCGCTCGCCGAGCAGGCGGCGGTCGGTTTCCAGCTGCGTTTCGCCCGGGCCGCGCAGGCCGATGGCGCCGCCGCGCTGGCGCTCCAGGTGGGTCCAGCCACGCACCAACCGGGTGGCCAGGTGCTTGAGCTGAGCCAGCTCGACTTCCAGCTTGCCTTCGTGGGAGCGGGCGCGCTGGGCGAAGATGTCCAGGATGAGTCCGGCGCGGTCGACCACGCGGACATTGAGCAGCTTTTCCAGGTTGCGTTCCTGCACGGGCGAAAGCAGGTGGTCGACCAGCACCACGTCCGCTTCCAGTGCACGCACCGCCTCGGCCACTTCGTCGGCCTTGCCCGTACCGATGTAATAGCGCGGGTTGGGCGTTTCCACGCGCGCAGGAATGCCCGCCAGCACTTCGGCGCCAGCGGACTTCACCAGTTCGACGAACTCTTCCGCGCGCTCGGCCGCATCGCCCTCCCCGCGCGAGTGCGGGAGCACCAATACAGCCCGTTCGCCTTTCTTCTGCCTATCGAACAGAGTGGATCAACCTTCGCTTTCGACCGAGGCGTGCTCGAGGTGGGTTTCGTGGCCTTCGTGACCTTCGTGGCCGTTGCCCACGCGCACGTTGCGGCTCGGCACCACCGTGGAGATGGCGTGTTTGTAAACCATCTGGCTGACCTGGTTGCGCAGGAGCACCACGAACTGATCGAAGGACTCGATCGTGCCCTGCAGCTTGATGCCGTTGACCAGATAGATGGCGACCGGTACGCGCTCACGGCGCAATGCGTTCAGAAATGGATCTTGCAAGGATTGCCCTTTTGACATTTTTTGTTCTCCCCCTCATCCACGGATGGGCCAGAAAAAAGCGACACCATGGGTGCCCCGGCCCGAGTTTCCCGAATGTTAACCGCTTTTAAATCAAGTATGAAAGCGTTTTATAAGTGATGACAAAGACATAACGGAATGACGTCATCTTTTTTACAACCAACTCTCACTTTACGCCGAAGAACCATCCTACGGCATCCGCCGCCCGGCTCAGCAAATCGCTACGCTCCGGATCGAGCACGCGGGCATCCAGCTCGCTGCGCAGCCAGGTGATTTGCCGCTTGGCAAGCTGGCGGGTAGCGAAGATGCCCCGGTTGCGCAATTCGGCGGCGTCGTAACGGCCATCCAGATGTTCCCAGGCCTGGCGGTAACCCACGGCCCGCAAGGCCGGCAGATCGGGGCTGAGATCGCCACGCTGGCGCAGCGCCCGCACCTCGTCGAGCAGCCCGTCGCGCAACATGCCGTCGAAACGCTGGGCAATGCGGGCGTGCAGCGGGGCGCGGTCCTGCGGCAGCAGCGCCAGCTTCAGCACGCGCCAGGGGAACGGCGCACCGCGGCCGCCCTGCTGCTGGGCGCTGAGTGTTTGCCCGGTGAGCGCGATCACTTCCAGCGCGCGCTGGATGCGCTGCGCATCGCCGGGCTTGATGCGGGCGGCGGCTGGCGGGTCGAGTTCCGCCAGGCGGCGATGCATGCCCTCCCATCCGATGACGGCTGCTTGTTCCGCCAGTTGCGCGCGCACCCCCGCATCGGCGTCCGGCAGGCTGGACAAGCCGCGCTGCAACGCCCGGAAGTACAGACCGGTGCCCCCGACCAGTAAAGGAATGCGCCCGGCGCTGCCGATGCGCTGCATGGCCGCTTGCGCGTCGGCACTGAAATCGGCAGCCGAGTAGGGCTCGCCGGGGTCGCGGATATCGATCAGGGCGTGCGGGTAGCGCGCCAGCGTGGCAGCGTCCGGCTTGGCGGCGCCGATATCCAGGCCGCGATACACCAAGGCGGAATCCACGCTGATAAGCCCAAGCGGAAAACGCTCGCTCAGGGCGCAGGCGAGTGCGGTCTTGCCCGACGCGGTCGGGCCCATCAGGAATATGGCGAGCGGTCGGCGATCGACAGGCATCCGATCAGTTTAACGGCTAGGCCCTGCCGCGAAGCTTGCACGAGGCTTGCAAAGCTGTGCACCCGACACGCCATGGCGCGTTGATCGGAGAGCTTGCCCAACCAGGATGTCATCCATGCCGCGTTCCCTGCCCCATCCGTCCTGCCTGCTATTTGCGGCAGGGTTGTTACCCATCACGTGCGCATTGGCACAAGCCTCCACCCAGGAACCTGACTTCAGCGGCATCTGGCAGCTCGACGACAAGCAAAGCGACGGCGCGGCGGTGATCACGCAGCGACTGCATGCGGAGAAGAAACACGAACAGGCGCCTTCCTCCCGCCCTCCATCGGCAAGTTCGGGCGGTGCATCGCCGGCCGCGTCGAACGGCGGCTTCGGTGGACACGGTGGCGGCCATGGCATGGGGGGCGGCATGGGCGGAGGGCGCATGGGTGGGGGTGGCCGCCATGACCATCACGATTCCCAGAACACCGACAACAGCGATAAGAGCGCTCCGCCGAAGGACCCGACACCACCACTGCTCACCGACGATTCGTTCTTGAACGTACAGCAGAGCAGCCAGGGTTTGCGCGTGGATTACAACAACACCGATCGCCTCGATACGCGTTTCGATGGCATGCAACGTCAATCGCTCAATAGCAACGCGCGCGTGCAAACGCAGCTCGCGCCCAACGGCATGACCATCTCGATGACGTTCGACGATGGCACCCAGCTCGATCAATCCTGGGTACGTTCGGCAGATGGCCATCATTTGACGGTGACGGAGACCTGGAAGCCGAACGACTTGCAGCAACCCGTTACATTCAAACGCAGCTACGACCGGTTGGATTTGTAGGTCGCCAGAAACGCCAGCCAAATTCGGCTATACGTTCTCCAGGCTGCATCCCAAACTTAGGCGCAGTCCGCAGGGTGCTGGTTGGCGGTGAACCCCGGACTTGATCCGGGGCGAAGCGCCAACCTGCGCGCTTCGATGCGGTCCTGCGTCAGCGGGCGGCCGGCACGCCCATCTCTTCCAGCAAATTGTCTGCGTGGTCGAGGTGGTGCATCACCCACAACATGTAGCGCACGTCCACCTGGATCGAGCGGTTGAGCTGGGGATTGAACAACCAGTCGCCGCTGACCGACTCCCAGTTGCCGTCGAACGCCAGCCCGACCAGGCGGCCTTCGGCATCCATGGCCGGCGAGCCGGAGTTGCCGCCGGTGATGTCCAGATCGGCCAGGAAGTCCACCGGCAGCGTGCCCTGCCTGCGTGATGCGTAGCCGTCGAATGCCTTGGCCTTGATCGCGTCCAGCTCGGCCCGCGGCGCATCGAACGGCTCCTGCCCGGTGGCTTTTTCCACGATGCCTTGCACCGTGGTGAACGGCGCGTAGCTCACGCCATCGCGTGGCGCGACGCCTTGCACATTGCCGAAGGTGACGCGCAGCGAGCTGTTGGCGTCCGGGTAGACCGGCAGATGCTGCGAGCGCTTCCAGGCGATCATCGCTTCCATGTAGCGCGGACGCAGCTTGGTCATCTCACCGGCGCGGGCATCCTGTTCGTCCTCGACCTTCTTCAGCTCCGGCTGCACGGCGCGCGCCAGCTTGAGCATGCTGTCCTCGCTGGTGTCGATGGTAGCCGGCTTGGCATCGAACCATTTCAGGCGCTCGTCGGTCTCGCCCAGCTTGCTGCCGGCGTACAACGCGGCCACTTTCTGTTTGAGCGCAGCTTCGTCATGCGCACCGTCCAGCCAGGCGTCCAGCGCGGGCAGGCGCTGCGCCTGCGGCAGGCTGGCGTAGCGTTGCAGGCCATAGACGAGGAAGCGCTGGTCGATGCGCGGATCGTAACGGCGCTCCATCTGCTTCAAGCCACCTTCGATGCGGATCCAATCGCGTTCCTGGTAGCCCTTGTCGCGATCGATGTCCGCCTTGGGACGTTCCTGCGCAAGCTGCACCAAACGCACGGCTGCGCTGAACAACTGGGAGCGGTTGATCAATCCCAGCGCCAGGTCGCGCTCGCGCTGTTGACGGTCGTCGGCAATCGCACGGTGCAGCTTGTCGATGTCCGCGGCCAGGGCCTCGTTGTCGGCCCCGCCCTGCTCGTGCAGCCAGTGCTCCAGCTGAGCTTCCTGCTCACGCTTGACAGTTACCGCGTCGGCACGGCGCAATCCTTCCAGCTGGCCGCCGAAGTTTTTCAGGTAGTTGTTGAGGCCCGCTTCCAGGTTGGCGTATTTCACCGCCACCGCGGGGTCCGCCTTGCCTTCCTCGTCAATGATGCCGAGCAGCGTCCGGTAAACCTTGATCTGGGTGGGGTAGGTCCAGTCGATGGCGTCCTGCACCTCATCTGCCAGGCGATAGCGGTTGGTGCGGCCGGGGTAGCCGGTGACCATCACGTAATCGCCCTTTTCCAGGCCTTGCGGATTCACCTTGAGCACGTGCCTGGGGCGGTACGGCACGTTGTCCTTGGCATACGTGGCCGACTTGCCGTCCTTGGATACGTAGGCGCGCAGGTAGGCGAAATCGCCGGTGTGGCGCGGCCACATCCAGTTGTCGATGTCGCCACCGAACTTGCCGATGGATTCGGGTGGCGCGTACACCAGGCGCACGTCCTTGATTTCGAGCTGGCGGATCAGCTGGTAGCTGTAGCCGCCGTGGAAGGTGTAGACGTCGCAGCGGTAGCCATCCGTTTCACAGGCCTTCACCTGCTCCTTGATGGCGCGCTCGATGGCCTTGTAGCGCTCTGCGCCGCTCATGTGATCATTGAGCTGACCGGTGATCTGTGACGTCACGTCGCGGATTTCTTCGGTGACGTACACCCGCATGGTCGGGTCGCCGGGCAACTCCTGCTCCTTGGCCTTGGCGAGGAAGCCATCCACGATCAGGTTTTTCTGCGGCGTCGCGTTGTATTGCAACGCGCCATAGGCGCAATGGTGGTTGGTGACCACCAAGCCTTCCGGCGACACGAACGACGCCGTGCAGCCGCCCAGGCTTACGATGGCGCCCATCGGATAGGCGGTGAGATCGGCCAGGCTGGCCGGGTCCAGCTTCAGGCCACGCTGCTTGAGCTGGTCGGCAAGATCGGGGAGCTGGGCTGGCTGCCACATGCCCTCCACGGCATGGGCAGAAGGAGTCAACGCGGCGCACAAAGCCGCGGTCAGCAGGGAACGGCGCATGGGAAAGACACTCCTTGTTGTCGATAGCCGGCGAAGCACGGCAGTAAAGATCACTAGGAGCCTGTCGGACTTGAGTCGGCCGGGCTGCAAATGCGCCTCGACCACTCAAGCCCGACAGGCTCCTAGTGCCCGACCATAGGCACAAGCATGCGGGCGGGCAAGTCAGCGATGTTCGCTTTGTCGTGTCGCGGCGCGTCAGGCGCAGCCCAGGCGGCACTTTATAATGCGCGCTTCCCCGCCCTGGATGTGCCCCATGCCGCAAATGATGAAAGCCCTGGTCAAGCGCCTGCCCGAAAAAGGCATCTGGATGGAAGAAGTGCCAGTGCCCGAAATCGGCCCGAACGAGGTGCTGATCAAACTGGAAAAAACCGCGATCTGCGGCACCGACCTGCACATCTACAAATGGGACGAGTGGTCCCAGCGCACCATCAAGCCCGGCCTCACCATCGGCCATGAGTTCGTCGGCCGCATCGTGGACATCGGCCCCGGCGTGACCGGCTACAAAGTGGGCGACCGCGTTTCCGCCGAAGGCCACATCGTGTGCGGCCATTGCCGCAACTGCCGCGCTGGCCGCCAGCACCTGTGCCCGAACACTGTGGGCATCGGCGTGAACCGCAACGGCGCCTTCGCCGAATACATGAGCATGCCGGCCTCCAACCTGTGGCCGATTCCGGACCAGATTCCCTCCGAGCTGGCCGCCTTCTTCGACCCTTACGGTAACGCCGCGCATTGCGCGCTGGAGTTCGACATGGTGGGCGAAGACGTGCTGATCACCGGCGCCGGCCCGATCGGCATCATCGCCGCGGGCATCGCCAAGCACGTGGGCGCGCGCAACGTGGTCGTGACCGACGTCAACGACTACCGCTTGAAGCTCGCCGCCGACATGGGCGCCACGCGCGTGGTGAACGTGGCCAACCAGTCGCTCAAGGACGTGATGAAAGACCTGCACATGGAAGGCTTCGACGTGGGCCTGGAAATGAGCGGCAACCAGCGCGCCTTCAACGACATGCTCGACTGCATGTACCACGGCGGCAAGGTCGCCCTGCTCGGCATCCTGCCCAAGGGCGCCGGCATCGATTGGGACAAGGTGATCTTCAAGGGCCTCACCCTGCAGGGCATCTATGGCCGGCGCATGTACGAGACCTGGTACAAGATGACCCAGATGGTGCTCACCGGCTTCCCGCTGCAGAAGGTGCTCACCCACCAGATCCACATCGACGATTTCCAAAAGGGTTTCGATCTGATGGATGCAGGCACCTGCGGCAAGGTGGTTTGTTCCTGGCATTGAAAAGCCCGATGGCGATGCAGGCTGGAACGGTCATTCCAGCCTGCATCGCTGAATCGACCGGAAAAACCCGATAAGGCGCCTACGCAATTCCTACACCGCACGCTACACTCCGCCGAAAGCGTGCCGACATGAATTTCTAGCTTGGGGATAGTGCACGGCTTGCTGTGCCGGCACGGTCGGACCGCGATGTCACGTAAGGAGCATCGACGGCATGGCAAACCGGAACCTGTCACCCGACGCCTTGATGAAGGCTGGGCGCGCACGTGCGCTAGGCCTTTACCACTCCCGGCGCATGCGCATCACCGCGCTGGTGATCGCCATCTTCCTGCTGCTGCTTGGCCTGTTCGGCTTCTTCATCGCACCCGGCATCATCAAGAGCCAGCTCGAAAAACAGCTGACAGCGCAACTGCAGCGGCCGGTAACAATCGGCGCGATCCACTTGAATCCGTACACCCTGCGGCTGACGGTGGACCGGCTGCACATCGGCGAGCGCGATGGCCTTTCACCTTTCGTTGACGTCGACAACCTGGTGGTGAATGCATCCTGGGGATCGGTGTTCCACCTGGCGCCGGTGCTGGACGAACTTTCGCTGGTGCACCCGCAGATCCATATCACCCGCACCGGACCGCAGACCTTCAACTTCAGCGATATCGTGCAGCGCTTCGCGTCGAAGCCTGCCGACCCCAACGCCTCGCCGACGCGTTTTGCGCTCTACAACATCAGCGTGCACAACGGCGACATCCGCTTCGACGACAAAGTGCAGAACGCCGCCCATCGCGTCGATCAGCTCGAACTCGGGGTGCCCTTCATCGCCAACCTGCCGCACGACGTGAACGTGTTCGTGCAGCCGCTCTTGGCCATGCGGGTGGATGGCAGCCCCTTGCGCATCCAGGGCCAGACCAAGCCGTTCGCCAACAGCCTTGAATCGGTGATCAGCTTCAACATGGATCGCCTGGACCTGGCGAAATATCTCGCCTATGCCTCCGCGTCGCTGCCTGCGGCGATTCCCAGTGGCTTGCTGTCGGGCACCCTGGACGTGCATTTCGTGCAAGCGCAGCCCACGCCACAACTGGTGCTGAAAGGCGCGCTGCAGCTCGACAACTTCAGCATGACCACCCAAGACCATGCGCCCATCCTGGAGCTGGGGCACGCCGCCGCCAACCTGGAAGATGTGCAGCCGCTGCAGTCGCGCTATCACTTCAGCACGCTGCAACTCGATCACGCCACCCTGCACTACACCAAGTCACCCGGCGACCGCACCAACTTCGATGCCTTGCTCGGCAAGAACGCCCCGCCGCCGAAGCCCGGCACACCACCCACCGATGTCCAGATCGGCACGCTCGCCCTTGAGAACAGCGCGCTCGACTACGCCGATCTTTCCGGCTCCACGCCCGCGCACCTGCAGTTGGAGAACATGCAGGGCACGGTTCGCAGCCTTTCCACGCTGTCCGCCCAACCTGGCGTGGTGGATGTGACATCCGCCCTGGGTGGCGGCACCCTGCATGTCGCCGGCCATTTATTCGAGAAGGACAGCCGCTTCGAAGGCGAGATCGGTGCCAGCCATGTCGCGCTGCAACCGTTGGCGGCGTTCGGGCCCGCGCTCAACGCCAACATTGCCAGCGGCACGCTGGATGCCAATACGCACCAGAAAGTGGACTGGAGCAAGACACTCGCGCTGAGCATGGATGGCAGCAAGCTCGCCATCAACGACTTTGCCTTGCAGCAACACGGAGGCAAACCGGTTGCATGGCAAAGCTTGACAGTCGGCATCAACCAACTCGACCTTGGCAGCAGCACGGCGCAGTTGGGCGACGTGACACTGCATGGCCTGGACATCGACGCACGGCGGCTGAAGAACGGCAGCATCGATCTGGCGAATCTGACCAAGCCATCGCCACCGGCCAAGGGCAAACAGGCGGCCTCGCCGTCATGGCAGTGGAGCGTGGCGCACCTGATCATCGATGGCAGCAGCTTTGCGCTCACCGATCCCACCCTGCCCGCCAAGCAGGGACGCATCAAAGTGGATGCCGACAAATTCAGCGTCGACGGCATCTCCGATGACATGCACAAGCCGATCAAGCTCGATCTGAGCGGCGGCATCGGCCACGGCAAATTCAAGCTGGACGGCCAACTCAAACCCGAGCCGTTGGACGCGGACTTGCGCGTGACGGCCACCAGACTGAACGTTGCACCGTTCGCATCACTGGTGCAGGTACCGTTGAACGTCAACCTGGACAGCGCGCTGCTCAGCGCGAATGGACGTGTCCGTTACCGTGATCACAAGCCACAGGCATTGATGGATTATCAAGGCCGCATGCTGCTGGGCCGCGTCCGCGTGCAGGACAAAGTTACCGGCGACGATTTCCTGCGCTGGAACTCGCTGGCGCTCAATGGCATGAAGCTTCGCATGGGCGGCACTGCACCGACCGTCGATATCGGCGGCATCGCGCTCGACGATTTCTATGCGCGCGTGATCATCAACGCCAACGGCCGGCTCAACCTACAAGACGTGATATCCAACCCGGCGCAGGCGCCGGTGTCCGTCACGCGCGAACAGGCCGGCGCGGCGCCGGCCCTGAGCGTGCCGCCGCCACCGGTAAAGGAATCCTCGCGCACACCCGGTGGCGGCACCACGACCACGGCGACCATTGCCACCACTACCGCGCCAACCGCACCGCCCACCGATATCCACATCGGCCAGATCACGCTGGCCAACGGCAACCTCAACTACACCGACAACTTCATCAAGCCCAACTACACCGCCAACATCACCCAGCTTGCCGGCAAGATCGGTGCGTTCGGCACCGACACCAGCAACAAGCCCGCCGACGTCACGCTGCAAGGCGAGCTGGACGATAACTCGCCGGTGAACATCCAAGGCACCATCAATCCGCTCACGCCGATGGCCTTCCTGGACATCAAGGCCACCGCGCAAGACGTGGAGCTCACGCACCTGACGCCCTACTCCGGCAAGTATGCCGGCTACCCGATCACCAAGGGCCGGCTCACCATGGACGTGCATTACCAGCTCGATCAAAACAAGCTCAATGCCGACAACCACATCGTGCTCAACCAGCTCACCTTCGGCGATCGCATGGAAGGCCCGGGCATCAGCCATTTGCCGGTCAAGCTGGCCGTGGCGTTGCTGAAGGATTCCAACGGCAACATCGATATCCACGTGCCGGTTTCCGGTTCGCTCAATGATCCGGAATTCAGCCTGGGCGGCGTGATCTGGCAGGCTTTCGTGAATCTTCTCAAGCGCGCCGTCACCTCGCCGTTCCGCCTGCTTGCCTCGATCGGCGGCGGCGGCGGCAACCAGGATCTGGACTATGTGGAATTCGCACCGGGCTCCGCCGTGCTCGATGCGCAGGCAAAGGACAAGCTGGCGCACGTAGTGGACGTGCTCGACAAGAAAACCGATCTCAAGCTCGACATCACCGGCCGCGTCGACCCCAGCGTCGACGAACAAGGATTGCGCTCCGTGACCGTGGACGACATGGTGCAAAAAGAGGAAGCCGACGACATCGGCACGGCTGCCGCTACGGCCGCGCCGGTAAAGCCCGGCACCGACGACTACAACAAATACCTGACCAAGGCGTACAAGCACGCCAAGTTCGACAAACCGCGCGACCTGATCGGCCTGACCAAGTCGCAGCCGCCCAGCGAAATGATCAAGATGATGGAAGCCCACGTGACCGTCGACCAGGATGCACTCCGTCACCTGGCCGAGCGCCGCGCCGATGCAGTACGCCAATATCTACATGGCAAGATCGCCGACAACCGAGTGTTCGTGCTGGCGCCCAAGCTCGATGCGAAGGGAATCGAGGACAAGGGCAAGACGACGCGCGATGAGTTTGGCTTGCACATGTAGCCGCGCAGCCGCGTAGGCTGGGATGCAATCTCAGCACCTGGACTGGAATAAGTATCGCCATAGGGTCAGAAGTGGACGTTACCCGTCACGCCCCCGGCCCGCCGCAAACCCAGGGGGCAGTCGGTCATGGTTGCTGCGGGCATGCAACATCGGCGTCGTAAACGTTTGCCGCAAGAAAAGGCACGCCCCTTGCTTCGATAAGGCTGTTGTCCCGTTGCCGGGCGCACCTCAAGCCCGGCCACTCCGTCACTAAGGAAGGTCTCGCAATGAGTGAAGCGTCTCAAGCATCGAACGACACCACCCGCGGCAGCCTGGCCTGCGTCGGCCTGGGCATGACCCTGGGCTCCCATCTCACGCCCTTGGCACGCGACCATATCGAGCAGGCCGATGTGGTCTTCGCGGCGCTTTCCGATCACATCGTGGAGTTGTGGTTGCAGCGCATGAACAAGGATGTACGCAGCCTTCAGCCCTATTACGGAGAAGGCAAGTCACGGATGAAAACCTACCGGGAATGGGTCGATGTGATGATGGCGGAAGTGCGCGGCGGCAAGCGTGTCTGTGCAGTGTTCTACGGCCATCCCGGCATCTTTGCCTGGTCACCGCACAAGGCCATCGAGGTCGCGCGTGCGGAAGGCTTCCAGGCGTATATGGAGCCAGGTATCTCCGCCGAGGATTGCCTCTATGCCGACCTAGGCATCGATCCGGGCCGTTTCGGCTGCCAGCATTTCGAAGCCAGCCAGTTGCTGTTCTACGAGCATCGTATCAACCCTGCTGGCTACGTGGTGCTGTGGCAAACGGCGCTGGTAGGCGATTGGTCGCTGACGCGTTTTCAAACCGGGGCACCCTACCGGCAGGTGCTAGTGGACCGATTGAGCCGGGACTATCCACTCGATCATGAAGTAATCATCTACCACGGGGCTACGTTGCCGATCGAGCAGCCCCAGGTCAAGCGCGTCATGCTGCGCGATCTGCCAGGTATCACGCTGGCTTCGCAGGAGACCGTTGTCCTGCCACCTGCCGTACCGTTGAAACCAGACCTTGCCATGCGCGAAAGGCTGGCCGAGCTGGATAGGGTAACCGGCTTTACTTGAGGTGGCACATTCGCAAGCGCGTCAAGGCAATACTCAACTAACAGGGGAAGGGGAAAGCACATGGCAGATACGATTGAATGGCTGGAAACCATCGGCAAGAGCGCCAAGTTGCGTCATGCAGCGGTCGAAGAGCTTTCGGATACTCTGGCGCAAACGGACGCCTCCGATGCATTGAGAGCGGCCATCATGTCCGGAGATCGCTCGCAGCTGTCCACTGAACTCGGCAATAAACCCATGAAGGGCGAACACAACATCAATTGCCCTGGCCGAGAGGATGAGCCAGATCATGACGACGGCAAGCATTCTCCGAGGAAGCCCCCGAAGCCCGATAAAGACCAACCAACACGCGATAGATAAACCGCATTCGTATGATGTGGTCGAGCATTCACCCCAAACCATGGCCCATTCTTCTGGCCATGGTTTTTTGCGTTCCCATTCAGGTCGCGCGCGCTGTCGCTCCAAAACCTCCCCTCGCGACATTGCTCGCGCAGACTGAAAACCTACGCACGGCCAATCCCCCGCTATTTCTGCATCTGCTCAAGACTCTCCATCAGCAAGAGCCAGGCATGCTCCCTATTGAGCGCTGGCAATTGCATTACCTTGATGCGTGGCAGGGAGCCTTTCAAGGCAATTACGCTTATGCAGACACTATACTGCGCGACATTATCGAGCACTCCGGTGATCCGATTCTGGTGACCAAGGCATCCGCTTTGCTGATGAACGACATGGGGAGCAATAAACATTACGCAGAGGCATTTGCGCTTGCCAATAAGTTGGTAACCGATCTACCGAACACGCAGGATAAACTGGCACGCTTCCAAGTCTTACTTTATGTTTCGCAACTGCTTCGATCCGCTGGACAATATGATCTAGCGGTCAACTACATTCGCGACATCATGCAGACGCTTCCTTCAGGAGAATCATCCTGCAAGCCGCAGGCCATGCTCATGAGCGTGTTTTACGAAAGCCATAGAATTACTTCTTCCAGCCCGGAGCTTCAGCAAGCGATTGATATTTGCCAATCTGCTAACGAACCTGTCATTGCCGATGCTATCTGGCTGATAAGGGCAAGCCTTTACTTGGATGAGAGTCAACCCAGGAAGGCGATTGCTCTGCTTACTCGCATTACCCCCAGCATTCGGAGGGACCCAAATTACTACAACACGCTTGAGGCCCAAGTGCAGCTTGCACAAGCCTATTGGAAAGTGGGGGACGATGATAAGGCACACGAGGCGGCACTCGCCGCCGTAGCGATCAGCCCTCCCGGCGATGTCAACTGGACACTGCGAGACGCCTATGAAGTGCTTTATCGCATCGCAAGAAAACATAACGATGCAAATGCCGCGCTAGGCTATTACGAGCACTACACAGCACAGAACATCGAGTATCTCAATGACGTCAACGCCAGAACGCTCGCCTATGATCTAGCTCAGCAACACATGCTTGCACAAAAGCTTGAAACGGAAAAGCTTAGCAGGCAAAACAACGTCCTTCGCCTTCAGCAGGCGCTAGCTGCCAAGACTATCGAAACCAGCCGTCTCTATATCATCCTATTGTTAGTAGTGCTTGCATCTGTCATTTACTGGCTCTTCCGTACCAAGCGCTCACAACTCCACTTTCAGCAACAAGCCCGTCTGGATGGACTTACCGGCATCTTCAACCACCAGCACTTCATCAGCGAAGCACAGCGCAGCTTGCGCTTGCTGATGCGCAAGCAAGACACCGCCTGCCTGCTATCCATCGACCTGGATTATTTCAAGCAGATCAACGACACCCACGGCCACGCCGTGGGCGATGCGGTGTTGAAACACACGGTGGCCATCTGCAAGCAGTTATTGCACGCCAACGATTTGTTTGGCCGGCTGGGGGGCGAGGAATTCGGCATCCTGTTGGTGGAATGCCCTCCCGGGCAAGGCGCGGCCATGGCCGATCGCATCCGCACCACCATTGAAGCAACAGCAGTCGACATCGACGGACACTCGATAAGGTTCTCCGCCAGCATCGGCCTGGCCTCCACCCTGACCTCCGGCTACGAATTGCAACGGCTTTGTCGCGATGCCGATGCGGCGCTGTACCGGGCCAAGCACATCGGGCGCAATCGGGTCATCGCCTATGCCGAACACGACGACCTGGCCAAGGCGTTCAGCGCCGGACATGCGGGTCAATGACCTCGTTGCGTGAGGTGGGAAACCTCAACATCATCGCGCTGTAGGACGGCGTCTGGGCACAGGGAGATTTGCCGCGGGACCGAACCCGGTTTCCTCAAACGCGGCCTCGGATCACAATACCCGCTTTCCCACCATCCGATTCCCCGCCATGAGCTACCCCGGCCAGAACCGCTACGCCCAGGAACTCCAATCCATCCGCGACCAAGGCCTGTTCAAGGCCGAGCGCGTCATCACCTCGCCGCAATCGGCCGAAATCGAACTGGAAGGCGGTCGCAAGGTGCTGAATTTTTGCGCCAACAATTATCTGGGACTGGCCGACCATCCCGAGGTGATCCAGGCCGCCAAGGAGGCGCTCGATACGCATGGCTTCGGCATGGCCTCGGTGCGCTTCATCTGCGGCACGCAGGATCTGCACAAGCAGCTGGAAAAGAAGATTGCCGATTTCTTCGGTACCGAGGACACCATTCTCTACGCCGCCTGCTTCGATGCGAATGGCGGTCTGTACGAGCCCTTGCTGGGTGAAGAAGACGCCATCATTTCCGATGCGCTCAATCACGCATCCATCATCGACGGCATTCGCCTGTGCAAGGCCAAGCGCTTCCGCTACACCAACTGCGACATGACCGATTTGGAAAAGCAGCTGCAGGCTGCCGATGCGGCCGGTGCGCGCACCAAGCTGATCAGCAGCGATGGTGCGTTTTCGATGGACGGGTTTATTGCCCCGCTGGACAAGATCACCACGCTGGCTGCCAAGTACAACGCGCTGGTGCACATCGACGAATGCCATTGCACCGGGTTCCTTGGGGCCCACGGCCGCGGCTCGGCGGAAGTGCATGGCGTGCTGGACAAGATCGACATCTTTACCGGCACGCTGGGCAAGGCGCTTGGCGGCGCCCTCGGCGGCTTCACCACCGGTCACGGCGAAATCATCGAGATGCTGCGCCAGCGCTCGCGCCCTTACCTGTTCTCCAATTCGCTGCCGCCGCACGTGGTCGCGGCCGCCATCAAGGTGTTCGACATGCTGGGCTCGGCCGGCGACTTGCGTGAACGCGTGCAGGAAAATACGCGCTACTTCCGCGAGCAGATGACCAAGGCCGGTTTCGACATCAAGCCCGGTGTGCATCCAATCGTGCCGGTGATGGTGTACGACGCCAAGAAGGCGCAGGCGATGGCCACAGCACTGCTCGACGAAGGCATCTACGTGACGGGTTTCTTCTATCCTGTGGTGCCGCAAGGGCAGGCACGCATCCGCACGCAGATGAGTGCGGCGCATACGCGCGAGCACCTGGATCGTGCGATTGCGGCGTTTACCAAGGTCGGGCGTTCGCTTGGCGTGATTGGTTGATGTTTCGCCGGATCACCTCCTTCCCTGCATGTAGCGGGGAGGGGCGGATTGGGACGGAATCCGGTATTTCCCGCTGTTACCGGCCGCCACCAGCTATGCGGTGGCGCGCCGGAAGTGATCGGAAAAAATACTATCTACGCCGTCTTGGATCATAACCGCCATCATGCTGTGATCGAGCGGACGTTGCAGGTGGTGCGGAAGCATGTGCAGTTTCAGGCTTGCCTTGCGCATGTGTTGATGCGTTTGAGAGGCTTGCCACTTCCTCCGCGGTGAGATGACGCCATTGGCCTTTGGCAAGATCGCCCAAAGCAAGGCTGCCGATAGCCACGCGGATCAATTGCAATACGCCGATATCCTGGGCTGCCAGTAAACGGCGGATATGCCGGTTGCGGCCCTCGTCGAGCGCGATTTCAAGCCAGGCGTTCTTTTCACCCGCTCGCAACAGCGATACACGCTTGGCGGCCAGTTGCTCGCCGCGATCGTCAATGCCTTGCAGCATGCGATCGAGCACGCGTGAATCGGGAATGGTGTCGATCTGTACGTGATACACCTTGTCCACGTGATGATGCGGGTCGGTGAGTCTTGCCGCCCACACGCTGTCGTTGCTGAGCAGCAGCAAGCCACCACTTGCCTTGTCGAGCCTGCCTACCGGCCCCAGCCATGGCAGGCCTGCGCCCGCCAGCAAGCCATACACGGTATCGCGCCCACGCTCGTCGGCAGCGCTCACCACGATACCTCGCGGCTTGTTGAGGGCGATGTAGACACGCTTGGCCGCAGCAATGGTTTCGCCGTCCAGGCAAATGCGCTCGCGCTCGGCATCGGTGGCACGCTCCGGATCACGCATGATGCGGCCATCCACCGTGACCCTTCCTTCACGCACAGCTTTTTCCGCCTGGCTGCGTGAGCACACGCCCAGCTTGCTAAGTACGCGCGCAAGTCCATAGCGCGGGGCCGCGGGCGCTGCGGCAGCATGGTGTGATCGGGAAGCGGTCATGGTGTCGACGATAAAAGAAAAGCCCGGCGATTGCCGGGCTTTTCCATCACTGCATGAGGCGGTTCGATTACTGCTGAACCTGCAGTTCCGTACGACGGTTGCGAGCGCGGCCCGCGTCCGTCTTGTTGGTGTCGATCGGATCGTTCATGCCATGACCGACCGGACCCTCCAGACGGCTCGGGTCGATACCGTGCGCGGTCAGGTAGTCGTACACGATCTTCGCACGACGCTCCGACAGCGACTGGTTGTAGGCCGGCTTGCCGATGCTGTCCGTGTAACCGGCCACCATCACCT